>Ga0316204_10002586_pt1 | contig 40222 bp, 36 predicted proteins | sample 6monrhotite_MG_2_FD_205661 | JGI IMG/M metagenome (GOLD analysis project Ga0316204, IMG submission 205661) | Microbial mat bacterial communities from mineral coupon in-situ incubated in ocean water Damariscotta River, Maine, United States -... | ecosystem: Environmental > Aquatic > Marine >...
CATCAGCAGAAAAGCGCTCTATGATAGATACAGAATTATCCAAACCGGCAGTGCGTGGTGGTATTGTATTCAAAAACTACTGTAAGTTATGTCACGGAGAAAAAGCCGATGGTATGGCCCGTGCTGCTAAACTTTATGGCGTAAAAAACCTCACCATAAACCCCGCTGAGTCTGATTATTATTTCAATATCATCCGTGGTGGCGGTCCGGTGGTAGGTAAATCAAAGTTCATGCCTCCTTGGCAGCATGAACTTTCTGAAGAACAGATTAATGACGTTGTTGCCTATCTTCAAGTCGTCACTAGTGGTGCAAAGCGTGGCGAAGTGGTATTCAAAACTAATTGTATTCTTTGTCATGGTACCAAAGCAGACGGCAAAGGCCGTGCGGCAAAATTGTATGACCCACCACCTGCCAACCTGACCAAAAGTGATAAAAATGATGACTACAAAACCATGATTATTACCTATGGTGGCCAAACCATGGGACGATCATCAGTTATGCCACCCTGGGGAGACCAACTTTCCGAACAGGAAATCACTGATGTCGTCGCCTACTTACGCACCGTTCTGGATAATGAATAGCGATATTCTATAGGGATAGAACATCAACCACTAAGCCGTCCAACAATACGGAACCCGGCCACATAAGTGCCGATCGCCGAACCTATGGTGCAAAACATAAACACCAATAGAACACGAGTCACCCGGTTACGCCACCAGCCTTTAATGGTGGTTGTGTCTGCCCGTAACTTTCCAAAATCACCCACCTTGGGGCGTCGCAAATAAACCTCGATACCGGCCGTAACCATGCCAGCGCCAATGGTGGGATTAAGCGATGTCAGCGGTGCCGCCAGAAAAGCACCAATCACTGTCAGAGGGTGTGCTGTGGCAATAAGTGCGCCCAAAGCTGCCAGACTACCATTGATCAACACCCAGTCCATCACTAGCTGCCAGCCCATCTCCGGACTGCGAGAAAAGCCAATGCCAAAACCCAAAAATACTAACCCGACAATTAACCACGGAAAATATTTGAGCCAGCGCATACCAACAGGTATCGCATCAAGGCGGGCAATCGTTTCATCAGCAACACGGGCCAGATTACTTTCTATCGGTGCTTGATGGGCCTGCGTCGTATTATTGTCATCGACCGTAAACGTCTCAAAACGTTTTACCATACCGGCCAAATGGCCCGCACCAATCACGACCAGAATATTTTCGTGGGGATGCTTAGCCACCTCTTGTTGCAAGCGCGCTACCATGTATTCATCACGCTCGCCGATAAGCGGCTGAAACAAATCTTTTTCTTCTTCGGCAAACTGAGCAAAGGTAGATTCAAGAATATCACCCTCTTTCAGTTTTTCGATTTCCTCTTCGCTGACTTTTTCGCTGGAAACCACGCTGGCCACCAAGCCCGTAATCAAATTCATACGCCGCCACCAGGGCACATTGCGATAAATGCGTTTTAGCGTTGTACCCACTTCACGATCCACCAGCAACACTGGCAGTTTGGCGGCTTTGGCGCACTCAATGGCTTCGCGCATTTCTGCGCCCGGCTGGATACCGATTTGCTCGGCTGCCTTTTGTTGAAAAGCGCCCAATGCGAGACTGGCCGCCACCATCGAGGCTTTGCCATCACGCACGACCTGAAATAAATCCATTTTTGCCAGGGCATCAGGATTAACGATGGAATTGTAACGACTGGGGCACAGTTCCACCGCCACCGCATTGTAGTCACCCGTTTCGATCAATTCTTTGACTTTTTCTGCGCTGGTGCGTGACACATGTGCCGTGCCTAACAGGGTGATACGGCTGTCACCGATCATTACCGTCGCCATGGGTTCCTGGTTTTCGTTCACTTCGACTGCTACAGGTTCTTTATTCAAAACATTATCCATAAGTAATTTTCATCATTCTTGCAGGGTGACATCAAAAAGTTTCTTTTTAAATCTCAGGCACGCGACATAAATTTATTGCCATCGGTATTTATTTTTATCACTTCGCCAGTCTCAATGTATTCCGGCACTTGCACTTCCAGTCCGGTCACCAGCGTCGCGACCTTAGTACGACCTGCCGCCGTTGCACCCTTCAATGCCGGTGCAGTATCTTTGATTTCCAGACTGATGGTTTGCGGCAATTCAATACCCAACACTCGTTCATCCACAATCAGTACATAAATGCCTTCCAGACCATCCACCAAATAACCCAACTCATCTTCCAGTTCCGCCTGCCCGAGGGTGTATTGGCTGTAGTCTTCGATATCCATGAAGGTGAACATGTCACCGTCCTGATATAAAAACTGTGCCTGACGCTTGATGAGATCCAGCTCGGTGAACATATCATCGGCTTTACAACTCTCATCCAGTTTCTGTCCTGTTTGCGCATTATTAAAACGAATTTTATAAATTGTCTGCGCGCCACGGGAAGAAGGGCTGCGTGACTCCACTTTTTTGACAACATAAGGTGCGCCATTAATTTCAACGACATTGCCCCTCTTTAATTCACTTGCCTTTGGCATCACTCTCCCCTTCTCGGTCATTCGACATATTTAAAAAACTCAATGTTGTAATCCTCCATACAGCCGCGCATAAAGCCCCTCATTTTGCAGCAGCTCTTCATGCTGACCTACTTCGATAATCTGGTCATCATCAAGACATATACCCGGTCTGCCTGCTTCATCGCGAATCATTACCCTGGAATCAGACAACATAAGTTATATGCAATAGCCAATGTCGCTGCTCACCGGATGGATATAGCACTATATTTACCCAGCCATCAGAGTCGAGCAGTTGACTTTTAGTCCGGGCATCATTAACGTCCAGTACAAACTGACAACCATTGTGCACATTTCGATAGCCATGTGTTGGGTTTTCGTTTTGGTTTCACATGTCGTGGCATGACCGGTGAAGGTACGGCAGATGATTCTGCAAACGACGCGTGCATCAAGTGTTTGCAAAATGCCCTAAAGTCGGCAAGTGAGGCGATAAACCAGTCAGCACAACTTTTTGCCTTGCCTTTATTACCAGCGCCTCAAATGTGAATTTAAAGACAAAACAAATGAGAAACCATCCGAGAAAACATATTGGTATATTCCACGGCGGGAAAATATACCATTATTCCAATAGAAAAAACAAAGTGGTTGCACAAACACCCAGCATTTATGCCAAACACTATTCCGGGGACGATATTACCGTTTACTATGAGTCAATGCCAAAATCAGATACTGGCTCATGAAAAAACCAATAATTCTGATTTTTGTGTCTGCAATAGCGGCCTTGTTTGTTGGCACACAGATTTCCTTCGCGGATAAAATGGCATCGCCCCTATTAGCATCGCCCCTGTCAGAAAAAACCATTCTTGCAATATTGATGGCAAACCTTGATATTCCGTTAAAAGATGCAGCACATTGCGATGGTGTGGGTATTGATGAGCATGACCGTACAATTGGCGATTATTTGAGTGGTTTTTGGTCCTTTCATACCAATAAAAAAAGCAAAAACTGGCTTGAAATAAATGCGACCAAATCTGCAAAAAACCTTTATTTGGCCAAACTCATGATTTATCAAAAAAATGAGGTGGAAAGCTGGGGATGGGGCGTTTCCTTTGAGCTGGACAATAATAAAAAAGTCAATAGAAACAGTTTCACCTGTCTTGGTGCGGGTTAATGAGCGCACTTCTTGTTATTTAATCTCGCTGAGTTGAATTCCCCGCAGCTTGCTGCGGCGTAGTTTATTGCCCACGCATAAACAGTTTATCCAGCTGATCCATATTCATCTGCACCCAAGTGGGCCGACCATGATTACATTGGCCGCTACGCTCGGTGATCTCCATATCGCGCAACAAAGCATTCATTTCCGGCAAGGTCAAGCGCCGGTTGGCACGCACCGAACCATGACAGGCCATCGTGCCCAGCAGTTCATTAATGGCCTCACGCACCCGGCGCGTGGTGCCGTGAGTGCTCAGGTCCGACAAAACATCGCGTACTAGACCTTCGATATCCGCATCACGCAACAGGCTTGGTACCTGACGTACTACAATGGTTTCGGGGCCAATGCTTTCCACCACAAAACCCAGCTCAGTAAACACTTCATCAAAAGCCGCGGGCAGTTTGGCTTCTGCTTCGCTGACGTTGATGCTCAACGGCACCAACAGCGGCTGTGATTTTACACCCTCGCCTTCCAGTGCATTTTTCATGCGTTCATAAGTAATGCGCTCATGCGCAGCGTGCATATCCACCAGCACCAAACCATGCTGGTTTTCAGCAAGAATGTACACGCCATGTAATTGTGCAATGGCATAACCTAAAACGGGAATACCCGTATCTTCTGTAGCACCAGGATTAGTCGCTTCCCCGCTGGTAACCGTCTGCGCCAGCGCCTGATAACCCTGTAGCTGCTCTTTCACTGCTTTCGGTGAAACTCCGGGTGATGCCGGGCGAGGATACGCCAAACCAAACTGTTGCGTGGGTTGCACAGGAAAACTACCCGCTGTCGGTCGCTCCGAAAAGGCAGTGATTTCTGATGTGGCCAACGGCGCTGAGGCCTCGGGTCGTGCTTCTGCCAATGCCTGATGCAAACTGCGAAACAGAAAATCATGCACCATGCGGCCTTCACGAAAACGCACTTCGTGCTTGGTGGGATGCACGTTAACATCCACCATTGCCGGGTCTAACTCTAAATAGAGCACATAAGCTGGATGCCGTCCGTGGTACAACACATCCTGATAAGATTGCCGAATAGCGTGGGTCACCAGCTTGTCACGCACAATGCGGCCGTTGACAAAAAAGTATTGCAGATCAGCCTGTGATCGTGAAAAGGTCGGCAATGCCACCCAGCCCCACAGCCGCATACCTGCGGCCTGAAACTCGACTTGCAGAGTATTCTCGGCAAAGGCCGTGCCACACACCTGAGCAATACGCTGCAACTGCTCTGCCCGCTCGCTGACGGGTCGCCATTTTTGCACCACCCGCTGGTTGTGACTCAAGGTGATGCCCACATCAAAACGGCTCAGCGCGATGCGTTTAACCACTTTTTCCAAATGAGAAAATTCAGTCTTTTCAGTGCGCAGAAACTTTCGCCGCGCCGGGGTATTAAAAAACAGGTCGCGCACCTCAATAGTGGTGCCCTGCGGGTGAGCAATGGGTTCCAGCTCACTGACTTCGTCACCACCATCTCCAGTTACCCGCCAACCGCTATCACTGCCACGTGCCCGTGAGCGTAATTCCAGGCGTGACACCGAACTGATACTGGGTAAAGCTTCACCCCGAAACCCCAGACTGGCCACCCCTTCGAGATCATCAAAACTGTGGATTTTACTGGTGGCATGTCGGCTCAGGGCCAAGGCAAAATCCGCTTTGTCGATACCACAGCCATCATCCCGCAAGCGTATCAGCCGTGTGCCACCACCCTCCACTTCCACCTCAATGCTGCATGCACCGGCGTCCAGACTATTTTCAATCAGCTCTTTGACCACTGCTGATGGGCGCTCTACCACTTCGCCAGCGGCAATCTGGTTGGCAAGTCGGGTGGACAGTTTATGGATACGGGGAAGGCTAGGGGTGTCACTCATGGCGCGACATTATACGCAGGACGACGCCATTTTACTTTTCTCTTTGCATTATCCCCGATACAGAGCGTTACACTGTGAATTGACTCTGCCTTCTCAGATGAGCACACCTCCTCGCCCTTTTGCACCGCATCTCAATAACCTATTGTTTAATAAAGATTAATCGCAGGTTACAGATGAAACGGATGCAATGCCCGGTGATACCCATGCACGGCTGACTTTCCCCAAGTATTACGATAATTTTCAGGATTGACTGGTATTACATAAAAAAGAGTGATGCCCTGACAACATCAGATCAAGCGCCACGCCCCGCCGAACCACCTGTGTCCCTTTCTCCAATACAGACAACATGTATTCGCAATCGAGCTTGTGACCCAACAAATAGCGTTGCCCAGATTCATAAGTCGTTTTGTGTGATTGCCACCATTGCTCAACTTTATTGGCATCGGGCCAGTGATCATCACTGTTGATTCCATCTTCATCGTCCAGATCAGTGGCGGGAGATTCCGTCGTCAAGCCTTCCTCATCCAGAGATACGCCTGTTATACGAGAAAAAGCATCACCCGCTATGCGTGCCAGCGAGGCATTGCCCATGCATTGTATTAAACCGGAAACACCTTCAGGGGCACCCAAAACGCCACATGCAACAATTGCCTGACATAATAATCCGTCTTGTTTGCCCATATGATCAATATAATGGCAGGCATGATCAAAGGGTAAGGCACGAATGGCCAATGATAACGCACGGCTTTGATAAGGGTGTTCCGTGTCTTGCATAATATGACAGAGCTGTTCAAGTGCCGGGCCACGATCACCCAACAGCACTAGCGACCATGCAGCCCAAAAATACTGCTCTCCCTTCTGATCCGCAAGAATACTCCGGAGATGATGCTTGTGCTCCTGGAGGCCCAACTCGCCCGTCGCACGCAAGGCACACACTTGTAAGTCCGGATCGTTTTGTGTCAGCGCAAAGTGAAGCGCATTACCCGGATTAAGACGGCGCAACGCACAGACAGCGATCCCGATTTTGCGTTGTTGCAATGACGCTGATTGAAAAAAACGTTTCATCACCGGTATAACGTGCCGTTCTTCAGACCATGCACAGGCGGACAGAAAACCTCGCTGTATCGTTGGTTCAGTAGTAACCATGGCCAGCAATTCCTGGAAGGGAGCTTCATCATCAAATAAAGCAAACGCGACAGCGCTGGCAACAAACATTTCCCCTGGCTCGGTAAATTGCTGCAATGCCTCCCACGCTACTTCCCAACCTGCCTGTCCAGCCGCTTGCAAACCATTGATATGGGCGCGTATTTTCTGATCTGTATTCCGAATATCATCAAGGCAGGCATCCGCTGAACGGACAAAACGATCGCGCTGCAACCAGAAAAATGCTGCGTCTTCAGCATGACGATAAACGATGTGCTGGATAATGGGTTTTTCGCGCATGGGAAAGGTCATCGGAGAATTAATCAAACCGTGCCAACCATTCGTTAGAGGCTTCTGCATTACTTTGTTCGTTTTTGTTAGGTGACGCTATCAAATAATGTCCTTCTGGAAAAATCAGCCGAATCGGTTTTAATTTTCTGGCAAGCTGCTGGTAGTAACGGGGAATATGCTGTTGATTGACATCACCTGGCTGAGGCGTTAAACCTGCCTGAATCAAAACACCACCCTCATACTCGTACAAAATAAATTCATCACCCAAATCTGACAGCACCGCTTGTCGACCGCCAAGCTGTTCAAAACATTCATCATCCAGGGCCGTTAACCAATTGACGCCTTTGATTTTCAGAGCACCGCCTCCTCTCTTCATTTTAGAGGCAATAGTGCCAGGCCTATCCACCTCCAACCCAGGAAATCGTTTGGCGAAAGGGTAAACCAGATGATTGGTGCGTTTTTTTTCTATTCCGCTCATACTCTGAATTGCGCCAAGGCCAGCATAGCCGTGAAAGGGTTTAAGTTCTTGGCACCAACCATGTACCAGTTTTTGAAAGGCTTGCTCACCTTCTTTACCTTTCAGACAACTAAAAGGCAGTACAACGGAGAAATAAGCCGGTCTGTCACGAAGGGGAGATGGTAGAGTACTGCTGGCGGAAATATCCATACCATAGGCTGCGGCAACATAATGATCCTGGTCACCAAAGAACATAGGCGCAAAATCTTTTTCTTCGATAGAATCGTACTGCCGGACATAATCAACCAGATTGATGCCCTGAGCCGGGTAGGACTTGGGTTTACCCGTATAGATACCATCGGGCTTGATGTAACACTTCAAATGTTCACCGAATAATTGTTGGTAGTGATCGCCACACTTTGCCAGGCCCATGCGCACTTCGGGGCTATGAGGGTCACGCATATAGAGCGAACACATCAGTCCGAGCCGAACACTCACGCGCTTTACAGGACGACTATCATCAACAACCTGAATGCTGTCCAAATCCTCAAGAGTGAAATTTTGGGGGAATGTCATATATGCCTCAATCTGTTAATTATTAAGCTTAATTGGCAAATGCTGCGGTCCAGGTTGCTGCTGTAGCGGAACCCAATGCGGCTTCTCCTAATGGTCCATCAAATGGAATAACAGCTGCCACTACAGTTGCAACACCTAATATCGCTGCCCCACCGACAAGCCACCAATTGGTTTTCGGTTCCGGCGCTTGCTCAGGCACGGTAACAGGCACAGGCTCGGAAACGGGTTCTCTTTCACCATCATCTTCTTCACAAATGCAGGTTTGCCCTTCTTCAAGCACCGCTACCTTCTCCTCGCCAAAAATTTCCTCATATGCTTCAATTTGCCTTTCAGATTGCACAGTATTGCCATCATCAAACTTCATCTCCACCACAGTGCGAATATTGTCAAATGTAGGTGGGTTGCCATCGGTAATGATCACATCAGGGCGGCGATGGCCTGGAAAACGAGAATACCACCGGGTGGCCCGCCAAGGTTCATCGTTGCTCATATACGGTTCGCGTGTTGAAGGGTTATAAGGCACCTCAGCCTTCATTGTTGAGCGGCCACCGGCGGCATCATCCATCGCCCAAAGTCTGGCGGCAATACGATCCTGTTTGCGCCCAGGCCCTTTTTCTTCGCACATCATGTCGCACAAGATTTGCAGCTCCACTGCGCTTTCGGCATGCTCCGCTAAAATGGCCGGTTGCAAAATACCCGCCAAACATGCTGTATTGCCTTTGTTCATCAATAGTTTGTCGCTTAAACGACACGCATTTTTGCCCTCCATCATCACATCAAAGGAGTAGGACAGCCAGGTGGCCTCTTTGAGTTGTGTACCGGATTTTACACCGCCCACCGTACCCGGCTCGTCACCCGTGCAGCGGCTTAATTGTGAACCTTTCACTGCCGCCGGGTTACCGCCATCCACCTTGACGGTTTTTGTCCCGTCTTTAAGGTCGGCCGAGAGCGAAATAATCACCGGATAAGGAATGGGTATCGGCCCACCGGGTGATGGGGTCTTGCAGACATCCGGCAGGGTACTTTTGACAATACCACCGCTGCCTTTATGCACTAATGAGAGGTTAGCGCCATTGACTTTAATTGTGACGGCCATAATAGATGGTTACTCCTCAGTGATTGATCACTGCTTGTTTGAGCAATAAGGCACTGCGTAATTCCTGTACGGAACTCGCCCACAGCAGTGTCAGTGCGTTTGGTTTTGTACTGACCGGATTGGCCGTTGCCAGCACCATGCTCAGCACCCCGGTTGCTGCCCCCACATCACCCCAACAATCGGCAGGTGCTGTGAAGTGATCCGGATTTTCAAGATAGTAGCTCAGGCGGGTCAAGGTAAAACCATATTCATCACTGCGATGTGGTTCGCCATTCAGATCACAAATGACATGCTGGATTTTTTGATCCGGCGGACAGTGTTGGAGTGTCGCGTGCATCGCCTGCGTCAAACCCTGACCAGTACACACTCCTTGCGTGTGATGGACGGGTTCGAATGCGTGGGAAAATGCCAGGAGTGTACCCAGGCTCGTCAACTGATATTTATCCACGGTGTCTTGTGTGCATAACAATACACACGCCGCCGCTTCACCGGGAACAAAGCCGTAAGCATTAGTCGCATTATGCACTTGTGAGTGCATTTCCAGATAATTCAGTGTCGCGCTGTCGATATAGCTGTCCACACCGGCCAACAGGCAAAATTCATGGGCGGTATGCAAAAGATGTTGTTGCACCTGTTCCAGGGCCTGATAAGCCGCGGCATGACCTTGGCAATACAGGTCTTGTGAGGTTATTACCAGTCCCGGACAATCATTCACCAGTTGTTGCGCAACATCACGCACCTGATCAAAGCGAAAGGTCGGACGTTCGTTTGGCAGGCATAAGACGCAGGGCATGGATGCAGGCATGCCCTCTTTTTCTGCGCAGCAATCGCTGAGCGCGTAATTCAGTAATACGTTATAACGCTTGATGCCCTGGTAATCGGGATCAATATAGGGGGCCGCTGCCAGGATATAAGGCTCGCCTTGCAGGTCAAGCAGGTAGGGATGATCAGCAAAATTAGCGATACGGGCCTGCACAGCCACAAGGGTTGCTGCGGCATAACTGCCTAAAGAGGTTGCTGCCCCGGTAGCAATAATATGCAGATGATCACCCGATGTTGTCTCTTCCATGTTTACAAGGCTCTCTAACCCGTCCAGACCTGACTAAGCTCATTATCAGGATGCAGTAAAATACGTTTTTTCAGCAGGATGCGTGTGCTCTCCAGAAGGTTAACGCGGTGATGGCATGGTAAGTGGCTGTGCCAGACCATCATGACCCGGTGCTCATCAGGCTCAATAATCACTGTATGTAAATGAGCACGGTGTGCCTGTTTATAACCATCAGAAAACCGGGTAACCAGGTGAAAAGACGCTTTGGGTAAATGCAAAGATATTTTCCTGATGGGTGTCAAGTGGGTTAATTCGACCTGTTCACCCCCTTTTAAAAACCCAGGCACTTGTTGGTCTGACGGAGCGCATTGAAAAAAATGAGGGTCAAAATCCTCCGGCAATAACGGGTGGCGTTGATGTTCCCATGCCTGGTCATAGGTGCCCGCAAAACCAACGCGTGGTTGCCAGTGCCCTGGAATGGCAGAAAATGCAGCAGGGAGTGGTTGATCTTGCCAATCGCGGATGGGAGAGGATAAATATTCGATATTGGGCGCAGGCAGATCAATGAAATCCGATTTTTCTTGCGCATAACCACGCCCTATGGGATTACGGGCATAGGTATGCGGAGCGCTTTTTGAATCTGAAGGATCGCAGCCACCGAATGCATGCTGGTAGCCAAGGGGCTGGGAAATCATGGGTTTTGGATCACTTAACAACGGTTTCAGGAGCCCTTTCTGCCAAACACGATCACCGCTGATCAGGAGTGATTTATTGATTGGCCCAACGCGCGCATTCACAACCCACTGTTTTGCCGGATGGCCATCCGGCGCGTAGGCGGTGCCGTTGATGATGACATCTGTCGCCAGTTTGCATTCAGGCAGGTCGGTGTCATAACGCAGTACAGTATGTGTTTCATCGGTGTACTCAGCCGCCATCGTGATGACTTGTTGCTGCTCAGCCGGACAACCTGACCCGTTGCCGTAAAATCAAAACTGGCCTTGATCGCCACCCCCCAGACTTCCGCGCCATTTTTATCTCTTACCCAGGATCGCTCAGCGACAAAGGGCGTCAGGTTATCAAGTGCCCACACGTATTTGCTCCAGGATTGCTCAGTGGACAGACATCAGTTGATCTGCACAGAACCGCCTTTGATGGTTTGCATACCGGAAGCATGGCTGGAAATATAGTGACCCCGAAACAATATTTTCCCGTCTTTGGTCAGCGTGATACTGGCATCACCGCATTGCAGGGTTATTTGGTGTTTTGCCGTCACGGTGAGTGAATCATCTTCATCGACAACAATTTTTGCAGGTGAAGGTGATGGCCCTTCTTTGATATTGTTTTTCACCAAGCCAATAATCATCGGCTGGCCGATATTGCCGTCTGCAAAGATCAACGCCACTTTGCTGCCTGCATTATCGCGGCGTAATGGCACCGTACAGGACGCCGGTATAGCGGTTGATTGGGGGTTATTTGCAAAAGCGACAAGTGGGCTGTCATTGCCATCAAAGCCGATGAGTACCCCCCACGGTCGCATGGGCCACATGCGGATTGGCGGTCATACAATTGTCGATAACATTTTCTGTGTCTTGATCCATCAGCGTTTCCTGAAGTCCTTGTCTAAGCGAATGTAAACTACGCGCTGAACGCATGGTAAGAATTCAACGGCTTTGTCCATTGAACGACCCTCTGACATAACTTGTATTGTTGCTCTCACAACAGTCACAGAAATATACAATTGAGTCGATTTTGCAAGTTACCACATCGCATTTTGCACTACCAGTGTCAGCCGTGTCCCGTTGAAACAAGTCTGAAGAGAGAGTGTGTTTCTAAGATGAAATAGGTCTGAGTTTTAAGCTGAACCCGGCGTCAGTTCTGTCCATGGCGGGAGGATAAAAACCACCACGAAATCCGAAGGTCTGACAACGGTTGATCAATTGACAAACTGCCTTATCAGGCGCTAACCCGTATCACAAAACCGGAATACGCAACACTTGGCCAACCTTTAACTGACTATTGCTCAAGCGATTAACATTGCGCAAGGCCACCTGAGTAACACGGTAGCGTTGAGCAATGCCGCTGAGGGTCTCGCCGCGGCGAATCACATGCTTCTGTCCCCCCATGGCCAAGCGCGTGCCGGGAGGTGCATTTTGCATAAAATAACGACGCACACCATTGAGCATTGCTACCGCCAACTTGCGTTGGTAAGCCTTGTCACGCAACTTGCGCTCTTCACGTTTGTTAGAGATATAGCCGGTCTCCACCAGAATCGAGGGAATATCCGGCGACTTCAGCACGGCAAAACCAGCTTGCTCTACACGTTTTTTATGCAGTTTACCGACACCACCCAACTCCTTGAGCACGCTGCTGCCCACGTCCAGACTGGCCGCAATAGTGGCGTTCTGCGACAGGTCCAGCAGCACCGAGCGCAGCAGATCATCTTTGTCGTCCAAGCTGACGCCACCAATCAAGTCGGCATTATTTTCACTTTTTGCCAGCCATTGTGCCGCCTCACTGGTGGCACCGTTTTGCGACAACACATACACTGAGGAACCACTGGCCCGCCCGTTGCGAAAGGCATCAGCATGGATCGAGATAAACAGGTCAGCCTGCATTTCACGCGCCTTCTCCATGCGCTTGCGCAAGCCCAAATAATAATCGCCAGTACGAATCATCACCGGCTGCATACCCGGCTCACTTTTGATAAGGCGTTCCAGTTGACGGGCAATCGCCAGTACCACATGTTTTTCGCGGGTGCCACGAGGCCCAGAGGCACCCGGATCATCCCCGCCGTGACCAGCATCAATCGCAATAATCACATCGCGTGGCGCGCCCTTGCTGCGGTTAGCGTTGTTACCTGCAACCTTGGGCACTGCTTTTACGCGGGTGTCACTCAAGTCGATCACCAGACGGTGACCGTATTGCTTAGTGGGTTTCAGCAGGAAGCTTTGGGGGCGCACCTTGCCTTTGAGATCCAGCACCATACGTAAATCATTACGGTTACGCTTGGCGCTACGCAATTTACTGACCACGCTTTTGGAGAAATCCAACCCATGAGGTAATTGTCGCAGGCGGGCATTTTTCAGATCAATCACCACCCGGTTCGGAGAACGCAGCATAAATACGGAGTGCTCAACAGGGTGGCTGATATCAAACACCAGCCGTGTATTCTCCGGCCCCGCCCACATGCGCACCTCATCCACCGTGGCAGCCTGAGTCCCGGCGGATAACAAAACCATTATCGATAACAAAAACAAGACAAACACCCTCAACCCAGGCTTGCGACCCGAAGATATCATTATTAGTGGTTCAATTTTTCTTACATCACTGTACATGCTTACTTATTGTGCAACCAAATTGATAAAAAGCAAGTTTTTCTTTATTTACATTAAGATAGGAAGAATACTTATTCTTGAATAGAGATTAGTTTTACAACAATCTTTAATGGTCAAAAATCATACAGACTCGCTCGAACAATGGTATTAAATCAGGCTTTTCAGCCAATGGGCTCGACTCATGTCCGCCGTCTGAATAACCACCGTCCGTCCTTCTCCTAGCCCTGTCGCAAGATAAGTAATGTGAATATGCACATCTGCCGCCACCAATACTCCCGCACCCCGCTCTGGCCATTCCACCAACACTACCGCATCAGGACTGAAATAATCACGCACGCCTAAAAACTCCAACTCTTCCGGGTCAGCGAGACGATACAAGTCAAAATGATAGGCTACGCGATCAGCAACTTCGCCCAGCAACTCGTAGGGTTCCACCAGTGTATACGTGGGACTCTTGATGCGGCCGACAACACCCAGACTTTTCAGAATCGCACGGGTTAACGTGGTCTTGCCTGCACCCAGCTCACCGTGCAGGTAAATGACACAGCCTTGCTCTGTTTCAGCACGTAGTATGTCGGCAATACGCTCACCCAGCGCCAGCATGGCAGGTTCATCAGGAATCGTGAGTGTGATGTCAGGCAGCGAACGAGACCGGGTATCAGTGTGCGACATTACTTATTAGGAATATGCGCGTCAGCCACATCAGCAAATTTCATGACAACTTCATCCTCATTGAGGATTGCCTCGCCTAACTCCTCTGGCAGAAACAAAGCCTTGGTAATATGCAGATTAAATTTATACAGGTGGCACAAACCAGGTTCGGAAGGTGATCTATCAATAAACGTCGATAACTCTTTTCCTTCACCGATTAAATCATGGGATATTTTATTTTGGATGTTTTTGTGGACGATAAAGGCATGTCCCAAACCGACTAATTTCAGTTTAGTGAGTCCCTTTTCTTTCAACGCTATTAACTCTTTCAGTTCTTCGGAATTCATTGGCGTAACCTTTGAGTGAGTGATCTTTAATTAGTGTGGATATCTTTATTCCAACACAGGCTGTCATTCAGTGGCTCAAATCTGGACACCAGCCTGCGCCGATGCGACGTGATGATCTTGATACCCCATCATCTGCCTAAGCGCTTGCTTATTATGCAGTTATTGTATTGCAAGATCGTTTATTTATCCTGAATAAGTCGTCCCCCATCGTCCTCCGAGCAATTATTACATCAGTATCATGATGAATAAACAGGTGCATTACATATTTTATTTTCTAAAAACTCAGGGTTTCATATCAGCCCGACAACCGCCGCATAATGGGAAAAAGATCGGATGCCAGCAAACCGTGCTGGCCATCTTGCGCTGCCACATCTGCCGCATGGGCATGCAGACACACACCCTGCCGAGCCGCCTTGTCCAATGAACAACCCTGGGCCAACAAACTGGCGATTACCCCGGTGAGTACATCCCCCATACCACCACTGGCCATACCGGGGTTTCCCTCATTACAAATAACAGTCTCGCCAGCAGTATCAACGACGACAGTGCCCGCACCTTTCAGCACAGCTACGCCGCCGTATTTTTGCTGCAAGGCGGTAGTTGCCGCAAGGCGATCAGACTGCACCTGTTCGACGCTCCGTCCTAACAAGCGGGCAACTTCACCTGGATGGGGCGTCAATATCCAGTTATCTCTGTATACCGGTTCAGCCGCCAGAAAATTAAGCGCATCCGCATCCACCACCATGGGCAACGGGCTTTCCAGTAACACGGAAAACAATATACGACCCCACTCACCCTGTCCCAATCCCGGCCCCACGGCCAGCACACTGGCGCGCTTCAGTAACAGGATCAACGCTGATGCAGTTTCGACACTATGCGACATCAACTCCGGCCGAGCCGCGCTGATCATCGCGGCGTGTGTGGCACGGGTCGCAACACTCACCAATCCTGCACCCGTTCGTAACGCCGCTTCTCCCGCCAGTCGTACTGCCCCCGACATACCCTGATCGCCCCCCACCACCAGCACATGACCAAAATCGCCTTTGTGTGCCGTGGGGTTGCGCGACAGCAGCGTGAATTGATCCCAGCTCAAACGATGGGCGACAGGTTTTAACTGGGCATAAACTGCTGCTGGCACCGTGAGATCGTCAAAACGGAGAGTTCCACACATCGCTGGCCCCTGCCCGGTGAACAAGCCCAACTTCAAACCAATAAACGTGATACAGGCATCCGCCTGCACTGCGTTACCGAGAATACGACCAGTATCGGCATGTAAACCGGAGGGAATATCCAACGCCAGCACCCCATTGCCACTGGCACGAGCATGGTTCATGGCTTCGATGGCCTGCCGCCAACGACCATCAACCTCGCCCCTGAGACCGGTACCCAGCAGACCGTCCACCAACACATCTACCGTACTGAAATCAGCCGCAGCAAAATCCTCGGCGATAAGGCCCGCCGCCTGCATTTGCTGACGGGCCGTGAGCGCATCTCCGTGAATCCGGTCTACATCACCGACTTGCCACACTCGCACCAAGTAACCCGCCTCATGTGCCAACCGCGCAACAACAAAACCATCACCGCCATTATTACCGACTCCGCACAATACCCCCATCGAGCGGGCCTGCGGCCAGCGCTGTTGTAAAAAGGCAAACGCGGCCTGTCCCGCGCGTGCCATCAAAGTAGCACCGGGAATACCCTGCTCTTCAATGGCAATACGATCCAGCTCACGCACTTGTGCAGCTCGATACAAAGAACGCGGCAGATTGCGGGAAAGATTATCGAATGTGGCGTTCATTGAGTGGCCATCACAAATAATATCAAAATAAATAATGTGTGTGATCAGTAGTGCGTTGTACGCACCCTGTTAAAATAAACACAATTATATACCCGTAGCGTTTGAGATTTAGGTTTTATTGCACGCCCTCTTCATTCCATGGCAGCGTTGAAATTCCTCGCAATCATCCGGCTATTACTCGACAACAGCTCCTGCGTCGCCTAAAGCGCTTACTGTCGCCTCAGGGCGCCTACTTTTGGTGGTGCTATGAAATGAATATGACGCACACTGGACACCTAAATTTCAAACGCTACGGGTATAGTGGGTAAGAGAGCCTAAGGAAATCTAATACAATGAGTATCCCACAAAACCACCCCATCACAGCCGCATCGGCAAAACCAGCAGACTGGGACAAACTCGCCGTCGACATCCAACGTTGGGGGCAGGAACTGGGTTTCCAAAAGCTTGGCATCAGCGATACACAGCTGCACGAGGCCGAAACACACTTGCTCAACTGGCTGCAAGAAGGCAAACACGGGCGCATGGATTACATGAGTAAACACGGCACCAAACGCAGCCGTCCTGACGAGCTGGAGCCCGGCACTGTCAGCGTGATCAGTGCGCGCCTGGACTATTTGCCGCCCAATAGCGCCGACCCCGAGGCCATTCTAGCCGCTCCTGAAAAAGCCTATATTTCCCGTTATGCCCTGGGGCGTGATTATCACAAAGTATTGCGTAATCGTATGCAAAGACTGGCAACGCGTATCGAACAGCGCATCGGCCCGTTTGGTTACCGGGTATTTACCGACAGTGCGCCCGTACTGGAAAAGGCACTGGCAGAAAAGGCCGGGCTGGGCTGGATCGGTAAACACACCAATCTGCTCGCTGAACAGACCGGTTCATGGTTTTTTCTCGGCGAAATTTACACTGATCTGCCACTACCCACATCACTGCCTGCCAATATCGCAGCCACTAATCACTGCGGCACCTGCACGGCCTGCATCGATGCCTGCCCCACCCGCGCCATTGTCGCACCGTACAAAGTGGATGCACGCCTGTGCATCTCTTATCTCACCATCGAATTGCGTGAAAGCATTCCCGTGGAATTGCGACCATTAATCGGTAATCGCATTTATGGCTGTGATGATTGCCAACTGGTGTGTCCATGGAACCGATTTGCACAACTCACACCGGAAACCGATTTTCTGCCACGACACGCACTGGATGACATCAACCTGCTGGAACTGTTTGCCTGGAATGAAGAGGAGTTTCTCAAACGTACTGAAGGCAATCCCATTCGACGTATTGGTTACGAATGCTGGTTACGGAATATCGCCGTCGCACTGGGCAATGCTCCGGCCAACGCAGAAATCCGTGATGCGCTACTGGCAAAACAGCAGCACCCCTCCGAACTGGTGCGTGAACACGTTCGCTGGGCGTTAGATAAATCAGCCCTCTAAAACCTCAAGTCTCGTCGGCAATCTACCGATAAAATCAATACACATAAACTTGCCACTATCACCATGAAAGCACTCATTGCAGAACCTAGCAGAGCCTACCGCCAATTATTGGAAACGGTATGTCATGCCGCCGGCCTTAAACCAACATTCGTCACCACCACCGACGAAGCGCTGCACTATCTTTCCCTCCACCCCGTTATCCTGACACTCACTTCACTACAATTGCAGGACGGTGATGGAATAGAGTTTTGTAGAAAAATCCGTGAGTTGAAAAACACAAAACACATTCCTGTTATTTTATTGACAGCAGAGGAAAATAAAGCCATTTTTGAGCCTGCTACCCAGGCAGGAGTCACCGAGATTTTCCACAAATCAGATATCGCGCGACTCCAGAACTATCTGAACGAATTCATTAACCGGGCAAGCACCCATAGCAACATGGATGCACGGGTTTTATATGCAGAAGACAGCCTCTCAATCGCAAAACTCACTATCCATATACTCGAAAGCACCGGAGTTACCATAGATCATTTCACCCATGCTGAGCAGGCTTACGAGGCATTCCAAACAGCGGACTACGATTTGTTACTGACTGACATTTTACTTGCAGGCAACATGAGTGGTCTCGGCCTGGTTCGGGAAATACGAAACACAGCAGGAGATAAAAGCCATATCCCTATTCTGGCGATGTCCGCACAGGACGACAGCGCACGAAAAATTGAATTACTGAATTGCGGTGCCAATGATTATGTTGCCAAACCCATTCTTCAAGAAGAATTAATAGCTCGCGTGCGTAACCTGATCACCAATAAAAAGCTACTGGATAAACTCAAGGCACAGCAACATCTGTTACGGCAACTGGCCATGACTGACCAGCTTACCGAACTTTATAATCGGCATTTTTTGATGGAACTTGCCCCCAAACATATCAGTGAAGCTTATCGGCATAAACACGCCCTTAGCCTGATAGTCATAGACCTGGACAACTTTAAAACCATCAACGACACCCATGGTCATAGTATGGGTGACACCGTACTGATTCACACCGCACAACTACTAAAAGCCGCCTGTCGTAAAGAAGACATTGCCGCCCGTTTCGGCGGTGAGGAATTTGTACTGATATTAAAGCACTGCGATGCCGAAAGTGCATACAAAAAAGCCGAATTACTGCGCATGAAAATTTTTGACCTGAAGCCGGAGGGCATTGCAATATCAGCAAGCTTCGGCATTGCCGAACTGCCATTGAACAACACCTATAAATTTGATGCTCTGTTTTCCGCCGCTGACCAGGCCGTTTACGAAGCCAAATCCCGTGGTCGGAATTGTGTTGTTATCGGTCAAGTACCACCACCAAATTCATAGCCTCACATTAGCTATTTCTCCACATCCCGCTCCACCACAGTAACAGGCACCAGTCTCGTTACCCATCCATCACCCCACAAATGCAGCACCAAACCAAATACAATCAAACTACTGCCCAGCAATACCTCCATCGAAATGACTTCCCCATTCAAACTGGAACCAAGAATCAACGCCAGCACCGGTGTCAACAAAGTAATTAATGAAACGTGGCTGGCTTCCATTTTCTTCAGCAAATAAAAATATAATGTAAAACCCAATGCTGAACCAAACACACCGAGATACAACATAGACAACCCCGCATGTGTATCCATCTCCGTGGGCACATGCCCATCAAAAATCAACCAGGTCAGCAGAAACAATGGCGTCACCACAAACAATCCACCACTGGTGACCGTCAGCCCCGGTAGCCCGCCACCGATGCGTTTAATCCACACGCCACTAACACTGTGCAGCAGCACCGAAAACAAAATCGCCAACACCCCCAACCAGGCACCTTCATGCAACATAATATCATCGGCAAAAATGCACAATAGTCCGACGAAAGCCAAAGTCATGCCCATCAATTTACCTCGTGTGAAACTCTTTTCTCCCAACAAGATGGCGGCAGCCACACCAGTCAACAACGGATTAAGCCCATACAACACGGCAATCAAGCCCGAAGGAATAAACTGCGCGCCCCAATAAACACTGAGCATAGCGCCGTAAATAGCAACGCCGGCCGCAAAATAAGTATTGCGTGCCTCACGATGCCACGGCAGACCTGGTTTGAGAATCTGCAATAACACAGCGCACACCAATGCGCCCAGCACCATGCGCCCGGAAATACCAAACAGATAACCCCAACCCTCACTGCTCCACTGAATAGCCAACGGGGTCGTTGACCAAATCAGCACTACACCCAAAAATGCCGCAGGCACAGACATGATGCATTCCTCTTTTTATTACGCACCCACACATTAAAAACCCAAAAAACAAAAAAGGCCGCAGTCTTCCGATCTGCGGCCTCTTGAATTCGGTGTTAAGTTTACCAACTAACTACATTGAATTCTCCGGCTTCCGCAGACAAGCCATCTTGACTACCGGCAGAGGTAGCCAAATCATGGCGCGTCGAATTGCGTTGTGGGAAAAATTCATGGGGCCAGTCTGGTCTGTAAGGTTTAAAGAGTCAACTATTTTTTACATATACCCGTAGCGTTTGAGATTTAGGTATTCAGTGTGCGTCATATTCATTTCGTGGCGAGATGAAATGACGAAGAATTGGAAATCAAGGTTGGTTACGGTAGATGGGGTTATTGCATATTTTAACCTAGAAACCTCAGTTGGGCGCGAAAAAGACGCGTAAGATATTGGTGTGCATAGTGAAGCAGAAAAATTCGTGGTCACCTTATTGGTGATGAGACATTTTTCTGCTTTGCTAGGTGTGCCAAGAGCTTGCGCGGACTTTCGTGATCCAACTGAGGTTTCTAGGTTTAAGGCATGGAGTGTGATGTAGCTTGGGGTACGCATTTGTTACGAAGCCCAAGCGCGTACTGGTGTTCTATTCTAGCGTTCTCTATTTCAGACGTAGCAATGGTGCGCACTGCACACCATTGCGATACTAAGCAGGATTTATATCACCGCTGGGAGTGAATGGTGAACGATGTACACCCTTCACTCATGGGCTATTTTTCTAGCGTTTTAATAATGGCGATGCTGCGAGTCACCTCGCGAGCAATTCTTTTATATTCCCCGGCTATCGCTGCATTTGAGCCAATGAGTTCAATGTCGAAGACGCTACCCTGCTGGTTGGACGGTGGATTTGGTCGCCAGTTGAGCAGTCGGCCGGTTATTGGGTCTAGCGCCATCGCCGACTGCTGCTTACGTCCGTTGACACTCAACACAAAATCACCACCAATGTAGACCGCGTTCTCGCCTACCTCGATCTCACGGACATCACCTAATGGCGGTGGTGGTCCGATCCATGGCAGCACCGCACCGGTTATGGCGGATACTGCAGCCAAATTTTCCCGCGGCTCTCCTGCTACGCCAATAAAGTTCCCACCGAAAAATACAGTATCACCAGCAATATCAATTGCATTGACTTCAGCGTTGAGTTCAGCAATCTGCGGGTCCCAATCGACGACCGTGCCCGTTGAAACATCAAAGGCGCTTAGGGCCGGGCAGGAAATACCATTGATCGTGTTATAAGAGCCGCCAATGTACAAGCGGCTCGTTTTCGCGTCGTAGACTAGTTCGTTGACTGCCGAGGGGAAATCCATAAAGAGTGAGGTCGTAGTCAGTGCGCCAGTTTCCCGGTCGAGTTCAGCAATGCTAGGCTGGAAGCGACCACCAATGGAGGCCCACAGTCCGCCAATATAGATCTTTTCAGGCGTCACAGCGACAGCGTTCAAATCTGGAAAACTGACTTGAGGCGCTTGCCACGCTGTTGCGGTAGCCGTCTCAGCATCAAGTTCAGCCGCGTACTCACGTCGTGCGCCACCAACATTATTGAAGCCGCCCACAGCAAATACTGTGTCACCGGCGACCTCGATATCAACGATGCTGCCATTGGCACGAGGGTCCCAGGCGGTCGCGATGCCCGTCGTCAGGTCAAGTGCTGCGCCGAAGCCTCGGGGATCACCTCCGACGCTCTGCAAGTTACCGCCAACAAACACCCGTTCACCCTCGGCTGCAATGGCATACACATCGCCGTTCGCATCCGGGCTCCAATCAGTTAACGTACCGGTAATGAGATCGGCTTCCGCGAGCCGCACCCTGGATTGACCCGCAGCGGACTTAAAGTTGCCACCCAGGTAAATACTGTCATTATTGACAGCGAGCGTTCGCACAGAATTGACGTTGAGCTGAGTATTCCAAGGAAGCAGTTGGCCATTACTTGCGTCGATCGCTGCAGCGCCGACGCGTGATTGTTGATTAATGCTTGAGAATATCCCCCCTACGTAAACGGTGTTGCCACTCACGACGAGCGCATTCACATTGCCGCTCGAGCTCGGCGTCCAGGGAAGGACCTCGCCAGTCCGGCCATCCACTGCTGCAAGTCGATCACGCAGCTGGTTACGGACCCGGGTAAATGAGCCGCCGAAGTAGATCACGCCGTTGAGCTCACTCACGTCGCGAATCACAGAATTTGTATTAGCCCGCCAAGCCAGAACATTACCGTTGATTTGATTGACAAGGGCGATGTTGCGCCTTGTATTACCACCGACTGTTTTAAAGCGACCGGCGATGATCAATTCGTCATTAAAAGGCTCTAAGTCGTATACGACAGCCCCATCGATCTGTGGATTCCACGGAAGTAACGTACCTGAGGCAACGTCGATGGCGGCCACTCGTCTGCGCTGCTCACCACCTATAGTGGTAAATTTACCGCCGAGATAGAGCGTTTTACCGATCAGCAAGAGTGAGTGAACCGCGCCGTCAGGCTGAGGAAGTGAGGAAGTATCCAGTGTGCCGTCAGCCAGGATATGGGTGAAAAACGCACGTTGCCCTCCGGGACGAAGGTTACGTGAACCCCCAACGTACCAACCGCCCGAACCATCGCTGATAACAGTCTCCACGATGCCGTCAAGCAGAGCCGTTTGATTATCAGGCTCGCCGGTTACTGCGCTGATCTCAACCCCAGAGCCGGTGCGTGGCCCGATGTATCCGAAGTCTCCACCCAGATACATGCGGTCGCCGTCGACACTAAGCGCTCTGACCCGTCCATCCGTTATCCACAAGTCCGGTGCCACAATTTGCTGAGCGCTGACCACACTGGTCATCATTGTGGCCGAAACCATCAATAGAGAGGTGATAATCCGTTTCTTCATTGCGTGTTTTCCTAAATGGGTGATCGGCAAAAGGTCGTAATACTGTGAAAGCAAAACTTCACGCACTGTTCACACGTTCATCACAATTTTGTCACGATTTGGGTTTTAGGAATGCGCTATGTTCTTAGTCAAAGGGGCACATTCTTTACTATTCTTGCCACTTGCCGACACCTCGGTAGGCGTGCTGGAGGTCGATTTAGATATACCCGTGACGTTATGGATTTAGGGTTAAGTGTGCGTCATATTTTCTTCATGGCAAGGCGAAATGACGCGTAATAGTCACTCTATTGCAAGGAATTTCAACGCAGCCATGGAGGAAATAGGGCGTACACTTAACCCTAAATCCATAACGTCACGGGTATAGTTATTGAGAATTATGTAGGTCACAGAGAGTTTTTATAATCTGGAAGTTGACACAGCTTAGAGATACTAATTGATATCGACGAGGATTTTAATGTATCCCCAGATCAAGATATACCCGAAGCGTTTGAGGTTTAGGCTATATTGCGGATCTAAACTAAACCCAAGTTTTTAACGAAAAAAGCCGGTAGTCGAAAAATTCTACCGGCGTAATTCCTAACTCTTGCGTTATTGCTAATCGAACGCTGGGTTCAGCACGGTATCCGTCGTTCTGAAATGGACTTTTATTGCAAGATGGGCAAATCATTATTTCTTTCCTAATTTAAACTGACAACCGTTTAAGTCAAACCGCTGAATGACTCGAGTCTTTTTTTGTTTCATGGCAAGGCATTAATCTGCACTCACTGTTCTGTCTCTAGCCCATTCGCGTAGTTGAGTAATATGCTCCGCCATAACAATGGAGAGCGGCTTTGTTTGCATAATTTCTTCAAGTATCTGTTCCGTACTCACCTGGCCGCTATTGGCATACGATGTATATCGTGCTGACACGATTGCCTGTTCTAGTTCCGCTCCCGAAAATCCTTCTGATTCTACAGCTATGGTATTAAGATCGAGATCATTTGTATTCATATCTCGCTTTTCAACATGAAGGCTAAGTATTTCCTTTCGTGAGTCCTTGGATGGTAAATCAATAAAAAATATCTCATCCATACGCCCTTTTCGCACCAATTCTGGCGGTAGTGATTGAATATCGTTCGCTGTTGCGACAACAAACACACGCGACTCATTTTCCGACATCCATGTCAGCAGCGTACCGAGCACTCGGCCTGATGTTCCTGAATCTGTCCCTTCTGAATTGATACCCTTTTCTATTTCATCTATCCAAAGCACACATGGCGATAGTGATTCAGCAGAGCGAAGAGCTTCACGGATATTTTTCTCGGTGTTGCCAATATATTTGTCGTAAATCGCCCCAAAATCGAGTCGAATTAAAGGAATACCCCAAACACCGGCAACAGCCTTTGCAGCCAGACTCTTCCCACAACCCTGAACGCCTAACAACATAATACCTTTAGGTATATCAACCTGGGACTCATTTCTAGGATTTAAAAAGAAATTTTTGCGTTTTTGCAACCAACTTTTAAGCGTATGAAAACCACCCACATCAGAAAAATCAACCGTATCGTAGTCAAATGTAAGAATGCTATCCTTAGCAACAAGCTTGTATTTCGCCTCCATAACCTCTGTAACATCGCTATGAGTAATTGCTCCATCATTGTAGATGGCATTTCTGATAAACCGCTTTGCATCGCTGGTTGTAAGGCCTAAAAGATTCTGAGAAAGCAGCTTGACGGCTTTCTTATCTGCCTTGAGAGTTTGATTACCATTTTTCGCATTCCATGCTTTTGCCTCATCAACAACAATACTGTGGATTTCTTCCTGAGATGGTATCGACAACTGATAAGACACACACAAGCGCTTTATTTCTTCAGGTATCTCTATTTGGTGGCTAATAAAAACCAGCGTATTTCCATTGACATAATACTGTTGAGCAATTTCTTTAATCAGGCGCAATGTTTTTGGATCATCAATATAAGGATGGAAATCAAGGAGAAGAATAATATTGTTATCGATTGATTTTTTAATTTTATCCAACATTGCATCTGGATCAATTGGATCAATAGTGGGCTCTGGTTGAGCAGCGTTATATCCATACGGATCACTTCCCTGTAGAGATAACCTCGACTGACCTGTAAGCAAAAGACTTTTCAGGCCTTCACTCGCCGTCCATACCTGTAAACCCTTTTTCTTTTTGGTATAAATGTCTTTAATTAAATTAACTACTCTTTGCTCTTCATGTGTCTCCAACACCACAATCGGAAAATGAGACTCAATCAGAACTTCAAGATTATGTTGGTCTGTCATTCAAAATCACCTTGATAAAAAGTTTTTTTATTTCGTTTCTACCACACCCGTGTGGCAAGAGAAATACCCATGGGTTTTTCAGCTCGCACATCATCAATAACAACACTATCAACTTCACGGGGCTTCTTTCATAACGATTTCTGGAACAGCATTTTCAAGCGCATCCATTTCGGAAATAATGCTTCGTATTCAGTTGCGTGGCATTCGACCTAAGACCGTAACCGATGAAACCGAATTTGAAAAGTCCCATGAAAGACTTGGCCACACAACGCGCGGTATATCAGAGAAATGCATCAAAGACCGTCAAGACGTTATCGTAATGCCGGGGAAAGGAGTTCAAAAAGATGGTGCCCGGGGCCGGAATCGAGTCAACATAATTAGCTTAACCTATTGTTTTAATTAGTTAAGGAGTTTTTTGCGGTACATGTAGCGGTACACTATGCTTAGGATTCTAATCAGGCACTTTAGCACCTTTCAAACCCCTAAATTGATAACACTACATTGAATTTTTGACTACCCTAATCTTATTCAAAACAGGTGATTCAGTTTATTCTGGATCATCCCAGGCACATGCCCTCCTCTCTGGAACAACAGTTACTCCAACATGGACTACGACGAAAACTGGGAGCATTAAAAGTCAGTAATCAGCATCGCATGCTAGCCTCTCTGTCTGTTACCCATACACACGAAAAAACCTTAACTTTTGACATATTTTTCAATTACTTAAGACGGATTATGAGGCAGATTATAGCACTAAAAATCGACAACGGACTCTGGGCTAGGGGGTGTTAACAATTAGGCGAGCCAAATCATCGAAGCTCCGAGATAAAGCATTGCTTGGTCATTTCGTTTCAGTTTTTCGTAGCGGGTCGCTATATGGCGATAGGCTTTGAGCTTCTGAAACAGACGCTCAACCAAATTCCGCTCTTTGTACAGCGTCTTATCATATTCCCGAAGCACTTTACGGTTTCGCCTTGGCGGAATAACGACTGTCGCTCCTGTCGTTTGCAGAGTCTTTATGAATGCATCGCTATCATAGCCCTTATCTGCCAACACATAGTCCGCAGCAAATCCCTCAACGAGGGTACCCGCCTGTGCATACCCCGATGCTTGGCCCGCCATCAGTATGAATCTGACGGGATGACCTAATGCATCGACTGCCGCATGAATTTTTGTGCTCAATCCACCCCGTGATTTTCCAACAGCTTGGGCTTCCTGATCACTTTTTTTGGGCTCCATGCTGATGAATCCGTACAATACTGCCATCAATCATCAGATATTCCAGATCCTTATCTTCCGATAGTGCTTCAAAAATGGCTTCCCAGCGACCAGCCTATTGTTTCCAGTGGCACCGCGATCACCCGCCTTGCCTGATAGCAGAGGTTCTATTCGGTTCCATTGATCATCCCGTAGTATTTGCCGAGGCATTATGTGTCGTACTCAAGTCAATAAGTTGGCTATGAATCCCAAATTAAATCATGTTAATTGTTAACACCCCCTAGTTTTAACGACGATATTTTAACCAGTATTGTCAATGTTTCGGTGCTGGCCATTTCATTTCAGTTATTATCATCATCCACAAGTGGCACAAAAGCGACACTGAGTATGCTACGTACTTGCGTTTCTCCATTTTGATCTTTTTCAACGAGCATAAGCTCCTGACGAAGACCAGGTAATCCAATCGGAATTACCAGTCGCCCCCCAGGCTTTAATTGTTCTGATAATGCCTCCGGTATATGAGTTGCAGCAGCGGTAACAATGATTCCATCGTAGGGGGCATATTTAGGCCAACCGTTGTAGCCATTACCGATGCAGGTTTCAATATTGTGATGTCCGATGCGTTTCAGGCGAGCAGTGGCGGCTTCGCTGAGTTCTTTGATGTATTCCATACTAAATACCTTTTTTACCAAACAAGACAATACTGCGGTCTGATAGCCAGATCCGGTACCAATTTCGAGAATCACATCATTTTTGTCAGGGTTAAGGAGGTCAGTCATCAGCGCAACGATGTAAGGTTGAGAGATCGTTTGTGCGTGCCCTATGGGTAAAGGGCCATTTGAGAAGGCGTATAGTTTCATATCGTCGGGGACGAATTCATCCCTGGGTACTTTACGCATGGCACTCATCACACGCTCATCGAGCGAGTCACGGCCGATCATCTTTCGAGTATAAAAAACCGCTGTCTCGATGTCGGCAATCATTTTGTCGATGTCATTCATATGCTTTTGTATCTGCTGTCCCGTTCATAAGTATAGTTCTTAGTTAGCCGATAGAAATTTTCCAGCTATCGACGTGCGATGACTGCCATGCCAGAATGAAGTCTAGGAAAGTTAACGTGATATGATTGATTTTGATTGAAATCTTCCGCCATCCATAACAATTCAACGGTGAATAATCATGAGCAAGGAAAAAATTACTAAAGAAATTGACGAGTTACTCCTCAAAAGGGGTTCGCTACGAGAACGACTTGAGAGTATCGAACAAGACTACAAAAAGGGCCTCTCTGCGGACTCGGAAGAACGGGCCATTCAGTTGGAAAACGCAGATGTACTTGAAGGAATTGCCAAAGCGACAGCTGAAGAGCTAAGCCAGGTCGAGGATCGACTGTCTAAGTTAAGAGATACCCATGCTGGATAAACTAAGATCGCGTATTATCTGAGGCTAATAACAGGCTCATCGTCGTATTTACGACTCATTTATGTTTACCAGACTTTTTATGCGATTCGCCAAACTCGCGTCGTAGCTTTGCAAATTCATCCAAACGCGATTGCACGCGGGCATTAATACTCCCCTCTGAATATAGACCGTCCTCATTGAGTTCTCCGGCAGTGATCCCTGTCAACAATTCAACGGCTTCATCAACCGTGTTGATGGGAAAAATATGGAATTTCCCCTGCTCAACGGCGGCGACCACATTTGCACGCAACATTAAATGTTTAACGTTTGATTCCGGTATAACCACGGCTTGTTTGCCAGTCAGTCCTTTTAAATCACAAACATCAAAAAAACCTTCAATCTTTTCGTTAACGCCACCAATGGCCTGTACTTGCCCATGCTGATTTACCGAACCCGTTACGGCTATAGACTGATTAACAGGGGTTTCTGCCAATGCGCTCAGGAGCGCACATAGTTCGCCCACTGAGGCACTGTCACCCTCTACACCACCATACGATTGCTCAAACACCAGGCTGGCAGAAAGTGATAGTGGTTGATTTTTGGCGTAGCGCTCACCTAAAAAGGCAGACACAATCATTACGCCCTTGGAATGGATTGCACCTCCCAATTTCACTTCGCGTTCAATATCTACAACTTCACCATGTCCCAATCGAGCTGTAGCGGTAATTCGGAATGGTTGCGCAAAGGTAAAATTACCCAGGTTGGCAACAGACAATCCATTCACCTGTCCGATCTTCTCGCCATCGGTGTCGATCAGGATGGTGCCGCGCTCAATTTCTTCATAGATCTTGTCTCGCAATCGATCTGCACGACGAATCTGTGCATCAATGGCCTGTTGTACATGCTTCCTATCGACGATCTTACTCTTTTCCTCACTGGCCCAATGATCTGCTTCACACATAACATTAGTTATACTCAACAGATGATTAGAAAGTTTTTCCGCATCATTGGCCAAACGCGCACTGTATTCAATAATCCTTTCCATTGCCTTTCGTCCAAAAGGCCTTAATTTTTTTCGGTGCACAATGGTTGCGATGATTTGTGCGTAGACTGCCTGATTCTCATCAGAGCGATCCATGCTGTTTTCAAAATCTGCCGCCACCTTGAATAACTCGGTAAACTCTGGGTCATATTCAAGCAAGAGATAAAACAGTATACGGTTTCCCAACAGTACAACCTTTATACCCAGTGGAATAGGTTCAGGTTCGATGGAAACAGTACTGATAACACTCAACATTTGCCCGAGGGACTGGATCCTTACTTCGTGAGTCGTCAGAGCTCTTTTTAATCCTTCCCAGGCAAAAGGCCGAGTTAGTAATTTTATGATATCTATCATCAGGTACCCGCCATTTGCACAATGCAAGGCACCGGGTTTTATCAACCTGAAATCGGTGATCAAGGTCCCCAGTTGGGCAATATGTTCAACTCGCCCGACAAGTTTGTCTAACGTAGGGTTATCTTCATAGATGACCGGCAGTCCATTTTGTTCGCTATTATCGACTAGTAGGTTGATTTCATAACGACCAAAAAATTCCACATCGACTACCGCATCCTTTTCACCGGCGACCTTTGCCTCAACATTGAGAAAATCATGGGTATTATCGATAACGTCCTCCTGAAAGGCATCTAAATATTCACAAACCGCAGGAAATTTTTGATATTTGCTTTTAACCTCATCGATAATCATGGATACCGCGGACATCGCCACTTCACGATTTAACTCACGAATTTGTTGTTTAGATTCTCGCTTCCACTGATGAAATTGACGAATTACGTGCTCCAATTTTTCTTGCAGAACCTTGACGATTTCCTCGATCTTCTCACGCTCTTCATCAGAAAGTTTCAAATAATCCTCAGGAGTAACCACCGCTCCTTCTTTTATCGGCTGAAATGAAACACCTTGCGGTGTTTTCACTAAACTTATGTCATGGACTTTTGACTCCTTCGCTAACTCCTTCAAGGCCTGCTCACGCTTCTCCTCAACCTCGGTTTCTATCTCTTCATTGAGAACACGGTACTGATCCGACTCAAAGGCCGAAGGCATAACACTCAATAAATCTTCGATTAAATTATGGATGTCTGCACAAAAATCCTTTGCTGTTCCTGCTGGAAATCTGAGCAGACCTGGCTTTTGGGGAGTTACAAAATTGTTAACGTAACACCAATCATCTGGGGTCTCTTTATTCGCCGCCTGTTGCTCTAAATACTGACGCGTGGCAGATGATTTACCCATGCCAGATGGTCCCATCACAAAAAGATTATAACCTTCGTGCCGGACACCTACACCAAAGCGCAATGCTTCCAATGCACGATCTTGTCCCGCAATTTCTTCTAACTCCTTGAGGTCATCGCTTGTCTCAAAATCAAGGTTGGAGAGATCACAGGCGCAGTACAGTACTTTCGGATCAAGTGCTTTCATTGTATTTCCCATACATTGTTTTTGTTGTTACTAAAAATATAGCGGATGACGGACCCGTTAACACGTCAGAGTCTATATCAAGCCAACAATACCGCTACAATCCCGGTAATAAAAATTCCATCAAATGTTCCAGCGCCACCAATCGAGGCTATTGGGGTGCCCATATGGCGTATATCCTTAAGATGAAGAAAGTCGGCACCGATTATCACCCCAAGTGTACCAGCAATGTAGGCAAGAGGTGCGCTGTGTTCAGGGTCAATCAATATGGCCACCAAAGCCGCACTAAATGGTGCAATGAAGATTGGCATACCAATGCCCATACCTTGAATGGGCCGGCTCGTAAGAAAGCTAACTATAGATACCAAACTGATTCCCAGCAAAGCCTGTAAAAGGCCTATTTCCGTATTGGCAAGAAGATAAAGACTAAACCCAAAGGGTATTAAACAACCACCCACGTTGACAGCAATGGTGGTCTTGCCTTCAAACACAAGCTGATGCACGCGCAGCAGACGCCAAATACTCAAAGGCACTTTCTGCATGGGTGCCTCGGCTCGAACCGTAAACAAAGGAAGATTAATCAGACTGCCAAATAGAGAGCAGCATAACAACAGATAGGCCTCAATAAGTGAAAGCCCCAACTTATCGAAGGCGATGGATAAAATTCCTAACTGAATAAAAATCAGTAAGAATCCCAACACAAACAAAAAGAGAATCAGCTGGAACGGGGAAAAACGTTGCTGCATGTCATTCATCCATTTCTAATGTTCAGCCTTAAACCTGCCCCAAATTAATTATGTGTGTCGCTACCCCAACCATTAGTGATTTTCACCAATAACCGAAAGAAAAGACTGGGAAAGCTCACCTCGTCCCGCCTTATCAATAATTTGCTCACCCACCTGGATTATTTCTGATATTGGACCAGTGAATATCACTCTATAAAGCTGGAGCATCGCACTTAAATCAGCGATGGGATTCTGTACATTTGGATGCACTGGCGAAAGGAATATGACCCTTATCTCCTCTACTTCGTCAGGAATTTTTTCACAACCTCCCCCTGGGGTTATAAACTCGAAAAATTCCTCATGATTATGGAAAGTGACACTTTCCTCTTTGAATTCATAGTCACCTGCCTTAGCGGTGAATTCTACTGTTAGAACCGGTTTCATAAACCACCTCGTTAGTTTGATAACAACCCCACGGATAGTCTCTGATCTAATAATAGTCTGCAATAGACAGCTCGACACCCGTCCTTGATAACAAAGTTCTATACTGCATATGTGAGCCTAAGATTACCTAAAATTCCGACTAAATTACTCTGTTTTTTTAGCTGCGTTTTTAAACCAGTTTTTTAGTATGTTATTTAAGTATGGCGTTTAACTGCGTGATTTTTATGCAACTAAAACTGACTATTATTAGCGGCATCTTAATCCTGACTTACACTCAGCCTGGATGGTGCTTTGATGACGATATCAGCATTAATAAACCCAACTTCAAGGCCGAAAACTTCCTCGACTACAAGGCCTTCGAATTTAGAAAACCTGTACAAGAAGAATGGTATACCGTTGAAAATGGCTGGCGCATGGCTGGCGGAAGCCTGAGAGCTGATATTGCCTTTGTTGATAGTGAGGTCCAATTACAAAAAGATCTTTCCGATACGCTTTCCGTGTTCCATACTTAAGGGTTCATCGCTGATATGAAGTTTTTACCGTACAAATAGCTTGGTACTACGGATGAAACCTGCTGAGAATTTCGTACTGAAAACAGATCTTACGATTCCACTGCTGGAAGTGGTTCGCTCACTGCTGGAAGAAATTCAGGGCAGCCCCCACACACAAACAATCAACCTCGACAGTTCCCTTGAAAAGAATCTCGGACTGGATAGTCTAGCTCGCGTCGAGTTACTGGCACGCATTGAACGCCATTTTGATTTGGTATTGCCAGAAAGACTATTTGCTGAAGCAGAAACTCCCCGTGATCTACTTCGTGAACTAACCAGGGCAAGGACTTATAAATCGCCCAATCAGCCCGTTGTTATAAGCCCGCCAAAATCTGCTGGTGACATTATACTGCCGACCCAGGCCAAAACCTTGGTTGACGTATTAGATTGGCATGCACAAACCCATTCTGAGCGTCCCCATATTCAATTTCATAATGATGATAATGATGGACTGTTATTGAGCTATCAGATATTACTCGACGGTGCTCAGAATTTAGCATCGGGTTTACAGGCATTAGGGGTAGAGCCAGGGCAAACCGTTGCCATAATGCTGCCTACCAGTGAAGAATATTTTTACGCCTTTTTTGGTGTTTTGCTCACTGGGGCCATTCCTGTTCCCATTTACCCACCCATGCGCCCAAATCAACTGGAAGATCATCTGCGCAGACATGCTGCCATATTAAGTAATTGCCGAGCGGTAAGTATGATCACGGTTATCGATGCCAAACCTGTTGCACGTCTTTTGCAGTCACAACTCGATACCTTACATCATATTATTACCGTTGATGAATTAATGGGTAATGGTGGCCGATACGAAAAGCCTGCAATATCTCCACAGGACACTGCCTTTCTGCAATATACATCTGGCAGTACGGGCAGCCCAAAAGGTGTTGTACTAACACATGCCAACCTGCTGGCAAATATTCGGGCGATGGGTGAACGAGTGGGTGCCAATCCCAATGATGTGTTTGTGAGCTGGCTGCCCTTGTATCACGACATGGGACTCATTGGTGCCTGGCTGGGAAGCCTCTATTACGCGGCACTATTTGTCGTGATGTCACCGCTGGCCTTTCTCGCTCGACCGCAACGTTGGTTACAAGCGATACATCAATACAAAGGCACATTGTCGGCGGCCCCTAACTTTGGTTATGAATTGTGCCTTCATCGACTCAAAGACACGAATTTAGCTGGGCTTGATCTCAGCTCATGGCGTGCAGCCTTTAATGGTGCCGAAGCGGTTAGCCCCGATACAGTAAAACAATTCCCGCAATACTTTCAAAAATATGGCTTCCGAGAAGATGCCATGATGCCTGTTTATGGCCTGGCAGAAAGTAGTGTTGGCCTGGCATTCCCACCTTTGGGGCAAGGTGTGCTTATCGACCAGATTCAACGACAAGCCTTTATGGTCAGTGGCAAGGCAATCCCTCTGGAAGAGCATGATGAAAATGCATTACGTTTTGTCGCCTGTGGGCAACCCCTTTCCGGTCATGAAATTCGTATTGCCGATACTCAGGGAAACGAATTACCGGACCGTCAGGAAGGCCGTTTACAATTTCGCGGCCCTTCGGCCACCAGTGGGTATTTACGTAATCATGCCGCCACTGAAAAACTGTTTGATGGCGATTGGCTGGATACCGGCGATCTCGCCTATTTTAGTGATGGAAATCTCTACGTTACCGGCCGCACCAAAGACATCATTATTCGTGCCGGTAGAAATTTATACCCGCATGAACTGGAAGAAGCCGTAGGTGATATCCCTGAAATCCGCAAAGGACGTGTCGCCGTGTTTGGCGCCAGCAGTTCCATAACAGGCACCGAAAAATTGGTCGTATTGGCAGAAACACGAAAGAAAGATAAAGCAGCCTTAGAGCAATTACGTAACCGCGTTAACACCATTAGCACAGAACTTATCGGTGGCCCTGCTGATGATGTCGTTCTCGCCCGCCCAAACACCGTACTAAAAACGTCCAGCGGTAAAGTGCGACGCTCCGCCTGCCGTGAACTTTACGAGCAGGGTTTTATCAGTAAAACACAAGCTCCTGTGTGGCGACAAATCTCACGTTTACTGATCAGCGGACTAATACCGCAGGCTCGACGCCTACGTCGCTTATTTGTATCTCGTCTTTGGTCACACTATGCCCAGGCAGTATTTGGACTTCTGGCTCCAATAGCCTGGCTGCTCGTGGTGATTTCACCTGTTCGCTCTTGGCGCAGGATAGAAATGCGATACGCAACGCGTCTTCTTACGCTATTAACTGGCTGTCCACTACGCGTCGAAGGTTATGAAAACCTTCTTGATCAAAATCAAGCCTGTGTGTACGTTGCTAATCATGCCAGTTATCTGGATGGCCCATTTTTTATTGCCGCCCTTAAACGCCCTTTTTCATTTGTGGCCAAAGCGGAGTTGGATAAGCAGTTCATCTCAGGCACCTTTTTACGCCGTATTCAAACAGAATTTGTGGAGCGCTTTGATGTTAAAAAAAGTGTTGAAGATATCCAGCGTATCGCTCAGACGGCAAATAAAAATCGATCCCTATTTTTCTTCCCTGAAGGGACATTTACCCGAACACCTGGCCTGTCTTCATTTCATCTCGGAGCCTTCTTAACGGCTGTTGAAGCCGATCTACCTATTGTGCCTATAGCCATTCGTGGCACACGCTCGATACTACGTGCGAATTGCCTACGTCCCAATCGAGGTGTCATTCGTATTATCATTGGTAAACCCATTTATCTGCGTGAAATCACAAAAAGTGGGCAAAATGATTCATGGGCGGCCGCCCTGATACTTCGAGATGCGGCCCGCGAACACATTCTTCAACATTGTGGGGAACCAGATCTTGACCAAGGTCGTGTAACTAAATAACCTGAAAAAAATCACACTCAAGCTACCCCAGCATGCGGTTACGAACTACCATTAACAGTGCGGATCACTGTCTTTCATTAATCATCAAACACAGAAAACTATTTTCAAACAACTATAGGGTCCAATAAACCATAGGATACTAAAACCATGAAATACACACTTCGTCAAACCACCATTATGGGAACAGTCGTATTGTTACTCGGAGGCTGCGCAGCTACCGCCGATATAGATCAATTAAAGGCTTCTGTTGCTACCGCTCAATCCACTGCCGATAGCGCCAGAACAATGGCGACGGAGGCCAAAGACACCGCAAGCCGTGCGTTGACCATAGCAGAACAGGCCAATGCAACAGCCAATCGCGCGATGGGTGATGCCCAGGAGGCCAAGGCTATGGCAGAGAATGCGCTCAGCGAGGCAAAGACCGCCCGGGCTGAAGCACAGGCCGCCAGTGAAAAAGCAGATCGCATGTTTCAAAAAGCGGTAAGCAAGTAAAATTGATTTAACAAAACTGGTTTAGGAAAAACGATGCGGGCAATGGGCTCTGCATCGGTCTTGTTTTCCGTTTTCATTTACAATTTCAATTTACTGTCGAACTTCGTGAGACGATTGCTGTTTGAGCGCTTGGCTTACGAATAACTAGTAGTCGGTTTTTAAGCGCACCACATCCTGCTGGGCAACTGACCGAACAATAGGCATAGGGACGCCTGTGTGACGCCCCGCCAGGTTCACAATATGTTGCCATTCCGGGGTTGATAATCGTTTTATACCCGCCGTCACTACTCCAGCAACAACAGGGGTTAAGTTGACGCTCTGTCTCTTTTCAGTATTAACAATGGGTTCATGTGCTTCTATAAATAACACATTATTATCAAATCCAAACTTATATGGCTGATCCACGATGCTTACAGGTGTTCCTTTAGGCACCGCAGCAACAAGGCTACGAATGTCTTCTGGATAGAGACGTAAACAGCCACGGCTGACGCGCATACCGATACTAAACGGCTTATTGGTACCATGAATAAGCAAACCGTCATTATCTAACACCATGGCAAACTTGCCGAGGGGATTATCCGGCCCGGGCGGTACCAGACGTTGAATGGGTATGACACCCTGCTTCAGCAAATCCTCATAGGCAGAGTCAGGCATAGTCCAACTTGGATTTTCAATCTTCATACGAATGTCATACTCACCAACCGGCGTGGATAAGCCCTGGCGACCAATGCCTATGGGATGGGTAATGACTTTCTGTGGATTATTTTTGACGGGAACCGGAAAGTAGTAAAGGCGCATTTCAGCGAGGTTAACAACAATGCCTTTCCTGGGGGCCTGAGGCAAAACAAAGCGTGTCGGCAATACTATGCGTGTCCCCTGCCGTGGTAACCACGGATCAACGCCGGGATTGGCATCACTGATTTCATTGAAGCCCAAATCATATTTACGGGCAACATCCAGCAGAGTTTCCTGGTCTTTAATTTCTACATACTGAATTTCTCCCAGCAGATCATTGCCAGTTATAGGCAATGAGTAACTGGCGGCCTGAACAGAAAGCCCCATTAGTAAGCAGTACTCAAAGAATAACCATCGGAAACAGGATGGGAGTATTTTCTTAAGATGATAGAAGTTGAACGATTCCCATCGTATGTTGAAAACCATTTGCTGGAGTGATTTCACTAACATTGTTTGACTGAAATTGCTTTATCGTTTGACTGAGCCTATAGCAAATACCAACACTATGAACCTGTTTCTGATAGATGCATTGAAAGAAACGTTTCAAGCCCCTGTTCATAAGCCGGCTGACTGAGAAGAAATCCGGAGTTATGATCACCGCGCATCTTTACCAATGATTTTGGCTGGTTCGCAGCATGGTATATCTTTTCGCCCAGTCTGAATGGAATAATATCATCCTCGGTACTATGCACCACAAGCAATGGTGCAGTCACCCGTTTTATGCTTTCTTCGGCATTGAACTTAAAGCGCAAAGGCACAATGCGTGACATGATCGGAAACACAACATTGGCCATATCCTTTGCCGAGCTGAATGTGGACTCCAGGATCAATGCACCTGGCTGCACCTCTGCTGCCAGATTGCAGGCCACAGCACCACCAAGCGATCGGCCAAAGACAATTATCTTCTGCTTGTCGAAACCTTTTTCCTGGGCCAGATATTGCCAGGCTGCCATAGCATCAAGATATAAACCATCTTCACTAGGCTCGCCTTGACTATTCCCATAGCCTCGATAATCAAAGATAAATACATTCAAGCCAAGGCGATGGAAAATTTCCACCGATTCTCGCCTATGGGAAATATTTCCCGCGTTGCCATGAAAAAAAAGTAGGGTTCTGGGTGCCTCCTGGTGTGGGATAAACCAACCATGCAACTCAACACCATCCGCTGTTTCCAACGTCGTATCCTCGTACTGCAAGCCCCATTCTGCAGGTGTCTCAACCAGGCTTTTGGTAGGAAAAAAGATCATTGCAGGCTGCTGGTGGAATAACCAACCCACAAACAATGAAAGCACAAGTACCGAAATAAACAGACCATTAAACATCGTACGTATTACCTCGTATTCCCTATGAATGCCTGCACAACACTTATGTTTCTATCTTAGTACACGTAGATCGGCATTCATCTGCTGCAATACGCCCGGTAGCCAACCAAGCTATAAATCAAGACATTCCACACGAAGACCCCGATGCCAATCGCAACGCCCAAGTTATATGACATCCCCTGAGGATAAATCAATGGCACAAGGTAGTGCGCGATAAAACCACCCTCATAACCCGCTTGCCCCCCCGCTTCACGAAAGTAATTTTCGAGAGGTGTTAGAGGACAGTACCAGTAAGTCAGGTTGACCACCGACGACCAGAGCACCATGGGCAAATGTATCCAGGCAATCCAGCGACGATGGAAGACGATCAATGCACCGAACATCACAAAGACAATAAATGCCAAATGAAGTAATAAAACGGCATCTGCCAATAGGTTTGAAAACACGTTGTTAGAACTCAGTACGCAACATCGAAGGTACCCGACAAGATGAAGATGGTTCGAGCCACTACGTTAAGCATAGCAGCCAAAATCCCTTTCACGAATGCGCCACGTTATCTGATTTTTTTAACATAGCGTTAAACCTAGAATCCGCAGTTGAACGGCTTGTAGAGTGCGTTGAATTTTGTGACTGGCAAGGCGCGATGAGAAGTAATAGCTTGCCTATTGCGACGATTCGCAACGCGGCCAGACGCAAAAGGCAACGTGCTATACAAGTCGTAGCGACTCACCCAACAGATGAACTTTCCATATCCAGAGAACATGCTATTTATCAAAATGTTAATACATCCTCTAAGCGGTCAACTGCGGAATCTAGGTTAAAATAAAACTTAAGAGCTTACTCACTCAAGCTGTGCCTTACCATGCCAGTCCGGGGCGATTTCCTGTTGCCAGGCCTCGGAAGGCAACCATTGATCATTAACAATGGTATAGAGAGTGGTACCTACATCACCGATGGCATAGTCAGGCACGGGAATATCATAGTCCTTGATGGCATCCTGCAGTAAGGCCTTGTGGCGTCCACGGTTATCATCTAACTCAATGATCGCCTACAGTATTTAGAATTTCTTGATGATATTGATCATCTTTTTGCGCATGGCCATATCGGGCAATCGGCCATAGGCTGCTCCCATATTTTCCTGCAAATGGTCGACACGAGATGTCGCGGGAATGGCGCAGGTAACGGCAGGATGAGACACAATAAACTTCAAAAAGAATTGCGCCCAGTTTTTACAATCTATTTCACTCGCCCATTCGGGCAATGGGTGACGGCCAACATGATCAAACAAACCGCCACGTTGAAACGGGCGATTTATTATCACAGCAATGCCCTTGTCGGCGGCCATTGGTAATAAAGTTTGCTCCGCTTCTCTATCCAATAGATTGTAGGTAAATTGCACAAAATCCAGCTTTTCATGACGCATAATGTTAATCAGCTGATCATGGCGTCGTCCGTGTGAGGTGGTGACCCCCACATAGCGAATGTCCCCTTGTGCCTTCATCTCATGCAATGTTGGCAGATGGGTTTTCCAGTCCATCAGATTGTGAACCTGCATTAGATCCATATGGGCTAACCCCCATAGACGACGGGAATGCTCCATCATCAGATAACCCTGACGATGACCATGGGTCCACACTTTTGTTGCCGAAAACAGGCCTTCATGATGGCCGATACGCTTTAAACATAAGCCAATGACTAACTCAGCATTGCCATACATAGGGGATGAATCCAACATGCCACCACCGCGGTTAAGAAACTCACGCATGACGCCTTCACGTTGATTCATTGCCTTCGTATCAGCTGGATCAATACCAAACGTTATCCAGGACCCAAGTCCAATGACAGGAAGACGCTCGCCACTGGATGGAATAACTCGAGTATGTTGTGGATTTACGGAATCCGACAGTCCCGGTCTGAAAACCAATGTGGCACCGAAACCCGCTGCCCACTTGATAAACTCTCTTCGGTTCAAATACATATTGGCCATTCCTCAGCTCTCATACACTTCGCTAAGAGAAATACATACTAATATATTAGGACATGTAGGCTATGGCCACATACAACCCATTTTGCCCGCAGGGCAATAACCCCACAGAGTACTCAGTCTCCTGTGATTCACAGTATTTCCGGAACTCACACAGATACGGTTTTTTACAATGCCCGGTTATGTGTTTCTTCGGTTCCGGACCATTGACGATATCTTTAAACGCTTCGACATTTTTAGGCACCACAGACCAATGAGCCTTCACGGCATCAGTAATATCTTCCTTGTTGAATAATCCGTCATAACCACCGGAAATCGTGCACATCATGCTCGACTTTGCTGTCCCTTGGATTACAGTACCAAAAGGTGAAGGCCACCGGCATTTCAAACGATACCCTGATGAAAGTATAGTAGACTGGCACAATAGACATGGATTTAATCATGTGTGTGATTAGACTCGAACAATCAGGAAATTGCCCTTTAAAATCAACTCTGACCCGGATCTCATTTTACCTTCTGCTATCACGAATAGGGTGCGCACGGGGCAAGGCCTGTCCCCGTTGATTTTTATCGGTCACATATACCCGTAACGATTGAGATTTAGGTTTTATTGCACGCCCTCTTCATTCCATGGCGGCGTTGAAATTCCTCGCAATAGTCCGGCTATTACTCGTCATTTCGCCTAGCCATGAAATGAATATGACGCACACTAAAAGCCTAAATCTCAAACGCCACGGGTATATAAGAAGGATTACGGATGAATATAAATGGCAGAAAAGTAAACGAAATTCATAGGGTGGTAATAAATGCAT
>Ga0316204_10002587_pt1 | contig 40207 bp, 47 predicted proteins | sample 6monrhotite_MG_2_FD_205661 | JGI IMG/M metagenome (GOLD analysis project Ga0316204, IMG submission 205661) | Microbial mat bacterial communities from mineral coupon in-situ incubated in ocean water Damariscotta River, Maine, United States -... | ecosystem: Environmental > Aquatic > Marine >...
ATATCCGATCTGCATACGCTACACAATATCCAGTAGCGGCGTTTATGCTGTTAACTCTATTAGTAATAGTATTATGTCCTGTATTAACCATAGAGACACCTAATACCTGTAAATTATCTAAGTTACCAGTAGCTTTAAATACAAACCCTATTCTAATTACCTTACCCGATAAAGCAAGTAGGGGCAAAAAAGGCGGGTCGCTTGGTATATCCTGTCTCATAGGCACGATAGACCCTAATAATTGATTTGTAGTAACTCCGCTTGGTATTGTTATAGTTTGCCCGCTTATAGTACTACCATCCGACAATAAAGAAAAAACATCTACGGGTATTTTTAATCTTGTTTTTCTTACATCGTGATTCTCTGTAACAATATCCACCTCTAAGCTATTAACATCCGTTTTCAAAGTAGCAATATTAGCCGTGTTTGTTATAGGGTTATAAACTTCTTTATCTATCTTTAAGGTGTACGGGTGTCCTACTGGCGTTCCCGAGTTTGAATTTTGTACCGCCATATAAAAAGTATTGACCGGTATATTCTCTATTAATGTATCGTTATACGTTTGAGCAGACCCACCCTCTATTTGAGCAGATATAAAAATCCCGTGTACATCATAAAAAGCATATTTAACTTGGTTCGCCGCACTCCTACCGCTGTGATAGTATCTATTATTAGTATCAATAATAAATTTATCATAACATCTAAAATTATTATTTGCACTAATACCACCACTTGTATTTATATACAAAGCCTCTAGAGTTTGCACCTCCTCGGTTAAAACATCCCAACTAGGAGTCCCCGTGCTTTCTCTAATCTTAAACCAAGTAGCACGCATACTGGCTGCGTTAAATCCGTCCGCTAAATCAAATACATTGTTTATTATAGCTCCTGTGTTATAGAAATCCCAAGTAGTACCGTTAAAAACAATAAAGTAAACCGCCTCGTTTTTTATCTCATACCCCCCAAAATTAGCGTAAATGCCTTTTGTTTTTGCTATGTATATTTCCTCCTTTTCGGGAGTCCCCGGATTTGTTACAGGAGTTGCCTCTCCTTTTATTACCTCTCTGCCTAACTGTGGGATTATATTGTTATTAAGTAAATCTTTTAAGATAGTCCCTGTTATTTCCTTGTTTCCGTTTGCTGTTATTACTGCGGTAACTGCGCTTTTTAGTGCTTCCCAACTCATTTTTTAAGAATTAAAATCATTATTAAAATCGTTATTAAAATCCCCTGATCCTCCAGACGAAACAATACTTTTACCTATTTTCTTTATTACTGTATCACATTCAAACTCAGCTTCGACCGATGCCAAATCGCCTTGGTCTTGCCATTTGGGATTGATTATGATTGTTTCAACATCGTATATCTCTCCTTTTGATAATATTTCGATGCGGTCGTGCATCCTTACAATTCGTAAAGCATCCAAAAGAAATTCAGGTGCAATAAAAGTAAATTTATACTTTTTTTCGCTTATTTGTTTTTCAATGAATACGTGTCCATCTCGTTTTTGTGCGACTTCCTCGAATGGGTATTCAGGTTTCCCAACCTCTGTTGGCAAATATACGTAATTTTTATATTGCGTTGAATAATCGATATGTCCGTCCGAGTGTATAAAATTATCTTGATCCCAATAAGTCAATTTTAAATACTGTGCGGTGTCTCTAACAATATTAAAAACATCGCTAAACCAAGTATTGCCGGCGGTGTCCCCTATTTCCAAATAATGTTTACCTAATGGCATTTGTGTAGTTGGTAAAATTAATAAAGAAGGATTTATTAAAAGGTCGTAACCTTCAGAGGAAAACTCCAAAACACCCAATCCCGCAGATATGGCCTCGGCTAAAATGTTTATACTTGTGCCAGTATCTAAATTTATTAAATTCAATTTATTAATTGTACCCCCCACGGCGTGATCTCTACGTATTTGAAAAGGTAACAAACGCACATTTTCAGATATTAGATTGAATGTCTGTTCAAACGCATAGAATTTTCGATGGTGCTGTTTCTCTACCGAATCGTAAAAAGGTAATATGTTTAAATTGTTGTTAGGCGTTTCCATCCGTGTCATGTTTTAAAGTTCCGCTTACCATATAACTTTCCAAATCTACGGATATTTTTTCGATCTTACCGTCTCCCAATCCTGTTGATATTAATTGGTACGGGTTAAATACTGAATTTAAAGGGAATTTTACTTGTTGTTTTTTCTGTTTTGTAATATTACTGTACAAAATTACGTCCTCGCCGTTTATGTTAACCCTATCCGACGGTAGGTCGCTCGTGTGATATTTACCGTGTATGTAGGACCAGGATAAAAAACCGTTTTGCAACATAAATTGTTTACCGTCCGGGTTGTACCATCTGAAATATGGTACTTTGTAAACCCCTGACTCGTTAACTGCTCCGATTAATACAAAACCGTCTTTGCTTATCTCTTGCGGGTTTGCCTGTATAAAATCAATGTCAGTCGTAAACCCTCCGATATTCGAGTCCTCGATTTTACCTTCCTGGGTAAAATTACTAATTATATTTATCGGGTTTCCTTGAAAAACTGGACTTACATCATCCATCCAACCATACTCGTATCTCTCGGCCATGGCTTCTTTATCGTACTCGAAATTATTTTGTAAAAAATCCCAACTTTTATTGTTTTTTATATTTTGTAAAGTTGTTAAATCTGTACCGATTAAAGATGCAAAGGCGTAAGTACCTCCTTTTTGATACCAACTGATATGCTCCAATCTTAACCGTCCGTTGTCAATGTGCCAATGTACTTTGAATACGTCTGCTAACATTTTTAAAATTTGTTGCAAACTTATATCGGCTTTTTTCGATGGTTGGTCGTATGTTGAATTTATAATATTAGATTTAGGAGTAATAAAATAATCTAAATTCCCAATACTCGTCGGGTTGTTGAAAGTGCTATAAGTACCCAAATAAGCAAACCCACCTAAAGGATTGGTCGTTGCATAAAAAAACTCGCTATGTTCGACATCGTTTAAAAATGATACGTTTGCCCCCATTTCAGAAAGTAATTTTTGTATTGCAGACGCCAAGGGAAAAGAGTCTCGCAACGTGAATTCCAAGCCGTCTCCGTACTCTGTAAACTGTACCGAATCGTCTGTAATAAACCAAAGAGATAAAGCCTTCCAATTGCTCATATTTATAGGGATTGGCTCTCTGTCTATTCCCGTGGATGGTGCTAATTGCAAACCTCGGTAGTATTTACCTCCGTCTGGGGCATCGTCAGGAACTCGGCCGTATTTTGTTGGTACGGTTAAAAATTCTTCGTAAATTAAAAAACGAGTTGTACCTAAATCATACCCAATAACTCTTTTATAATTAGAATTATTTGCCACTATGTCGGTGCTTGGTATCTCGTAGGTATCAACGGTACCGGTGTTAAATATATCGGTGTAATATCTTGCGAAAATTTTATACTCAACAAAATAAAAAGATCCTGTTTCTCCACCTACTCCTGAAAATAAAAGAGAATTTACAGACGTGTAATTCCAATCCGTAGACTCTGTCTCATACAACACCGTGTTATCGCTCACTCTCTTTATTTGGAATTTTTTACCATACCAAAAAGGACCGGAGAGCTCCACTTCTACCAATCTGTAAAGACCGTTTGCGTTCAATCTTGCGTCGTCGTAAGCCCCGGTAACGTCTGTACTTAAACTCGCCCCAACCGTTGTTGGTATATTCCGTATTGTTTGAGTTTTAAAAAATTTATAAGTATTTGTTAAAACGGATTCGTCGAACTCTGGGTCTATTTGCAATTCCTGTTCCCAATGAGTACCGCCTAAAACATTAGTCAGCACCGTATCGCCAGGTATATAAATTTGAATTATAGGCCTCCTATTTACTTGGATTGCTTGTATTTCTGGGGATAGCTCTAAAAGGTTGTATGTTTTTTGCATCCCGCCGATTACCTTTTCGTAATCGTCTAAAACTTTAGTTCGTACCTCAACCGTTAAATTATCGTCGTTGAATTTACAATCCGTTTTAAAAAAATAGCCGATATATTTTTCCAATATACTGTCGGAATCTTCGATCTCTAAAAACATTTCAGTATCAAAAGGCAATGCCGAAATATAATTGTAGTCAGTTTTTTGGAGGGTTAAATTTCCTTTTAGTTTTCGTCGATAGTATTCGCCTGCACCCGATTTGTCGTAATCCAATTTTAAAGATTTATAAATCGGATAAACTTCTCTCGATGTATAAAATGGCTCGTATGGCGTTCCTGTCAAACGGGCAAAACAAACGTTTGCAGTCCCTAAGCCGTTTTCGTTGGCTTGAAATGCAAGTTTAAGTCCGTACACCCCTGAAGGGATTGTAATTTCAGTATTGAAGGTAAAATCTTCGTCAACTATTTGCCCCCAATAATCGAATAAGGTTGCGTGTCTATTTGGGTATGATATCGTTCCCGATTCTGAATACGTATAAACTCCCGGAGTTACTGCGATTTTCTCGGTATGGTCGTAACCGCTTAACGGCGTAACCGCATCAGGTAAATACCCCTGTCGTATTTTATATGGATCTATTAAATTTTTACCCGATGAAACCCTATGTTTTAAGATAAATTTATACATAAATTCGTTTGATATTTTTGTAAACCTCTACCAAACGACCTTCGCCATCGATGTAAGTTCTCTTTTCGCCATTCTGTCGGATTGCTTCCAAACTGTTTTCCATCTTGGAAAAATCGGAGTTGCTCTCGGCAAAGATAACTTTATTATTTTCGTCCACGAAACTGTTTGAGTAAGCCTTCTCAAATGTTCCGGCGTTCAAACTTTTAATTATTCCCGGTAATGCGCTTTTATATTTACGTGTATTTTTACGGTTTATGATAGCCATAGCCTCGCCACCTTCAGCGGTTCTCTGTTTTCCGCTGTCAGTTGTACCGATAGGAATATCGTTTCCGCTTGCATGACTCCCCCCATTTAAAAACTCCAATCCACCGTCTCCGAATTTTTCTTTTGCTGCTTGTTTGGCTTTTATTTTACTGGCTGCAAAACTCCCCCACATTGTACCGATTGCCGCAACTGCGAGAGCTGGTCCGATTATAGGGATTCCCGCTAAAGATTTCCAAATCTGTACCGATGCAGTAAGAAGTCCCGCCGATTGTGTAACGGTATCGATTGCCGCTTGGGCTTTCTGTGCTTTCTTTTTCTCTTTTAAAGCATCCGCCTCCTGCTTCTTTTTGAGTTCCAATTCCCTTTGTGCCTGAATAACATTGTTGGCGTACCCGTTGTTTCGGTTCTCGATTTCCCGGTCCAATTTAGATTGTGCCTCGGCTGTTTCCTCTTGGGATTTTTGCAGAACAATATCCGCCGCCTCAACTCTCGCCGCTGCAATCGATTTGATTCCATCGATAACTATCCCGACGCCTTCTTCGACTGCCGCTTTTTGTTCGTCGTCTAAATTTAAACCTAATTTGGAATAAATATCCCCTCCAGATTGTTTTGCGTTTTTGTCAATCTCTTGGTTTATTTTTGCAATAACGTTTTTCATTGTTGCAATTTGCAACGCCGATAAATCGCCACCCGCTTTTTTGTTTAGATCCAAAATCTTTTGGATTCTGTCTTTTTCAGCTTCTAAACGTAATTTAGTTTTTTCCGCTTCGGTTGATTTCAGAATATCAATTCGAGACATTTCCAAATCATATTCCTGATCGATGGCAGTTTCCGCAGCTTTGTATTTTTCCTGTCTGTTTTTTTCCTCGTTAGCCTTTTTAGTTTCCGCCAATTTATCTTGGTCCTGTTGTAATTTCTCACCAAGTTTCAAAATATCGTCCGCCAACTTTGCGTCGATAACTCGTTTTTGGAGTGCGTAATCTTCGTCGGAAATTAACTGTAATTCTTTTCGTTTGTTTAATTCCGTCAAAGTAATAGCGGAATTCTCTTTTAAAATTTCGGTCGATAGTTGGGCGTTTGCTTTTAACGCTTTATTTTTCTCGTCGTAAGTAGATTTGTCCGAGGCAATAATCGCATCGTTTGCCAAAATTGCCGATGTCTGCTCGAATTTGTTTAGGGAGGCATACGCTTTTAACCTCTCTTTTTGTTGTTTGAATGCCTCCAACCTCAACATATTCATGCGGCGAATACGTTGTCGTCTCAGGTTATCGAATGCCGTTTCGGCGTTGAATACTTCCGCCTCAGCTTCCGCAATCGCTTTCTTTGCTTCGATGTCGTCAACTGCTAAATTCGAGGTCTGTTGTAATATACTGGCTTTTGCTTTCGCCAATTTTATAGTATTTGCCAATGCTTTTTCGTCGAGGTCGAATGATTTTTCCAGAGTCTCGATACTTTTTTCAGCGTCCAAGAGTTTAAGACGTTCGGCGTCCCCTCTCGCTTTTGCTGAGGCTTTATTCAATTTGGCATTTTCTACAATTACCCGTCTTTCTTCTCTGTTATATGCTGCCTGAGCGTCTGCCAATTTCTTAGCGGCGATAATATCTCTTTGTATTTCGTTTCCTAAATCCTTTGCTTTGTCAATTGCACCGCTGAAATTTTCGACGATTGCTTTACCCAATTTAACTTGTTCAGCAACCAAATTTTTTGTTTCAGTTTGCAGCTCTTTTAATTCTTTTTTAAATTTATCGGCTTCCTCGGCATCTCCAGTAAATTCATTCCATGCAATTCGTATTTTTAATATCCCCGCTTTGAATCCGTTAATAAAAAGTTTAAAATTGTTAATAAACATTTTAAACGCTTTCGGAATAGTGTCGAACAACGCAATACCAATCAACGTAAGGACATCCATAAAATTATCGAAAATAGACGATGCCACGACCATAACTTTATTTAAACGATCCTGTCCCTCCTCGCTTCTTTTCATTGCTTTTACAAACAACATAAAAAGACCGGCGATTAACGCTATAATTGCGACGATAGGATGTGCAGCCAATACCAACAATTGTTTTCCAATGGCTTTTGTACCTGAAACAACGCCGTTCATTGAACCAGGCAATGCGCCTAATGCGTCTTTATAATTACCAACATTAAGAGACGTTTTACCCGTCGCCTCTTGTAAACGTTTCATTTCCTCGTAAAGTGCCTTTGAATCTTTTTCCAGTTTTTTACCGGCTTTCGACCCATCTCTCTGGGCTTTACTCATGGCGTTTAACTTGATCTTATTCAAACTATATTGGGCGGATAGTTTGTTGTATGATCCCTCAGTCGAGGCGTTAATCTTTGCCGTAAGTTTATTGATGTTGTTTTGTTGCTGTTGTTTTGCCTTCAGGACGGCGATCTCTTTTGCCACTCCTGACTGTGATTTCTTTAAATCGTCGTTTGCCTTTGCCAGTTTGTCGGCATCGGTTGCAGATTTACGGGTGGCCTCTCGACCTTCCTCGGTCGCACTGTTTACGCTTTTCAAAGACTTTGTGATTTTATCTGCGTCGCCTCGAATCTTTGCCTCCAGTTCCGTATATTTAGTTTGTAGCTGTTCAAGTTGCACAATCAGATTCGATACACTCTGGTCTGGTTGTATAAATTCAGAATATTTAATCGGATTGTCCATACTTATTTTTTACTGTGTTTCTTTTTTATGTACTCGAATTTACTAAAAAATTGCATCGCCGTAAGGTCGTCAACTCTCGCCCCCGTTTCAGATTCTAAAAAGGTACACGCTTCCTCGAATTGCTTATCGTATATAATTTCGACACTTTCTTTGCCCGCAAAAGATTTTGGGTTTACCAAACTCATTAAGTAATCGTCGATTTTATGTATTTTTTCTGTCTCTTTTTTATTGGTTTGGATTTCCGATAAAATTAAAAGAGTTCTATTTCTTATTCTGTCGTGGTATTCTTTTACTTGGGCGTCCTCGAATTGCCCAGGAAAATAAACGACCAATTCCAAATCGATTTTTTTTTTAATAGAATCGATAACATCGTCTATAAAACCCCTTTTTTCGTTGTCGAATGAATCGGCAATCCGTTTAATGTTTTCGTCGGACAAGTCCGTAACCTCTTTACCGTTTATACTCTTTACCAGAATGGCAAAGGATAAATGTCGGACATTGGTTTCGTTTGCGATCATGTATAAAGATGTCCTCAAATTTTCCAATTGCGCTTGGGCGTTTTTCTCGTCTTTTTTTGAGATGTAACGGGCAATTTTTGCAATGTGTCCGTTTATATCGTTTAGATCCGAACCGATGCCACTATCAACCAACATATATTTATTGAATTTATGATAACGACGGATTGGTAAATCGTCTATTGCATCATAAAACACTACTTTTTTTCTACCTATTTGTATAGTTCTCATATCAAAACTCGGGTTATTGGTGTCGATACAAAGCAAAATAATAATACCGTTGCATCCCTAACAAAAATATACAAAATAATCGACATAAATACGTTGATCCAGAACGACAAACAAAAGTCGCACCCAAATAATTTTGATACAAACTTCGATCCGTGCATTTGTGCGTACTCTCGCAGTCCTATTTTAGAGATGAAAAGGATTAAAAATGCAGAAAACAAAGAAGATATTATAATTAAATCCATATTAGCAAGTTGTATCGGTGTAATCCATAACGCCGTCGAACCTCAGCCCGGCGAATGGCTGCATTAAAAATTGGCTGTCAAGTTCGTTGACGCTATATTCTTTATAAATGTTTTTTGCATCCTTTTTGATTTCAGACATTTTAATACTGCCTTTGTTCAATAGCATTTTAGTATTTAACACCGTCAAGATTTGCAATTTAATTGCCTCCAAACTTCTGTCTTTTTGATCGACAAATATTTTACTGAGATCAAACCAAAATACAATGCTGAATTTTTGACTTACTTTTATGTAAGGTTTCAGAGTGCTGTCGATTGTCCGCGGATCTTCAAAGATTAAAAAACTAAAATTACCCAACTCTTGGTCCGGGAAAACATTAATATATTTTTCGTACCCGATATGTACTGCCGGATAAACTTTCTTTGTGTCTTTGTCGATTAGCTTTTGACTGCGGCCGAATGAATGGCCGAGCCATGATATATTCGCTTTTAAAATATCCTGAATCTGTACCACTACAACATCCATAAAAGCGGGGTTCTCTGGTTTTGGTACTGCTGCTATTTTTGTCATATCTTTTTTAGTATTTTAATGAGTTCCGGTGCCACGTAGTTGATTGCTAAATCTCTGAAATTCTCGTCTGTTAATCCCAAAATACTTTCGCCGTAATGGGCAACTAAATTATTTGCTTTCCAATCGGCGGCCTTTATTTGGAAACCGTCAGCGGAAAACTCTATAAAAAGAGAGAAATGGAAGTCCCCTTCGTCCCGGAGTGTTACTCTGTTGGTTGGCTGTCCTTTTGCTCTTTTTATGAATACCGTTGCATCGCTATAAGGTGCAAAGCTCGCTATCTTTACATCGTATCGATTGACTCCCTTTTCAAACAACTGTATTTCGGAATTCATATCCAAAATAATTTCTTTGTTTGCCTCCAGAGTGAAACGGATTGCCTCGAACATTTCTGTTTCTAAGGATTTCAAACGCTGTATTAAATCCGATAACCGCTTCAAAATTAAACGGTTTTATATCGAACTCCACCATTTTTGCATGGCGTACATACTCGACTCATATTTTTAACGTCTAAACTAACGGCCTCCATGGCGTTGGTAAAGTCGTAACCTAATCCGCTTTTTTTATAACTCTGACTATCGCCGTCAAGTTCGTACAGAATTTCCATTTTGGTAAATCCTGGGTTTTGTTGCGCCCTTCCAATTTTATAACTCGGATTATATGCAAACTCTCGCAGCATATCGATAGCAACTTGCAATCCGATAATATTTTGGAATGCCTTTTTTTGCTGTATAATAATATCCGTTATATCGCATTCGATTGTTACCTGAAGGTTTAATCCGTAATTGGTTTCGTATGTATAAAGATTGTTTGCTACATCCCAAATTGCGCCACCGACTAACTGGTCCGATGCAATTTTAAATGGGTGTACCTCCAGATACTTACTCCAAATTCTATAAGCCGAAACCTCGTTCCTGTCGCAAGTTCCACACGGTCTTTTGCTCCAATCTTTATCCTTTGATATTGCCTGACCTACCGACACCGCCGATTGATCGTAAACGAGATACCAACTTCCGCCGGAGTCTATGTCGCTACTTGAATAAGGGAGTAAGAAGTCGGCAACGTCGAACCATTGCATACCGCCGTCTCTTGTACGTGTGAATGTTTCTGTTTTTATTGGTTGGTTTCTACTTGAATGATACAAATACAAAGTTACATCCTGAGTTCCTGTGAACTGCAACCCTATTTTATCGATCTTTAATGTTACGCCGTTGGCTCTAATCGGTACAAGCTCAAAGCCCACAAAGTTAGATCCGTTCGGTAATAGATTTTTGATCCTGGCCGTGCCGTTAAAAAGTGTTTTACTTTCTAAAATATTACGCATTTGATTGTCCGCCATCTTACTGTCCCAAAAAGAACGTATCGCCTTCAATACACTTGCATTTGTTTTCGTCTCCAACCATTCCGAGAATGCGTCGAAACGTTCCCATTGTGTCGGATTTGTCTCAGGTGTCAATCCTATATTATCGGCTTTCGCTCTGTAATGGAGTTCGCCAACGGTAACACGGTCGCCGATTCTGAACTGCGAACCGATTAACCATTCGCCGTAAGTAATGTTTTTAAAATCGGGCGCAATCGCTTTGATGTTGTCCAGAGTTAAAAGCGGGTGTACCTCTTGGTAATATTGCCCGGTAATTGTTTGCGTAAGACTGTCCGAAATAGTAAACGCCTCAGTATCGTAATTTTGTCGCCATCCCCAAAGATCGGTTAAATTGGCTTTTATATCGTTAGGTCTGTACATGGTGTTAATGTTTTTAAACGAAAAAAGGGAGGGCATATCGCCATCCCTTTAGTTTCTAATAAATCAAAAATATGAAAAAAAATAAAAATAGAAAGTTTTTTTCTAATTATGATAATATCGTCGCCTTAACGATTGGGTTTGCGATCGTTGTCGGATCACTGTTGTACGGTGTTAAGATTGCAACATCCACGGCGAAACCGTAATGTTCTTTTCTCGCTCTCGTATTGTCAGCCGTAGCCGCTCCCATTTGTGCGCTAAAGTCTCCTTTACTTTCGTAAAAGTATGTCCCAACTGGGAAATTCAACATTGGTAAAGTATCGATACCCCATTCTGTACCGTCAGCCATTTGCGTACCCAATAAAGATTCTCTCTCGAATCTTGTTAAGATACCAACTGATCCACTCTGTACTGCGTAAGCGTTCGCAAACTCTCCCGCTGCATTTGGAATCCTTGTACTGAAATGTAGTTCTTTGTCAGAATACTGCAAAGTTTTGTTTTCAGCGTTGTAAATGTCTTTTTCCGATAGGTTACGGATTACACTTTCATAACCGGCATTACCTAAAAGGTGGATCATTCCAAAATGATCGTTTGCCGCCATCATTGGATTAATGTCTCCGATGATAGTTTCTCTTTGTGCGAATGTCCCTTGGATTGCATTTCCTACAACTGAGTAGTTTAATGCGTCCGCAATAACCTGAGTTTTGGCAGTAGATAAAGCGGCGATAGTCGCAGCGTCTAAAGTTTCCCCAAATTTATAAAGGTACTTTTCAAATTTACGTTGGAAGTCTCTTTGGATAGATACTTCATTGTTCATAAAGTTAGAAGGTACAATCGTGAATCCCCAAGCATAAGTGGCGAAAGTAAGTGTGTGCATTTGCGACGTGTTCTCGCTGTCTGCAATCGTAACCGATCGAGTGTTCCCGATAGTTACTCCACCGTCGTAATCGATTACCGGTGTTTGTAAGGTGTTCCCGATTGACGCTGCGGCCTTTTCGGATAATTCCGGAGTAATGATTCCGGCTGGATCGGCTGTTTGTTGCATAAACAAGTTTAACCCTCCATAACGGCTTGGGCGCAACTCGTTTTTATCCAAGTTACTTGACGATCTTACGTTTTGAATACGTGTGTTTATCAATGACATGATTAAAAATTTTAATGAGTTAATGGTTTTATAACTGTGTTACCCTTGCACGTTATTTATTAATTGGTGCTAAATTACTTCTTTTTTACAAATAACAAAAGGAATGTTTGTATAATTTTTGTATCTGCTATCCCGTTGGCGCACAATGCGGCGAATAAACCGTACAACATTGCGGTTAAAATAGACACGTCCTGAAGGATTCCAAGTCCTGAAATTTGAGCGATTACCATTAAGAAAACCCCCACAATCCAAGACAATGCCTGTACAATTATGTTTGGCGAGTTCTTTGTCTTGCCTAAAATTCTTTTAAGGAACTCCGTAATAAAAGGAATCGCCAATACTAATAATATAAATACTTTCATCTGTTTGATTTTAAATTAAAAAATAATACCCTCAGCATAACCGAGGGTATTAAATAGATATTTATTAACGCATCGGTAATTTAGATACGCCGTTTTTCTCTCGGATCTCGGCTTGCTTTTCCGCAAACGATGCCGTACCTCGCAATTCGCCTTGTTGTAACAAGTATTTTGATATAATAGAATCGGCCTCAACTTGTGTTTTAGCACCGGCAACCTCTACCAATTCGATAGCATCTGGACCAGTTCCGGGAGGTTTCGTCCCTGTACCTGGTTTCTTTTGCCCTAAATCGATAACGTCTTTTAATTTTTCCGAAATAAGTTCCGCAGCGGTGTAAGGTTTCAAACCGTTTGCCGTGTTTCTCATTATCTCGCCGTCCGCACCTCTGAACACCATTACTTTTTTACCGTCTGCATCCACCCAATCAGGTTTCGCAGTTGCTAAAATCCCACTCGTTGCCGAGTCGATTAATGTTTTTTGTACGCCTTCAGGATAACCCGCCTTAAATTTGATACCGCTTGTCGCTTTTCCAAATTCTGCGTTTACCTGTATTCCTGTGATTTGGCCTTGGAATTCTTTTTCCTTAGTAGTCCAACCCTGTTTGTCTGTGTCGTATTGAGTTTGTAACGCCGCCAAATTTGCTTCGGTATCTCTCAATTTTTGGACTGTCGCTTGGTCGCCTTGTCCTTTTTCGATCTTACTTTCTAAGTCTGCGACTTTAGTTTTATACGTATCGATTTCGGTTTGCAATGCGGTAGATCCTGTCGCTGAGGTTTTGAATTCGCCAATTACTCTTTTCATGTAATCGAACGACTTTTCGCCCTCGGCTTTTGCAACTCCTGATGATTCCAACACATCTTTTTCGATGTTACCGTGGTGTTCGCCTATCTTGGTATTGATTACGACTGTTTCGTCGTTTACTGATAATGTAGTAATTGCCGCCACTTGGTCGTCGGTCAATTCTGTTAAAGCCTCGTTGGCTTTTAATACTTCTGGTGTAAGTGCCATAATTTTACTCTTGAATTATGTTAATATAATAGGGTACGACATTACGACGTACCCTTTGAAAAATTTTATTTATAGTTTTCTGGATTCCATAAAACTGTACACGTATAGCCTAAGCCTCCGCCGTTCTTTTGGTATGCGCCCCACTCTTTAGAATTGTACTTCTGTACAAAATCTTTAGTTAGTTTTTTACCGGTCGATGGGCTAAACACTTTCTTTTCCATTTTTACGTGGAACAAATGGCGTTCGTTTTCCTCTGGTAAATAATCGTTGTCGGCATCGCCTTGGGCTGCTTCGATTTTCTTTTCGTCTGCGGATTTCCCTTTTTTGGCTGCTGCCTTTTTCGCCGGTGCTTTTGCCTCAGGTGCTTTTGCCTCAGGTGTTTGAGCGTCTCCCAATAGGTCGTCGTTATTCTCCGTCGCCTGGTCCGCCTTCGGTGCTGCTTTCTTTTTGTTCTCTAACATAATCTTTAAATTTATCGGTTATTATTTTTATTTTACTTGCCGGGTCGAGTTGCATTCCAAATTCTACAATGTTGGTGTTCTCTCGCTCGAATCTGTCAACAAATGTATTAAAATTAATTTTAACTTTTAATAAATCTTTATTTATTAACTCTTTGTCGTATAGTTTCAGGAGTTCGTCCAACGTAAAATGTCGGTATGGTTCGAGTTGTTTTAATACTCGCATTCTCTGGATCTTACTCGGATTGTTTCGGTGTTCTGTTGCGATTATTTGTTCACTCAACAAGTCAAGTTCTGCCGACGGTGCGCCGTTTGTTTTGGCCTGTTGGTACTGTTTGTATAATACATCTATTGAATAAATGTAAAATTCTGTACCCATACTGATATGATTTCCGATGTATCGGTCGCCGTATCTTAAACGACAACGAGTATCGTCCACGAATTTGATTGCGGCCTCGATATTGTCCTTCAGAGAATTAAGTACAGATACTTTACTCTCAAAATTGGCCGTTACTTGCATTTCGTTAATACTCTGTTTGGTTTGCATATCGCCACCAGCCCCAACCGACCCCGTGTATATTTTAGCTTTCAACCTCGCCACCTCCTCGACGTTGTAGTCCAAAGAGGAACGATCGACGGTTGTAATAGATACGGGATTCCTTAAATCTGGATCGTCTTTTGTTGGGATAGGCACCTCAACCAAAGATCCCGCACCGGTTAAACTTCTGGTCGAACATACTGGGCACTGTTGTACCCCTCCAGTTCTTAATATTTTATAGTTCTCGTCGTCGCCTCTTAAATATCCGCCGTCGCAGTAGTCGCCTGTCTCGTTGTTCTCAAAATCACAATCGGCCTCATATACTGAATATATCGGGTAAGCTGCGTATAAATCTAGAGACTTTTTACTCGTCGCAAAAAACAACGCCCAATCCATGTCGGCGAGTTGTGCCGATATTGGGGACTTCTTTACGTCTGGTGTGTTTTGGTTTAATTCCGTGGACCAAAAAAAACGGGCAGGACAAAACCCCAATCCGTGTTCCACGCTCTCGGGTTCGGCGTCTGTAATCTGGTTGTGGTCGTCAGTTTCGTATATCGACATTACCTTGTCGTCAAATACTGCGATCCTACCGTCTGCCTGTCTGAAAATAATATATTTTAGTTCGCCATTCTCGTAATCGTAGTCGATAACGTTCTCAATACCGAGCCAATAAAAGTAAGGTTCTGGAAATTCTGTCGTTTGTTCCTTTGGTAGATCCACAATCAAAACAGAATTAATCTTGGTTTTAACTGCGTCCCATCCTTTTTTCCTCCAAATCTCGTTGTCGCCGTGGTCTTTTTTATATTGTTGCCAATCTGCTTTCAGTTCTGAGTCTGTAAATTCATACTCAAATGATGGATTACGTCCGTCGAATACACGTTCCAACTCTTTAAAGATGGTATCGGATAAACTAACGATCGGAGTTGGGAATCTGAAAAGCGATACAAAGATCGAGAATTTGTCTTTTGGGATTAAAGTTTTAACCCAATCGAGGAACATTGTCGCCGGGCGTGAGACTTCCGACTGCTCCATAAAACTTTCGACATGAAAACGTACTCGGTTCTCATGTCGGATAGCTTTATTTATTTGGTTAGCCCTGTTCGGACTTTGTACCAGTTTTTTTATTTGATTTAACAGTAAGGCCATTTGTATCGAAAATATATTTAGAGTCAGTCGGTAATTTCCAACCACCGTTGTTTGGCATTTTTAAAATGCGCTCGGCGTGGTTAATCTCGAAAGATTCTTTTTTATCTCCGATTTGAAGCTCTACGGTTTTAACTCTTTCTGTTCCCATGGTGGTAAACTTATGGAGTTACTAAATCAGTTAGGGCATTAAAGTCTGTCGGAGTGATAATCACTAATTTGTCAGACCAGTTTGGTGGAAATTTCCACGCAATAGAGTTCATGTCCGCACCTTCTAAACCTCCGAATGCTTTGTCCCCTACGAATAACGCAGCGATTGGGATTGGGAAAATTTCGGTTGGTGTGTCCACATCGTCAGCAAGTGCGATAATTCTACCAAATTCATCGGCTAAATAAACACCTACGTTTCCTTCAGTCTGGTATTTTTTTAACTCAGCGATAGTCGCCTGAGACGTAAACAAAAGATTTCCGGTAAAAGATGTCGGCTCTCTACCAATGATAATTGGAATACCTCCCAATGTTTCATTTCCGCCGCCGAATTCTCTGGCTGCTCCTGGTTCTGTCGTTGGTGCTTGGATGTACGGAGTTTGTACGGCTTTCGTTCCATCAGCCGCAGCCAATAAAGGCGACCAACTCGCAAGTACGTTCGGGTTTGCCGTAGCAACCACGAATTTATTTTTTACTGCTCCGGTAGAATATAGTCTTTGGATAACAGCTTTTTGGATTTGACCGACTGACTCCGGGCATCTTGCGATACCAACGTCAGCAATGGCAGCCCCTTGTGGGCAGTTTACTAATAATCCCATTTTGCAGATTGTTTTTAATTAATATAAAATTACGGTACGAAGATATAATAAAATTTTAATATACAACAATGCAAAAAACAAAATAAACTTTGTTTTAGTTTTTATTAAAAAAAAGTTTTATATTTGTGCTAATCAAAATAATAGAAACATGAAAACATTAGAATTTAAAAACAAAAACCGACAAACGGTGTTCGATGGTTTAACCGATTTTTTAATCAAATCAAAACGGGACGATTCCGAAATTTGTGTCGTGAATGTTAATTCGTTCCTCAATGAATTAGACGGACATTGGTACGTACAAGTTTCGTGTTACGATAACTAAAAAATATGGCGATCAAAAACAAATCTTTAGAAATTAAAAACCCGTGCGACTTATGTGGTGGGGAAATGTTGGGTATGTCTTATCCTGTTTACGACGAAAATTACAATATCCAAAGAGGTGTAAAACAATGTAAAAATTGTCAAACTGACAATTTAGCTCTCGGATTATCTAACTCAATGAGGTAATTAAACCACCTCAACAAGTATTTAAAGCCTGACATCATTGTCGGGCTTTTTTAGTTCCTACGTTTAACGCCTTTTTTCTTTGGCTTCTTACCACCAACCATCATTGTAACGCAATCGACGTACTCGTCATGTGCTGCATTCGGAAACGTTGTTAACTGATCCAAAAAGGGTTTGTTCCATAGGCCACGGATAAGTTTAACCCTCTGGGCTTCACACGTTGGGGACGAGTCCTTCGCCCTTGCCGTTTTATCTTTGGCGGGTGGTACGCCCTCTTTGCAATTTAGTTTGGTTTCTTTTTTCAACGTCTGGACCAGGGATTTACCCGATGCCTTTGGCTCGATCTCGACTATTGATCGGCGGGAATATCCGTTGAGGTGTGCGAATGTTGGCAACGCTTTACACAATGCCGGGAACTCCAAATGTTCCGTTTCTGCCTTCCTGATTATAAAATCGTTTTCATATTCGGCGTATGCGATATACCCCGACGGATCGTTGTCCTCGTTCTCGGTGTATGCCGTATCGGCGACAAAGTTCCAAACGAGGTTGGAATATTCCTGTTTCCAATCGATAATCGGAAACCAATCTCGTTTGAAGATACCACCTTCATCGGGTGCCGGCTTCTGGTCGAACTGTCCCGCATATCCGAACGATCCCAAATCCGTTTTAGATTCTGCCAGTACCTCAGCATCCAGACGAACGGGGTCGAGTAATCCGCCCACGTAATTGTCTGCGAGTTCTGGAGGTAGTACGTTGCCTTTATTCTCAGCGGGCAAACAAATATGTTTAATCTTTTTGCCTTTTTTGGATAACATCTCGCCCGTTGGATCTTGTTCGTGCAATCGCTGCATTATCAAAATCGTAACGGATATTTTTTTGTCAACCTTACGGGTTGATAGTGTCTTTGTACAAAAGTCGTTGGCGGTTTCTCGCTCTGTATCTGAGGCCGCCTGTTTAGGATTTAACGGGTCGTCGATTATGATTTGGTGCGAGTGCATCCCGGTAATTGTTCCACCCGTTGAGGTTGTGAACCGTTGCCCTCCTGACGTGTTAAGAAAGTCGGATTTTGCTCTCTGGTCCTGTTTTAACCGAACTGAAGGGAACAAAGTTTGGTATTTGTCAGAGTTTATAATATCCCTCGTTTTGGCTGCATGAGACAAGGCCAACGAATGGGAATAACTCGACCCGATGTGCCGTTGTGCTGCATCGTCCAACCATACCCAGGCGGTGTACATCTGCGTCGCAATCGTGGATTTAGTAGATCCCGGCGGTATGTTTATTATTAAATCATACGGTTTTGGTTTACGAGCTTTTACAAATGTGTTCAAGTATTGCAGCTCGTCGCATAAATATTTTATGTGCCAGTTCCAGACGGGATCTTCGGGTATTATTACACTCCAAAACTCTTGTACAAATCTGTAAAAAGATCGTCGGCATAATTCGGCTAATGCCTCGTTAGGATTTAGATTTATTGACATCGGCTTGTTTTGCTAATTCCTCCAGGAACTCCGGAGATAGTTTCGAGTAATCGACTGTTTGTACGGGTTTGTCCCCGCCTGTTATTGTGGTTTCGATTTTGTCGCCGTATTTCTTTGGTTTCATTCGAGATAAAACCCATTTGTGCGTGTCAACTTGCAATCGGCGGTGTTGTATCATATCCGCCTCGGTTACTTCCACACCGTTAGCCCCGCCGATTTTGGTAACTGTTCCAGTCTGCGGAGTGTTGGCGATATTTAACATCTTTTCAAACAGTAAATCCGCCCGGATGTCCCTCGCACGCTCGTAGTTCTCGGTAAATACCGCATCGAATTGATTATGTGATTTTTGTAACCACCCATAAACCGTTGAATTGTTAGGGAATTCGCCCAAAACGTCATTTTTCAGTATGTCGTGCAAGGATCGGCACTCGCTCCCTGTCATTTCCTCCAGTATTCGGCTTTTCATTAAGTCTTTTTCCTCGGTGCTGTACATTTCTAAAAATAATTTTTAACAAATCTACAAAATAAATACAAAACCATCGCCGTAAACAATAAATTTTACTGTATTACATTGGCAATCAACTAATTAACCCAAACACCGAGAAAAGGAAACAATAAAAGTACCTGTATTGTTCCTCTGTAACTACCTATAAACTAAAAAGTTAAGAGGCTAAAAAAGCAATTGTAAACAATGTAAACGATACCCACGGCCACATATATAATATACTAATAACGCGTAATATGGGGTATTTTCTATATATTATATAATATAAAAAGATATAGTATTTTATTGTTTACATTGTTTATATACTACCTCAACCCTTTAAATACGGCAGTTTCGGCGTAAACAATCATTGTTTACCATTGTTTACGTTGTTTACCTGGTTAGTGCTTCCGTATAGTTTGGTCTTTTTATTGTTTACATTGTTTACCGCTTGCAAACCTTTATAAATCAATTAGTTAAGTGTAAACAATGGTTGTTTACCTTTGTTTCTATTGTTTACGGCTGCCGCTTGGGTATTTTTTAGATGTGTTACGAGAAAATGAATTGATCTTGGTGTACGAATAGTTTTTCCGTTGCTTTTTTAGTGTTACTGACTCCTGATGTGTTTAAAACTTCTTTCTCCCAAACACACATAAAATCGTTCGGGGCTTGGTACTCAGAGATAAAAACAGAATGTCCCTCAATGACTTTTTGCCTCACCCACTCCCAAAAAGATGTATGGTCGAACTCTACGCCGTACCCCGCAGTACCTTTATACGGGGGTCGCAGTAAATTACTGAGTTTTTAGGGATGTTTAGGTCTGAAAAACTGCTATTTTTTAAAATGACATTTTGCAGTCTACCTGACTGGATGAGTACATTTTCAACACACTCCTTTACATAATCCGTCCCTTTTTTATTCTTCGCCCAATATCCTTTGAATTTAGCTCCGAAAGTGTACTGGAACATCGCAAAACAGTCCACGGGGTTTTCTAAATTGCTTTTTTTAGCCTCGTTAAAATCCTCCTCTGAGTATTCGAGGCTATTTCGGGGTATGTCGTCCGGGTTGTCTCTTATTAACTCCAGTGCTTTTATAAGATATTTATTCACATCCGCACCAATTCGGTTTCCTTTGACTTTATCAATAAGATTTGCACCACCGACAAAAGGTTCGACATACCATTGGTCTGGTTTTCTGTCCTTCAGTATTATGGGTAAAATATCTTTGGAAATTCGGTTTTTGCTGCCCATGTATTTCATAAAAATAACGTATAATGTTTTTAATTTTGTAGAATAAAAAAGAGGGATTTCGCTCCCTCTGGGCGTCTTATGCCACGGCTCTAAGCTGTGTAAAAGAAGGTGTAATAACTTTTGCAGTTATTGTAAAATAAATCTCTTTTTTGCTCTTTTGTATTGTCAAAACCAGTCGTCCCCATTACGGGGTTTTTTATCTTGGAAACCCTAGAAAACCAAAACTTTAAACGGCGAAATTCAAAGTATTTTATTTAGTGGAGACGCCGGGAATCGAACCCGGGTCCAGATACTGAGACACAAAACCTCAACGATTTATTTATGCTGTTAAAGATAGTATTTTTAAAGTTCGTATTCTAATCCGGTTACTATTCTGTAAATATCTCGTGTGATCCTTGCATCGAATAAGGCATCGTGCAAACTTTCCTGATCTACTGACAAGCCTAATTCCAACGCCACACGTTTAAGTTTGAAACTCGGCATTTCCGATCGTCTGTCCATCAAATATTCCGATGCCAAGCATAAAACGTCGATGGTGTCCGCCCAAAACCATGAGCCGATAAATTTATCGCCGTTAAGCTCGAAAAACATACGGAGGAAAAGATCGTCGAACGCCCGATTATTGAAACCAACTAAATGGATCTTTTGTTTTTTATCGTATTTGCTGACATATTTACTCAGGAATGCGAGGAACGTTTTATGTACTTTCGACATTTCCATGTACGACAAAATCTCTTTTTCTGTTTTGTTGCAAACTGCCATGGCTTCTTTTGCGATTAATGCTTTTGGATGTGGTCGCACTTTGAAGTCGAATTCCTCGACCACTACATCGTCAACCTCAACGATACCCGATAATTGGTGTATCGAATGTAATTTCGGATTGGTGCCGGTTGTCTCTACGTCGTAAAATATTTTTATCATTTCAAAAAAGTTATTAAGTTCTGTATTTCGTGTATGTATTCTACATCTTTAATCCAACTATTATTGAAGTATATACCCCATTTAGTGTATTCCGTAGATAATTTTAAGCCCATGCGTAACGTATAACTTCCGTTTTCGTATAAATGGTCGTCGTAGTGAATTAATCCTATCCCCGTTAAATTTTCTTTATTTATCGCAATTCCTGAACAATGGCGAACGTCTATTGTATAGCCATCTTTTTGAGGAGTATTCAAACATTCGATTTCGCCAAATATTGAAATGCCTTGTACCTCAACTTCTAAATTTGGGATTCTTATTTCACTATTTGGCAAGGATATTAAAATCTTATTGCCTCGGCATATTTCTGAAATTTCCATAATATTATCGGTTTTGTCTGTATCTTTTAATTGATCGTTGTATCGTTTTGTAACTGACTCCATATTCGGTTTTGTCTGTATCTTTTAATTGATCGTTGTATCGTTTTGTAACTGACTCCATATTCATCTGCCAAAGTCTGGAGGTTTTCGCCTCTCGATGCTTTGGCGGAAATTATCGGATAGTCTGCCAGTTTTAAAGCTCTTTTATTTGCGAACGCATCCACTTTAAAGGTTGTATCTTCTAAAAGTTTGATTGCGGATTCTACCTGGTCCACGATTGCGTCCACTTTGTCGATTTCCTCTTGGTGTATGTGAGGGAAACTCCGACCTATAATGTTATCCCGTTCCTTTTTGACCTCCCGGAGTCCGTCCTTCAGTAGTTTAATATCATAACGCATACTAATTGAGATTAGACATATCAGGTAAAGGGAGTATTTTAAAACTATGTTTTAAACCGTCCTCAGGCTCAAATTTATTACCACATTTAGGGCATTTTACATAATCTATATAATCCCTGTTTAAAATAGTTCTTATTATACGTTTTACCTCCGGTTCGTCGGTACAGTTAAAGAGATTAGTTAAGTCCTCTCTTATTTCGTGTAGAATTTCGTCTCTGCTCATAATGTCGTCGTTTTGATAGTTCAAATCTAAAACATAAAAACGGATATAAAAAATATTTTTACAAAAAAAAGTGAAATTTATTTTTATATCCGTTAAAATAATTAGACTGTATAATATCCTGATCGGTAGCCGTAGCAACATTTTTTGGCTTTTTTTTACCGCTGCCGCACGTACAAGGTTGATTCCTGTAAACTTTCGGGTTTGCCTGTACCAATGTTGTAGATCCTTTTTTCTCAGGTCGAAGGCTTATTGGTATTATTTGTTTAGGTTTTCCCATTATATTAGAGTTTGGCTAATCGGCTGCAACGGGCGGCCGTATGTTACTGTCGTAATCCATAAGGTTTTCGACTCTTTTAGTTTTTTAAGTTGTCCAACTCTGAATTTCCAAGCGAATGTCGCTGTACCTTCTTTTAAATCCCAAACTTTGGCGTTGCTCATTGTTCGCACTCTTGGGTAAATTGGTAACTCTGGTTTGTCCGTTGCAACCGCAATCGGTTGTACTGGTCCGCCGAAATTTAATACTGTGATGTTTGCCACACCTTCAGATACTATCTTCTCGACCTCTTGGTCGTCCAACTGCATACAAAAAGTAATAATACCGTTGGTCTGAGCCAATGCGGGTAAATTCTCGTATTCTGGCTGATTTTCAGCGATTACGATGTTTTGTTCTTTGAATTCTATTGCTTTCATAAATTTGTTATTTTGATTTTTTATTTAGTTGTCTGTCTAAACTCTCAACCCAAGCAACACAAACGGCAGCAAGTTGTACGAGTTCAACTCTTCTTTTTCCAGGATCGAACTCACTCACTACCTCGCTGAATTCCTCCAAAGCAATATGGGCATAAGTACCCTTATTATTTTTAAAAGAGTTATCACACATAAATTTAGCTCTTATCTCCGAAGGTATTTCGTAAAACAAACACATTCTTTCGGGAGTAGAACCTCCAGGCCTGTTAATTAAAGTTTGATCTAAACAAGGGTGTGTTTGTTGACCCCATTTCTTTTCCTGTCTTTCACGCTCTGACCGGATGTCATTAAATACTTTTTCCATACTTCTATTATTTAGTTAAAAATTCTTTTTTGATTCCGACCGAGTTTTCGTCGATCCGTACAACCGTGTTCCAAAATGCGTCGAACGCATCCAATAGGCTTTCGGACATTTCCCCGGTACCGTCTCCGAAATATTTTGTAAATTCTTTGTTGAACTCCTTAAAAAATTTGTCGAACCGTGCATCCTGATTTTTGATACGATTAAGTTTGTTTTTCGAGGTACGTTTTATCTGTCTCAAATGTTCGGTATCTTGCGAGGCCTTTTCCGACATAGCGACATCGACCTGGCGGATTAATTCCCTTTGATTCTGGGAATATTCAATATAATAAGACTCAAACATACAGAGCATCGCGGATAATTTAGTCGATAACCTGACATTGTTTTGGATTAATTTCTCCGACTCTTTTTCGTATTTTTCTCCTAAAAACTCGGCCAAATCCGATATTGGTTTTTTACTTTTCATGTTTTATATTTTTGAATATGTGGGCGATTACATCGACTGTCCAACCATTGCCGAGCATCTTATAACGTTGTGAATTACTTACACAATCCGTATAATGGTCTGGTACGGTTTGCAGACGTTCGCACTCAATCGGTGTCAGTTTCCTGATATAACCCTCAATTAAAATGCCATGTCTGTCCTGCGCGGTCAGAGTATAAAACTTTTTTCCCTCGTTAAACCATTGTCCATTTTGTTTTTTCTCGATTCTGTCAGGAGTGATACACCCGAAAAGAGCCACCGCAACATTATAGCGTCCACATTCCTGAGTCAAACACGGCGAGATCCCCTCTGTGTTGTAAACCCTGTTTTGCGTATATGGTTGTGCGCCGTTAGACTCTTTACACTCGCAAATCTGGTGTACTTCTCTGTCAACTTCGCCAAATAAATATTTATCATCTGGTATTATGGTTACTTCTTTGACGTGTACGAAATAAACTTTATTACCTTTTTTATCTTTTCTGAAATATCCGACTTTTCCTCGCTCCACTTCTTTGTCAAGTATCTGGAGGGTTTTATCAAACGGTACAATGTATTTCGCCAGTTCCTCCATTACAAAATTACCATCCCAGTTTGCGTACTGCCTCGCTGTCATTGTTATAGCTTTTTCAGGATCGAGGGCGGAATACTTCTTTTTCAATCGTTCGTCCGCATTCTTTTTAAACCATTTTATATGCGAGTCTGTTTCTGGTCCCGCTTCTATTATTACGGGAGTTTCTGAAACACCCACCGAGACTTTTTGCCCCTCGCCTTTATTGGTTGTTAGCGTGTTCGATTTATCTTTTGCAACGCAGTAAACTAAACCGTTCATGCCTTTACCTGAAGGATTAATATTGAATTGCTCCACCTCGATAAGTTCGTCCACTTGTTCATGGATTATGTCTCGCAGTAAAATACCTTTGTCCTCTGGTCGCGTAATATTTGGAATGTTAGTCCAAAATAAACGCTTTCGATTTTGAGCGGAAACCAAAGCGGAATTAATCTCGATCGGTTGCACTCCTAAATATTTAGAAATTACGTCCTGGTATTCTTTTTTCATTCTCACATTTTCCAACATGAAAAGTACATCGGGGTTTAGTTGTCGAGCTTCCTCCAGAATTCTAACGAATTCAAAAAATAACATACTGCGGGGATCTTCAAAGTTTAATTGTTTCCCGGCAAAGCTGAAACCCTGACACGGACTGCCTCCAATGATTAATCCCAATTTAGGGAGTACCATATCGACACCGTGCAAATCTGTAACGCTCCCAAGTTGTATTGTATTGGGATAATTTTTTAATGCGACTTTTATCGCCCATTTGTCAATCTCGCACGCAAAGTAATTGTCCACTTTTATACCTAATTGATCCAAGGCAATTTGTCCGCACGACATACCATCGAATAAAGAAAGTACGTTAAAATCTTCATTTTTTGAATGCTTCATATTTTAAAATCTGTTTTATTTTTGTCTGTAAATTCATGTACTCGGTTTACCAACCACCCTAATAAATAGCATTCGGCCTCGTCGTTGAAAACATCCAATTTTTGTCCAATGTCTCCGAATATTCTATTTACGGCGTGTTTACATTCGTGGGCGATTATTCCGGGCGTTGGGTACAAGTACCCTTTATTTTTGCGAACCTTGAAACCCATGTAGTTTTTACCGTTATAGTTGTGGATAAATCCGTCTGTCTCCGAAACGTCTAAATTGAAATATTTTTCTTTGACCTCGTTATCGTCGTCCCAAAGTAAAAGAGTGAATTTGTCGCCGTAAATCGGTATCGTTAAAACTTTACTTTTTAGCATATTTTTAATACTTCCATATTATTTTCCAAATCTGACAAAGACGGAATTTCCGAGTTTTTCAAATGGAATAAGTGGCGGTTATTAGCTTTGTTTATAATATCGGCTTTTTTCGGGAACACTTCAATAAATACCGTGTCCGGGAAATGTTCGTCTTTAATATCTTGCATCTGCTCCCAAGTTAATGGGGTTTCGTTTTGCGGATCTACACCCAAATAGATGTATTTGTCATTTTCTGCGATTACGATTTGCATAATTAAAAGATTCTGAATACGTCGTCGGCAACCTCTGGACTCGTTATAATTTCGATACTGTCTAAAGTACCAATGTCTGTTCGTGGGTTGTACAATGGTTCGCCCTCTTTTGGGTTCTGTACTCTGGATCTGCTTAACTTTTGTAAAGTTTTAGCATTGCAGATAATTATTTGGGGCGTTCCGTCGTGGGATTCGCATTGTGCCTCCAGTTGAGGTAATAAATCTAAAATTGGAATACTCATAATTTCTTTTTTATTGAACACCAGAGCCAATCTGGTATTTTGATTTGATTAAAATTTAACTCTTTAATTTGTGATTTTGGAATCCAAGCGAAACAACGGCGTAAGGTTATCGGGTGGTAAAATTCATAATTAAAACACTTTTCCGACTCCGACTTTATTTGCTCCGTTTGTAAAACCATTCTAAAAACTTGGGTCGCCGCAATTTTTACAACCTCCGTTAATACTTCTTTTTTCGTCGTTACAACATTTTTGCATTTTCTCAATTTCGTTTTTATGAAATTGAGAAACCCCGTTCGGTTGTACGTCGTCAAAGAAGGCAACAGGATTATTTTTATAATATTCAGTTTGTGCCTCGCAATGTTCCAGAGGAACACTCAATCGAGTAATGTTGTAGTATATCCAGTCCATGCCTAATTCCTTATAATTGGCAAAGTGTCGGAGTAGATCGGTAAAATAAAAATGTAGCCCCTCAAAATCGTTCCATAAATCTAAATTAAGGATATGGATTGATAATGCGACACCGTGCGGCATTGTAACCGTTTCAATGTAGAAATTATCAGTTGTAAGTCTACCAAGTGCGTTGAGTTCGTAAACCTCTGACAATTCAGGGTGTTTCTTTTTATCGGATTTACTTTCGTACCAATCCACATCCATTTTTAAGGACATCGGCTCGGTAATATAGAAACCGGTATTAAATATTGTCTTTTTACCTTCCTCAGAAAAATGCGGATATTTGTTGATCCAATCGTGGAACATTACGAACGCATTTTGTACAGTAGTGAAATTCGATGTTTGGTGTATGTGTCCCATTATTTCGTCCCTGTTGATCCGAAACCACCTTTACGTTCTGAAGGTGTCGGGAATAGTTTATTTATTTCGCTAACAATCGAGATACCTTGATATGATACCGGTACCAATAACATTTGGACCAGTTTTTCGCCTGGTTCAATTTCTACGACATCGCCGCCAATATTACGGACATGGATTTCGATTTCGTTTTGGTAATCCTCATCAATCACACACGCACCAACTTGTAAACCTTTTCGAGTTGCCTGTCCTGACTTATTCATAACGATAAGCGCATGACCTTTCGGTACTTTGGCATAAATACCCGATTTGATTTGCACATCTTGTGTCGGTGCTAAAAAATGATTGCCAGGAAAATCATTTGGTACAAAAAAATCGATACCCGCTGATTTTGCCGTCCCACGTTCGGGAGTTTTTACGTCTCTAATTATTACTATTTTCATTGTTTTGATTTTATTTCCTCTGCGTCTTTAACTTCTAAGTTGTTAACGTTCAAATGCAGTATGTACGCTCTGTGCGCTAAATATAGAGACTCTATTCTTTTGAAAGCTTCTGTATTTCTAGGAGTGTCGTAAACTTCATCCGAGACGAAAAAAGCGTCCCAATCTTCAATGCTTTTAGTTTTACACCCTATTTTTATATCAGTATTATTTATGTTTGAAACATACCATTTGCAAAAAATAGGCATTCGGGCACGCTCTAAGTTGGCACGCTCTAAGTTGGCACGCACTAAGTTGGCACCCTCTAAGTTGGCACCCTCTAAGTTGGCATCCCCTAAGTTGGCACGATCTAAGTTGGCACGCACTAAGTTGGCACGCACTAAGTTGGCATCCCTTAAGTTGGCATCCCTTAAGTTGGCACGCTCTAAGTTGGCATCCCTTAAGTTGGCACGCTCTAAGTTGGCATCCTCTAAGTTGGCATCCTCTAAGTTGGCATCCCTTAAGTTGACATCCTCTAAGTTGGCATCCCTTAAGTTGGCATCCTCTAAGTTGGCATCCTCTAAGTTGGCATCCCTTAAGTTGGCATCCCTTAAGTTGGCATCCCTTAAGTTGGCATCCTCTAAGTTGGCATTCCTTAAGTTGGCATCCTCTAAGTTGGCATCCCTTAAGTTGGCATCCTCTAAGATGGCACCCTCTAAGTTGGCATTCCTTAAGTTGGCATCCCTTAAGTTGGCATCCCTTAAGTTGGCATCCCCTAAGTTGGCATAGCGAAGATCTTTTCCAAGTCGTATCGCTTCCAAGAGTGTTTCTTTTACAGAATTGTCCTCTTTTTCAAATTCAAAAAGTAATTTCCCGAAAATCGAATTAATTTTAATCTTTGTTTTCATAATTTCTATATTTTTTATATGTCAAATCTACGGCGATTTATTTAAACTAAAAAACTTTTTCAATAAAAAATGAAAATTTATTTTAGAACGGGCATTCGTTCTTTTTGTCCTCGTGCATTTTAGCCGAATTCTGGGCCAAAGTTAGTTTTTGCAAATTCCCTTTTTCGTAACCTTTGTTTGGATCTTTTCTGTCGATACTGGCGGAATTCGCCTTTTTACCTTTTTCCGCCATGTAATTGTTTTCGTCGCACCATTCGATAAACTGGTCAAGTGTTAAACTCCATTCGATGCCACGTTCAATTGCTCTCGATCTTTTTTGTTGGAATGTATATTTATACGGGTTTTTCCATTTTTGGTATCTGTGGTTGTGCATACTGCAAAATCTATTTTTCGGCGTATGTTTATTCCGACAGCGATAAGCGACACAAAAACCACTTTCTTTTTTCTCCGGGATTATCTTAAAAGCCATATTATTTTGAATGTTTTTTATTAAAATATCGGCGGAGGCCGTAACTTCTTAAAAAGGAAACCACGAAAAACACTAACGTAATGGTAATATTTTGGTTTATCGTTACGGGAATCCCTAAAACTGGATATAAAAAAAGTTGAATTAAAAAACTGGTAATTAGTCCGACAACTATATTTGTAACACTTTCGATCGACGATTATTTTTTACTTTGCATATTTTTTATTTTAAATATTTTTCGATTTTCGCTTTTACGGCTTCCATTAATCCGTCCTGTCCTTTTGCTTTACGCTCTTGGGCTTTTATTACGTCGAGGTCGATTGTTCCCTTGATACAAAGTTTGTTTATTACGACGACATTCTGTTGTCCCTGACGATCCAGTCGTGCGTTAAATTGCTGTTCTAATTCTAACGACCAAGTTTGCCCGAACCAAACGATATTGTTTCCACCGGCTTGTAAATTAAGCCCATGCCCTCCAGAGGCGGGGTGCATCATTAACACTCGGATTTTTCCATCGTTCCAATCTTGTATGTCCTGGTCCGTTTTTAGTTCTCTAGGTTTGTATTTTTTTAACGACTCTTTTAGTCGATGCATATCCGATCGATACGTCCATGCAATTAATATTGGTTTGCCGTTCGTGTCCTCGATTATTTCTTTTATTGCTTCGATTTTCAAATCATGGATTACGTGGACGTTTTTCTCAGCATCGTAAACCGCACCGTTTGCAAACTGTAATAATTTATTGGATAGTGCCGCAGCGTTTACCGCCGATATTGAGTCCTCGACGTTTTGATTTTCAAAAAGTTGCAATACTTGTTCCCTCTCGAATTCTGCGTATTTATCCGCAATGTCCAAAGGCATAGGAATATTTATAATATTTTCAATACGTCCCGGTAGATCCAAATAGTCTTTGGCTTTCATTGACATACAAATATCGCCGATTGCGTCGTGGATTCTTTGTTCCGCCTCATTTTTTAAATCGTATTTGTAGATAATTGCACCGTTTCGTTTTCCTGGCGTAAAGTATTCGTCTCGGAATCTCGTAACGTATTTACCTAAACGTTCGCCACGATCTAACAAATAGATTTGAGGCCAAAGATCCTGAAGGCTGTTTGGTGCCGGCGTTCCCGTTAAGGCAACCACTCTTTTAAACGAGGGTTGTACACCACGTAAAGATTTAAAACGAATTGACTTTGGATTCTTAAAACTGGAACTTTCATCGAGTACCAACATATCAAAAGGCAACATCGACCCGCCATATTGGCCACATAACCAAGATACATTGTCCCGACCGAGCATATAAATATCCCCTTTTTTGCTGAGGGCTTCTCGGCGTTGTTTCGCAGTTCCCGCAATTAATACCACTTTTAAATGGTTGAGGTGTCCCCATTTCTGAGTCTCAGCACCCCAAACACTCTCGGCAACCCGTTTTGGTGCAACCACCAGAACAGACGAGATGTCCAAGTCCTCAAACATTAATTTATTTATGGCTGTGAGTGTCGATACTGTTTTCCCCAAACCCATGTCCAAAAATAGGGCGCAATGTGATTTGTCCAAAATATGTTCGACTGCTGCATTTTGGTAGTTGTGTAAATTACTTTCGTTTAACATTTTCCAATATTTGATTTATTTGTGCGGACGTATCAATTAAATGAACGTCAAATCCTAACTTTCTAATTTTATGATGCACTAAAATTTGTATTTTTTTCGCTTTCTTTTTTGTGGTTTTGATCTCCGCAAAGAATATAATTCCACCGGGGAAAAGACAAACCCTGTCCGGTAATCCTGTTAAATGGGTGGACAACATTTTTATACACCATCCGCCCATTTTCTCAGTACCGTTTTTTAATTTGGTTTCGAGTAGCTTTTCAGATTCTACCTTCGACATTTAATAGAGTTTTCGAGAATAATACTTTTGTTTTCCGTAGTTTTTGAAATTCTTTGTTGATTTGGATTGCTCCCAATCGCCTAAGCCTCGCAAAATTTCGTTTATCTCTCTGGTTTTATATCTGTCCATTTCGGTTTTTTCTTTGCCTAAACACTCGCACCAAATCTCAGCGACACAAACGTAATCCCGTAAAATTGTACCCTGTTTTTCCAAGCTCTCGTCTGCGAGAAAATCCCGTCTTTGGTAAACGTCTTTTTTGTCCCAATTCTCTGGGAGTTTAATATCCAAATACTCCGCAATAATTCCAGTACGTTCGTCTGTCGAACTGTGGTTTTTCTGTTCTACTTTTGCCATACTGTCCGCCTCTTTGCTTAGGAAAAGAGATTCCCCATCTCTCAACATTGTAACGGCTTCCGCCCAAATGTTGTCGATTTCTGAGTCGGTTAAATCGTCCCATACGTTTTTGTCTGCGTGTTCTGACGACCCAACATCTACCGGATTAAATCTTCGGTTCCCTGTTGAGTCGTTTAAAAAATCCCTTTTGTTTGACGTACCGACAAAAATACATTGTCTTTTATATGTCTCAGACGTTCGAGCGTATGCGGGTCTGAAGGTGTCCTCTTGTTTAGATATAAAATGTTTGGTCGATTCCACATCCGCTTTTCGTAATCCTGAAAGTTCCGCCATTTCGATAATCCAAGCCCCTTGTATCTGTTCCAATGCTTCTTTACCGTGTACAGTCATAAAAGTATCGGAAAACCATTTCCCACCGAGTTTTTTTACAATTGTACTTTTTCCTGTTCCCTGGTCTCCGATTAAGGTTAACACCATGTCGAATTTACAACCTGGTCGGAATATTCGAGCAACCGCACCAACTAAAGTTTTACGGATTGCCTCTCGTGTGTAGATATTGTCGTCAGCTCCTAAATAGTCGATTAACAATGTATCGACTCTTTTTTTACCGTCCCATTTTACGCCCTCCAGATAATCCATAACGGGGTGGAAAACGTTTCTTTCAAATTCCAAGGCCATGGAATCTTCAATCTTTAAATTACCAGTAATGCCGTAAATACTTTCGATGTAGTTTCGCACTCCTGAATAATCCACATTTTTAACCGCTTCGGGTTTTGCTATTTTTCGCCATGGAATATTGCCGAAAACGTATCTTTTACCGTCGAACTCGTTATGTTTAAAAAGCCCTTTTAATCTTACATCGTTGGCAAAAATTAGATTTATATTGTTTGCACTCGATAAATATTTCCCTTTGGTGTCGATTTCGAGTTCGCCCATCCAGTCGATGTCCTCTTCCGAATTTTCTAAAGGTTCGGCAAAATCATATTTTGACTCTGTAAAATTCTCGGCTGCGATTACTTGTTTTACTTCTTTGTCGGCTCTGGCGAATTCCTCCATTGCCTTGAAACTTTTAGTATTTCCGTTTCTGTATTCGTTGTCAGGGTCTAAATGTCCAAACAAATGAATACGTACCAAATCAAAAGAGTTGCAAAGTTTACCGCTGCATGGGTCTGTACCGTGGTGCGAGTATGCGAATTTATCGTCGTAGAGAATAAGTCCCGACGCTGTTGTCCCTTTGGCGTATGTGAATCGTCCGTCGGTTGTTGGTGTGTAAGCATCTTTTAAAAATTCGGCGATCGCCTCAGTAACCGTGTACGCTCTACAAAATGCGCCGACGATTCCTTTTTTATTCTCTGGATCTTCTTGTTTTTCAACAAAACCGTTTACCTCTTGTATTTTCCTGTCCGCAGTAGGCCACAAACTCGAATCCTTCCAATCGATATAAGTTTCCAAAACTGCGTCCACATCGACCCAAATTCCGTCCTGTACCTCGCAGTAATATTCAACGTCTTTTGGCGACGAGGGCCAGAACATTAATCGGTTTGTTTCAAATGTAGTATTATCGAATAACTCAATACCAAGGGTACCGGCAATTTTACGAGAAACCGCCACGTATTCGTCCGGGGTCGCCTCTCTCGATAAAGGCATGATTAAACGGTATCGGGGATTTTCCTCTGAGTGTTTATGTGTGGCGTGTAATATTGCCGCGTTATCGAATTGCAGACAAAAGTCGTCCCAAAAATCGATGTGTGCAAAATCAATGTCCAGAGTCATTAACTGCCTATGTACTACATTCTCAGGTTTACGACGACCATTTCGTAAATACCCACCAACATAACCTCCAACGTCTTTAATTTTCGACTGTTCGTCTTTGGTTGACGACATATACTCTTTAAAAGTTTCGTTGGTGTGGTGTGGTTCGGATATTTTGGAGACCAGTTCGGACCATAATACAGATTTGTTTTTCCAGATTTTTGATTTTGCCGACATCCCTGTCGCTATGTGTATCGTATCGTTATATTGCATGGTCGAAATTAGTCTTTTTTATAAAATGGTGTGATATATCCGTCTGCTACTAATGGGAGGGTTTTAGCCCATGGGACTGTCTCGCCCATAATTTCACACATCCGCTCCAATTGTGAATGTATAGAAATGTCGTTGTAAACTTCTGCCACGGCTTCATCATGTACGTGCATTACTATTTTAAAACCTTCCTCGTTTAACCTTAACATGGAGTAAGCGAGTAAATCTCTGGCGATGGCCTGGACAATGTTCTCGGTAAATTTACCCCCGTAGGAATCAATCCAACACCATTTTTTCGTCATTTGGTGCGTACCTTTGTACTGTACTGCTGGACGACCCCATTTGTTCGGTTTAATTCTCGGATTGTGGTAAAATAGTTTTCTACCTGAAGGCAATTGTATCGTCAAAGAAACCCCGTCATAATGGAATATTAATCCTTTAAAAAGTTCCAGTACATATTTTTTATGTGGGTTTCGTATGGCACGGATTGCGTACCCCTCGACACTTTTCCAGAGTCTTACAATCATGGGACTTTTTTCTCGCCATTTTTTTACTATGGTTTCCATTTCTGTATCTGAAAGTCCCATGGCTTCGCCACCCATTTGTTTAAGTGCACCCAACGCACCTTGGTAGCCCAAGGCGAGTTCTGCGACTTTTCCTTTATTTCTAAGTGCCGAACCTTCCTCGGTGGTTTTGTCTATTTTTTCGATAGGTACTCCAAACATCTGAGACGCTGAGGCCTCGTATATTTTTCCATGTGATCGAAATACATCCATTCGCCAATTTTCATTCGCCAACCAGGCGATTACTCGGGCCTCTATGGCACTAAAATCGGCAACGGCGAAAGTGTGTTCAGATTTTGCAATAAACGCAGTACGGATTAACTGGGACAATGTAGAGGAAACGTCCGGGTATAACATAGATACGTCGTCGTAGTTTCCGTCTCTGAAAACCTCGCGTACTTTTTCAAGCTCCGCCAAATGATTTTGTGGTAAATTCTGTAATTGAATTAAACGTCCTGCCCAACGCCCTGTCCTGTTCGCTCCGTAAAATTGGAAAAGTCCGTGGGCCCGACCATCATAACAAACGCACTTTTGCATGGCGACGTATTTTTTAATCGAGGTTTTGGACGCTCTCGATCTCAGGTTTAAAACATCCGACACAACCCCTGGTCCAGCCTGTTCGATTAATGTTGGAATTTCGCCCTTTGCAAGTGATTTAATTTCTGTTTGCATTTGGTTTCCTAACCAATCTTTTAACTGTTTGGGGCTGTTCGGATTTTCCAATCCTGTTAATTTTTTCATTTCGTCCCCTATTATTGACGAGTTTATATCGTCCAGAGCGACGGCATTTATTGCCATAGGTATATAAATTAAAATACCTCGGTCGTTTATTTCCTGGTCCAGAATGTAATTTTTACGTTCAAAATCTGTAATATTATAATCCTTCAGTATTTCCCCGATTTTACGTTCGGCCTTGACATCGTATTTACAGTATCTTTTATATTCCTCCCATTTTTCAGGGTCGTGCTCTGGAAAATTCCTGATCCTCTGGTCGTTTTTCTTTGTTGGTTTTATCGGACATGAAAAGAAACGGATTGATGCTTTACCAGTTGTCAATTTTCCGTCCCCTTCTAAATTCAAGGCCTCAGTAATTGCCCCCAGACTCAAAGGTAAACCACAATATCCCGCCTTTATTGCAGAACAAAACCATTGATTAATCGGAACATCATACCCGATTGCACGGAAACAATTACGTTCAAAATTCGCATTGTGGGCGTGTTTCTCAATCTCTGGGTTTACTAAAGCGTCCAAAAACTCTTGTGGTATTTCCTCGCCTTGTAATAGGTCAATTGTTTGTATTGGCCCGTCGTCAAAGGCGTAACACAATATCAGTATTTCAAAATCGATACTTTCGCAATATTTATAAGCTCCTGCCGTCATAATGTCGACCGAACTATAAGTCTCAATATCGATGTGTAATTTATGAGCCATATTTTTGTTTTATTAATTGTTAAAAATACTCAGGCGAATAGTGCTTGACTTATTCATTAAGTGTCAGTATAAACGTCCCTCACACCTGAGATTTAAAAAACGGAAACTCTGTCGAGGTTGCCTGTTCGGTTCTCGTTTAAAGTCGGAAACTCTGACTTTCAGCATTTTGACGGCTTCGCTGAGTTTACGTGTCTATGATTAACCATTATAAACAAAAATGTGGCTTTGAGAGGCGTGAGTCCCCCACTACGAAATTACTGGACTGTTTACATTGCTCAATCCGATACACCTACTAATGTTGACCGTACACCTGAGTAAAACGGGGTTGTAATTTTTATTTAATTGGTGGACCTTAACCAATGCCGAGTTACATTTATCGGCTACCCTTTTAAAGAACTGTAAAGAACGAATCTCCGTTTTAGGTACATATCGTCGGTTTTACAAGTAAGGTATGTTTTGAGAGATTCCAAACTCTATATTTTAGACCTAAAGAATTTATATCAAAGTATAACTAACGACATTATTAGATTAATATTAAATTTTACTTTAGGTCTTTTGTGGAGTGAGTAGGACTCGAACCTACAATTTTGGTATCATGTTTTAATGTTTGCAAACCCACGCTTTAGCCAATTAAGCTACCACCCCATAAATGTCGGATGTAATCCCGTAGGCAACTGCCCCGACAAAAGTTAATTTACTCCAACTTAATGCAGTAATTTTAATACTATCCTAACAAATCGTCGTCAGAACCAAAGTCCTCAGCGGCAGTAGAACCACCTCCAGACAATCGCTCTCCGTCCTCTAATTTTTGTAAGTTGTTAAGTCCAACGGCAACACCTTTGTTTCCGCTTGATGAATACCCGTAAAAGTTTATCGCAGCTCTACCATAACATCCAGAGTAAAACTCGTCTTTGTCCATGATAGGTTCTAAATCCGCATCGACAATAGCTGGTTTTCTTACTGAGTTTGCATTTAAAAACATACAACCTTCGTACGCCTCGTCGTCTGGACGTTCTGCGTCTCCGTCTCTTAATGGTAATTTTAAAACGACTGGTATTTTACCATTCCATTTTCCTTTGCCTTCTTGTTTTGCGGCCTCGATTGCTTTTTCAACTTTTGCAATTGTCGCTTTGTCCGTTTTAGGAATCAAAATCGAAACGCTGTATTTCTCTTTTTGACCCTCTTGGATTGCGTTCGGCTCGAACACATGGGCGTAACTAAATCGTACTTTCCCTGTAATAACTTTTGTACTTGACATACTTTCTAATTTTAAATTAATGATTATTTTTAACTCTGCTAAACTAATACTTTATTTTAAATACTGAAAATAAATTTTACTTTATTTTAAAAATATTTTTATTTAAAGTCCTCTTTTGCTTGTTCAATTCCCATTTCTGGACGTTTGTCTGACATAGGAACTAAGGTTGGTTTACCTTGTGGTTTTATAACTAAATTACCCAAAATGGTAGGAAATTCAGATTTACCCACCAGTTTTTCCACTGCGGTAATACCTTGTAATTTTGTGGTTGTGAATTCTTTTTCGTCGAATAGGTTTTCGATCAATGCCTCTTGGACTTTCTTTTCGTCTGTCCATTTTCTATTGCTTCGACCCTCGACCAGTTTTAAACCTTGCCATTTTTTACCCTTGACTGCCTCGTCCAATAAGTGTTTACCTACCGCATTAGCCCAATCGACTAACATTGGTATTTGTTTATACACTCCTAAAACTTGACTTTCAGTAAGTAAATGTGGATCTTTAAAATCGTGCTGTGCTAATTTCACATTTACCGCCGCAAGGGTTGCACACATGGCCTTTACTTTACACCATTTACAATGATCGCCCGCTTTCTGTACTCCTTTACCTTGGTAGGCTTTGGCGGCTTTCGGTTTTACTTCTTTTTGCCCCCATTCGATTAGATCCTCGGTCGATATTTTCCACTCAGATAAATGATCCAATCTGGGTTGTACAATAACTAAATTAACCGTATGGATGTCGTAAACCATATCGAAATTACGTAACGCACCAGAGCCATACAACATGAGTTGGGGGTTTTTGTCTGCGTCAACTTTTACACCTTTTCCGTATTTCAAGTCGATAACATCCAAAAAACCATCGGCAACGATACAAACATCCCCGGTGCCGAAACCTTTTTCGACTAAGTGCGAAAAGTCCACACGTTCTTCGATCAATAGTTTTGCGTCAGGTGTTCGAGCTTTGGCGACTGCGAATGCTTCCATTACTATGGTTACATATTTGTCGACTTCGCCTTCCATTTCTGAGGTGTAATGCTTGTCTTTTCGTAACTTCTTTAATTCGGCTTTTAGAGTTTTTTCGTCAATTTCTCCGTTTTTGAATCTCAGATTTACGTCTCCAAATTCATGTGCCAATGTTCCTTCAGCGGCAAACGTGGAGGTACTCGATTCGTCGAACTTCTCTTCCAGTCTCGCACTTGGCGTGCAATTCATCCATCGAGAAGCACCAGAGGCAGACAATAAGGCGTGCGCTCTGGTTGAATGCTCTACGTTCGACAATTTATAAACTGTTTAAAAAGTCGATAAATTCTGCGTATTTCTCCGTTGGTATTTTTACCACGTTAGGGACACCCCATTCGGTTAATTTACCTTTGATTTCCTCTCTGTACTCCTTTACCTTTTTAGATGCTAGGGTACGGATGTCCTCCAGAGTAATCGTCGTCGGTGCAGTTTCTTTTTTCGCTGCTGGTGTTTCCTCTTTAGGTTGTTCCGTAGTTTTCGGAGTTTCTGCAACCTCAGCGGCTTTCTTTTTACGTGGTGCACGTTTTTTCGCTGCTGGTGTTTCCTCTTTAGGTTCGTCGGCAGGTGCCTGGTTTCCTGAAGGAATTACGTTTCCACCTACGGCAGATAAAAAATTCATTGCTGCGGTCAGTTGTGCCGGATTAGACGGGTCGAAACTCGCCTCAATTTTTACTAAACTCATACTTTCTAAATATTTATTGATTATTAAAATTATTTACTTTCGATTTGTCGTCCTACAATTTCAGTAAGTTGTGTAAGATATACAGATAACGGAGTGCTATCGGAGTGGATAACAGACTCATGGAATAAAGAATCGTTGTCGAAAACTTTAGTTACCCACGTATTTGTGTTCAGTTCTGCTCTGAAATTACCAGAGGTAAACACGGTTAAACCTTTATCGTTTTTTAAATCCCATTCGTTACCGCTATAAAGATTTCCGATTTTTATTCCTGTCAACTCAGATAACAAACTGATTTGGTTTGAGTCCAAAAATCCGTCGCCTTTGATAACTCGGTTTAACGCTAAAGATGCGTATTTATGGCCTGGGAATAATTGTTGGGCAAGTTCTTTTTTGTCCAACTTCTTTTTTTTAATTATTTTATCTAAATCTATGGTTTTCATCTGCTCCGTATTTGTTTCGGCTAAATTAGAAGATTAAAACGTAATACAAAAATAATTTTGCAATAAATTTAAAAATATTTTATTGTTTCTTTTTAAAAGATTGGTTTTAAGGTAGTTAGATATCAAAAGGAAACAAAGAAACAATGTAAACGATAATTTGCATATAATAGTATATTGTTACTTATACGTGTAATATATGGGTATTTTACTATATTTAATATTATAAAAAGATTTACTAATTTATTGTTTATATTGTTTATATCGACGTTCCGACCAACGGTATCAATGGTTTGAAAATAAACAAAGATTGTTTATTATTGTTTACGTCGTTTACTTTTTTAGGTCAAAAATAGAAAATTCGTAACCTACCAGTAAATAATCTTTCCCAATCATTCGAGAATACCCCAGGCGTAAAATGTTGCCTTTTTTACCTTGTAATCCTGTTGTAATGTCATAAGACGGGTCGGACAACCCAAAATCGGTTCGGACTTGTGCACCTAAAGTAAGACGGAATACTGTCTCAGGTACTTTCGTTTTGATGGTTCGTTCCTTCAGAGTATAATCCAACCCCATTTTTTTGATGTCGCCCTGTACGTCTCCAAAAACAGTCAGGTTTAAATATTCGTCGTCAAACACTTGCGAATATTTTTTTATCTGTATCGACTGGAGGTATAATTTATACCGCTCTATTTCATTAGTAGCCTCTTTATAAGCAACGGCCAAAGAGTCGTTAACTGGGTTCTTTAGTTTTACGGTTATTATAGAGTCTTTTACTCGCCAACGATCAATGTAAATAGTATCGTGGTCGATTTCTGTCGGGTTTACTGACGGTATTGTCCCGGTAACTTCTGGGACTGTTATTTCGATTTCTGTTTGTTCGCAACTCTTAAAAAGAAGTAAGCAAAAAACCGCACCCAGAATAAAGGACACGGCGTATTTTTTTATTGTATTCATAATTTTGATTTTTAAAGTCCTATATTTTCCAAGGGTATATTTTCACACCGTAACCACTCCAATACATCAAAAGACGGGCAATCCTTATTGGATATATTGTTGTGTCCTATCACTTTTATACCAGGGTGGCGCAATATCATAAATTTAACATACGTTAAAAGTGTGTTTTTCTGAGCTTCGGTACGGGTGTCTTTTGGAGGGTAATATTTAGACCCACTCGGTTTTGTTTTCTCAGCACCTCCAGTATAAACAACGTGTCTCGAAATACCATTAAAACCTTTTGCACCGTTTGAAATTTCCCAACTGTCCACGTTGTCGTCTTGGTCGAATTCGATTAAATTTTCCAACGAACCGTCCAAATGTATCATATCTGAGTACCCTACTCTGGACCAACCCCGCTCCTTTAAATGCCATTGTTCAATATCCTTTTTTGTGATTTCTCTACCTTCAGGCGTTGCAGTACAATGTATTACTAAATATTTTAATTTTCCCATGATATTATTTTTTAGTCAACCAGTTAGACACTAATGTTTTTAAAACCGTATCGATGTCCCATTTATAAATTATAAACTCTGCGATTTTTTCTCCTGACATTGCAACCACTCCGACAATTAGAGGTGTCCAACGCCCCTCAACAAAAGGAAAAATAAAATAAGCGCAACCGATACCAACTATAAAACTAATTACTATTCGTGATAAATTCATTTTTTCTCGTTTAACTTGTGTCGCTATCTTTATCGATATTGCGATAAAGGCGGGAATAAATATTTTAAAAAAGAACTCTGATAGTTCTTTTAGTATTGTTGGGTCTTTTCCTGTCATGCCTGTTTTTTATTATTGCGAAAATCAGCATAGTGAAACCCACCAATATTTCGTTTATTCCAAATTTTGTATTATCGAAAAATATTTCATCTAAAAAATTGTTTAAAGATAAACAGAATAATACAAATTTTACGATACTATTTTTATCTTTTAAAAACAGATACACACATAGCAACAATATAAACAACGAATTGCCTATATAGAAACTACCTTTTGGTAGATAACCCCAAAACAAATAAGTTACTAAACTTACTACTGTTGCTATGTATAAAATGTATTTCATCGGTCGTCGGGTCTGTCTCCGATTAATCTCGATTTACTGTTTGACAATTTAGTGAAAAACCGTTCAATCAATTTTAAAATAGCACTATGGAATCCAAAGGCAATGAAATAACTGGCAATAAATACACCAGGGTTTAATTTTTCAAATACGGCATAAGAT
>Ga0316204_10002589_pt1 | contig 40199 bp, 37 predicted proteins | sample 6monrhotite_MG_2_FD_205661 | JGI IMG/M metagenome (GOLD analysis project Ga0316204, IMG submission 205661) | Microbial mat bacterial communities from mineral coupon in-situ incubated in ocean water Damariscotta River, Maine, United States -... | ecosystem: Environmental > Aquatic > Marine >...
CGGCGAACGCTTTGAATACCGCCAGATCTATTTCATGTTTTTGCTTCTGGCCATCGCCATGGGTGCGTTTGAGTTGGTTGCCCGTCTGAGTGGCTGATCTCGTCAGTTCACAAAAGGCCTAACCTATTCACATCAGAACGTTATTGGTGATCATCAACTGCGACACGGTGTCACAAGTCTGTGGTCAAACGCAGCAAGGTTGATCAACGTCAAGGCTGCGAACCTGTTTCAGGTTTCGACTACGTGTCCATTGATCGGGTTCGTCTGAGGCGGACCGGGTCAATCCGCAATTTGGCCCGGCCAAAAGGATCGGACCTGTCTGTCAGCGGCGTGAGCTGACGCCCTTCGCAACCCTGGAGGATGCCCAATGACGAGCCAGGACAATGATACACAAGATGGAGAAGAAGAGGAGCACATCCCGTTTTTCCAACGCTTGCTCGACAATACGTTTTTGCTTCTTTTTATCGGTGTCGTAATGCCGACTGTTTTTTACATTTTATGGGGTGTGATGGAAATCACGACAATCCCCATAGCGAATTATTAGGAGGAACATGACATGGCAATTCATCCTCCTGAAGTGAAAATCTGGTGGAAAGAACCTATTCACTCCATCGAGATCTGGTGGGTATTGATCGCCCTCGTCTGGTCACTTGTGATGTTTGTGATGATGCCGTACTGGCACGTCTATGGCGAACAGAACCTGTCCAACGAAGCCTATCGGGTGACCCCCGAATACTTTGGCGAAAAAGTCGAAGAGATGGTCGACAAGTACACGATCCGTGAGGAAGGCGATACCGGCATTCCCGTTGTTGCCCCGCCCGTAGGATCAGATGTCTTTTTGCTTGGCCGATTGTGGGAATGGTATCCGATCCTCGAGCTTAAAAAAGGCGAAAGCTATCGGCTGCACTTAAGTTCAATGGACTGGATGCACGGCTTCTCCCTTCAACCCACAAACATCAATTTGCAGGTTCATCCCGGCTATGACTTCGTTGTCACGGTGACACCGAATGAATCTGGTAAATTCGCCATTATTTGTAATGAATTCTGCGGCATCGGCCACCATACAATGGTCGGTCGCATGTATGTCACAGAATAGGAGGGGAGAACGTTATGTCGATCATGTCGAAATTTCGCATCTGCCCTGAAACCGGTCTCTACTTTGATGATCAGGCAGAAAAGCTCATTAAATGGAATGCCGTAACAGGCGTTGTATTTCTGCTCATCGGTGGCCTGTTCGGGGTGTTGATGGCGCTGACCCGCTGGTCGGAAGTTCATATTCTTCCAGCGGACTGGTTCTATCTTTTGTTAACCGCTCACGGTCTGGACGCATTGATTGTCTGGATTATTTTCTTTGAAATGGCGGTGCTTTATGTCGCGTCGTCGACCTTGCTGAAAGTCAGGGTAGCAGCACCCCGTTGGGGGTGGCTGGGCTATTGGCTGATGCTGATCGGGGCGATCATCACCAACATCATGGTGCTGGAAGGTGATTCCAGTGTGATGTTCACCTCCTATCCGCCGATGAAAGCCCATCCGCTATTCTATCTGGGCATCATCGTGTTTGCGGTCGGGGCTTTGATCCAGGTCTTCTGTTTCTTTGGAACGCTTGTATTGGCGAAGGAGCAGAAAACCTATGAAGGCTCTTTGCCGCTGGTCACTTTTGGTGCTCTGACGGCAGCCATTATTGCCGTATTCACCATTGCATCAGGTGCCATTATCCTGGTGCCAACGCTGCTCTGGTCAATTGGGTACATCGCTCATATTGATCCGCTGATGTACAAGACTATCTGGTGGGCAATGGGCCATTCGTCACAGCAAATCAATGTGGCAGCTCATGTTTCCATCTGGTATCTGATTGCAGCGATTGTCTTTGGCGCCAAGCCACTGAGTGAAAAGGTCAGCCGTATGGCCTTCCTTTTCTACATTTTCTTCCTGCAACTGGCGTCGGCTCATCACTTGCTGGTGGAACCGGGTCTGTCTTCAGAATGGAAAATCTTCAACACATCCTATGCCATGTATCTGGCGGTTCTGGGGTCCATGATCCACGGCCTGACAGTTCCGGGCAGTATTGAAGCCGCACAACGCAAAAAGGGCTTCAACAAGGGGCTGTTTGAATGGCTGCGTCGGGCGCCCTGGAGCAATCCGGTGTTCTCCGGCATGTTCATGTCGCTGGTTATGTTCGGTTTCCTTGGTGGCATTACCGGTGTCATCATGGGCACGGAACAGATCAATATCATCATGCACAATACGCTTTATGTGCCAGGACACTTCCATGCCACGGTTGTGGCTGGTACCACCCTGACCTTCATGGCTATCAGCTACTTCCTCGTGCCAATACTGTTCCGTCGTGAACTGTGGTTGCCGGGTCTGGCGAGATGGCAGCCCTATATCTACGGGCTGGGTGTGGCTGGTATTTCGGTCTTCATGATGGCCGCAGGAACGCTGGGTGTCTCCCGTCGCCACTGGGACAACAACTTTGCCGATGCCACCCTTGGCTTCGACTATCCTTCGGCGGCTCACATGTTCCTGGCTTTGAACGGGGTCAGCGGCGTGTTGGCCGGTGTGGGGGGTGCTGCCTTCTGTATCATCATGGTTGGAACCATCCTGTGGGGCAAAAAGAAAGCAGATGTCCCTGCGGCTCAACCGGCACCGGAACCGGAACCCGCAGTTCACACAGCGGGCAGTGCCGGGACCATTGCGGTACCGGGTACATTTGTCCTCGCCCTGATCTTCCTTGGATCTTTCATTCTCTATTACTACGTGAACTGGAAGTATCTGTCGGAAGTCTGGGGTCTCTCCTGAGATGTTGAACGGACAGGGATAAGGAACGGAAAATGGGTGCTGTCGTCGGTCAGGTTCTCTCGGTGTTCAAGCTGCGCATTGGCGTTGTAATAATGCTGAGCGCCCTGGCCGGACTGGCAGTAACCCCCGGTCCCATGCCCGAAACATATCAGGTCTGGGTACTGGCAATTGCGGTATTGATTTCTGCAGCCAGTGCCGGAGCCTTCAATCAATATGTTGAACGCGACATTGACGGTTTTATGTCGCGAACTGCCAAACGCCCCTTCGTCACCGGACGCTTCAAGGCCAGCCCGGTCTGGCCGCTGGTGATCTGGGGGTTGATGGCTGTTGCTGTCGCGGCGGCAGCAATTGCGGTCAATGTCTGGGCCGCACTATATACGTTCCTCGGCGCCTTCACCTATGCGGTGGTCTATACCGTCTGGCTCAAGCGTCGAACCTGGCTCAACATCGTTTTCGGTGGTCTGGCCGGCAGTTTCGCTGTCCTTGCCGGCGCAGCCGCCGTAGACCCCGGTATTGGCGCTTCTGCCTTCCTTTTTTCCCTTGTCCTTTTCCTGTGGACCCCCCCCCATTTCTGGAGTCTGGCACTGGCATTGAAGGATGACTATGCGGCAGCCGGGGTCCCCATGTTACCCGTTGTTGTCGGCGCGAAGGCGACAGCACGGATTATTTTTGCCAGCACACTGGCGTTGGTGTTCGTCTCTCTGACACCTGCGTTTGTCGGTATGGGACTGACCTATCTTGTCGGCGCTATTACCGGCGGTGCCATTTTTATCTGGTTTACCGCCCGGCTTGTTCGCAATCCTGACAGACGCAACGCCATGCTGGCCTTTTTCTCTTCTCTTGTTCAGTTGACCTTATTGTTATCTGCCGCAATGGCGGATCGCTGGCTGATAAGTTAGTTTCAGACATGACTGATATATTATTACGGTTTCAGGGAAACGAAGCCGCTGCAACAGCCCGCGCGCCCCTTTTCATTGCATGTTTTGTCCTGCTTTTTTGTTTGATCGGTGTTCCACTGGCCTTGGCCAGTGATGACGATGACGACGATGAGGATTCCGGCCCCCGGACCCTGTTGCAAATCAGCCAGGCTGCCATTGGGAAACAGGTTCGCGATCATCAGTTCGTCGGTATTGACGGCAAGAAGATCCACCTGGCAGATTATGCCGGCAAGCCTCTGGTGATCAGCCTGATCTATACCAGCTGTTACAACACCTGCCCGCAAATCACACAGTCTCTGGCGCGTGGTGTTGATGTCGCCAATGAAGCCCTGGGCGAAGACAGGTTCAATGTTGTTACCATCGGTTTTGATGCTGAATTTGACAAACCGCCGATCATGCGATCCTATCAGCGCCAGCAGGATATTGACTTCGACAACTGGAAATTCCTGTCCACAAATGTCGAAACAGTATGGCGATTGTCGGACGATATCGGCTTCAGTTTTGCACCGTCGGCCCAGGGTTTTGATCATCTGACACAAACCACCATTCTGGATGGAAAGGGTAAGGTCTTCACCCACGTCTATGGTGATGATTTTCCGATCCCGCAGTTGGTTGAGCCCCTTAAAAGCCTGGCACTCGGGGACGGCAGCTGGAAGGGTATCAAAGGTGCCTTGACCAGCATTTTAGACAATGTGCGTATTGCCTGCACGGTCTATGACCCACAGCGCGATGCTTACAAATTCGATTATTCCCTGTTTATCGGCATGCTGATCGGTTTTATCTGCATCGCCGGTACAGTCGCTTTTGCCCTTCGAGAAGTATATCTCAGCCGCAAGCGCCGCCGGTTGGCAGACGGCGCATCAAACAACTCTCCGCCGGACGACAAAACAGTCGTTGACGCCGGGGGCTGACATTCAGGAGTAAGGGTGTGTTGGGGTATATCCAGCGGCCCATGGAATGGGCATTCGAAAAAACGGAACTGGGCTTTGATGTCCTGTTCGGGCGGGCCTGGAACCCGATGTTTTATCTGGGCGCTCTTTGTTACTTCAATTTCTGGATTGTTGCCGCCAGCGGCGTCTATCTTTTCATCGTTTTTGAAACCAGTGTGCTGGGCGCTTTTAACTCGATCGAAGTTATCACGCAGGAACAGTGGTATTTCGGTGGAATAATACGAAGTCTTCACCGCTATGCTTCTGATGCCCTGGTGCTCACAACCATGGTCCATCTTTTGCGAGAGTTTGCCCTGGACCGCTATCGGGGTGTGCGCTGGTTCAGCTGGATTATTGGTGTGCCGATCCTCTGGCTGCTGATTATCTGCGGTATCAATGGTTACTGGCTGGTTTGGGATGAGCTGGCCCAGATGATCGCTGTCTGGACCGCTGAATTTATCGACTGGTTCCCCATATTCGGCGAACCCATTGCCCGTAACTTCCTGACCAAGGGCAGCCTCGGGGATCGTTTCTTCAGTTTGCTGATTTTTCTGCATATCGCCCTGCCGCTGATCTTGCTGTTGTTCATGTGGATCCATCTGCAGCGTATGAACCGTGCCCGGGTTAATCCGCCTGCGGGCCTGGCCATCGGCACCTTCCTGATGTTGCTGATTCTCAGCCTGCTGTATCCGGCTGTCAGTCATCCCCAGGCTGATCTTTCTCATGTCCCGGCCGTGATCCATCTGGACTGGTTTTATCTGTTTATCTACCCGTTGATTGACGCCTGGTCCGCCGGACCCGTGTGGGCCCTGTTATATGGCGTAACCGGCCTGTTGATGATCATGCCGTGGTTGCCACCGGAAAAATACGATGCGCCGGCTGTTGTGAACCCCGAACAGTGTAACGGCTGCGAACGTTGTTTCGATGATTGTCCATATGGCGCTGTGATCATGAAACAAAGGACAGATGGTAGTCCCTACGAAAAAATTGCGGTGGTGAATACAGCGTCCTGTGCCGCCTGCGGAATATGTGTCGGCACCTGCCCAACGCATACACCCTTGCGACGGGATGATCAGATTACGACGGGAATTGATCTGCCGGATCTGACCTTGCACCAGCTGCGGGGTGAGGTTGTTGCCGCCGTGGCCGGACTGCCGGACGGTCCCAGGGTGATCCTGTTTGGTTGTGCCCGCGCCGTTCAGGTGGAAGAAATGAATATCCCCGGCGTCGCTACTGTTGCCTTACCTTGCACCGGCATGGTGCCGCCATCATTGCTTGACTTTATGTTGCGACGGGGCGGCGCGGATGGTGTTTTCCTGACCGGCTGCGGGGACGGGGAATGTTTCCATCGCCTTGGGGGCCAATGGGTCGAAGAACGCCTGGACGGCACCCGCGAAACTTTCCTGAGAACCCGCTTTTCGAAAAAACGTATCCACCTGAATTGGGCGGCATCAGCAGATGCCGATCGTTTGCAGCAGGATATTGTCACCTTCCGGGATAGTCTGGCGGACTTGCCTGATGAAACTGATCTGGTCGAAGCAAGCCTGAATGAAGCGGACGGGGAGGGCGTATCATGAGTGTCCGCCAGGATAAGATGCCCAGGGGAGCAGGACGCTACATCGGCCAGTTTGTTGGCTACCTGATGTTTGCCCTGTTGATCGGTTATTTTTCGGCCAGTCCGGACTGGAGCTATTTCCCCGCCGACAAGGCCCTGATCAAGCTGAGTTTCACGCACGCAGGCCAGCGCAAGGAAGCTTGCTCCGACCGAACCGCGCGGGAACTGGCCAATATTCCAAAAACGGCCAAAGTGCCCAAGGCCTGCCCGCGGGAACGTCATCCGGTATATATCCGGCTGTTGCTCAACGATATCTCCGTCTTTGAAGGCAAAGCTGAACCCTCCGGTCTGTCCAGGGGCGGACCATCCCATATTTATGAAACCTTTCAGGTTCCGCCCGGCCAGCATTCATTGACCCTTGAGGTGCGGGACAACGGGCCGGACAAACCCGGGTTCAGCCACACCGCCCAGGTAGATTTACGAGGTCGGGACATTCTCGCCATAGACCTGGATCGCAGTGCCCTGATGCTGGGATTGCCCAGTCGCTGAAGGGGCACCGAAAAAACAAACTTGACCAAAGTCATGCTGGTCATGGCATCATGTGTTAACCTTTCCTCTCTCCAGAGTCTCTCAACAGGACATCAGGCATGAACGGTACAGGGCGTATGCTGAAGCTGGGCAAAGTAAGCCCGGATATACTGAAGCAAGTGGCCAGGGTGCCTTTGTTTGCAGGTCTGCCGGCTGAATCTGTGGCCGAACTGTTGTCGGACGCAGAAGTCTTCCGTGCCGAGGCCGGGACTCAGTTATTTTCCCAGGGCGACCCGGCTGATCGGTTTTATGTTCAGCTGGACGGACAGGTGGAACTGTTTGTCCTGACCCAGGACAAACGGGAAAGTGTCATCGATATTCTGGCTGGTGGTGAAACTTTTGCCGAGGAAGCCATTTTCGATACTGGTATCTATCCGGTCGGGGCCAAGGTTGTCAGCGACGCACGCCTGATTGCGGTAGAGACACAGCCGTTTATGGAACGGTTGCATGAGGAATTTCATCTGGTTGTGGCCATGATGGCGGGCATGTCACGACACCTGCGCGTATTGCTCAACCAGATCAGTGAACTGAAGCTGAAATCAACTGCCCAGCGTCTGGGGGGGTTTCTACTCAGTCTGACTGAGCAAGACGAAGGTCAGGTCAAGGTTTCCCTGCCCTATGACAAACGCCTTTTGGCCAATCGCCTGGGCATGAAACCTGAAAGCCTGTCCCGTGCTCTGGCGAAGCTCAGGGATACAGGTGTCGCGGACAAGGATGGAAATGTTACAATTCAGGACATTTCACAGCTACGCGACTATTGTCTCGAGGGCGCACCGCTCGACAGCTAATCCGAATCAGTACTAATTGAAATTAACTTGACCCTGGTCAAAAGCTCGGTTTGACTGTTTGCAAGGGTTAATGGGGAGCTCGCTTGTGTCGTCTTCAGTTCTGAAGTCAGAAGATATCTCAAAGATTGCCGGGATCGGCCCTTTTGTGGAAATGCCGCACGAGGACGTCGAGCTTCTGATTGGTTCTGCCAGTCCACGCTTCTACGGCCGTCATTCACTGTTATTCAGTCAGGGTGATCCGGCGGACAGTTTTTTCATTATCCTTGAAGGTAAGGTCAAACTTTTTACGGCCACCGAGGACGGGGACGAAAACGTTGTCTGTGTCTTTGATGAGGGCCGCACTTTTGGCGAGGCGGCGATGTTTGCCTCCGCCCGGTTTCCGGTTAATGCCGAGGTTGTTGAGGACGCTCGGCTGGTCCGGGTTATGGCCGACCATGTGTTTTCACACCTGGCCGAAGACAAGGAGTTGGCCTTTCGCATGCTGGCGGTTATGGCGCGTCGGCATCGACAATTTCAGAAAGATATCTCCGACATCAAGTCAAAGACCCCTGGACAGCGGCTGGGAGGGTTCATCCTTGCATTGACGGATCTGCTCGACGGCCCCGCGCATATTATGCTGCCTTTTGACAAGGCGCTCATTGCCGCCCGCATCGGCATCAAACCGGAAAGCCTGTCCCGGGCCCTGGTGCGCCTGCGGGACATCGGTGTTGATTGCCAGGGGCGGGATGTGCATATCAAGGACGTGCATCTGCTACGCGAATTTTGCGAAGAAACAGAACCTCATCCGTCACATACCTGAACCCGGATCTATCCGGCCCGGCCATCCGGGCGCGGACTGCTCAGGACGGGCAGGTAGACAATCACAAAAGTTGCGAAGGCAAAGGTCCACAAGCCACCCGCGATCGTGTTCGCCAGCGGGATCAGGTCAGGCCAGAATGCCGGGGTGATGATGCGCACCACAGCGGCCAGACTGATGGCGGCATAGGTCCACGGAATGATCGGTTTGATCTCCAGCGGCCGTCCTGAATGTCCCAGGGCAACCCGTGTCATCATGCCCAGCGTCAACGAGCCTACGGCACCGATCGTCAGGGCGTGCAGGGCTGTTGTCATGGGCATCAGATCGAACAACAAGGCACCGCCGCGCAAGGCAAACCCGATCACCAGCCAGGCCTGTGACAGATGCAGGATCCAGATCAGCGGCACTTTCCAGGTCTTCAGGCTTTGCCACGAGGCCATGCGAAGGGCTGTGAGACCGGCGGCCAGCAGACAAACCGCACCGACAACCGGATCGGGCAAGGCCAGCAGATCAACAACAACCAGAAGCAACACACTGCCAGAAGCCATCTGGTCACGACGGGGCTGTGGAGGCACCTGGATGCCAAGGGCATTGCGGGTAAAGGCGTTGGTGATCCGGCCGCCAACAATCACCATGATCAGCAAAACCAGATCAAGGCCACCATACAGACCGGCCAGTGACAGGCCGTCGATAATCTCCAAAGCGTTCAGGTGGACCATCAGATTGGCCAGAGCCATTAACCCCAATAGGCCAACAAATGCTGTGTTGGCCCAATTGCCAGCCTTCCACAGCGGTGGCAAAAGGATCAGGGCGGCAGCGGGCAGGAAAGCCAGGTCAACAGCAGCAACCAGCAGATCAGGCAAACTGTCGGCAGCCAGCAGGGCCACCCTCCCGACCAGCCACAGTACCGCCAGGATGACAAGCGGCAATCCTTTTGTGTTAGGTGTTCCGGTCCAGTTGAAGGCGGCAGTCAGCAAAAATCCGGCGATAACCGCAGGTGCAAAACCAAAAATCAGTTCGTGACTATGCCAGAGACTGCCCCCCAGGTAGGTGGGCGTTGGCACGTGTCCCGCCAACATCAGCAGCCATACCGGTACCAGCAAGGCCGCCCCCAGACCGGCCAACAGAAAGAAAATGCGAAAGGCATAGGAAAAAAGAATGGAAAAAGACATTAACAACTGGCTCCGGTACTGGTCGATTTGTGGGGCAGGCTATTCCTGCAGGGATTTGCCCCTGAGATTCCTGAATGTATGTAGTCTCTTCATTTCGAAAAGTCTGCGACAAAGGGTCGCAAGGTTTCCGGGAGGTCTGGTTTTGTTTTGTCCTCTCACTGGTCGGGAACAATTTAACATACTGGTTTTAATAAGAAAAACTGCTTGGGTGATGCAAAAATACCGGCAGGAGCCCGACCGCGCATTGACTTGTATCAAGATGTCAGGTGCGCGCTGACCTGAGGTATTGACGTAAGTCAATCTTGTCCCCTCAACGGCGTGATACCCCGGATGTTATCGGTGATCAAAGCAGTGAAAAACTGCAATGCGCCGAGGTGTAAAACGTTCTCGTGGGGGGAACAAAATGGACAGTAAGCCGGATGCCAAAACCGCCCCGACCGTCTTCCTTGTGGGAGCCGGGCCAGGAGATGTCGGGCTATTGACCGTCAAGGCGTTGCACCTGATACAGTCCGCTGACGTGGTTGTTTATGACCGTTTGATCAGCGATGAAATTCTCGACATCATTCCTGCCGGGGCCAGCCGTATTTTTGTCGGTAAAAAAAGTGGTCAGCATCATATGCCCCAGGAGGAGATTAATGACCTGCTGGTCACACTGGGGCGGACAAAACGCCAGGTCGTTCGCCTTAAAGGTGGCGACCCGCTGGTGTTCGGACGTGGCAGCGAGGAAGCCCGGCATCTGGACGAAGCCGGAGTTGTTTTCGAAATCATTCCCGGGATCAGTGCTGCCATTGGTGCCGGGGCTTATGCCGGTATTCCCCTCACCCACCGGGGCCTGGCCAGCAGTGTGCGATTTGTTACCGGTCATTGCCGCGAGGACGCGCCATTGGAACTGGACTGGCGAAGTCTGGCTGATCCGGACACTACCCTGGTGGTTTACATGGGGCTGGCCAACATTGGCCAGATCGTTGAGCGGCTGATTAACGCTGGCCTGGCTGCCGATACGCCGGCTGCCGCTGTTGAGCAGGGCACGACGCAGGCCCAGCGCCGACACCTGACAACATTGCAGAACCTGCCGGCAGATATCATCAGTGAACAATTTATTGCTCCCACCCTGTTGATCATCGGTCGCGTTGTTGCCATTGCCGGGACCATGGACTGGTATCAGGGGGCGGCTGACGGTGGCCCCGCGAAAGCAGAAAATGATGTTCTGGTCGCGGCGCAGTAAAATGTCTGACATCGGATCGACGATCCTTGCGGGTTTGCTGCTGTCTCTTTGTGCGGCCGGGACCGTTGTGGCGGCCCAGTCCCCTCTGGATACCGCCCGGCAGGCTGAACTCGGGGTATTGCTGGAACAGGATTGTGGCTCCTGTCACGGTCTGACGCGCAAAGGCGGGTTGGGCTCAGCCCTGTTGCCGGAGAGCATCGCCCATTTCACCGACGATGCCCTGATCGAAATAATTCTTGATGGCGTGCCGGGTACACCGATGCCGCCATGGCGTCGTTTCCTCAGCCACACAGAAGCGGCCTGGATTGTTGATCGTCTGCGGCAGGGAGAGCAATGATGTTTCGGCATCCGTTATGCCTGATATTTGCACTGATGCTAGTATCAGCCTGCACCCAGCTCAGAGGGACAGGTGACCTCGGCCTGATCATTGAGCGCGGCAGTGGCAGTATCCAGATCGTAGAAACAACCACACGACAGTCGCTGGCGACCTTGCCCGGGTTTGGAGACCTGTCCCATGCCTCTGCCGTTTATTCCCGGGATGAAAGATACGCCTTTATCTTTGGTCGGGATGGCGGTTTGACCAAGGCTGATATGCTGACCCACCGGATCGTCGCCCGCACTATGCAGGCAGGCAATTCTATCGGCGGGGCCATATCCCAGGACGGCACACTGGTGGCTGTCTCGAACTACAAACCCGGCGGGGTGCGGATTTTTGATACAGATACGCTGGCGCCGGTGGCGGAAATTCCGGCTATTGGCGCGGATGGCGAGCGATCCAAAACCGTTGGCCTTGTGGATGCGCCCGGCCAGAAGTTTGTGTTTTCCCTGTATGACGCCGGAGAAACCTGGATTGTCGACATGAGCGACCGGTCCAACCCGGCCATCACAAAGCTGAAGGACATCGGCAAGCTGCCCTACGACGCCCTGATCACGCCCAATGGCCGCTGGTACATTGCCGGACTGTTTGGTGAAGATGGTCTGGCGATGCTTGATCTGTGGGCACCTGAAAAAGGGGTTCGACGCATTCTAGGTGGCTACGGCCGTGGTGAAAAAGCCATGCCGGTTTACAAGATGCCTCATCTGGAAGGCTGGGCCATGGCTGATGGTCAGGCCTTTCTTCCGGCGATAGGCCACCACGAAGTTCTGGTCGCAGATCAGGGATCCTGGCTGGAATCGGCACGTATTTCAGTGCATGGACAGCCGGTTTTTGTAATGGCTCGGCCCGATGGTCGCCAGATCTGGGTCAACTTCGCCTTTCCGGACAACGATACGATCCAGGTTATTGATGTGCCCACGCGCAAAATCATCAAGACCCTGAAACCCGGCCCTGCGGTACTGCATATGGAATTCTCCCCGCGCGGTGAGGAAGTCTGGTTGTCAGTGCGCGATGACAACCGGGTGATCATCTACGACACCGCGACGTTTGCCGAAAAGGGCTGGTTACCTGTGCGCAAACCCAGCGGCATTTTCTTTACCGCCCGTGCCCATCGCATCGGATTGTGAGAGCCGGTATGTCAGAACATCTGCATCAACGGCTTTTAAATGACTACCAGCGGGACTTCCCGCTGGTGCCCATGCCTTACGCCAGCCTGGCTTCTGATCTGGGAATTTCAGAAGCCGAGGTGCTGTCAATTCTTGGCAAGCTGAAAGCCGCGGGCAGCGTCAGCCGGGTAGGTGCGGTGTTGCGGCCTGGCAGTGTCGGGGCGGCAACCCTGGCAGCCATGCAGGTCCCTGAGGACCGCCTTCAGGATGTTGCTGACATCATCAATGGTCAGGCTTGTGTCAATCACAACTACCAACGTGAACATGTCTGGAATATGTGGTTTGTGGTTACAGCGCCGGATCGGGAAGCCGTGGTTGCGGTATTGCGGAACATAGAGGACCGGACAGGTCTTGAAGTGCTCGATCTGCCCATGGTCCGGGATTATTTTATTGATCTGGGTTTTGACCTGACGGGCCAGGACCACGATCCTGTGCCCCGACGCCAGGTCGTCAGACAATCGCAACCTGATCCACAGGATCGGGACTTATTGCGCGAACTGGAACGCGGCCTGCCGCTTGTCTCCAGACCCTGGGCGGCTCTGGCTGAGGCTGCAAGTATGACCGAGGCCGCAGTTATCAAACGCCTCGACCATCTACAGGACCAGGATATTATCCGCCGCCTGGGTGTGATCGTCCGCCACCAGGAACTTGGCTATACCGCCAACGCCATGACGGTGTGGCAGGTGTCACCGGGTGAAATTGATGTCGTCGGTCGCAGGTTGGGAGCACTACCCTATGTCCGGCTGTGTTATCAGCGCCGGGCCCATGCCAGCTGGCCCCACACACTGTATGCCATGATCCACGGCAAGGACCGGGAAGTCGTACTGCAACAGATCGAACATGCCCGTCAGGCCTGTGGTTTGCAGGACACATCTTATGAAGTTCTGTTCAGTGTCCGCCGCTTCAAACAAACCGGTGGCCATTACCTGGATGCGTCTGACAAGCAACAGGATGTATCGGCGGACGTATCAGAAGTTGAGGCGGCGTGATGGCAGCGGATTTTACCTATACAGCGCAATCAGGCAAGGAAGCCCTGGCCGCGGCCGGTGGTGTTGACCTCGATGACGCAGACCGGGCGATTATCAACAGTCTGCAGGGAGGCTTCCCGGTGGTTGATCGCCCTTACGCGGAAGTCGGGCAGCAACTGGGACTGAGTGAAGGTGAGGTTCTTCTCCGCCTTGATCGATTGCTTGTTGATGGTGTGCTCAGCCGTTTCGGGCCGTTGTACCATGCAGAAAAAATGGGCGGCGAATTGACCCTGGCGGCGATGCAGGTGCGGCTGGACAATTTTGCAGATGTTGCCGATCAGGTGAATGCCCACGAGGAAGTGGCGCACAATTATGAACGGGATGATGACTACAACATGTGGTTTGTCGTGGCCACGGATCAGCCGGGACGTATCGGCGAAGTTCTGCACGAGATTGAGACGGAAACCGGGCTGCCTGTTCACAACATGCCAAAAATTGAAGAGTTTTTTGTCGGCTTGAGGTTTGAGGTCTGATCATGGCATCTGCGGACAGCATATACATTATGGACAATACGGACCGCCGGATTGTCGAAGAAACACAGTCTGGCCTGCCCCTGACGCCACAGCCCTGGCACGAAATCGCCCGGCGCCTGAACCTTGATGTGTTCGACGTAATGGCGCGCGTCAAGGCCATGCAATCAAGCGGCATTATCCGCCGCATCGGGGCCGTCCCCAATCACTACAAGCTGGGTTATCGCGGCAACGGCATGAGCGTCTGGGACATTGACGATGCAGATATCCGCGAGGTCGGACAAATCGTCGGAGCGCTGGATTGTGTCAGTCATTGTTATCACCGGCCTCGCCAGGGCGAGGACTGGCCCTACAATCTGTTTGCCATGGTGCATGGACATGATCGGGCTGAAGTGACGCAAAAGGTGGCTGACATCGCTACCCAACTGGGTGTAAAACAGCGCGCCCACAAAATTCTGTTCAGCACCCGCATCCTGAAAAAAACCGGTTTGCGTCTGACCGGTCAGGGTCCGGCCACTGGCCACCGGGCCGCCTGAGGAAGGTTGAGTCATGTTCAGGGTTTCACAATATATGCAAACACTGGCAGCTGGTAATGAGGCCACGCTCGCCGGGCCCCGTGGCACCGGTCAGGGATTACCCGGACCCGTTGTTATCTGGAACCTGATCCGGCGCTGTAATCTTACCTGCAAGCACTGCTACGCCATTTCTGCCGATAAGGATTTTGAAGGTGAACTTTCGACTGAAGAAGTGTTCACCACCATGCAGAACCTGCGGGACTTCAAAGTACCTGTATTGATTTTATCGGGGGGCGAACCTTTGTTGCGCCCGGACATATTCGAAGTTTCAGCCCGCGCAAAGCAGCTTGGCTTTTATGTCGGCCTGTCCACCAATGGTACATTGATCAACGAAGACAACATCGACCATATTGCCGACGCCGACTACAATTACGTGGGTGTGTCCATTGATGGTTTGCGCGATACGCATGATAAATTCCGTCGCCTGGATGGGGCTTTTGATCTGTCCATGCACGGCATTGACCTTTGTCAGCAACGCGACATCCGCGTCGGGCTGCGCTTTACCATGACCAGTGACAATGCACACGAGTTACCGCAAATGCTGGATGACATGGAAGCCCGCGGTCTTGACCGATTTTACCTGTCGCATCTGAACTATGCCGGTCGGGGTAATCACAACAGAGGCTCCGATGCTGTTTTCCAGGCTACGCGTGAGGCCCTGGATTTATTGTTTGACCGGGCCTGGGCCGATGCGCAAAAAGGTGGCAGCCGGGATTACGTAACAGGCAATAATGATGCTGACGGGGTCTATTTCCTGATGTGGGTTGAAAAAAACCTCCCGGATCGTGTGGATGAAGTCCGGGCCATGCTCAGTCGCTGGGGCGGAAATTCGTCGGGCCGGAACATTGCCAACATCGATAATCTTGGCAATGTCCATCCGGACACCATGTGGTGGCATCACAATCTGGGCAGTGTTCGCGAAAGGCCCTTTTCGGAAATCTGGATGGATACTTCCGACCCGCTGATGGCAGGGCTTAAACAAAAACCCCGGGTCGTGAAAGGGCGCTGTGCGGCCTGTTCATATTTTGATATCTGCGGTGGCAATACGCGTGTGCGTGCCTGGCAGTTGACCGGCGATGCCTGGGCGGAAGACCCTGGATGTTATCTCAGTGACGAGGAAATCGGGAATTCGATGGCCGGGGAGCGTTTGAAAGTTGTGTCTTTCGCCGACGCCCGCCTGCAGAGCCAGGGAGGGTAGAGCCATGTTCCGGGCAGCCATGTTGGGTGTTTTTGTTGCCGGATGTTTTGGCGGTACAGCGCTGGCTGCCGACGTTCCGGGGGCGGAAATCTATCAACAGCATTGTGCTGAATGTCATGGCGCTGACCGCCTTGGTGCGATCGGCCCTGCCCTGCTGCCGGAAAACCTCAAACGCCTGCGTCGGAAAAAAGCTTCAGGTGTGATCGCCTATGGACGCCCGGCATCGCAAATGCCTGCGTTCGCGGAAACCCTGTCGATGGCAAAGATCGATTCTCTGGTCGATCTTATCTATACCCCTTTGCCCGAGGTGCCGACGTGGGGCATGACAGAAATTTCTGCCAGCCATGTTGAACATGTGTCACCGCAAAACCTTCCCGATAAACCACAGTTTGATGCCGACCCCCTGAACCTGTTTACGGTGGTGGAGATCGGAGATCATCACGCGACGATCCTGGATGGCGACCGGTTTGAGCCGCTGGCGCGGTTTGCCACCCGCTTCGCTGTGCATGGCGGCGCCAAATATTCGCCGGACGGACGGTATATGTACCTGGCCTCCCGTGATGGTTGGGTTTCCAAATATGATCTCTGGAGTTTGCAGGTTGTTTCCGAAATTCGCGCCGGTATCAACACCCGCAATGTGGCCGTCTCCAGTGATGGCAAATACCTTATGGTCGGCAATACCCTGCCGCATTCCATGGTTGCCCTGTCGGCACAAACCCTGAAGCCGATCAAGGTGATTCCGGTGCGGGGGAAACAGGGCAACAGTTCCCGCGTCAGTGCGGTTTACAATGCGCCGCCGCGCAACAGCTTTGTTGCCGCCCTGCGGGACATCCCGGAAATCTGGGAAGTCCGATACAAGGCCGGTGCGAAGGATCTGTTTCCGGTTCGCCAGATCGTGCTGGATGATTACCTGGATGACTTCTTTTTTGATCTGGACTACCGCAATGTGATCGGCGCGGCGCGCAATGCCAAAAACGGCCAGGTCGTTGATCTTGATGCCGGGCGTAAAATCGCTGATATCGACCTCGCCGGGATGCCCCATCTGGGGTCCGGTATTACCTGGGAATACCAGGGCAAGCCGGTGCTCGCGACGCCGCATCTGAAAGGTGGCCAGGTCAGTGTGATCAATATGCTGGACTGGTCCACTGTGCGGATTGTCCCGACCAAGGGACCCGGATTTTTCATGCGCAGTCATGAAAACACGCCTTATGCCTGGGTCGATGTGTTTTTTGGTCCCAACAAGGACCTGATACATGTCATCGACAAACGCACGCTGGAAATTGTAAAAACCCTGCGGCCCAGCCCGGGAAAGACGGCTGCCCATGTGGAATTTGACCGCGATGGCAGTCATGCCCTGGTCAGTATCTGGGATGACGACGGTGCCCTTGTTGTTTATGACGCCGCCACGCTGGAAGAGATAAAGCGCCTGCCCATGAAAAAACCTTCGGGCAAGTATAACGTCTGGAACAAGATCAACTATGCGGCAGGCACCAGCCACTGACGACTTGTTTGCGTTCGATATCCTGAACATCTAAAAGTATGATTATAGGTCTGGTTCTGGCCTGTGTTTGCTATATATGTCAGTCCACGCACAGCAATAATATACAGGCCGGATGTTGCGTTGGCCTGAAAGGGAATGAGCAAAATGGAATATCGTCGACTGGGCCACAGCGGCCTGCATGTTTCACCGATTTGTCTTGGCACCATGATGTTTGGAGACCAGACCGATGAGGCAACATCCAGACGTATTATCGACAAGGCCGCTGACCAGGGCGTGAACTTTATCGACACGGCCGATGTGTACGGCAAGGGTGCATCCGAGGAAGTTGTTGGACGTTCGCTTGGCAGCGGTCGGGATTCCTGGGTGCTGGCCACCAAATTATGTAATTCCATGGGTGATGATCCCAACCGTGGCGGGCTGGGCCGGAAATGGGTCATGCGTGCCTGCGAGGAAAGCCTGGCACGTCTGGGCACCGACTACATCGATGTCTACTACCTGCACAAGGAAGACCTTGGTACGCCGCTGGAAGAAACCATTTCAGCGATCGGTGATCTGTTACGGGCTGGCAAGATCCGCCACTTTGGCCTGTCGAACTATCGTGCGTGGCGGGTGGCAGAAGTCGTACGGATTTGTGATTCGCTGGGTGTCGACCGCCCTGTGGTCAGCCAGCCCTATTACAACGCCCTGAACCGTATGCCTGAAATTGAACATCTGCCCACCTGCGACCACTATGGCCTGGGTGTGGTGCCCTACAGCCCGTTGGCACGCGGCGTCCTGACCGGGAAGTACGGCCCCGAAGACCTGGAAGCACCAGGCGAGGCAACCCGGGCCGGACGGTCTGATCCGCGCATGATGCAAACGGAATGGCGTCTGGAATCTCTGGAAATCGCGCAAAAACTAAAAGCCCATTGTGAAGCCAAAGGCGCAAAGCTCTCACATTTTGCCGTCGGCTGGGTGCGCAACAACGCCTTGATTACGGCGCCCATCGGTGGGCCGCGTACGGAAGAGCAGTGGGACGATTATATGGCGGCGCTGGACTACGACTTCACAGCAGAAGACGAAGCCTTGCTGGACAGTCTGGTCACCATCGGTCACCCCTCAACACCGGGCTACAACGATCCGGCCTATGCCATCGAGGGCCGTGTTGCCCTGACCGATCAGGACTGATCCGGGATCATACAAAATCTGAGGACCGGGAGAAGGCAAATGCCTGACCCCGGCTCAGGCCGGATGAGAGGCACTGGCGACATAGCGGTTTTTACCGGCGGCCTTTGCCTCGTACATTCTGGCATCGGCTTTGACCAACAGTTCTTCCCATGTCTGACTCTGATCTGCCTGGCGTTCCGCGACCCCCATGCTGATTGTCAGGGCTGAGCCATCCGGGCGCAAACCCAGACCGTTTTCATACAGACGCTCGATCATATGGGCTGCGCCGGCATGATCCGTGTTGGGCATGATCAGTAAAAACTCTTCACCGCCCCAGCGCACCAACAAGTCAGATTTGCGCAGATTATCATGAATATTATCCGCAGTCTGACGCAGGACCTTGTCACCTATATCATGACCAAACTGGTCGTTAACCGATTTGAAGTCATCAATATCAGCAAAGGCGATGGTAAAAGGGCTGTCCTGTCGTTCCGCGACATTGTACTGGGCATCAAACAGTTCCTGTCCTACACGCCGGACATAGGTGCCGGTCAGCGGATCGGTGGAGGCCTGCCTTGCCAGTTCGATGATCAGTTGGAGCTGGCTCATACCGGCGCAGGTCGCAGCGGCGGACAGCAACAACAGCAACCAGCCAAATCCCAGCAAGGCATAGACATCTATCGTGCCGACCATGTGGGTCTGGATCAGGTATTTGACGATCAGCAGCGGCGTAAAATAGCTGAGGCCTTCCAGCAGGGTGATGGGCAGAAAACTCAGGCCACCAACAATGATGAACGGCAGCAGGGCATAGCCCATAAACACCAGTTGCGACCAACCTTCCGGTTCAACATCGGCAAGAAAAGGCCAGGTGAAAGCGTAGAAGGCTGTCGGGATGATGTACATCAGTGCCATGGCGATGCGTGCTTGCAACAGCGCCCTGATGCCGCGCGTGTAGATTGCCAGGGCAAAGAATGCAAAAGACGCCACGATGCGACAAAGGGCAATGGGTTGCCAGACCGAGGCCTCAAAGGCGACGGAATCTACGACCATCCAGAGCACTGTCAGAACAGCAAAAATCAGGGATATCAAATGGACCCGCGCCAGGATCATGGTCGCACGCATGCGTTCCACATCCGGCGTATGGTTGTGACGGTGGATCAGCAGCATCAACATGGACAGTGTCTGCCGGTCCGCCATCCCGCCAAACGAACGTCTGAATATATTCGCAAAATGTCCCATTGGCGCCCCTCGCTTGCATCAGCACAAATTCATTATAAACAATTTTCGCCATATCCAATATGCCTTCGTTCAGGACACTGGTTGCCGGATTGATCCTGGATCGAATTGTGGGTGTTGGTCTCGTGGTTTGGCGGCTTATGCGGGCGGGCGGGATGGTTTATGATCTGCAGGCAGAATTTCGGGGGAAGCATGAACGATCTTTGGCAGGCCATGACAACAGCGATAAATCTGCTGGTGACGTTTGATACGTCATTGGTGGAGATTGTCGTGCGCTCGCTGGGTGTCAGCCTGACCGCTGTCTTTTTGGCCACTGTGCTGGGCTTGCCGCTGGGGGCCGTGATGGCGCTGTCGAGGTTTCCGGGTCGTCGCGTCTTGCTGGTTATCACCCATTCCCTGATGGGCCTGCCGCCAGTGGTCGTCGGTTTGATTGTGTTGTTAATGTTGTCTCGATCCGGCCCGCTGGGGGCCCTGGGGCTGCTGTTTACGCCCACGGCCATGATCATTGCCCAAACTATTCTGGTTTTGCCGATTATCGCGGCTCTCAGCACCACGGTGTTTGAAAGCCTGTGGCAGGAATATGAAGAACAGCTGATGTCTCTGGGGGCTGGCCCCCGGGCGCGTATCCAGGCCTTGTTATGGGACGGGCGTTTTGCCTTGATGACAGCGGTGCTGGCCGGGTTTGGCCGGGCCAATGCCGAGGTTGGCGCTGTGATGATCGTTGGTGGCAATATTGATCATGTTACCCGGGTTATGACCACAGCGATTGCTTTGGAGGCAAGCCGCGGTGATCTGGCCCTGGCGCTGGGTCTGGGCATTGTCCTGTTGTTGTTGTCGCTGGCGATTAATACCGCTTCCTACAGTGTGCGTGAATTTGCCCGCCAGAGGTACCAGGCATGATAAGCACGACCCCCCCTTATCCGATCCGGCTGGACAAGGTCTGGTTCCACGCCAGAACCAAACCCCTGATCAAGGATCTCAGCACAACGATTGCTGATGTGGAGGGGCTGACCATGATTTTGGGGCCAAATGGTGCGGGTAAATCCCTGTTGCTGCGTTTGTGTCACGGCATTTTGCCGGCTCACGACGGGCAAATCAGCTGGGGTGAACGCCAGGATCCGGGTCTGCAGGATCAGCGACAAGCCATGGTTTTTCAGCGACCGGTACACTTACGCCGTTCAGCTGCAGGCAATATTGATTTTGCTCTCAAACTTCATGGCATGCCGGGGCCTGAGCGAAAGCTCCGTATCAAGGAAGCGCTCGACCTGACAGGACTGAGCCGGTATCACGACACACCTGCGCGGCTGCTTTCATTCGGTGAACAGCAACGCCTGGCTCTGGCCCGGGCCTGGGCGCTGGCCCCGGACCTTCTGTTGCTGGACGAACCAACTGCCAACCTGGATCCAGCAGCCCAGCGATTGATTGAGGAAGTCCTGCAGAAGATGATTGCCGGCGGCACCCGGGTGTTGATGTCGTCCCACGATTTGAACCAGGCCCGGCGCCTCGCCAGTCAGGTGATCTTTCTGTATCGCGGACGCATCAAGGAACAGACATCGGCGGAGAAATTTTTTGCTGGTCCGGAAAATGACCTTGCCCAGGCTTTTCTGAGAGGGGAATTACTGTGGTGGCGACGTCGCGCCGTTTTTGAACCCGATCCTGACAAGGAGAATGACGACTTCTGATCCGGCAGGTTCGGAGCTTCTATTTGCTCCGGACGAACACGTGGCTCTTGACGGACGAGACGCCTTTGATGGTTTTGACAATCCCGATAGCCTTTTTCAGCTCAGCACGGGACAGGGCGCGACCAAGTAAAAAAACCCGTCCGCCGACGGAACGGTAGCGGAAATTAGTGACACTGACCCCGCCGGCATCCAGCAGCTGGGCGTTGATCTTTGTTTCAATCACAGAGTCATCAACAAAACCTTCGACAGCACCTTTTTCCTTGTCGATTGCTTTGATCACCAACATTTCGTTGTAGACCTTTTTAACGTTTTCGATTGCCTTCGCCAGTTTTCCGGCCTGTGACTTCTGTTTCGCATTTTCGACTGCACCGGTCAGCATCACGGTCTGTTCGTAAACATCAGCGCCGATGGAAATCACATCGCTTCCCATCTTGTCAATTACTTCAACCGTCAGCTTTCCCTTGATTGCCAGGTCCGCAGCGATGTCTTCGGCGCTGCGGTCTTCGACAGCCGCCTCAACAGCACTTTTGATTGCAGACAAAGGATTAAAATCAAGTGCCAGTGACGGGCCTATGTTCAGAAACAGCGCTACAGAAATGGCTGTTACAACGGCTGACGAACGTTTCCACATTTCACCATACTCCCTGGTCAAGACCTGAATTTTTAACTGTCAGTATGCCCTATCTGACAAATGACGGTAACCACAAGGACAAGGCCGGGAAGGCAACGATGATCGCCAGCCTGAACAGGTCGGCGACCCAGAAAGGTGTAACGCCCCGGAATATAGTCGATGTTGTCACGTCCGGCAAAACACCTCGCAGGACAAAGACGTTGAGACCAACTGGCGGGGTGATCAGGCTGATTTCGGTGATGACGACGACCACTATGCCGAACCAGATGGGGTCGTAGCCCAGTTCAATTACCAGCGGAAAAAAGATCGGCACTGTCAACAGGATCATCGACAGGCTTTCGAATACGCAACCAAGTGCCACGTAAATTACCAGAATGGCGGCGATCACCAGCCAGGGTGTTTCGCGGAACTGCCCGGCGATTTCCAGCAATGTCTGAGGGAAGTCTGTGACGTTGATGAAGTTGGCAAACAGCAGGGCGCCGATCAGCACGACAAACAACATGGCTGTTGTTGCGGCACTTTCCAGCAAGACTTCATAGAAGGTCCGCCAGTTCAGGGCGCGGCGCGCAAGGGCAAAAAGGAAGGCGCCAAAGGCTCCGATCCCGGCGGCTTCCGTGGGGCTGAAAACACCGCCATAGATACCGCCCATAACTATGGCAAACAGCAATAATACGCCCCAGACCCGGGACAGGGCCTGACCACGCTGGGCCCAGCCCTGGCGTTCGCCCGCCGGACCGGATTCGGGTTTCACAGCGACCACAGCCCTGACGGCCAACAGATAAAACGTAACGGCGACAATGCCCGGCAGGATACCGGCGGCAAACAATTTACCGATGCTGGATTGAGTCAGGATGCCGTAAATCACCAGCAACACACTGGGCGGGATCAGAATGCCCAGTGTTCCACCAGCGGCAATAGAGCCTGCGGCCAGGCCGTCGTCATAACCGAAACGGCGCATGGATGGCATGGCCACCTTGGCCATGGTCGCGGCGGTTGCCAGAGAGGAGCCACAAATCGCACTGAAGCCGCCGCAGGCCACAATGGTTGCCATGGCCAGGCCACCTTTGCGATGACCCAGAAAAGCATTGGAGGCTGTGTAGAGTTCTTCCGACAGGCGCGCCCGGGTAACGAAGTTTCCCATCAACACAAACAATGGCACCACAGAGAGTTCATAGTTGATGGCGGCGTCAAAGGCTGTTTGCCCGACATTGGCCATGGCACCGCCAAGGCTGAGCACCCAGGCCATGCCGCCAAAACCGACGGCCATCATGGAAAAGGCAATGGGAATACGCAGAAAGGACAAACAAAGTAAAAGGGCAAGACCCGTCAAGGCTTCGGTCACGTCCGGGTTACTCCAACTTCTGTCTTGAGGGGGCGTTTGATATTTGTCGCATAGCCCCAGGCATTGATGATAAAGGCGATGGTGGCGATGGCACACAAAATTGACATGACAGAACTGAATATCCACAGCTCAAGATAAAGTTCGTCGGTTACCTCACCAAAACGCAGATGGTCGCGCGAACGTACCCATAGACGCCAGGCGACAAAGGCGAGGGCCACGGCAGAGAACAGGTTCACAATAACGGCCTGCCAGCGTTTGACGCTCTCCGGGATAAAACCGTCCAGAAGGTCAATTGTGACATGTCCCTCTTTCAGATTGACGTGTGGCAAGGCGCAAAAAATGATGCCTGGCATAACAAAGGCGATCATTTCATAGGCCGCAGGTAGCGGCGCTGAAAAGATGTAGCGACCAGCGACATCAACAAAGGTCAACATCATCATCGAGAAAAGCAGCAGACAGGATATCACGGCCAGAACCTGGCTCGGCAAGGTGCCGAGCCAGTATGTTGTTCCGGATTGCGCCTGACTGTGAGGTGCAGTCACGTAAGGGCCTCTACTGTTTGGCCAGTTTGGCGACTTCCGCCCTGAAGAATGTCAGGATCGCTGCACCGTCTACACCGGCAGCCTTGGCGCCGGCAACGTAATCGGCTTCGAAGGTCACATTCAGCTTTTTGACTTCTTCCACCAGAGATGCCGGAGCGTCCTGCAAATGGTTACCTGCCTTGATCGCCGCTGCTTTGCCGCGACTGTTGATCAGGTCCCAGGCTTTCCCGGCCCGAAGAGCAAAAGCTTCACCGGAATGTTTATCCACGGCGGCTTTTTCTTTCGGGGTCATCTTGTCGTATTTGCCCTTGTTCAGGACCAGGTAGTGACTGGAGGAATAAAGACCACCTGGAACATAGGTAGAATAAGGCACCAGTTTGGTGATCTTGAAGCTTTCCAGTGATTCGTACGGGAAGGTAATGCCGTCCGCGACTCCGGTAGACAGAATTTCATAGGACTTTGGTGCGGGCTGACGAATGGGAACACCGCCCCAGGCCTCGACAATTTTTTTCGGGATCGGGCCACCGGTCCGCATCTTTTGCCCCTTCATGTCGGCCGGGGAATTGATGAATTTTTTGCTGTGATGGATAAGCCCAGGCCCATGGGTGTTCATGCCAATCAGAATGACACCTTCATAAAGGTTCTTGTCGCCAAGAAATTTTTCGTGGGCCCGCTGCAGGGCAACAGATGTGCCGGTGCCCGTGTCGCCCAACATAGGAAGTTCAGCAAACATATAAGCAGCAAAACGCTTGGGTGAATAACCGTGCACGCTGAAGCCTGCATCGGCCTGACCAGTGCGAACCGCATCCAGGTGGGCGCGCGGGTGGGCGACCGCTTTGGGCAAATGTTTGAATTTGATGCTGCCGCCGGAGTCTTTTTCAATGGCTTCCATCCATGGAATATAGAGTTCCACATTGATGGGGTGCGTCCAGGGAAGCCAGGACGAATAGGTCAGAACGGTTTCGGCCTTTGCGGTGAAAGCGCCCATGGTCAAGGCAACGGCGGAGGTGATGACAGTCGTCAGTAAACGTCTCATACGAAATCTCCCAGTTGAAATTTTTGTGAACCTTTTATGCCGGTTTTGTTGTTTTGAGGGAAATAATGACCTGGTTTTGTCGCGGGAAGCAAATCTGGAATCAAAATCAAATTTACGCTGCGTCAATTTCCCAAGTAATAAACTTATAAGCCACAACGATCTTCAGTCATCAAAGCGGCGAATTATTGTTGAGATATCAGCCTCTCCATCACCATGTTCTTCGGCCTCCTGCATGATGCCCAGGGCCTGTTTTGTCATCACCAGGCGGGCACCGACCTTGGTTGCAACATCTTCCAGAGAGGTCAAATCCTTAATCATGGTGTTGGTCGCACCCAGGGGTGGTTCAAAAGTGCGTGCCGCCATGCGCGGTGCAAAAAGCTGAAAAGGGATGGAATCTGCAAATCCGCCTTTCAGGGCTTCGGTTAAAAGGCTGGCATCGACACCGGACTTTTGTGCGAAATTCACAGCTTCGGCAACAACGGCCATGGTACAGCCGGATATGATCTGGTTGCACAGTTTGGTAGTCTGCCCGGCCCCCACATCGCCCATGCGGGTAAAGCGTGCACTCATAGTGCCGACGACGTCACGTACATCTTCTATAGCCTGTTCATCGCCACCAGCCATGATGGCCAGGGTGCCCTGTTCGGCCCCCGGCACACCGCCGGAAACCGGCGCATCAATCCAGGCCATGCCGTTGGCTGCCTGCAAGCGGCTGGCATATTCCTTAGTGATATCCGGGGGGATGGTTGAAAAATCGACCAGCACCCGGGCACCGGTTTTCGAAGCAACCCCGCCCTCACCGAAGACCACGGCCTCAACTGCGGCTGCATTGGTCAGACAGATAAAAACATAGTCACAGGTCGCGGCAATATCAGATGGCCTCGCGGCGACTTTGGCTCCGGCGGCGGCCAGGGCGCTGGTTTTCGCAACCGACCGGTTCCAGACTGTTACGTCGTACCCGGCCTCGACCAGACGGGCGGCCATGGGTTCCCCCATCAAGCCAGTGCCGAGAAAACCAACTCTGGTATTGGCGTTGGTCATTCCTGAACCTCTTCCATTTCCCAGTAGACATCACCGCGATGGGTCACTGCACCCAGATGGGCAGAACCCACCTGATCGGCATATTTTTGCATAACACCTGCCAGAGGACGTTCCGGTACAGTCGGTTTCCAGGCGGCCTTGCGCGCGGCCATTTCTTTTTCACTGATCAACAGGTCCATGGTGCGTGTCTGCGCGTCAATGCGGACGGTATCGCCCTGTTGAACCAGGGCCAGTGGGCCCCCGGCGGCGGCTTCCGGCGAGACATAGCCAATACACATGCCGCGCGTCGCGCCCGAGAAACGGCCATCTGTCACCAGGGCAACCTTTTCCCCCATGCCCTGGCCATAGATCACAGCTGTTGGCCCCAACATCTCACGCATGCCCGGCCCACCCTTGGGACCTTCGTTACGCACAATAATCACATCGCCTTCTTCATAGGCCTGCGCGCGCACCGCGGCCATGCAGTCTTCTTCACATTCGAAAACCTTCGCCGGGCCTTCGTGCACCAGAGACGAAAGGCCTGCCACCTTGATCAATGCACCGTCCGGGGCCAGGTTGCCTTTCAGCACCACAACCCCACCGGTTGTTGAAATGGGATTGTCTGTCGGGTGCACTATGTCTCCATCGGGGGCGACTGCATCCGCCACCGCCTCCGCCAGTGTGCCACCCATAATTGTCGGTGTATCTCCATGCAGATGGCCGGCGTCGATCAGGGCTTTGACAAAAACCTTGATGCCGCCCAAGTGGTGCACGTCTTCAGCATAATATTGACCGCCTGGCTGCATGTTGCCGATGTGCGGTGTGCGTTCAAAAACCTCGGCCACATCTTCCAGGGTAAATTTGATGCCGGCTTCGTTGGCGATGGCCGGAATATGCAGCCCGGCATTGGTTGACCCACCGGTGGCAGCAACAACGGCGCAGGCGTTTTCCAGGCTTTTGCGGGTAATCAGGTCACGGGGCAGGGGGCCACCATCTTCAATCAGTTTCATGACCGTATGCCCTGCGGCCACGCCCAGCGCATTGCGCTCCACATACACTGCAGGTGCCGTCGCACTTCCGGGCAGGGCCAGGCCAAAAACTTCCGAGACCATGGCCATGGTGTTGGCTGTAAACTGGCCGGGGCAGGCGCCAATGGTTGGCATGGCCGCGCGTTCCATCTGTTCCAGTTCTTCCCGGGTCATTTTCTCGGTCTGCACAGCACCAATACCTTCATAGGTGTCCAGCAGGGACATGGGCTTGCCCTTCCAGCGCGACACCAGAGTGCTGCCGCCATGGGAAAAAACCGACGGTACGTTACAACGCACCATGGCCATCATGATGCCCGGCAGATTTTTGTCGCAGCCGCCATAGCCCACCAGCCCGTCATAGGCATGACCGCGCACCACCAGTTCGACGGAATCAGCAATAACCTCCCGGGAAATCAACGAGGCCTTCATGCCCTGATGGTTCATGCTGATGCCATCGGATACTGAGATCGTTGTGAAAGACCGTGGCGTGCCACCCTTTTCCTTGATTCCGGCGACTGCGTTTGCAGCCTGGTCCGCCAGATTGATGTTGCAGGGCGATGTTTCATTGGCCGTGGTGACCACGCCGACCATGGGCTGGGAGATTGCCTTGTCGTCCAGTCCCATGCCACGCATAAAGGCGCGATGGGGCGTGCGGTCCAGGCCATCGGTGGTAATGCGCGACCGCAAACCACGCTGGTTACTGCCACTTCGTTTGTCAGTCATTCAATAGCTCCCTGAAAATCCGGCTCGGGTTCACGATGCCGTGAAACAACACTTTTCCGGCCTTTTTCCTGTCTCCGGTTAACCCTCATTGTCTTTGATCAGGGCTATTATGTTCTGCAAGCCTAACACTCACTTTGGCGAAAAAACAACGTTCGGAGGATCGTGGCGATGATTAATGATTGGCACAAACGTGGAATGACACTGCTGACGGCCTTGTGCCTTGTTATCGGGTTTTCGGTATCGGGGGCAGCAAGGGCAGACGCGAAAGATGCCGTTTATACCAGTCTTCTCAGCAGCCTGGCCGTGAGTGGCCATGACCCTGTTGCCTATTTTCGAGTGGGAAAGCCGGTGAAGGGATCAGCCGAATTCAGCATGAAATGGAACGAGGCAACATGGCGTTTTGCCAATGCGCAGAATCTGGCAGATTTTAAAAAAACACCGGAAAAATATGCACCGCAGTTCGGGGGCTATTGTGCCTGGGCGGTTTCGCAAGGTTATACGGCATCCTCCGACCCGGAAGCGTGGCGTATCGAAGGCGGCAAGCTGTATCTGAACTATTCGAAGTCGGTGCAACAAACCTGGGCCGGGGATATTCCGGGCAACATTAAAAAAGCCAATGCCAACTGGCCAAAAGTTCTGGAGTAGAGACAGGCACCCTGGCCCGAAAGACTTGAGTCTTACAGGTATTTGCGCAACAGTTTTCGGGATCACCATCGTCCATGGGGAGTCCGTATCATGACATTATTTCGCAGTTTGTTTGTCGTTGCCTTGATGGCGGGTTTTGTCGCAGGCGTATCCGCGGACGCCACGGCCAAAAATCACCGGAGTAGCAAAGGCGGAAAACAGGGGATGATGAAACGCGGTGGCGGTAGTGGTGGCAAGATGGGGATGCGTCAGGCCAGCGAACCCTATGATTATTTCGAAGCCAAAGGCCTGTTTGAAACGGGACTGGTGCCGGTGTTTCCCGACGGTGTGGCCTGTCCCGAAATCTCTTCGCCCTATGGCTCAAAAACACGCTACGACGGCAGCTCCCGCAATAACGCCCATCACGGCTATCACAACGGCATGGATATCAGTCTGGATATCGGCACGCCATTGCTGGCAGTGGCAAAGGGCGCGGTGATCAGCAAGGGGGCAGCCGGACAACTGGTGGGAAATTATCTCTGGCTGCATTTCAAGCCGGAAGATACCGGCATGCCGGTACATTTGTTCGCCCGTTACCAGCATCTGGATGAAGTTCCGGACCTGTCAGTCGGTGAAACTGTTGAAGCCGGTCAGTCGGTGGCAAAGTCCGGACTGACCGGAACACAGGGGGGGCATTTTGGTGGCGACGGATACCCTCACCTGCACCTCGTCTACAGAACCGGGCCCGGTCCTGAATTTACGCTCAAGGGGCCCATGATCGGGCCAAAAAGCCTGAACTATCTCGATCCTGTCGGCGTCTATCTGGCCTCACCACCGGAAACCCTCAGCAATCATGCACTCAGGGGTTTGCCGGATGCGGTCAAACAGGTTCCGATAGCGGCGAAGACCAGTGCAGGAATTATCCCCGCTGGCAGCCGGGCCGTCTGGCCGGTGGCCTGCACGTCAAACTGAGCTGGCCTGATCTCTCTTGCGGGCCATCTTGGTCAGCAGGTTTTCTGCCACACCCGGGCGGCTCCAGGGGCATACGGCCAGGCAAATGCCGCAGGTCTGATTGTCGACAAAATAGGGCAGGCATTTGTCAAAATCGACGTACCATTTCAGGTTCCCGCGAACCATCTGTTTTTCATTGAAAATAGCATCCGGCGGACAGGCATTTTTGCAGACCTGGCAACTGGTACAAAAATCATCGGCACCAAAAGTCCTTTGCTGGTCGGCGACCAGAGGCATGTCGGTTGTGATCATGGACAGGCGGAAATTTGACCCCATCTGCGGATGGATCATGGAACCGTGTTTGCCCAGTTCACCGATGCCGGCGGCAATGGCGGCCGGGATCATGATGACGTCTTCACTCATGGGGCCGGTCTTGGCTTCTGCCTGATAACCCTGTTCGCGGATCCAGTTGGTCAGGTGCAGGGCCGTGGCCCCGGCGCGGGCATACTGACGGACAACCTCCACATATGTATCCAGGTCCGGTGCCTTGTTCATTTCGTCAAACGACTGATCAAAAGCCAGAACGATTACCCACTGACCAGTGGGTTGTTCCCGGTCTGTGTAGGTCCATTCCGGCTGCCAGGCTGCAACCCCAACATCATCAGCATCAAAGCCCCGGGCCGCTTCCTGTATTGCGGTCGACCAGGCCTCCGGGGTGCGCTCAACTTTCTCTCTCGCGACTTCCGAAATAAGGATCTTTTTGTTTTCTTCCCTGAACTTTCGGGCGTTGATTATCCGTGGGTCATCCATGTCGACGGTATAAAAATACTGCAGAACATCGCCATGGGCGATGGATCCGTCCGTCCGCCAGAAGACCGGAACGGGGTCGTGGGCCTCTGTTTCACCCAGACCGTTAACGATATTACCGGAAACATCGGGCCAAACCGCCTTGACGTTTGGCCCCGCCTGGTAGACGTCGCCATCCTTGCCGCGAATATATGCCATGGCTTTGATTTCCTGCAAATAACACCTGAAGAACGCCTTCAGGTTAACCGACAGTCGGTCCCTGTTCCAACCGGATATTCCGGTTCTTGGGAAAGTGTCGGAATTCTGTCAGCCTTCGGGTCGTTTTTCCTGTCTTCGGTGTCGGCTGCAGGATAGTATCACTGGCAGGCATAAGGCCTTGTACCGATTGATATAATAACCCGGATTCAGTTGGCTTATTCATGAAACGTTATTCGATTTTCAGCCTGCTCAGAAATGCTGTCAGCCATCACAAGGACTGGCCACGGGCGTGGCGCAGTCCTGATCCCAAAACCGAATACGATGTTGTCATCGTCGGCGGCGGCGGTCACGGTCTGGCTACGGCCTATTATCTGGCAAGTCAGCACGGTATCAGCAATGTCGCCGTGATTGAAAAAGGCTGGCTGGGTGGTGGGAATACCGGACGCAATACCACGATCATCCGCTCTAACTATCTGTGGGATGAAAGTGCGCATTTGTATGAGCATTCACTGAAGCTTTATGAGGGCCTGAGCCAGGAGCTGAATTACAACATCATGCTCAGTCAGCGTGGCGTGCTGAACCTGGCTCACAACCAGCATGATCTGCGGGAATTGTCCCGGCGTATTTCCGCCAATCGCCTGAACGGCATTGATTCCGAATTTCTGACCCCGGCGGAGGTCAAAAGCATGGTGCCGCTGATTGATGTCTCACCCGGCGCGCGTTATCCGGTGATGGGGGCGTCCGTGCAGCGGCGCGGCGGCGTGGCCCGCCATGATGCCGTGGCCTGGGGTTATGCCCGCGCCGCAGATGCCCGGGGCGTGGATATTATCCAGCAATGTGAAGTCACAGGCATTCTGCGCGACGGCGGCGCAGTGACCGGTGTTGAAACCACACGCGGGACCATCAAGGCCAAAAAGGTCGCCCTCGCCGTGGCCGGGCATACGAGTATGCTGGCGCAAATGGCTGATGTGCGTCTGCCCATTACCAGCCATCCGTTGCAGGCCATGGTCTCCGAACCGGTCAAACCGGCGCTGGATTGTGTGGTCATGTCCAACGCCGTCCATGGTTATATCAGCCAGTCGGATCGCGGCGAGATGGTGATGGGCGCCGGTATTGATACCCTGACAGGTTACAGCCAACGTGGTGCCTTGCCGGTGGTCGAAGAATTGCAACGGGCTATTGTCTGTCTGTTCCCGTCCTTCAGTCGCCTGCGTCTGATGCGACAGTGGGGCGGGATTGTTGATACCTGCCCTGACGCCAGCCCCATTGTTTCCAAAACGCCGGTTGAAGGCTTGTACGTCAATGGCGGCTGGGGCACCGGCGGTTTCAAGGCCACGCCGGGATCGGGCTGGGTCTATGCCCACACCATCGCCCGCGATGAACCCCACGCCCTGAACGCGCCTTTCGCCCTGGACCGGTTTACCTCCGGTGCCCTGATCGACGAACACGGCGCTGCCGCCGTGGCGCATTAGGGGGACATGAAATGTTGATCATCGACTGCCCTTACTGCGGCCCCCGCGACGAAGCTGAATTTCACTACGGCGGCGAGGCTCATATTGTGCGCCCGGAAAACCCGGCGGAGCTGTCGGATGAAGAGTGGGCTGAATACCTGTTCATGCGTACCAACACCAAGGGCCGGTTTCTGGAACGCTGGGTGCACAGTGAAGGCTGCCGACGCTGGTTTAATATGGCGCGCAACACCGCAAACAACGAAATTGAAGCTGTCTACCGGATGGGCGAACAGGCACCCAAAGCCAATGTCTCTGGAGATACCAACAAATGACGCGCCAGAAAAACAGACTTGGCGCTGATCAGATTGCCAGTGCCCGCATCAATCGGGACAGTTCCCTGTGGTTCACGTTTAATGGCCGGCGTTATGAAGGCCATGAGGGCGATACCCTGGCTTCAGCCCTGGTCGCCAACGGCGTACAGCTGGTCGGGCGCAGTTTCAAATACCATCGCCCGCGGGGTCTTTTTGGTTCCGGCCCGGAAGAACCCAGTGCTCTGGTCCAGGTGGGAAGCGGTGCCCATACCCTGCCGAACCTGCGGGCCACACAGGTTGATCTTTATGAAGGCCTGGTAGCCGACAGCGTCAACGCCTGGCCATCCGTCAATTTTGATGTGGGCATTGTCAACGACCTGATGAGCCGCCTGCTGCCTGCCGGATTTTATTACAAAACCTTCATGTGGCCCGCCAGCTGGTGGATGGTCTATGAACATGTTATCCGTCGTGCCGCCGGGCTGGGAGTAGCGCCGGACCAGGCGGACCCTGATGTCTACGATCACATGTACGGCCATTGCGATGTGCTGATCGCCGGGGGTGGACCTGCGGGCCTGGCCGCGGCCCTGGCTGCCGGGCGCACCGGTGCACGGGTGATCATCGCGGACGAACAGTTTGAGTTGGGTGGCAGCCTGCTGTTTTCCCGTGCCGAAGTTAATGACAAATCTGGCGCTGAATGGCTGGCATCGGCATTGGCAGAACTTGCCGCCATGCCGGAAGTTCGCATCATGCCGCGCACCACGGCCTTTGGACATTACGATCACAATTACATTGGTTTGCTGGAACGACGCACCGATCATCTGGGGCCGATGTCGCGCAAGTCCGGTGACGCCGCTGTTTCCCGGCAACGTATGTGGAAAGTTCGCGCAACTCAGGTCATCCACGCTGGTGGCGCCATTGAACGGCCTTTGGTCTTTGCCGGAAATGACCGTCCCGGTGTTATGCTGGCGTCGGCAGTGTCGGCCTATGTCAATCGTTGGGCCGCCGTGCCGGGTCGCAAGGCGGTGATCTTTACCAATAACGACAGCGCCTATGATGCCGCAGCCGATCTGGCGGATGCCGGGGTAAAGGTCCAGGCCGTGGTTGATGTGCGACCGGAACCGGGCGCCGCCGCTCTGGCCCAGGCAAGTTCCCGGGACATCGAAGTCCTGGCCGGACATGCCGTTGTGGAGACCCGGGGCAAACGTTCAGTTGAAGGTGTTACCGTCATGAAACTGAATGACGACGCCAGCGGTGTTGTTGTCGGTGAACGGCGTTTTGAGTGTGACCTTGTCGCGGTCTCAGGGGGCTGGTCACCCGCAGTGCATCTGCATTGCCATGCCGGTGGTAAAGTTGAATACGATGATATCCTGGGCAGTTTTGTGCCGGGTAAAACCAGCGAGGCCGCAAGGTCCGTCGGTGCGGCCAATGGCCAGTTTGATCTGGCAAGCTGTCTGGCCCGGGGCTGGCAGGCCGGTACTGATGCGGCCAAAGACGCCGGGTTTCGCAAGCCCGGCAAGACGCCAAAGGCACCGCAGGCGGAAGTCATTGAGACCAACCCGCCGCGCCATGTCTGGACCATCCCGACGCGCCCCGGCGAAGAAAACAGGGTCAAACGTTTTGTTGATATCCAGCATGACGTCACCGAAGCGGATGTTCGTTTGGCGGCACGTGAAGGCTACCAGTCGGTCGAACACCTGAAGCGTTATACGACGCTGGGCATGGGCACGGATCAGGGCAAGACCTCCAACATTCCGGGCCTGGCCATTCTGGCAGACGAGTTGGGGAAAACCCTGCCCGAAGTTGGCACCACGACTTTCCGTCCGCCCTACACCGCTGTGACAATGGGCGCGATCGCCGGGCGTTATACCGGCCAGATGCTGGACCCGGTCCGGCGTTCCCCCATGCATCACTGGCATGAAAACCACGGCGCGGCCTTTGAAGATGTGGGCCAGTGGAAACGCCCCTGGTATTATCCTCAAGGCGGCGAAGACATGCATGCTGCTGTGGCCCGTGAATGTCTGGCTGCCCGAAACGCCGTGGCCATTCTGGATGCCACCACGCTGGGCAAGATCGATATTCAGGGACCGGATGCCTCTGAATTTCTCAACCGGATTTACACCAATGCCTGGTCGAAACTTGAAATCGGGCGCTGTCGATATGGTCTGATGCTGGGTGAAGACGGCATGGTCATGGACGATGGTGTGACCTCGCGGATTTCAGAAAACCGTTATCTGATGACCACGACCACCGGCAATGCGGCGTCGGTCCTGGGCTGGCTGGAAGAATGGTTGCAGACGGAATGGCCGGAGCTTCAGGTTTATTGCAATTCGATTTCTGAATACTGGGCGACGCTTACGGTTAGTGGTCCCTTTGCCCGTCATCTGTTGTCGGAACTGTGCCGCGATATTGATCTCTCCAACGAAGCCATGCCGTTTATGTCGTGGCGCGAAGGTACAGTGGCGGGGATTGCCGCACGTGTTTTCCGCATCAGTTTTACTGGTGAAATCAGTTATGAAATAAACGTTCCGGCATCTTACGGGCTGGGGCTGTGGCAGGCCTTGATGACGGCGGGGGAAAAGTACGGCATCACGCCCTACGGCACGGAAGCCATGCATGTTCTGCGGGCGGAAAAAGGTTACATCATCGTGGGCCAGGAAACAGATGGCACCATGACGCCCATTGATCTGGACATGGCGTGGATTGTCTCAAAGAAAAAACCGGACTTCATCGGTAAGCGCAGTCTGGCCCGGGAAGATTGCCTGCGCGAAGACCGCAAACAACTGGTGGGCCTGTATACGGAAAATCCCAAAGAGGTTTTGCCGGAAGGTGCACAAATCGTTGATGACCCCAATGCCCCGGTCCCGGTGCCCATGATTGGCCACGTGACGTCCAGTTACATGAGCGCCAACCTCGGACGTTCCATTGCCCTGGCGGTGGTCAAGGGCGGACTGACCCGCAAGGGTGAAGTGGTGCATCTGCCGCTGGCGGACGGGCGTACCGTGCGGGCTGAAATTACCGGCACCGTCTTTTATGATCCGGAAGGAGCGCGCTTGAATGGTTGACAGCTACCTTCGTCAAAGTGCTCTGGCTCCGCTTCATTTGTTGGCCAGAGCCAATACAGGTGCAGCAGATAATCCGGACGCCGGGTTAACCATGGGCGAGCGTGCTTTCCGCAATCAATGGGTGGTGCGCGGTCAGGCGGACAATGATGTATTTGCCGCTGCCATCAAGCAGGTCACCGGCAGTGAATTGCCACTGGCCGCCAACACGGTTCACAGTACGGGGTATATCGATGTTCTGTGGCAGGGCCCTGACGAATGGCTGGTCGTGGCACCTGACGGATCAGATGCCGGTCCACGCCTGGCCGAAGCCCTGAAAGATATTCATGCGGCGGTCACGGATGTCAGCGAAAGCCGTACCGTGATTGTCCTGTCGGGAGACCACGCACGAGATGTTCTGGCCAAGGGGTGTGCTCTTGATCTGCATCCCGACAAATTTGCTGTTGGCGACTGTGCCCAGTCCACGTTGGCCCACATCCATATCATTCTACAGCTGAGGTCCGACACACCTGAGTTCGATGTATATGTGCACCGTAGTTTTGCCGAAAGCCTGTGGTTATGGCTGGAAGATGCCGCCGCAGAATATGATTTCACTGTCTCAAACCCTGCCTGAAGAAAGCCCCACGCCATGTCACTGCCCGAGGATATGCCACGCCTGATCCAGATTGAAAACGGTGACCGTCTGGCTTCAACATTTTCTCAAGTAGAAATGAAGCGGCGTCTGGATGGTGTCCGGGCGCATATGGCCGAAGCCAATCTGGATGCGGTGCTTTTTACCTCCTACCATAACGTCAATTATCATGCAGACTTTTTGTACTGTGCTTTCGGTCGGTCTTTTGGTGTGCTGGTCACGCAAGACCGAAGCACCCTGATCTCTGCCAATATTGATGGCGGTCAGCCGTGGCGACGCAACCCTGACAACGTGGTTTATACCGACTGGCAACGGGACAATTTCATTGAAGCCGTCCGCGATTTGGCGGGGCACCCCAAACGCCTGGGTGTTGAGTTTGATTTTGTTTCCCTGGACATCAAGGCCAAACTGGAAGCGGCCTTGCCCGGTGTGGAATTGATCGATGTCGCTGCGGCAGCCATGCGTCGACGCATGATCAAGTCGGCCGAGGAAATTGCCTTGATCAAAAATGGCACCCGAACGGCTGATATCGGCGGGGCCGCCTGTGTTGAGGCCACTGCGGAAGATGTGCCCGAGTTCGAGGTTGCTAACCATGCGACACAGGCGATGATCAGTGAAATCGCCCGGCTATATCCGGATGGCGAATTGCGCGATACCTGGACCTGGTTCCAGTCCGGGATTAATACGGATGGTGCCCACAATCCGGTGACGTCACGCAAGGTGCAGAAAGGCGATATTCTCAGTCTGAATTGTTTTCCCATGATCGCCGGTTATTACACGGCGCTTGAGCGCACCCTGTTTTTTGATCACGCCTCCGACCGTCATCTGCAGCTGTGGAACATCAACTGCGAGGTTCACCGCCGGGGGCTGGAACTGATCCGGCCCGGTGTGCGCTGTTGTGATATCGCGCTGGAACTGAACGAGATTTACCGCAGTCACGATATCCTGGACCGCCGGACCTTTGGTTATGGCCATTCGTTCGGTGTCCTGTCGCACTATTACGGACGGGAAGCCGGACTGGAGCTGCGCGAGGATATCGATACTGTTTTGCAGCCGGGTATGGTTGTTTCCATGGAGCCCATGATCATGATCCCCGAAGGCCAGCCCGGGGCTGGTGGTTATCGGGAGCATGATATTCTGGTGCTGACCGAAGACGGGGCGGAGAACATCACCGGTTTCCCCTTTGGGCCTGAGAAAAATATCATCACGGGCTGAAGGTCTGATCCAGGGTCTTTATTTGTTCTGAGCCATAACCTCCGCCAGTCGTTTCACGCCGCTGTTGATTTCCTTTTCTGTCAGGCCTGCATAGCCGAGAATCAGCCCGGGCGTCTTCCCGGCGCCTTCGAAGTATTTTGACAGGGCCGGCACTTCCAGTCCGGCTTCCAGGGCGCGGCGGGAAATTTCCATGTCGTCCAGACCGCAAGCCGGATCAATGTCGGCAACAAGATGCATGCCGGCTTCATGCGCTTCTGTATGCAACAGGCCGCCGGCGTATTTGTTCAGCGCATGGATCAACAGCTGTTGGCGTTCCGCATAAAGCTTTCGCTGCCTGCGAATGTGGGAGGCAAAATGACCTTCCTCAAAAAATTCATGCAAGGCAGGCTGCAGGGCCAGGGCCGGGTGATCGTCGATTGACGCACGCAAACTCTGAAAAGCATCGACCAGCCCCTCCGGCAAAACGACATAGCCAAGTCGCAGAGAAGGGAACAGGACCTTGGAAAAAGTTCCCACATAGATAACCCGGCCGTTGTCGTCCAGACCTTGCAGGGCCGACAGTGGTTTGCCGCCATAGCGGAACTCACTGTCATAGTCATCTTCCAGTATCCAGGCGTTGGCCTCAGCGGCCCAGTCCAGCAACTCAAGCCGTCTTGCCAGGCTCATGGTCACGCCAAGGGGGAACTGGTGGGACGGTGTGACTGCGGCCAGCACGGCATCCGGGGCCTGCTTGCGGCCGACCTCTACCGACAGGCCATCCTGGTCGACCGGAATATGATGGATTATACCGCCGGCGGCCATCAACGTTGCACGCAGGCCGGAATATCCGGGGTTTTCTACCCAGACCTTGTCGCCAGGATCGATAATCATGCGGGAAATCAGATCCAGGGCCTGCTGGGCGCCGGACGTAATCATGATCTGGTCGGCGGTACAGCGCAGCCCGCGCACAGCTCCCAGATAAGCAGCAATTGACTGGCGCAGAGGCCGGTAGCCACCAATGTCCCCTGTGTGCAACAAGTCACGTGGTGGATGGCGCCAGAAGCGGGCCACAAGGCGGCCCCAAAGTTCGAAGGGAAAGGTTTCAAGGTCGGGCAGGCCAGGGCGGAAGGCGCGGGTGCCCGGTGTCGAATGGCGATTGCGAAATGCCGGTCGTTTCAGCCCCCCGGCCAGTCGCGACAACTTGCCAGCCGGGACAGGTTTGCCGGAACCCTTTTGGGCCTTGCTGCGCGTGGTCAGCAAGTCTTCGGGCAGGACTTTGGAGACCCTGGTGCCGGAACCCGTTTTACCTTCAATATAGCCTTCGGCCAGCAATCGCTCGAAAGCGCCAAGAACTGTATTGCGTGAAACTTCCAGTTCTGACGCCAGGGTCCGGCTTGCGGGCAGACCGATCCCGGGGGCCAGGCGACCGGAAAGAATGGCGTCCCGGATCTGGTCAAAAAGCTGTACCTGCAGTGAGGTTTTGCCGCGCCGGTCAAGGGCCAGGGAGAGCAGCGGTGTTTTGGGCATATGTGCGGTCATGGAATGTCTTTTACAATTGGTACTATCAAAAACACCAGATCGGCTCTTTTCGCAAAGCCACTTTATAGCTAGGTTTTGCAAAAATCAGCTCCTTCAAGGAATTTTCTGTTATGTCCGCCGAACTCCCCAGTGTTTGTCCCATGGATTGCCCCGATACCTGCAGCCTGCTGGTAACCGTTGAAAATGATCAGGTGGTGAAGGTCCGTGGCAGCCACGCCAATCCGCTGACGGACGGTGTAATCTGTAACAAGATTTCTCGCGGCTATCCGGAATTTGTCCATGGGCCCAATCGTCTGACGGTGCCGCTGAAACGCGTCGGCCCCAGAGGCAGCGGCGAATTCGAAAGGATTTCCTGGGACGAAGCACTGGATACGGTCGTCGATCGCATCGGGTCCGTGATCGACGAATATGGCTCGCAAGCAGTACTGCCACTGAATTACGCCGGACCACACGGCAAGATTTCCGCCAGCTCCATGGATGCCCGGTTGTTTAACCGGATGGGCGCATCGCAACTGGATCGGGGGCCGTTATGTGCTGGTGTGCGCGGTCTGGCCTACGCCAGTCTGTACGGCGCCATGCCGGGAAATCCACTGGAACAGGCCCGGCAAGCAAAGCTGATTGTGGTCTGGGGAAATAACGTCACTGTCTCCAATCTGCATCTCGCCGGGATCATCAAGGATGCGCGTAAATCGGGGGCCAAACTTGTGGTCATTGACCCCAAGCGCATCAAGATTGCGCAACAGGCCGATCTGCATCTGGCTGTGACCCCTGGCAGTGACGTGGTGTTGGCCATGGCTGTGGCGGCCGAGATCGAAAGGCTTGGCGGGATCGATCAGGCGTTTGTGGATCGCTGGATTTTGGGTTTTGGCGAATATATGGAAAAGGCGCGTGCCGTATCCATTGAACAGGCCGCTGAAACCTGTGGTCTGAAAGCAGAAGATATCCGCACCTTTGCAAAAATGTACTGCGATATTTCACCGGCCATCATGTCGGTCGCCAACGGGATGGAGCGCAGCCGCAATGGCGGGGCATCTATTCGGGCGGCGGCGGTCCTGCCTGCCCTGACCGGAAAATTCACCACGCCAGGGGGCGGGCTTATCATGAAGGCTGGCGCGGCCTTCCCCGATACAGCGGCGCGTCTGCAGCAGACCCAACTGATCCCGGAAGGCACACGAAAGCTGAATATCATTGATGTGCCGGACCATGTGCTGGATGACAGTCTCGACCCGCCGGTCAAGGCCATGTTTATCTACAACCATAATCCGATTTCCGTACACCCCGACCAGAACCGCATGAAGCGGGCATTGTTGCGCGAGGATATGTTTATTGTTGGCTGCGATATCGCCATGACGGACAGTATGGCTTATGCCGATATCATCCTGCCGGCGTCATCTCATTTTGAATTCCCCGATGTCTACGGGGCCTATGGTCAGCAGTATCTGCAACGGGCGGAACCCGTCATTCCACCGGTGGGTGAAAGCTTGCCCAACACGGAAATCTTCCGTCGGCTTGCTGCGCGGTTCGGCTACAATGAACCGATTTTCCAGGCAGATGACAGCCAGTTGATGGATGAGTCACTGGATGGCAATGATCCCAGACTCAAAGGGATACGACCAAGCCAACTTCCACTGGACGGTGCCATTTATATGGATATGGGCGGTGAGGATATCCGGCCCTTCATCAACGTCTTTCCGACGACAAAGTCCGGCAAGGTTGAAATTCTCTCGGATCAACTCGGCCAGGACTATGGTGCGGCGCTGCCGGCGTTCACCCCGCTGGAGGCTGACTACCCGCTGTATTTGATCAGCCCGTCGTCGGACAAACGTATCAATGCCACCTTTGGCGGGCTCGCCATGAGTGACGGTTTGCAGCCTCTGGAAATGCATCCCGATGATGCCGCTGCCCGCGATCTCAGCAACGGGATGCGTGTCCGGGTCTGGAATG
>Ga0316204_10002591_pt1 | contig 40148 bp, 46 predicted proteins | sample 6monrhotite_MG_2_FD_205661 | JGI IMG/M metagenome (GOLD analysis project Ga0316204, IMG submission 205661) | Microbial mat bacterial communities from mineral coupon in-situ incubated in ocean water Damariscotta River, Maine, United States -... | ecosystem: Environmental > Aquatic > Marine >...
GTGAGACATTTTTTTGGAGAGAGAGCATTATTTTAATTTAATCCCGGCTTTTTTAGATGTAGACCTGAACTTTTATTTTTTTTTTTTAAATTCAAATTCATTTTTCATAGTTGGGATCGATGCAATCCTGATGACGCCCAAGAAATCTTACGATGCTATCCTACATCAGCCTGTATTATACGCAAACGGGGCTATCGTCGGCCAGTTTGCGGTAGCCACTACCCTGGACCCGCGTGTAAGGGTAAGACATAAGGCACATTCTGTTGTATGGAAGAGAATGACGAACCCATGTTGGCACGCGAAGGGTGTTAAAGTGTTATGGGCCACCGATCCTTCCGAAAAAGTCTTTACCGTGAGTTACACGCGCGACCCGAGTACAATGGATTGGATGGCGGAAAATGTGCAATGGGGATCTATGCGAAGTGATGAGTAAAATAAATCTATGTATTACTGATAACAGATCTTATGGCTGCGATTATCCTCGGAGGAATAGCAGGGGCCGCAGAGTTAGCGCTCGGGCTTGTAGTGACCGCTGTAAGCATCGGGGCCACCTTACTCGTTCGCTCTTTTCTGGACGTTCCGGCACTGAATACCCTCTTTACGTGGGTAAGTCGATTGTACTGGGGCGGGGCCGCTGTGTTTACGGGGCTAGAGATTGGCCTGAGCATGTCGCGTCTGAAACACAATTGGATGTTGTCGTTGATGAATGTTGGATTGTGGCCCTTGATGCTCGCTATGCGGTACACGACCGCTGAACGTGTACGTAAATATTACGACACATTGAAAAGTGGAGATTACACGGTAAAGTCTTTATCAGAAGTAACGCCATGTGAAGGCATGCAATGGTTTGGTGCGCCCGACCTTTCGTTTCACCCAGAACACATTTTATCTGGCGGCGACATTATCACAGACAGTGGCAAGCAAACTGGACCCATCAATTGTATCATCAGGGAGACAGTTTCAGATTTTGTAGAAGGACTCGACCCAAAGATCAAGGACCATGAGATCGTCGATTCCATTCAGAATGGACAAGCGTGTATGGCCTTGCGTGATGTACAACAGCGTCATAAGGTACATCCAGAGGTTTACTGATCAAAATAATACAAGTGATATTCATCGAGTTCTTCAATCTTCAGCAACTCTTTTACACGTTGTCGCGGGAGTAAAGAGCGCAGGAAGCCAGAGCGCTTCCAACTTTCCTTCACTTGCTGAGAAGAGTTATCTTGCACCTGAAACCGAGAGTTCCGTAAAAACTTTTGCAACGCAACTGTGCGTGCAGATAAAAGATACACGGCCTTTTTATCGCTGCGCACGGTACAGCCAAACATCTCATATAGTCGTTTCAGTATTGTCTTATGATCGCGCTGCTGGATGACATTCAAAAGCGAAACATACGTCCTCTTGATAAAAGGGGCAGTTCTGAGAGCATCGACTACATAAGAAGGGAAATCCAGCGCATCCAACCTAGTTTTAACACTACCCTCCAAACGTTTCAGCCACTTGGGTAAAGACCACGGTGTGCGAATACCGTAAGCAGAAAGGATTTTCTGAAGTTGTATAGCAACAAGAGGAATGCTGTGTTGACCGTAATCAGTACCATCACCATATTCATTTGCATACAAATTTGTCCACTCTTTATATCTGCCTGGTTCCTTTACTAAATCCCACAGATCTCCAGGAAAGCACATCAACGCAGCAAGTACGGTCTGAACATTACCAAATGCCTCCACGTCGCGTTCGTTCGTAGCCGTCGTACATTCAAACTTATCAAATATGTTTTGCCTCTCTTTTGTTCTTCCATCGTCCATCCAAACTGCGCGAGGTACGTCCAGTGGTATGATGTCCTCTAACTGCTGTTTCCATGCATCTAGGTTCTTCTCTACCCACGTCATCCCTTCACGCATTGCTAAGTTATACATGATCCACTTCATCGGGTACGAGTCTCCCCATGCCTCCATCATTGCGTGTTCTATGAACAGCGGCAAATACTCCTCTTCGAGTGTCTCTGGTCGCGATCGTTGTTCGATCATTTCTTTGATGTTATCATGTTTGGTGAATTGCAGTGGATGCACTGTGCCGTCTTGAAACTGAGCATTCACAGAAGGACAGTGAAATAATACAGGAACTGGGTTACGCACGCGCTGGCTCTGCTGAATAGACTCCAGGAACCGTGGATTGCCCATATACAGATACACGAAACTATCATACTTATCACTATCAATGACGATACTAACACCCGAAGAGATTACCGGAGTAACACCGTATACAACTGCATCACAATCGCCACTGTCAAGTACCTCGCAGCAACTCTCTGCAAAATCTTCAGGGGGTCTATTCTCGGCATCGTACAAAACAAAAGGTATACCTTCATTGACACTCTCCCACGCCTTTTTCACACGCCACAACCACTTTTTTTCAGTACTGAAGAGGAAAATTACAAGCTTCCTCCCGGCTGGCATAAAGGTCGATAAGCGCCATTGCATTTCAGACAAAAGAATATCAGGACTCGGTGCATAGGTCATAGTCTTGATCGAGGGCTTGGCTCCAATATTAATCATAGTTTGAGTACGAAAACGAGGAAACATAACATCAATTAAATGTAACGTTGTCAGCGTCATATCGGCATCCATAAACATCAACCGCTTCGCTCCACGCAACACAGAAACAAAACCACGCAAAGACTTGCCAAGATGAGCCATCATCGTTGAGGAATTGAAATGCATCAACACTTTAGTGGCTTCATCTACAACAACAGTAATAGGCGGAACACACAGAGACGGGTTCTGTAATAGACGAGCTACGCGATAAAAAGACTCAAGCGTAGTAATGATGACCAGTGGCTTCACACGCTCTCGTACCCAGTCAAATAATGATACTCCTCGATTCAAGTGGTGATTCACAATTACACGCTTTGCATCTTCTTCTCCGAGTTCCGTACGCAATCTCTCAGCCCAGAACTCGATTAAAGCAACACTTATCAATGGAACAATATACAAATGATCACGCTTACGCTTGATTACCTCGATTGCTAGTTCGGTCTTGCCAGTACCACAGCCACTGATAACCATCAACTTCGTCGGGTGGCCGACATAATGCGTTTGTCCTGTTGCATCGCGAGCAGAGCTGTCATACGCAGTACCTGAAAGATTACTCAAAGCAGTGGTAGCGCGATTCTTGATATTCTCCTCACTGATCCAAGTAGGATTGGAATAAGTCAAGGAAGGGTGTATCTGACCAAGATTGCGACGGCGATTACATAGCTGACAAACAAGAACAATATAATGAATATCATTGGGTTGCAAAAGACAATGAACACGATAATAAGTCATCACATTACGCTCACAGGGACACCCCGGAACCTCATCATCGACTTGCATGTCATGAGCATCATGAATCGCATTCATGATTGCCTCGATATGTATATCAGCACAATTGACGTTCTGTAACACCTCCAGAGCAGTCGAAAAGCCAGTACATCGATCTCCGCGCTGACGGCGTTCGTCGAGTCTCCTAGCTTGATGTTCCCAGTGCTTCTCGCGGATGCCCGGTTGGCACTCTGGACGAACGGTTTTGTCGCACCAAGAAAACCACTCATCGCGGCAGTTGGCAATGACGGCAGCCCTGAACAATGCGAAATATATTTCATAGGTGCCAGATCCAGCATCTCCAAGAATGGTACCAGGGAGTAACTCCAGTAGCTTCTTCATTGATATATTATTCACGTCCACTACCTCATACACTATCTCGGGAATGATCTTGTAAGCTTCCTCATCTGTAAGGCCGAAACGCTTTGCACAATGTGCAAGCTGATCAGGAAATACTGAAAGTCGGCCAGAGACTTCACCTTCACGAAAACGCGCCCGAACAAGAGCTACATCACACTCAAAAACCTCTGAAATGTACCTACTTACGCGCTGAATAAGCAACTCGGCAGCATCTGTGTGAAATACTCGCCGCATTACCTCATGCACACGCTGTTGCGTTGTCATCTCTAACTTCTCCAGCCATTGCTCGCGCGGAAAAATTAGCGTACGATCTCCAGGAAGCGGACGAGGATAACTATGGAAAAGAAGAGTTCTCCAAAAATGACGATATATAATTTGATATGCAGGATGACTTCTAACACACAACAACAGAGTCTCAATAGCAGCACGCTCCTTGGTTATGTAAAATGGCTCAAGAATGGACTCGACTTTCTGATCTTTGGTACTTCCTATGGCACGATACTTCTGTATACCATTGGCGTATACCATCTTATCAGCCGGTAAGGTCGACATTTCTGTCTCTGAGGCGACGGCAAACATCTTTAGTAGCCACTTGGGAAACAATAGCGCTTCGCCTCCGACCTCCACTCGAAAGACAAGATGATATGAAAGCTTGTAAAGATTGGGCCCCTTTGCGCGTGTTGCGCAAGAGCAAAACGAGCGAACGTGTACATCCTCCATTTCAACGTTACATACAGCGGCTGCAGCGATGTGTACCTTTCTTTGCAACCATCTGCGCGTTTCAGCAAACAATTGGGCGCCTTGCTGTGGTTGATCTGTTTCTCGCTCCAAATCAAAGTAAGGATGGTTGTCTTCGTCGAGAATGATCCAGTACCATTCACGGCACATCGGAGACAGCAAAAGATCCCCAGAGCGCGGCCACAGATCATTGTCATACGATGCATAAGGTTGCCGGTCTTGCCGCATCAAGTGCGTCCGTTTCGCTGTCCATGCAATCAACAAGTCTCCCACATACTCGCCGATCCATCGCACCGGGACGTTGAAGGCACCGCCAGCCGGCAGTCCATACAACCTCGTTAACATGATTATAAAAAGCAAGTGCAAGTCGAGGGGGTTTTAATAGCACGAGGAAGTAGACATTTCGTGTAGTGTAACGGTAAGCACGTTTGCCTGTGGAGCATAAGATCCGAGTTCGACTCTCGGCACGGAAAAAAAAGCCCTTATGATGTAATTGGTGGCATATTTGGCCGGAAAGGTCAGAAAGTCTGAGTTCGAAACTCAGTAAGGGCATTTTTTATAATGTCCGTCATCCAAACACCGCGTGATTTTCCAGTAGAGGTTCAGCTTCGTATATTGAAGTTTTGCCGTGGGATTGACAAGCTGGCTTACGTTCATACATTTTATCCACAGCACATGATGACTAGTGTTGCATGTTGTTTAAATAGTCGCGATGTTCAGGAAAAAGTAGATGAGGTGCTTTTTGGGGGGGTGATTTTTTTTAACTGCGATGGATACGTAAATGTTGTACCAATTTGTTATTCACTGCTTGCTCCTCCTAATCAAAAATATCCCAAATGTACAGTAAGTGCGTTCGGTAATGGTCTCTATCGCATACAAAGGACATCCACCCAAATATGGCTTTTGGAATACCTGGCAGCACGTAAAGTACATCACCTTGCCAGGGATATTGTGAAAATGATATCATCAGAAAAACTCGTTTATTACTCAGATCTAGCAAGAATGTATGGTATTAACAAAAATCTACCATGGGACCCACAATCGTAAAAAAAAAATAAAAAGGGTATATTTTAAGAATACCAAGAGCGAGACTAATATCGCCCCGGTTTACAGTTTGGTTCCGGGTCCATGTATATACACCAGAAAAAAATCAAACATTATCATTTTTTATTTAGAGCCATGGCGTTTGCATTGAACGAGACGTTTGTCGATAGCTGGCGCAAACGTGAGGTGCCATGGGGGTTTGATGGTTTAGGTGAAATGGTGGCTCGGAGAACGTACTTTCGTGGGGATGAAGAATGGACGGATGTAGTGGCGCGGTGTGTAAACGCTACCTACAATGACATGGTCAAACGACTGCAAGAGGTTGGCGATCCTCAAGCATATGCTGAAAATATATGGCAACATGAAGCGCAGTGTATGTTTGAGAAGATCTGGACGATGAAATTTTTACCGCCGGGAAGAGGACTATGGGCGAGAGGAACGTCCATCAAAGATGGCATGGCCCTGAACAACTGTGCGTTTGTAAGTACTAAAGACATCGATCAAAAATTTTCTCTACCGTTTGCTTTTTTGATGGATGTTATGATGCTTGGCGTGGGGTGTGGCTTTGATACGAGAGGATCTGGCAGCGTTAAGCTTAACTCGCCGGCATTTAATACCAAAACGATCATGATCGCTGACTCGCGTTCTGGTTGGGTAAGTAGCGTGGTTTCGTTGCTGGATTCGTTTTTCAAGGGCACCGAAACGCTTGAGTTTGATTACTCAAAGATTCGTAAGAAGGGGCAACCACTTGAGACTTTCGGTGGCAAGGCTTCCGGCCCCGAGCCCCTGCTTAAGTTGCATGAACAGATACGCGAGTTGTGTACTCGTTATGTTGACGAGGAGCGTGTTGTTGACACGCGATTTATTGTGGATGTGATGAACTTTATTGGAGGATGTGTAATCGCTGGAAATGTGCGCCGTAGTGCTGAGATTGCTTTTGGCAGTCCGAAAGATCAAGAGTTTATTGATTTGAAGAACTACGAGAAAAATCCCGATCGCGTGACGTATGGATGGGCATCCAACAACACTGTGTTTTGTGACGGTAACACCGATTACCAGGCACTGGCAGAGCGCATTCGTTTGAATGGAGAACCTGGCGTGTGCTGGTTAAACAACATGCAAGCCTACGGCCGTATGCGTGACCCGAAGAACTACCGTGATCGTCTTGCGCTCGGCGGAAACCCGTGCCTTGAGCAAACACTATTTCATATGGAAGTATGCTGTTTGGTGGAGACCTTTCCCGCACACCATGATTCTCTCCCCGAGTACATTGATACACTGCATTATGCATTTTTGTATGCCAAAATGGTAACGTGTGTGCCAACATCGTGGCGCACTACCAACGCTATTGTCGCAAGGAATCGTCGTATCGGTACCAGCATGACGGGCATTGCGCAGTTCCTCGGTAAGCACTCAGTAGACACACTGAAAGTATGGGCAAACACTGCTTACTATAAGCTTCAACAGTACGACACTCAATTGAGTCACCGCCTTGACATTCCAACCTCGATCAAAACCACCAGTGTGAAACCAAGTGGCACAGTATCTCTGCTGGCTGGGGCTACTGCGGGTATGCATTTTCCACTGTCACGTTACATTATTCGACGCGTGCGAGTGCCTCGTGACTCTGAGTGGTCACGTATTTACCACGAAGCCGGTTACACGGTAGAGCAAGATGTGTACAGTGCTGATACAGAGATTATTGAGTTTTTAGTGGATCACGGCGAAGAGTGTGCTACGCTTGAGACTGTTGGCATGCATACACAAATGCGTTTGGCGTCCTTGTTGCAGCGATACTGGGCAGATAATCAAGTAAGCTGCACTGTAACTTTTGACCCGGCTACCGAAGGCAAGGAGATTGGACTCGTGCTTGAGCTGTATCAACATGAACTGAAAGGAATCAGTTTATTGCCAAAGTCTGAAGGTGTTTACCCTCAAATGCCCCTTGAGAAGATTGATGCTGAGACTTATCATCAACGAAAGGCTTTATTGAGACCGGTTGTTTTTACCAAATCAGTAGAGCAGGAATCAGAACCTACTTATTGTGACAACGATACATGTACTCGTTGAATATTAAACTCCCGTACTTCCTAGACCCACATCTCCGCGTCGCTTTTTCACAACATGTACATGTTCCCAGTCAATGTCTGGTTTCTGGTGAATAACCATCTGACAAATACGTTCGCCGCGGTGAAGAATGCAATTAATGGGATAGCTTACTTGTAAAAAAATAGTTCCACGATAGTCACTGTCAATTATACCGCGACGAACATCAATCCCTCTACGGAAGTTGGAAGAGCGATTAGTGATCTCCAACCAACAATTCCTCGGGAGATTGTCAATCCTGAAACCCAATGATAAACACATACAAATGACAGGCGATGGGGAGAACCCATTATTATGAATGTGGTGAGCTATAGGGAGATCTTCCTGTAAAAACAAATCAATCCCCGCCGAGTGTTCTGTACTTTGCTGCGGGAAAAGAAAATCTTCACGGAGGGGCACAATCTTAGCGGAATCCATCGTCACAAGTAAAATGACACACAAAAAGAAAAAAAACCCCTTTTGTTCCGAGAACGAGTCTGCGGCTATTCATTGGCTCGCTCCCGTTGCCATGGTAACCACGAGTTTTCCTGTATACAACGTCGACGGCAGGCGTTGTTTTGTCGCGACCATGACAGAAGTAGTGATTCAGGCGCATCCAAATACAGAGTACAAGGGGGACATCCACCGAGTAGTACGTAAAACTCCCACCAAAGCGGGAGTGGCCAAGTTTATCACTGGATCGAAGGAGGGGCTGGTATCTCTTTTTTTGGATGCTGAAAATGGTGTATTGGTATGTGCAGGGGAGAGACTACCTATGATGAATTACAACAAAAGAGCGTCAGACCTGGCAGGTGAGGATATATATGGAAATACCGTATACATCAAGGAAGCACTTAGGGGTAATGTATGGTAATTAAAATTCATTATTTCACGGCATGATGTTGTGCACAACGTCGGAGTGTGATGTACTCACAGATGCTCGGCGTCATTTTGCATACTTGAATTATGGGTTTGTGGATTTGGTGGATGTGATGCCGCGTATAGTGGATGTTGAAGATGAAGCGGATGAGTGTATTGTAGATGCAGCACGTGTATCGTACAGTCATGGAATCAAGAAGCGCAGTACATCTGAGAAATTACTACGTTACTTGATGCGCCACGAGCATATGACCCCTTTCGAAATGGTTGAGGTGAAGTTTTGTCTCAAAGTGCCACTGTTTGTGGCGCGGCAGCTGTTCCGCCATCGCACATGCAGCTTCAACGAAGAATCAGCGCGGTATTCGGAAGTACAGTGCGAGTTTTACGAACCGAGTGTATGGCGGGCACAGAGCACTGAAAACAAACAAGGCAGTAGTAATATATTATCAGAAGAGGGGAGTGCTGAGCTACTGAAAATTGCCAAAGCGAACAACAGAGAGGCATACTTCCGGTACCAACAAATGCTTAAGAATGGCGTGGCACGCGAACAAGCGCGCATGATACTACCGCAGAGTATGTTCACAACGTTTTATATGAAGATGAACCTGCGCAATTTCTTTCATCTGTGTGAACTGCGACTGGACAAGCATACACAGCTGGAAACGCGCGTCGCTGCCATTCTGATGTACGAGCTTGTGAAGCCCGTTTTTCCGCGGGCATGTGCGGCGTTTGAGGAGTACATGAAGAACTCGATGCGACTGAGTGCTACTGAGGTAGCCATTCTTCAGATGCCCGGCCCGTGGAATGAAACGGACCAATTAACGGGCAGAGAACTAAATGAGTGGCAAGAAAAGTGTAAAGTACTCTTTGGTCAGTAAAGTAATCATTTTTTAGTTGACATGGACGTTGAAACACACACCGTATTTTTGGTCACGCTTATCACCCACGTTGGAGGCTTAAGTGACGTTTATACAAGTCGCAAAGAAGCCGTACAGTGGCTCAAAGACCAGACCGATCCAGTATGGAAAGCTTACAATAAGCAACGCAAAGCCGACAAGCAGAAGCCGTTGCGTATACGTACCCTGGACAACCGTATTCGGCAGATGAAAGACGACTTTTTTGTTGATATCCTAGATTACCAAATTACAGAAAAGGAATTGGATTTTACGGCTTAAGTCTAGCGCGCTAGGTTTTACCCTGTTTTTTGTTATAATATAATATATATAATATAATAATACTTTTTACATTTGCATATATACGCTAGGTCACATGGAAGTAGTATGCTCCTCTTGAAACGAGGGAGAACCACGCGGAGTGTGTATTAGTATTACCTGGTTAAAAAAGTAAATGTTTTTTATTTCATCCATGAAATGTTGTCTGAAAGCACATGCGCAAACTTTCCCCGTGGCTATCCAATAGCACAAATGATACCGGCATTGCGCGTACCGCTAAGAATACAGAAAGCCGTTGCGACTCCACACGCCTTTTCATACTAGACAAATGAAATCTAAGAACGTTTACTAATAAAGGATCATGCCGTTCCGTATTGTTCCATGTCTTGTCAATGTCAGTGCGGCCGAGGAGACGATCCAGTTAGATCGCACTCACGACAATGTCGTCGCCGTTTTTATCAAGCAATACACACTGCGTGGCGTGCCCCTGGTGGCTGGAGAACCGTACTCGCGGTTTTTTATCTTGAGCTGTTCGGATTCGAGTGCTCGTTCCGCCACTGGCAATGTGCCCTTCATCAACTCTGGCCCGTACATCCTTGTCGACGGTGCGGTGACCCGCCGCGATCTCGAGGAGCCCATCCGCCTGTGCAGCGGCGTAAAGGACTTCTTCCGCGAGTTTGGCGTGCGCTTGCGCGACGAAACAGGAAACGACGCCCAGTTCACTGATCTACTGCTAGACATGGCGCTAGTGGTAGACGATTGTCCCCAGGGTCGCTCCAAGGTGTGGGGCGAGAAGCTACTTGAGTACCCCCGCACCGAACTACTCAATACAAGACAGTTCGCGGCACCTCAATAAAGTCATTTTTTCGCCACCCCCTACTTGCAACAACATGCCGGTAGTAGACGTTGACGTTTCCATTTCCAAAATACCACACAAGTATATCCGGGGGCCATACGATGTTGAATACCTCGAAAGTAGATTACCCTTGTTGACTATAGATTTTGACCATGAGACGGACAACTTATTGGATCGCGTACTCCCGGAGCTGAATAAATATATTTTTTCGGGACCGCTTTATGAAGACGTGTTTGTAGATGGTGATCTGCAATACACGGCTGATATAGACCGTGGAAAGTATCTCGATCACGATATTATGGATGTAAAGTGGTGGATAATAGTGGAGTTTCAATTTACAAAGTAAACATTTTTTGTTAACCATGTCACAAACAGATGACACTCGCCATTTTGATGTTCATTTAGTGGACTGTCCTGAGAAGTACCGCAAAAAAGACATTGACTGGGATGACTCGGTTGTTGTGATGTTATTGGATCGCGTGCCTATTCCGCAACAAGATCTTTGGACAATCGCGGTGTTCTATTTTAGCGCCATTATTGACACCCGGAAGATACACGAAGATGGCCTCTTAAACTTTTTCTTTGACCATGAAAGGCTTGGTAATCATCTTTATTTTTCAATTGAGAAGCGAAATGCCTAGTAATGATACGGCCCCACGTTCTCCATGACCCAGTTCGTTCCATTGATCCAGTAATGGCGCATGGAGCTATCTGGCCCTGTGCTGCGCGTAATAAACTCCTGAATTCCATCAATGTAACCACGCTGACCCACTTGCATTACTCCCTGTGTCTTTTCTTGTCGCATCGCGGGGGTCACATAACCAGTACGCGTGTACGGATACACGAAACCACGCTGATTTTCAGCAGGATATACTTCTGCCTCATCTCCCCACGGTCCGGGGATCTTCAACAGGTCGGGATATGGTACAGGGTGGAAATTCTCGGCTGCAGCGTTAAAGTAATATGCGAAACGCCCACTTGCTGGCTGCAGTACCTCATTAGTCTCCCCTGCAATGAAATCCAGCCATTCGTTATCTATCCTCGAGTTTGTAAGACCTTGATCCATATCGTACGGAAACATCTCGGCGCGCACGCCGCGAGAAACGTTATAGGCAGGGACACTCATATTCTCTAACACTTTTTTTAGAAATGGATACACTCGTTTGGAGCCGCTACGAAGGAATTGTTCGTGACCATCTAGAACAATTAAGTACAATCACTTCTCCGGTAGAAAGGGATGCCTTTTTTAGCGTAATAGGACTAGCCGTGGCACATTACGCTCCTGGAGGTTCCACTCAGCCAACGACCAAAATTTTAAACAAGAAATACAATTTGTGTCCTTTTTTTGGGATCATTATGAAAGATGAGGATCAGTGCCAAATCCCAGTACCGGAGCTCGGTGATGATTTCTCTGTTTTACGCTTCGTCCCAAGCAAACTGAAGTTCTCTAGTTACCAGGCGTTTTTATGTTATGATGCATACTGTTTCTGTCAGAGTGATCACTTTTCTTTTCTCGGGGCCTGTCTTCGTGATGCCATGAACATAATGAATTTTGATGATTTCTTTTACCTCGAACGTAGTACTTTTCCATGGAGTACATACGGTGTAACAGTGGACCCGTTATCGGGATTTCACACTTCCGTTGTTAAATCAAGACATACTGGTTCTTTATCTCAAATTGCAGCAGACTGCCTCGTCGACAAGAACCTCGCAGAATTTTATAAAGATTTCATCGCAACTGCGCGGAAAGCAGTCGGAAAAAAACGACCCGCGAAAAAAAACGACCGTATTAATAAAAAGAGGAAGTGTACGGAGCTGCCCGAGACGGTAGTTACAAGTAGGCGTGAAAACAGTTACATCAGCGTAATTGAAGATCTCCTTCACAATGATCCCGACACTCGAACCATTTATTGATCAAAACTTGACCGTTTGCCCTCACGCGTACAAATCTGATGATTATTGGACGTACCGCCACGAGAAGGTAGACATCCGCAGCAGTATGGTTGCCAATGTAGTGGGTAGTGGGTACAAAACACGCTATAAGCAATATTTGGAGGACATCGCGGAGGACTATCAACCGGAGGATCTCTCGGGAAACTATCGCGTACAGTGGGGTGTTGATCATGAATCTACTGCACTCGCTGCGGCTACTCCGTTGTTTGAAGAAATGGGGTTTCGCGTGCATACTGATATGCCCTTAGTGCATCGTGCAGCGAGAACAGATGTCGAGTTTGAGATTGGTTCCACTGTTGATGCTATGTTGACGCTGCACGACGAGAATGATCGTGTCTGTAGATTCATTCCGGTTGAAATCAAGTGCCCGGATCCACAGCGCGATGATAACCCGTACGCAACACCCGCTCTTCGCCATTTAATGCAAATGCATATACATATGCATGTTTGGGGTACAGATACATGCTACTTTATTTCGTGGCATCCTTCCAAAACTTACGTGCGGCGTATCCACTTCAATGAGCACCTATGGGAAGGCATGTTCGAGAGGATGTGTTTTTATGTTGCCATGAAAAGGACACGCAACATGCCCAAAGTATATCGCGGAAAGAGTGCAATCGAGGTTTCTCTTTTGCAAGATTTTTATTTTCCCTTAAAGGAGAAAGAGAGCTGCTACTGCAAGACCGATGCCAGTATTGATCATAGTTTCTTGTGAACCCTTGTCTGATAAAATGTCCCTCTTTCTGCTTATATCCACTGCGTCTCCTTCAATCTCTGCAAGCACGTGCTGTCGTAGCGCCGGGGGGTAGTCGTTGATCATGTACTTGTACTCGATTTCATTGTGATCGTAGGCAGTACCAGTACCGTACGCGCCACTCAGTTCCGTCAAACGTAAAGCAGGCGTGGAGATGGCGTTACTGAGAAAGCCAGTCGGTGAAAAGGCCGGTGATGGTGTAACACCGCAGCAATTGCTATGAGCCATCTTATGGTTTATTATTAATTTGTGTTAGAATCTTTAGTAGCCTTGACTACCGTACATCATCTTCTCCGATTTACGTTCTACTGCTCCAGCATCACCGCTACGAGCAAACCAATACCCCGCGCCGTAGTAAATTACATCAACGCCATAGCCAAAGGTCCCCTGAGTTCCAAGCACCGATGCCAGCATCAACAGGCCAGCATTTACAAACCCACCCATGAGAGCATTCTTCACTGACTGCTCTGCGCCGGAACCACCGTCTCCCCATCCGTACTGGAAGAGTCTGTGCTTACTATCGGAGCCGACTCCAAAGACCAAATTCTGCATAACAGCCGCAATGGTATAAGAGCCATAGCAGCCAGCCGCAGTTGCCAAAATGCCAGTTGCATCACCACCAAGGGCACGCTGGCCACGGGCAACGCCGTACATCATAACGCCGTTAAGCGCGCCACCAATAATATTTCCCATGTTATTTAAGGTGTTGTTCGAACTTACTTTTTATTTTAGATTTTATCCGGATGGAGGACACAACTAATTCGGTAATAGGGCTCGAAAAGCTCCTCTCTGTTTTTCCAGACACATGGTCGCAACATCTCAAGCAAGTGGATCCATTACTCATTAGTGGATTGGCAGCAGCTGCAGTCATTGCGGGTGGGTCCAGACATGTTCCAGAGTCCGAGGACGGCACAAACAACATAACAGTGGAGAACAGTATTGTGTCATTCTGTCATACATGTGACAGAAAATGGCTTCTTGGCGAGTTTAAAGAATTTTTGGACACATTCAGTGACGAGCAGATCGAGGATATGAAAATTGAAATGTGCATAATCGCTACCAAAATGATACCTGTTGTTAAAATGCTCCAAAGCGAAATGCCAGCACTGCGGCACCTAACTTTTGAGTAGTTTTTAAGTGTATTTTAACACCAATAAATCATCTTTTATTTCTCTTTATGGAAGACAGAACGCTTGATATACCACGCCGGCGACGCAGAGAGCCCATTATTTTCGATCCCTCGAAGCATGCATATCCCATTACCCCAGCTGAAGAAAGACAATATGTCCAGTTTCGCGAAGATCGAAGAGGAGGTGACCGCAGCCGTATGCAATGTGGGGTACCCGGCACTTCGGGGTATCGTCGGAAAGTATGCTGCTTTCAGCCTGATATACGCATCACTGCCGAATCATACGAAGTTTGTGTTAAATGCGGGCATTGCTTTGATGACAGTGGTAGCTTTCTTCAGCATGAGCTCAGTAGTGTTTGTTGGGATACAATGGACACGAGCGCAAACAGAAGGCGAGGAGTTGCTGACCGCCGTCGTCGCGGGTCTACTTACGTTCATCTTTATCATCTTAATGAGATACTGGCTACGTGCGTTAACATCGAGCCGCGGATTCCGGAACCTCATTGCTCGCTCATTCGTACACTGTGGCGCGAATACTGTCGCCAACGCGGATTTGATGACCCGATTGAAGCAGCTGCAAAAGCGAACAAATACCAAATCAGAGAGGCCGTCAAACCTCTTGGGGTGCTTGCGCGAAAATATAGCGAACGATGGATTCAAATTATCTGCATGTTGCTCGGAGATCGTGACAGCGTTACCCCCCTTCTCAACCGCGGAAGAGCATTTTTCACGCATACGCTCATACACGAAATTAGGCGACGCTTTGTCTACTTTGTGCATGAATTCATCACTCTCCGATCGCGAGGACGTTTCCCAGACCGACGACACAGTATTTGCAACTTGGACGCCGTCATCGTGCAAATCTTGTGTCAATACTTCATCGAACGTCACGGAAGAAGAGAAGGACTCCTCCGAGCCAAAAAGTATTCGTGGCCGTTCTATCCTCTGCGAACCCCTAAGCACCAGACTAGATCAGAAGCTCGCATCGCATATATCCTTGACCGATTACAATCCAAAAAATGCAATGACCCGATCAAACGACATGGTGCGGCCTTTGCATGGGGCTACCAACCTCTCTATTGTCAGGCGTTTGAAAAGCAGTTTATAGAGCAAAAGAAACTGTTTATTGGCGAGCAAAATTGAATAAATTATTTCGCGCATCTCTCAAATTCCTGTGTACTGTCGGCATGAACACTGGTGCAAGCATTAGCATGGCCGAAATGCTGTATGCGTCCACTTCCTCTCGTGAAAAAATACTGTGTGCCATACCAATACACAGCGCCTGGTGTGTGGCAACCTGAACAATTCCCTCCAGGAAACTCATCAGTGAATGCTTCGGGGGCGGTAGACCTCCAAAGATCATCTCCAGTACGCTACTGGTGAGCAAGTTGACCGTGAGATTCAACGCTAACTTGGCGTTGTATTCAAAAAAATTACCAATGTTACTTGTGATGGCTTCGGTCATTACTATTAATTCTTCTTCTCGTCATTTATTTGCTTAGAACAACTTATGCAATGGTAGGGAGTGTACCAGCCTGATCCGGTGTCAATGCAATTACATGCGCTGCTGTGGGTGATGAAATAAAAATTGTCACCGAGACAGTTGTATCTGTTGCAGCTCCCAAAATATTCAGTTTTACCGAGGTAAAACCAGCCAACTGCCCTGCTGCGCATGCAACCACACAATCATTACCGCCTGGGTTGGCGGCGCATACAAAAGTCATTGTTCGCCCGACGTAATCGCTCATGTCAGCCGGAAACGTCAAAGTAACAGCTCCTCCAGATGCGTCCATTAAATGTACATTCTTCAAGATCTCGGGAGCACCGTCCGCTGTTACAGCAACTGAGCTCTTTGGAACGTCTCCCTGAAGAGGTAATCCTGTTTCGGAACTTACCAAAAAAGGAGCCTTGCGAAAAACGTCGGCTTCATTAACTTGTGTCCGTGCAAATCCACTCATTGTTGTTGTTTGTTAGTTACACTCAAAGTGCTTAGAATAACATGGACGAGGCAGCGCCAGTAAATAATGAAATGGTGATCCCAGTCGCTGACCCCTATGGTACTCATTTTGCGGACACAGTACCAGCCAATAGCGCATCACCACCGTATCAAGATTTTTCAGAAGGTCACGTGCGCAAAGAAAAAGATGGAATACTGGTTGAACGTTCATATTACCACCACAAAGACTCACGTGGACTTTATCTTATGATTTTTAAGATTGTCGCGTGGTTTTCCGTTTTTTGGTCTTTGTTTGTGATGATTTTTTTACATGCATTGGATGTAATAAACCTGTCTGCCGAAATCCTTACCTTTTTACTGAGTATACTTTCGTTTATTATTGGCTGGGCTTTTGGTACCAGCAAGCCCAATAAAGTTATTAAATAAATACACCCAAAATAGTCCCGAATGTCAACGGGAACATCCACCATGGAAACCACGTTGTTTTGGAATCACGGTCTACGTCGCCATCGTATTGCCCAGCGGCATTACGCGCCGAAAGACCACCCTTCCACTGTTTCACGTACGAGTGATAAACTTTCTGTCCATGACCCCCTGTGTGAGCTACGGTGTAGTAGCTGATTCCTGGTTTCAAAAAAGCCTGAAGCGCGTAACCAACCAAGGCTCCGACCACCGCACGCTGCGCGGGGCTATCCATGCCTGCGGTACCGAAAACTCTTGCGAGTGTATTGTACATTACCTGTGGTATGGTAGTTGCCAGACCATCTTTACGTGGCGCTCTCAAAAAACCTGGATCGGCCATGATTATCTTTTTTATTCATCAAGATACTTTAGATTACTTCTGCGGTAGGTGATCCATACTCGTTGTATGTTACATTGACCTTCTGCCTCTTCGCGCTCGCCTCGAGATCAGTGTCATCATCGTCATCGGGACGCGCGCGCTTGGTCAGTAAACCCATCATGGATGCCATTGTCTTTTCCATCCCGTCCATACGTTTGTGTAGCGCACAAAGATGATAATTCTCCTCTGTTGTGCAGCTATGAATCTCATCAAACTTTTGTACAAAATCAGTAGGGAGGGAAGACAAACGAGCAGAATGCGTCGTTCCAGGGGAAATCGTCTGGGAAACTGGATATGAGGTCGAGGTCGCGCTTCCAGCTTTCGGCATCGTAATAAGTATCTCTTCCGGTGTCTGTGTCGTCCCCCACGGTGGCCAGAACGTTTTGCACTGGTACGTCTCGCCGGTCTTCTTGTTTACTTCCGTGCAATGACCGCCTAGATCTCCGTGGCACTTTAACGCTCTCTTCCCGCTGTTGAATGTTACAATCGCCAGGCTCGGTTGTTGACATTGTGAACACAAATATCCGACGCAACGTTCTTTCGCCGACATGATCACCAAAGAACTGATTGTGGGTGCGCTCTTGCCCCACTTTTGTAGAGCACCACACAGCCCTATTAGGAAACTGTCCGCACAATGATGATTCGCTGGTTTTCTGCCGACCATATCATTATAAAAATTCACGAATAACTTTTTGTTCACGGCATTTGACTTTCCGCACGGTACGCCGAAAAACTTATGCACGCTCCTTTTGGAAAGTGCGTAATGTGTTGTCAAATCACACTCACGTGACAGTTCCGCGTGCAGTACAGTAGTCAGCCTCTCTAGATACATGGAGTATTTTCCTGTTCCCTCGATGTATATCACATCAACGGCGTACACACGTAACTCGGAAAGAGCAACGCGTATAGCTTTAATAAGAGTGTGGTAAGTGACTTTCTTTTGTATATGAAAGTCAAACGTTTTTTCAAGAAGAAACCGAACCTCGCCGTTTTTGTGAATCTCAAATATTGTCACCGCGCAGTTACGCCATCCAGGATCAACACCCATTACCAGCATGTTAGTCGCTAAATGTAAACGGACCAAGGATTTTACGAAATGCACCGTGTGTAAAGAAGAAAATGACTTTGAATGCAAAGTTAAAGACGGAAAAATGATCTATCATTTTGAGAGTACATGTAAGCGTTGTTTTGGGCCATTTATGAAACGCTTTTTCTGCGGAAGACCATTTTATTTTGAGTACACGACCGAGACCAAGTGAAATTCTGTTGTTGTTTTCGAGAATCAAACTGAATAAAATTGGATTATGCCATTATTGTTAACATGGCGGAGGAGAGAACGTGTTTTTTTACAACCGGTAAATGGGATATATGCACTCGTGCTGGTGGACGTTTGTACGAATCAATGACCGATGACAAATGGTTATGTGAATCGTGCGTACACCAGTATGCTCAATTTTGCCCGCAGTGTGAAATGTTTGAAGATTATGTTACCCCGCATGATTATCCACGACATGTTTGGTATAAAGGAATTTGCCATGAAGCGGACGAGTGGCTAGATTATCTTTTCTCAGATATTTATATGTGTAGTGAATGTTATGATGAAAGAACGAAATAAAATTCATTTTACACTTAACCTGCCCCATTTAACATGTCTCGAGAAGTATATGTAGAAGAGTATCACGGAGATGCTGAATGTTCCATTTGCCGCGAAGCTAATGCTACTCGTCGAGTTTGTGGAATATTTATATACAAGGCGAAAATGAACGCGTCATTCCGAACCATAGTAACCAAGAAATTATGCGAAGACTGCAATGAAAGAAGAATAGACGAAATTTTTACGCTACCGTATAAAGTTATATGTAAAAATAGTACAAAATAAATTGGTTGGATAATATATACTTTAATCGCACAATTATGAAAAAAGACGACGCTCAGTACCAGCCTTACGCTGCAGAGCGTTGAAGCACTCGGCCAACAGATCAATCTGGATGTCGTTGGCAATGGGGGCGTCCCAGTACAAGTTGAGGAACACGTTGTTGCGCAGAATGTCCAGTCCGAGGAAAGCACCATCAGAAATGAGAGTATGAATGGGCGCCTCGGTGAAAAGTACACGAAGGACGGGCGGGGCATTCTCAACGCCATACTTGCATGCATTGTAACGCATCATGGGGCGCACAACCTGTCGCTGCAAAAGAGTAACACCACCAATTACCAGCTCCATCTCATCGGGAACAAGATCCCAACTCAAGTTGGTATAATCCTTACCGTAGTTAGTGGTAAGGTCAGAGCGCTCACGGAACAAGATCTCAAGAATCTTCACGGGGAGCTGGATGGAACTGATGTCCAGCTGATAACTGGAAGCACCAGCCGAAATCACCTTCTCGCGGATAAACTTGTAGTACGGGAGCGGGATGATGGTTCCAAGACCGCCACGGGTTTCCGCGATACGCGTGGCTCTCTCTCTCGGCAATGTGTGCTGTACAACGGCATAAGCTTCAACATTAAATGTAAACGGCGTAGAAGCGGCGTCGTCTGTTTGTACAAGATCCCTGTACTGTGCGGTTTCAAAGTACACTTCAAACGGTTGACTGATAACGTACGGATTCAGGCCGAGATCACGACGCTTGTCTGCTCTCCAAGAACGAGCCCAATACACAGGAATACGAATGTAAAACACCTGCTGGGCCAAAGCACGGCTGTTACGCTCCGCAATGCTCAGCCCCCCGCCAAGAGGCTCGATGTAATCCTGGCGAAGTTCGGGAAGCATATCACGCTGCGCCTTGTACCATTCTAGGGGGCGAATCTCCTGAATTTCCTGTCCGCTGAACTTGCACTGAATGCGCTCAAACAACTGCGCACCAAAGTAATCCACCAAGCGAGTAAAAGTTGCCGCACCTCCAGCAGTAAGTGCAGGAATGGTCACCTTTAACTCGAGCCAGTCACACCTGTCAAAATCCTGTGCAAACTGAATGCTACCTGAAGTAGGCAGTGTAGTGGCAACGGAATTCACCGGTGTGAGTGTACGAATATCTTTTGCATGGGGCACAAACACCTGGCGCATGCGACGGTCGAACAGCGAATGCTGCGAACCGATCAGCTTGCTGGCTTGGGGGCCGACTTGGTTGCGAAAAATGTTGTTGTCAGTCATCGTGTACTTCTCCTGAGTTATTTTATTGCTTTAGAAACTTGTGGAAGTGCCAGTTGCACTCACAGGATAATTGTCTGATTCAAAATCAGGGAGAGGTCCACCTTCGCGTACTGCCTGAAGTGTGTCAGCGATCCACGGTCCATAACGAGATCCGGAATTACGGAGAGCGGCTTCTACCTCTTCAAAATCAATATCAACGCGTAACTCGTGTGCAATACGATTGTGCTCCGAATAGTACACGCGCACGGATTCACTTTGTGCTCGCGCAGTAGATTGTACACTCTCCTCTAGTAGTATAAACTGGCGTTCGATGATGCTGCATTCTCGCATGTAACGACGGGCGCATGACAATATGGGATCAGGTGATTCTACATCCACGGTAGCTACAAGAATAATATCTTCTGCAGTACGTCCCATTGGGTTGGTAGGTGTGCGCTGGCCGGATGGCGGTGGTCGAGGTAAATCATCAGGGTCTGGTTCCTCGATGGGTTTCAGTGGATCAGACGGGGCATACCGACGCCAAAGTATTTTCATGATACTGCGGCGATTGGTGTTGCGCTGAAAGTGACATTCGCGACACAACAACTGTGTATCCTCGAGACAGTGAAGATACACGAGATTCCACCGTCTGCGTACACAGTCATTGCCACTGATACGGAATTGTTTCAGAGCTGTACGTGGTGATTCTTCGTAGAACTCTAGGGGGAAGATGTGATCGAACTCGAAGCGTTTGTATGGTGGCATGGCGTTTTTGCCCATGTCCCAAAAATCAGGAACCACACGCATGCAGTCTTTGCATGTACCGCCGTGTTCAATGGCCAAGTAACCGCGACGAGCACGATTGCGCGTTACTGGATTCTTGACGTGTAAGTACTTTGAAAGCTCCGCTTGTACATCGGAATAAAGCTCCATTTTATTGATTCATTTAGTTTTTACTTTTATACTCGGCGCGTCTTCTTTTTCCTCGTTCTTCCCTTTTAACCCCGGTTTGCCCCGTCGAGATGTTTTCTTGATTTTGCTCCTTTCTTTTGTCAGCTTGCTCTTTTTTCTTTACCGCTACAAAGTCCGTATAAACTTCATGTAAAGCTGTGACGTTTTCCGCGGTCGTTTCACTGATAACGTTTTGTACATGTTTTGTTATGTCATGCATGGCATCTTTGTGTTTGGTAGTTGCTTCTGCCTTTTTGTTGAGTATTTTTTTACCTATTTCAGTCTTGGTATTACCTATAGCCGATTCGATATTGCTATATTTCGACAAAATTATATTAATTTCTCTATCTATTTTTTTGAGCGTAGACTTGAATTCTTTCAAAGAGCCTACTCCCTGAGGCCACTCAGTCAACTTTTCCATTGCACGTCTTACTTCCTCCTGATCGTTAGTTATTTCCTTTCGATTGGTGGCTACATTCTGAGACATTTTTTCAAGGTCTTCTACGACAAAATCGATAGAAGGAGTGTCCTCTGTCGCTGGCATCGGCTTTTTCAACACATCTTCTACAATTTCTTCAAACCCGTGGAAAAACTCTTGTATCTTTTCTTCCGATACTTCTTCTTGTCCTCGCACGTTACGTAAATGAGCTTCGCGTTTTTCTCTTCTACTGGTTGCCCTGTTAGGTAAAGGTTCATCTCTATCTGTTACGTTTCGCCTTTGCTCTTTTTCTGGTGGACCTGTTAAGTAAAGGTGTTCGATCTCTTTTACGTCCTCCGCGACATTAAGAATATCCATTGCCGCCAAGTCACTCTCTTCTTGTGTTTCAGGAGGAGGTAGCGCAAGAACCTCGGATAACTTCTGTACCCCCTCGAGCAACAGTTGCTCCGGGGCAACATCCATTGACGTCGCGTACACTGGCTCGTCTTCAGGTGCATCTTCAATTGTCACTTCGGGCACATCCACTGCCATTTCAATGGCTTTTTGACTTTGTTGCTGTCCCAGTAGCGCCTGTTGCACATCGTTTTGTAATGCATTCAGTTGTTGCTGATTTGCTGCTATATTAGCTCGTGCAGTTTGTTCAATAAGATAGACTTGTTGCTGGTTTTGCTCTAATAAATCCATCTTTTGCTGTTGCAATGCAGCATTATGGCGAAACTCTATCTCCTGTATTTGTTGCTGCTGCCTTTGTGATGCTTCAGAAAGTTGCTGTTCGATGCGAAGAAGCCCTTGTTGTGAATCACGCTGAGCGGACTGTAAATCTGAAATTCCCCCTTCGAGCATTGCAAGTTTTTTCCTGTCTTTCGGTTTCTTTTGTCGTTGCAGTTGCGCAAGTTGTTGTTGTATTTGAGAGACGGCACCCTCCATCTTTTCTCTCTCGGCTCCAAGTTGTTTACTCAACTGTGCCTGCTCTGCTTTTTGAGCTGCGCGTATTTTCTCAGCTTCTTGTCGTTGTCTTGCTTCAAGCTGTTGTTGACTTTGCTGAAGTTGTTGCTGAAAAATTTCTTGCTGGCGAGCCATGGCAGTCGTTTGCTCGGCTTGAAAATGTTTCATGGCAGTACCCAGGTCTGTTAACTTTTGTACAGTGGAAGCCATCTGATCTGCATTTTGCTGAGCCGCATTCTGTATTTCTTGTTGAGTTTTAAGAGAAGCTTGTTCCAATTGAAGATTACGAGCGCCATCATCTTGCCCTCGATCCATCAATATTTGTTGCATATTACTCTGTAAAGCATTTAATTGCTCAAGGTGTTTTACTCTTTGCTCGCCAATAGCACGCTGCGCTTCTGTCTTGAAATTTTGCATTTCATTGCGGTATGCTTGTGTGTCTTTTGCTCGTTGGAGTTCGGATTCTTTCAGTTGTATCTTGGCTTCATTGCTGGAAGTTTGCAAATCGCGTTCCAATTTTTGTACTTTTGCAGATTGCTCACTCAAAAGCTTCTCAAATTGTTCGCGTTGTTTTTCAAGTGCCTCGATTTGTGATGTATCCTTTGCGCCTGCTGGATCAGCTCCTTTGATTATGACTTCAATTTCATCGCGCAACAAGGCAATGTCTTTGATTACAGACGGTTTTGCATTCTCAGTCAGTACTGTTTGCGACACACCGGTACTAGCCGTTACCAGTTCCTGAAATAGCTCCTCCTTTTTAGCGGGTTCCTTTTCCTTTGCATACTCCGAGGAACGTTCGGACACGGCCTTGGATTCGCCACGAACGGTATCATAATAATCTTCGACTTCGGCACGAGAGTAAGCGCCCACTGCCGGCATATTTTTCGTCTGGGTGGCACTGTATATTTTGTAGTCCATTGGTATCCGCATTGCATCAGGTCCCCACGAAAGTGGCTGCCAGTCATCGAGATAGTCGTTGATTTGTAACGCTTCATCATAGGGAGCTTTGCGCGCGGTTAGAGGTACAATAATATGCTTGAAGTACAGAAGATACTCATGCAGATTGGTAGGTCCACGCAAACGTAAGTGGCGGCGCTTTTTTGAGTAGTCCGTTTTGTTATCGACGTACGAATCAATGTACCCTGCTATTTCAGAGTTATGGTTTGCAGCGGAGCAGTCTTTCCACGGCGTCAGGTTAATCAAACTTTCACCTTTACCTTTAATGGTTATAGTGTTATATTTTGATTTCCCAATAAGCCACTTTGTAAACTCGCGATGAAAATCTTGCTCACATGCAATACGGGCATGTTCTCGTGCCTCTTCCACTTCATGATAATCCCACGCAGCCCGACGTGAAGTTGTGTTGTGTGTCAGCATATCCTCTTGTTTAGCCTTTTCCATGTAGTCACGTAACATGGAAGCCGGGGGTTTGATTTCGCGGAGACGAGCCTCGAGCGTGAACGGGTCCGGGGGAGGCCCCCATTTCTCGTGCGGTGTGTCAATGTCACGATCCATGTTGTTCCATTACAATATACACGGATAGAAAAGTCTTTATTCAGACATCCATAATTTCATTCGGTGGATCCATAACACGGGGGTCAGGAGGGGCCGCCGGTCGTTGCCGACGAAACTGTTCACGAAGTTCCGCGTCGCGAGGCGACGGTGCCATCCGTCCTTGCAACTCTGCTCTTTTGTTGGCTTCTGCTACTGCATAAATTTGCTTGGCGAACGCATAACCAAGACGCATTAATGGACTGCCATCAAAAACGCCAGCGTAATCCAGTGCAATTTCAGCCACGGCGCTGCGTCCGTCGGGATCTTCATACACGGTGCGACGCACAATTTCTTTGAGCGAGTAGGGGGCCTTGAGGTTGAATCCGGTGTACTCTTCGGCGTTGTCCTCGATAACACCAGCGACTGTGGTAACGCTCGCTCGTATCCACTCTGGTTCATTCACGGTGCTGATTTCCATCTTGATTTCTTCCATACGACGTACGTATACATCGAGCGGCGCCTGTACATCCGGAAGCGCAAAACCAAGCTGTTTGAGATGAGGAAACTCGTCAAGTGCAATGCGGATGCCCTTGCGCAATTTCATGCGGCGTCGCCAGTCGGCTTCCTTTTTGACGCCCTCTTTACTCTTTGGGTCTTTGATCTCCGGGCGAGGTAAATGGTGTGAAGCTTCTGCTCCTTGTGCTGGACGCTGGAGAGGCGTTGGTTTTGGTGGTTCGCGTGGCTTTTTCACGTCAGGTAAACCTCTCTTCTCATTGAACCCACCGAGTATGGATCGATCAAAGATCTCAGCCTTGATGGTCTCGGGGTGCCCACCAAGCGAATCAATGGCCCGCTCCAGTCCTTCTTCCACCGTCTGAGGACGTGCATCCTTGGCACTGGCTTTCTTCGGGCGACCGCGACCGCGCTTCTTCTCTGCCTCGACGCTCTTGATGACAGCTGCCACGACGTTGTCTGACATGGCGACGGGTAAAAAGCAAATAAAAGAATTCTATTGAATCCAATGTATGTATACCAATGAGTAAGCAAAAAGAAAAAGCGGTATCAGTACCAAGTAATCCTTCTTACGACCCAAAAAAGGCAATCAAGACTAAACCTCGCGCTTTGATTGAGGATGAAGGCGACGATGAAATAATTGCGCGTTTTCACGACGTACAGGACGAAACAGACCCCGATGAAATTACATCACCCATTGCACCTGATGGAAGTGTTGTATATGTTCCCGATACAATGCGCATGCCTGATTACACTGACGGAGAAAATCCAATTGACCGTACTATTGACGCCATAGCCGAGGCTCCTCAGATTCTCCATTTAACAAGTCCTGAGAACGCAGAGCGGTATACTATTCGGCCTTTCCGCTGGGAATATGTTGCTGAAGATTTTACAATAGTCAACTGGGGAAAACGTCGTAGTGGCAAGACACGGTTTACGCGTGCATTCATGAAAGCAACTCGAGCGAGATATGTAAATGTGATTATTTTTACTGGTAGTTACTATGATCACGAATATGATGATCTCGTGCCAGTGGGAAATATTGTAGATGGTTTGAAAATGGATGTATTGAAGAAGATGATTATAACACAAGAAGAAGCTGTCGAGAAGATCCAGAGCACTCATCGAAACGAGAAGAATATATCACTTCTGATCGTTTTTGATGATGTACTGGGAGACAACGCGCTGCGGCACGCGCCGTACATGGAGGATTTGTTTTTCCGTGGGCGTCATCTGAAATGTACCATTATTATCAATCTACAAGATACAAAAGGTATTCCTCCGAACATGAAGAGTAATACAGATCTAGCTGTTAGTTATGTACAGCGTTCACAGCGTGATAAAGAAGCGATGCGTGAACAGTTTGCTGATTTCTTGAAGAACGACAATGACTGGGAGGCACTGATACAGCCTCTACTGGAGTTGTACTCCTATACGTTTGCTGCGTTTATCACCAGCACACCGCGGCTCAAACAAAAAGCAAGTATCACCATTGGCATCGCACAAGAACCAGAGCAGGGAGAAAATCAGCCCCCAATTGTCATGGGCAACCGGAAGATGTGGAAAGACTATGAAAACCAGCTCATGTCTCTAAAGAACGGCTGGATGTTACTGATGAGTCGCATGGATAATAACTGGGGGGTCATCACTAAGTATACTCCTGGTTTTGTGGGATCAAAGGATATATGGACCCCGGAGCTTGAGCCGATGCCTGACTGGTACCGCGACAGAGCGCAATTTTACACTGGCACTCAAAGTGACCGATCACAAACTACAATGGCGCAAAGAGAATATGTACAGAATTATTTAGCTGGTAATCATTAAAAAAAATAACTATGAGTTTGCAACATCTCCCATGTGAACTTTTGGAACAAGTATGTTCTTTTTTACAAAACGTGGAAATTGCTACTTTATTACACGCACTGTATCCTACTAAGTGTTTTGGAATGCAGTACTTCGACGCGCAGCGAAAAGTGGTGTCTCTTTTTATTTGTTCGTACTGGGCAGGAGCGATCGAACTGGGGCCGCGTATTCCGGTATTGTTCTTAGGTGTCGAATTTATTTGGTCCCCCGAGGGAATAAGTGGTGTGTTTGATGCACCAAAAAGCAAAAAAACAGAAAGACTACTCTGGGAAAATAGACATCTTGTGGTCTAGCGCGCTAGGTTTTGGTGTGTTTTTTGTTGTAATATAATATATATAATATAATATAATTAAAAAACACTTTTTAATCCACGCAAACGAAGAACATGGAAGTTGTAAAGACAGAGATAACTCATTACGGTGATGCTTGTTTAATTAAGACGCTTGTTATAGAAATCCCCCAGGGACGCCATGATGAACTTGAGCTTTCATACGAGTATGAATGGTTGAATAACGGTAAAAGTGTTTGGCGGGGAGACCGGTTTGTTGACGCTGATATAGTCTGGGATACTAATGGTATTATATATGAAGATGACGATATTGACTACTATGCCCAACCACCGTCCTGTTCACATTGATGTTAATCTTCTAGTATGTAATCTCTGATAAACTTGCAAATATCCTGTTTATCTCGGTTGGTTTCTGTCCATTTCCCAATACACACCGGAGAGCATAGATCTAGGTGAAAATACGAGTCCGCGGCCCACCGATCTGAGAACACGAAATGATGACACACGCTCAATTTATGGCACAGACTACAGGAGCGGTAGTGGCAGCGTTTTTCATATACCATACAGTACCAACGTTTTACGCTGCTCATCTTTTCTATTGCAATGGATGACACTAGAAATAATGCTGGGACGGACGACAGCACTTGTACTAGCCCTTGGTGGGATATTGGGGTATTTGGCACTGCGCCAGAGTGGTGGTACCGCTGGGTTAGTTCAGCCTGGAGCTCAAGCGTTGAAAGTTCCGCCAGTCCCCCCGACCCCACAGACTTCCCCAGAGACACACGAACAAATGTGCTGTGACGATTGTGACAAGTATGTGAACGACTTGGATCACGTGCAGGTGTATTAGTTTCCAAACAAAATACTCTAAGCAAATAAATGAAAGAAGACCAGCATGCGGTGGCTTATGCTAATCACGATTCCGACTGCCATTCTCGGCGGTTTGAGTATCCACAACACATGGAAAGAAGACAGACCAGACCCATGCGGCAAGTGGGCGGATCTAGGCAACGGCTTCTTGGCGTTGTTCTACCCAAACATTTACTTGTTCCACAACACCTCTCGTCTCTGCCACAGTTATTCGGGGCGTATTGTAGAACCACCGTACGGGCCGCCCTGTGATGTTTGCTCAGAAGATCAATATCACACGGAACTCATTTACGAAGGAGACGCCTTGGGAGATCCCGATGTTGTATACATAGAGGAACCTGACTTTGAAAAGAGTACCGGGGAAGTACGAAAGGACGTTGGATCGCATACGCATGTGAAGAAGTGTACACCTGTACAGGGGCTTGGAGGGGCTGAATTTTTTGGAAAGGCCATAGACCCGTTAACATATATAATGGGAAGAATCTGGGGCGCAGAGGGCGTAAAACAGCGCGACACTATCGGGGCTCATTCGTTGTTACCGAACCAAGATCTTTTTCCAGGGCAAAATCACGTATCACCTGTTGCCTACACCGCAGCAAGAAACATTACTGCACCAAAGACGTATCTATTACGCGATGGTAATCTTGTTGCCCCAGACGGGCGTTATTTTATTCCCCCTTTAATTGTCGAGGAAGAAAAAAAGACCATTCCAGGAGGAGGGTACATTGCAACAGGGAAAGACAACCAAGTGCACTTGGACGATCCACAATCACTATCGTTTTACAACTCAGCCCTTTCCTATTTTGGCATGACCAGTGAGCATGTAAAACACCTCGAAACAGAAACTGATGTGAGAAACTACGCAGCCGCGTTTATGTATAATCGAGGCCTCAAAGGTGTAGATTACACACACGTAGCAGATGATCCTGAACTCTTTACTGCGTATGCTAGCAAGTTTCCCGATTCAACATCCCCAGAGGATGGGCACAAAGTTAACCCCGCTCCATTACAATATGGTGCCATAGGCGACTATTCCGGAGATTATTTGCAATACATCGAGCAAAATTTGATGACCGATGGCCCGTTTACTTTTCAGCCTGTTTACTAATATAAAGTCAAACTTTCTAATACATTTTTGTAACCAGAACAATATGTCGTCCAGAACACCCAAAGCATCACCGTCAAAGGGGGCGCAGCTCTCCGGAGTGTCCTCTATGGATCACTCGTATGCCGATGCGTCTCAGCTTCGCGGCATCACCGAAAAGAACAAGGATCAGGCGATCAAATCTGTCGGTGGGCCCCTTAAAATTGACAGCGAAACTGGTGCGCCAATGGCATGGAACTACGATGCTAACGGAAAAATACAGTTTGTTGATTCCCAAGGAAATGCAAGTGGAGAGGCCGTCGATGTCCCTGCAAATCAGTATGTTTCTCACAAGTATCCTGTCCCGTTGATGCCGGCCGACCCAATGGACACCAAAATGCGTTTTTTACAGGCACTTGGCGATCCTGCCCGCGCTCCACAAATTCTCGGTCCGGAGGTTGGGGGGGTACTTGGTAATCAGTTTCAGCGTTTTTCGGGATGGGACCCCGATGCTAACGATGGAAAGGGGGCACAAGTTGCTCGTGGTATTGAGGTAGAAGTTGGACCGAATGAGTTTGTGGATTACATGGCCCGCAAAGAGGCTGAGATCCAGAAGCATAACTTTTGGAACTGGTCGACGCGTCAATTCGACACGAAGAATCCCGCTGATCTTGAGAAGTACAACAAATTGTTTCCTGAAGTCGTTGGCCAACAAGAACAGATTATTGATCACTACCTGGAGCTGGCCGGAAGATTGCACAAGATTCGTCTTCGAGGAGCCCAGACCAAGGATGACATGTACCTTTTGTACCTTGTAGATCAAGGATACATCAAGAATCTCGAGGCATCCATTCCAGGTATCGGTGATCTTGGTAAACTTAACAAGTCAGGCGTGGAGTTCACTCCCGGACTTCTCAATCCTCTGCGTTACATTGACCCTACTTGGATCGGCTATCAGAACCCCGTCAACGAGAGTGGTGATCCCCTTCACAATGCCAACAAAGCCCGTGGTGTGAATTGGGGAGGAACGACGCCTTACAATTCAGCGACGTCGGAACAAAGAGGAAGCATTGATGCTGTCAATGGAATTTACAAAAATATTCCTACTGGCACTGGGGCGAGATATTATTAAACGGTACTTTATCCTTGAAATACAACAGGCATATACACAGCTGATGGTACACCACTTCCACTCGCCACCCAGTCATATTGTTGCACGCTGTCGCCAAAGTCACGCGTCCGGGGCAGGCTCACGTTCACTTCTGAGCTCCGGGAGTTAATCACGTGCTGCGGCCACACGTAGGCGTTCTTTGCATATTTAGCAGGAATCAAAGCTTCTGCCTTCTCACTTTGTATGCACTCTTCACTGGGATACATCGTTTCTCTCGCAGCCAACGCCGCAACGCCACCAGCTAGCAAAAGCATCCACATTTTTGTACTCTTTCTCTAATTTAGTTAGATATTAATGAAATTATGGCAACGTATGCGCTCTACGCTCTCGCGGGTTTGGCCGCGTTTCATGGGATTTACAACCAAAAGTTGCGCCCAATCGTGGACGGAGATCCGATCGGCGACCACCACGAAGACCGACTCCCCGCAACGCAAGCGCGCGACCTTGCTGCTGGCGAACCACCGTCCTTCAACCCCCAAGATGCATGGCAAATAGACACACAGTACGACCAGCTGCGAGATGTTCCCGATCCAGTGTACTCGGCGATTGACGAGGATGCACACAAGTGGAGTAATGACGGAGGCGTACAGCGTGCGCACGGTGCCTCGTTGTACCCTACCTATCTTCTCAATCCTACTACGTATATGCCTGGCGATGTGTTGGGTGGGCAGATCTACAGCGGGGCTTTTTACGCATAGCCTGTTTGTTTATTGCAATACAACTCCATGAACAAAAACTCTGGTGCATTCAAATCGTACTGATCACTCATCGCTGTAAACACGCGCATCAATTTACGTGTCTGTCCATTGACAAGCCATCGTTTCATACACTGGTTTGAACAAAAGATACGAAAAGGCATATCGTCCCCTTGCTCGTAGATAAAAACGCGCACTACTTTACTCATACACTGAAAGTCATTGCATTGAAAATTGTTCTCTACTGCCACCTCCTCCTTTTCTACTCGCCCGTCGTGTTGAATGGTGTATTTGGTTGCCATCCTAAAAACACAAAAAATCAATATTCTAACCCAATTAATATGAAAACAACAAAACTATGAACCAATTAGGGTGTGCCACGTCATCCCCTTGTGTTTACAACGACAGACATCACCGTGCGTACTGGGTTATTGATATGAGCACAAATATGAAGCTCGGACTCATTCACGTTCCTGACCCTCTTGACGACGGAACAGGAGCATCACTTACGTGGGTGAAATCGTCTATCCGGCACGCAGTAGAGATACAGCCAATTACGTGTACCTGTAATGTCGGACAAAAAGCAAGTTCTTGACGAGAGTCTCGTAGTGGACAAAGAAGCCATCGCGGCTTTGAATGCAATGCCAGTAGCAGGGAACACGGGGACTCCCCCGCTACGTGAACGTAAAAAAACATTCTCGCTCGATGAGGTGTGGGGACAATATGGTCCCGCGATCTCCTACGGTATCGGAACATTACTTGGAGTTGGCATCGTGTATTGTGTGCATAAATGGTACTCCGGAGACGTATGCGCTGTAAGTGCAACCAACGAAGTCCCTAATTTGGGCGCCGCTGACGCTGTTCATTTATTTGACTAAAAGATTGATTTCATTTATCATTTTCATAACAATCTATTCCGGTTAACATGCATTACTCCGTCACATACAATCGGCCATGGCCGGATTACAAAAGACCAAGCGTCGAACAGAAACAGAAATTCTACAGAACCAAAAAGGGCGCAAAAAAGTGCTGGACAACGTGGGTAAATGAAGTATGGGAGGACGAGTTTTGTCTCTTCTGGAAGTGGAAAGTATGGCGTGATGAGGATTATCAGCTCCCAAGCAACCCAGATGACGATGATGAGGAAGAAGCAGAGTTTCGAGAAATGATCCAAAAAACGCCGGAATTACGCTACAAAATCATGAGAAAAAATCAAGATGAGTGGATTTTTTCTGATTTTTGGATGGATGATAGTTTTTACATTGAGATCGAAAAGTTGTGTTAATCTAACTTATTTGAATAAATATGTCTGCCCTGGGCACCAATTTTTTGCGTACTACCGACGGCACAGTTTACGCACTTGCAGATCTCGCAGAAGGACAGGGCTGGGTAAAGATAGGTGGAAGTTTACAACCACTGGCATTGATGAGTACAGACATTAGCGCTTTTGATGGTGGGTTTGCACGACTCGGTGTAGCGTGCCCCTCGACACTTTTCGAGTCGAACCATATCGGCGGAGCGGCTGACGTACGGCAATGGGAATTTGATACTACCGGTAGCGCCAGTGTGACGCATGACGAAGAGGAGAGTTCTGTAACACTGACGGCGACGGCGGGTGATCGTGCTGTGATGCAAACATACCAGTATGTGCCCTATCAGCCAGGTAAACTACAGCAGATTTTATTCACTGGTGTACTGGACCTGACAGATCCCATTCCCGCTGGTGCCTATGTACGGTACGGCAACTACGATGAACAGGGAGACAAAACTCCAGTGAGTACATTTGACGATACTGGTGATGGGCATTTTTTCCAGGTTGATAGTACTGGATTGAGTGTAGTGGAGCGTCGTACTGTGAGTGGTACAGAGACAGACGATAGTGTTGCACAAGCCTCGTGGAACATGGATAAACTCGACGGTACTGGTGCAAGCGGCTATACAATCGACGAGACGAAGACGCATGTGTTTTTTATACAACGTCAATGGCTTGGAGTGGGAAGTGTGGATATGGGCGTGTTTGTGGACGATCAGCGTATTGTTTGTCACCGGTTCAGTCACGACAATGTACTTGATCGTACATACTGTAAGATGGCTTCTCTCCCGATGCGTATGGAAGCGAATGCAGTGTCTGCGGCATCTTCATGTGAGTGTAAACAGATTTGCTCTACCGTCATCTCTCTCGGTGGCACAGAAAAACAAGGCGCTGTGAGGGTAACGAGTCGTCAAGTAACGATCACAGGCACAGAGCATATCTTCACCATTCGTCTCAAATCAGACCACAATCGATGGAGCGTGTATCCTGTACGTCTTACGGTAGGCGCTACTGGTTTCGGTAATGGCGATGCTGCGCAGGTAACTGCATTGTTGAACGGAACACCATCCGGTGCACTGACATGGACATCAGCCTCCCCTGCTGTTGAAGTGGCCACCAACAACGTAACATTCACCGGCGGTGTGACATTGTATACGCGCTACTTTACAAATACCGACGGTTCAGCAGATATGATCCCAAACAACAAAGCGCTTCCACTTTCTTCGAGTATAGACGGCACTCAGCAAACGCTCACTATTATATTGACTGAGATCGGTACTCTCGGCACTGGGTTTGTTACCCTGACATGGGAAGAATTGATTTAATTAAAGAACATCAGTAATTACATTGCCTGTACCTGTATTTGACACAGCGGTTGTGTACTCGAATGCATTACTACTGGACACCACATTGTTGTCTCCCGAGATAACATAAGCATTTTGCGTGGCATCGGTAGTAGGGAGAACATTGGCAGAGGCAACACATTGATTAGCGGCTATCACAACACCGTCTGTTCCTGCTACAGAAACAGCAATCGTATTTCCTGTAATTATACACTTATCCGCGCCAACAGCAATGTTTACTTCTGCTACTTGTGTATTTTGGTTATTTTCGCCAATGTAATTACCGATAATACTTACTCTGGTTTCTTCAACTTCAATGCCACGGTCGTCGTTATTGATAATGCGATTGCCACTAATACGTGACCCGGTGTCGCCTGATTGTATACGGATACCGTGACCAAGATTACTCTTGATCTCAGACCCTTCGATAAATGCCACATTTGCATCTATCCCACCGCTCTCGTTCCTCTGGAATCGGCTGTTTCCCATGTAAGAGACAGCATTCCCAGCTGCACCAAAAAGGCCATAACCAAGGTTAAAGTCAGATATAACGCCTGTTAAAATCACACGACTAAATCCAAGACGAATCCCATCACGCGTGTTGTTCTCTATCACGCAGTCTGACATGGTACTATACAAACCAGCTGTTTCACAATTGATGCCGTCGTTGTGGTTGTTTTTGATGCTGACATTTGCGATATTTGCAATAGTTGTTTCCGTGCCAGCAGTGCTGATTCCGTTGAAACATTGTGTGATAACTCCTCGGTCAATTATCATATCCACTGTTTTGTTCAATACAATCCCGTCCTTTCCCGCTGCCAGTAAATCCTTGTGGTCAATATCAAAACTAACCAGCTCAGGCGTCCAACAATCAGTAAAATACAACCCACTCGTTTCGATCATGCAAATGTTTCTTACAATGGGACGGTCGCATCCCACAAAAGATACCGTAGGCCCAGTGTCCTCGTTGATAAACATGATATTTTCCACGTGAATGCCACTGAGTACCTCGGTGACATACCAGTCTGATGTGCCTGTTGCTGAGAGATTCGGGGGGATGACCTCTAAGAGTACAAGATTGGTATCGTCGGTAATCGATGCAATCTGGATGTACCCGTAATCGGGGATAAAAAGAGAGCGCTCCACCACAAGAGGGCCCGCTGCAGCAATGGTCGTGAAGAGTGTACCCACACCTACTACTGCGGTCGAACCAGCAGTGTATGTGATGGTGCCAGTACGGTACGGCGTTACTCCCGAGTCAAAAGAGAGCGAGCCAGTGCCGTCAAAGTCAATGATCGTATCCCCCTTATTCTGCCCGAAGAAACGATAGTTGTCGTCAGTGACACTGAGCGCAGCCGCCTCTGTGTATGTCCCCGAGCGAATCAAAAAGGATCCTCCTGTGGGAAATGTTCCTGGCAGAGCAGCAATTAGTGCTCCAGGTGTTGCATAATCATCAGGAACAATGGCATCGTAGATGCTCGAGATCGTAGAGCCAGCGACACTCTCCACCTCTGTGTCGCCTGCATTCACACGTAGGTATTGTCCTGCAGCGAGCGTACCCACACTAAGGATCTTAGTGGTGGCATCTCTGATTAAATTGGTACCTAATAAACCGGTTGTAGCCATATTTCTTGTATTATGTGTTAGATTTTACAAACAGCGAGAGGGGTTGATTTATTAAAAAACATCAGTAACCACAACATGGCTTCCAGCGTCATTCACGGCGTTAGTGAACCCTTCGATGCGGCACCCCCTTACGATCGTGTGGTTTCCTGTGCCTATGTCCGACTGAATGACGCCATTTGTCGCGCTTCCAGATATATCACAGTTATCGACAGTTGTTTTAGTCCCGCTCAAAACAATAGCATCGCCGGTGTTATCTTCAAGCTGACAATCGCCAATAATTAACTTGGTATTGTCGGTCGCCTCGACATGTATTCCATGAGCACCGTTTCCACTTGACACGCACGAGGTAATGGATACTCTTCCTCTGTTAAATGAAGTCGCAGCTGAGAAGAAGAAACCAGAATCGGTGTTGTTGATTGCTGTGCACCGAGTGTAACTTGCGCTGTGCTGACCAAGCCCAAAACCGCTTCCAGTACAGTTGTCTGCTAAACATCCTAGATACACCAAGGCTTCGTATTGTGACACTCCAGCACCTCCTCTAGCGGCGAAACCGTCACCATTTTTTGCTGTGCACCCGGTAAAAACAACATGCGAATCGTCACCGCCAGTTTCAAAGCCAACATCGACACACCTATCCGCGAGGCAACTCGTAAGACTTGCACGATGTGCGTACGTAGAACCAGAAACATCCAAGCTATAACCCCTTAAGGCGTTTGTTACGCTGCAATTATCAAAATGGCAAAAAATTCCCTCACCCAAAAAACCTCTGCCACCTTCAATATTGCGAATGTGTGTATCTCTTACAACTAATGCGCAAACTTCAGGCGTTGCAGCAACGCAATAGTGTTCAGGGGAAAAAGTACAGTCGTTGATTCTGCACGAATAAATCTGAGGGCGGATTCCCCGCAAAGAAAACTCAATAAGTCGCTCTGATAACTGAAAATTCGAAAACGTGCATCGCTCAATAATAACTTGATCACCAGCGGCTGTACAATCCAGAAATGGTGTTGTTGTGATGTTTCCACCGGTAAAATGCAAATCTCGGATGTGAAAATTGATCGGGGAAAATACTTCATACGACAAACCTGCAGTAGTCGTTCCATTGTATGCTGTTGCCAGTTCCAGGGTAGTATCATTGGTAATACTTGCAACAGTCAGGTATTCACACCCCACCTTCAACGTCTGCCCCGCAGAAACATTGGCAAGAAACGCAGTGCCAGCACCAGTAACAGTAGCATCAGCATCTGTAAGCGTAATAGTTCCTGTACTGTACACAGTACCAGCGAGAGCGTTAATGTGAACGTCATTACCACCGAGATCGACATTTGTTGATATTTGTGTTTGACCGCGAATAGAAACACCATCACTGACCGGCCAATCTGCTGTTTCCGTTCCCACGTAAGTACTCAGTACACAGATGTTCTTCTCGCCGGCGGTCAGAGCTGCGTTTACCGAGGCATAATCCCCCGGGACACATACTTCATTACCGAGACCGGCGGGTGACACTGACTCGATGGTAGTTCCTGCGCCGTTCACGGCAAGGACTTGCCCTGCGGTGAGTGTACCGATACCATAGATAACATTCGCTAGATCTCTAACAAGATTGGTTCCGAGGAAACCGGTTGTAGCCGCCATTACTTATTTAATTTGTTAGATTATTACTGCAGCGTGCAGTGCCATATAAACCTACCTTCGTTACCATGGCAACCAAGACTTACCAAATATAGTAGCCACACCGTTACCATAGCAACGGAGTCTGTTTTATAAGATCAGCTGTGCGTAGGTTGGTTCTGTAGAAATGGCGACACTGTACACGTTTTTGAAAGACACTGAACCGGGGCAAGTACGAGTCTTGCAAATATACAAACCAACATCCAATCACAATCAAAGCGACTGGCTTGATTTTGTACGAGATGGTGGTATTGATTATCTGCACGTGAAACCAACGACAACGAACCGAGATCGAGTATATGGGTTTTACAGGAAAGAAGGCTGTCTTCTTTTTGAAGAGGGCAAGTATCAATTGATGCATAGAGACATCAATCTACGTGCCGGAGACTCGTTGTTGATTTTCTCGCCGCATGTTTTCGTGAACAAGAAGAAAAGCGATCTTTTTTACTTTGAGCAAACAATAGACGACATTTTCGATTCACCGCCGAAGAAATACAATGCTGCTTACACGGAATTTTTACATCGCGGTCATATTATTCTGAGGCCCCCAACAGAAAAGTTCAGTGAACTGTGCCATGACATTGTGACAACCATTCAAAACGAAGATTCTGATTTTAAAGATAACCCCTCGTTAATGGCCATGTTATATGGTGCATGGTTGGATGAACACTTTCCGTGGATGCAAAAGGATATAGCCACCTTTGAGCTTAACATCTCATGGCTCAAGAAAAGATATACCGGGACCTCTACATATAAATATTATTACAAGGCCGCTTCCACACGCGTATGCTATCATTCTTTTGAAGTCGAACCCACTGCTAGAATAGGCTTTTATTAATCTTGTATTTGTCGTGGATACAATATAACTGGCAAACCCATGTCTTCTCTATGTTCAACAATAAAATGAATAAATTTTTTCGCGCTGTGTAACTCGTATCCAGTTATTGTGAAATCCCATTTACCGGTCCCCCTCTCATATATAATAAAAAAGGGGCTTTGTTTAACTACCGCATGAGTGTTATTTATATATACTGGATCTATTCTAGATGCCATAGTAGCGATCAGCGATGGCAACAACAACAATAGTACGTCTTGGTGTAACTCCTGCTTATCCTACTGGTACACGTCTTAGGCGCAGTGTAATGTGGTACAAGGAAGGCTCAGAACGGAGAAATGACTTGCCGTCGAATGCTACTATACTGGCGTTTGATGGTACTAATGTCAGCGTGTTAAACTTGGAAGGTGAAGTACAACTTGATTATCCCATGGAGTTTATTCGCGATCTGGGTGGTAATTCATATGCGGGGGGGTCGGCAAAGCTCCAATTTTTGACCCTTGTAAACGAGTTGTAACGCGTGGAGGTGTATACACCGGGCCTATCATTACTGCTGGTCCGTAGTTACTCTGGTGCAGGTACCAGTCTTTGTCCAACAAATAACACGCCCACCGAATAAAAAAAGTCCAAATAACAACGATTGCTATCATACAAAAAATCACAATGAGCACTCCAAGCGTGTCCATGTTCTATCTACGACCGAGACAAGTAGATAATATCTCTACGATAACCAATAACATATAATAGAGAAATAACAACAGAATGATGCCAAGCATGATGTTTAATATGCACTGGGGCGCAAGAAAATATATACAGTGGAAGTCCACGGCGATGCGGTACTATAGGCAACATCAAACCGGAGCGTCTGATTGGCTGGCACTGCGTTCCCTACATAGCTAGGCAAAGTAATAGTAAAGTCGGGGTTCGGTGGTTCAAGGGCACTCAGTATAAGGGTTGATATAACTGACGTACCCACAAAAGATGGATCGAATGTAAACACAAAACGATCGACCTCAACAAAGCGTGACACCCCCAGTGTTTGATCGTGCATAATGCGAACGGCCTCTACTTCTACCTCAGCACCGCCTGGATAATTGGCAGCAACTTCTGTCAATGGTACATCAACAGAAACAGTGTCACCACCACCACCGCTTCCAGTGACATACAAAGTAATAGGAAACGGTGGATTAGTTACACCTCCAGTAGCACACGCAAATAAAAAGTATGTGTTCAGCATGTCCTCGAAACGAGCGCGTGTAGTCGCACCGATCAAATTACTATCTGCGCTTGCAAACTCGTAGTGAATACCATCGCCACCCACTCGAATAATATCACTATTTTCATTATACACGGCACAAAAAGTATTAGCAGTGATGACTGGCATTGCGGTTACCTCTGTGCCATTGTCGAAGAGCACATGGGTGGTACTCGTATTATTTGAGATAGTTACACTCATTGTCGTTCTTTTATTTCTTTAGACTTAACTATGGGAACACCCAGCCCTATTCTGTGTCGTGGACATTATAAAATAGTTTAATTATTTATTTATTCAATGATAATATATTCAACATCTTCCTCGATTACGGTGACATATTCAGCTTCCTCCACCTCGTCCATCTGGTGTGGTTCGAGTAATTGTATCTGTTGACGTATTTGCTCGTCTGCTTCTTCCTCAGTGGCCCCATATCCATCAAAAGTTATTTCCTCGATTAATTGTAATTCTTCATCTTCACTATCAGAATAGTATAAATCCAACTCTTCATGAGAAGAAAAGTCAGAACTAGGTGGGCACGAGCGTTTCTTCTCTAGCTCTTCATCACTATCCTCCCAAGAAGGCCGAGATCTCTTCAACGGGCGCTCTTCCTCGTCGTCTGAACTCTCGTATATGACAACACCATCATCGGCGTCACGAATAAAGGCTGGACCAGCACGAATTAACCGAGATCCATACATCAATTCCTGTGGCTCGTCATCGATAAAGTCAACGTCTTCCTCGGTTGGAGTCTCTTCATCGCTCATCTCCTCGTCGGAGTGTATCTCATCCCCGAACTCAGGCTCCGAGTCGCCGTCATCCATAATATCCTCTTCATTTACCTCAAAAATACCCTCGAAGAACATATCTGTGTTTACAGTGGTCTGCTCTCTCACCCACTCCGAAAATTGATTTAAATCGCCTCTTTCCCTCCCGAACATCATGAAAGATATCAAAACACGACGAGCCCAAAAACAGTCCCGTTTTTCAAACTTGAACCGGGTGCCTGATGGATCATCAAACTCGAGGAGATCCCACGCGCGCTCAAGTGCCTTTGTGGCGGAAATTAAATCTTCAAAACTCCAGTGAGTGAGCAGGAGCCTTTCCATCCAATGTCCCATCATTATATCTGCTGGTTTCTCCAGTACATCCGATTGCACAGGCACAGGGAGCCCCATTACACGGTAGTCCGTTGACCTCTTTCCAAGTCCTCTTCCTGCTTTTCCTCTGTTGAATGCCATTGTTGTTGTAGTTGTTGTGTTACACATATTGAGGCGCAGTGTCCCTTATAAACCACGCTACGTAACCATGGCAACCGTCGGAGCTGCTCTCATTGGCCGATTTTTTATTAGCCAATAGATACACGCGGACTCGGAGTAGCTCCGGTCCAATCGGAGTGCTCGCTAGGTGTAGACATGTCTACAGGGTGGCGCTAGTGTCTACGGGGTGGCGCTAGGTGTCCACAGCTATCTCGCTAGGGGGCTGGGGTGAACCCCCAACCCACGCCTAAATTTAAATTAACCCTAGGTCCGACA
>Ga0316204_10002593_pt1 | contig 40126 bp, 30 predicted proteins | sample 6monrhotite_MG_2_FD_205661 | JGI IMG/M metagenome (GOLD analysis project Ga0316204, IMG submission 205661) | Microbial mat bacterial communities from mineral coupon in-situ incubated in ocean water Damariscotta River, Maine, United States -... | ecosystem: Environmental > Aquatic > Marine >...
TGCGATGGAGAGCTCGAGCGTATCCTTCGTCGTGTAGAGCTCCCCGGCGAGCGGGATCTCCACGAGGAGGAACGTCTTCTGCGGCCACTGGGTGGCTCCGCCCGCGATGCGCGCGAAGAAGATGCGGGCCGCGTCGCCCTGCAGGGCCAGCGTCAGCGCGGTGACGAGCACCGCTGCGGTACCGAGGCCGAAGGAGGTGCGCGACGGCCGCGGGTCGCTCGTGCCTTCGAGCGCGAGCGTGGCGGCGCGCTGCTCGGCCTCGGCGATGACCTTCGCGACGAGGGCCGGGTCGATCTCGCTTCCGGGAGTCGTCGCGCGGCCATCACGCAGCTGCACGGCACTGACCAGCACCTCCTTCAGCTCCGGGTGCGCGCGCTCCAGGAGGACGGCGAGGCCCTCCGGGCCGGGCACGCGCCGGAGCCGCAGCGCGAGGTCGCGCCACAGGAACACGACCGGGATCGCTCCGAGGACGAGGAGGTGGACCACACGCACGCCGGCCGGCACGTGCAGGGTCCAGTCGACCAGGAAGATGAACAGCAGCCAGATCGCCGTTCCGAGCAGCATGCGGCCGAGGCCGAAGAGCCACACCTCACGCACGAGGCGCGCGTGCAGGCGCGCCAGGAGCTGGTCGAGCGTCGGGGTGTTGGGGGCTGTCGGGCTCACTCGTGGGTCAACGCGCTAGCGCTGGAAGATGGGCAGGAAGCGGTAGGGGATCTCGAGGGTCAGGACGCCGCAGGCCGTGCCGAACGCGGGACCGGGCCCCGTGCTGTTCGGCCACGAGCCGTCCTCCTTCTGCAGCTCGATGAGGACGTCGCGGACCTCCTCGAAGTAGGGCTCCCAGTACGGGCTCCCGACCGTGTACATGGCCTGCACCCCGTAGTAGTGGCCGTACCAGAAGAAGTAGTGACCCTTCTTGCGCAGCCCCTCCTCACGATTGAAGGAGCCCAGCTCGCGGGTCAGGAACTCGATGCCGCGCTCGATGGCCGTGTCGGAGTAGATGCCGAGTCCGTGGAGCGCCGTGACGCCCGCGGCGGTCAGGGCGAACGACGAACGCGAGAACACGTCCTTCTGGTAGTGGAAGGTGCCGATCTCGGCGCGGCCTCCGTACGAGCGGCGGTAACCGCGGGAGGCCGACTCGCCCGTCACCGCGGAGTCCACCACGTAGCGCGCGGCGCGGTCCACGGTCCCCTTGGGGACGCGAATGCCGATGTTGCGCGCCGCCCGCAGAGCGAGCACCTGGCACACGACGATCGACATGTCCGACTCGATGGCGTACGGCTCGTAGCGCCAGCCGCCCTCTTCGTTCTGGGACTTCACGATGAAGTCGACGGCCTTCTGGAGCTTGCGCTTCACGTCTTCGCGCGGCGTCGTGCCGTAGACCTCCGCGAGGAACAGGGTCGCGAACGCGTGGCTGTACATGCGCGTGCGGTGGCGCGTGATGTAGCCGTCCTCCTGGACGCTGTCGAGGATGAAGCCGAGCCCGCGCTCGACGTTGTCGCCGTAGGGGCCGCGGCCCGGGAGGTTGCCGCCGGCGAGGAACGCCATGCACGCGAGGGCGGTGACGCCCACGTGACCGTTCGTCTTCGAGGTGAAGTTGTAGTCGTTGTTCAGCTTGTAGCCGATCTTGGCCGTCCAGCTGCCGTTCGGGTTCTGGTTCGCCGCGAGCCAGGTGAGTCCGCGCTCCACGGCACGCGCCTGCTCCGGCGTGATGTCGATCGGGTTCGTCCCTCCTTGCGGCACCGGCATGTCGAAGGACTGGGCGGAGGACGGCAGGGCGCAGGCGAAGGTGGCGATGGCCACTCCGACGACGCGCTGCAGCGCACTCAGGACCGCGGGCTTTGATCGATCGTTCATTGGATTTCCAGGTAGCCGAGTTCGGGCTCTCAACGCAGGACCTCGAGGGTCCCGTCACCAGCCAGGATCAACGCGGATCCGATCCCTTGCAAGTCAATCTCGTTGCTGGCCCCCAGCTTGGCGTCGAGGAGCAGCTGTCGCCGTGTACGACCCGTGTTGCGGTCCAACAGGAAGAGGTTGGAGTGGGCGCGCCCGAAGCGGGTGTTGCCCTTCGTGCTGAACACGAGCGCGACGAGCTCCTCGGTCTCTTCGGGGAGTCGCGTAAGCGCGTTGTAGAGCTCGTCCCGCGTGAGCGCGAGGCGCTGCGACCAGCGGAGGTTTCCGTACTCGAGGTCGAACGCGTCCAGGCGCAGCTCGCCCGTCTCGTCCGGGAACCGGTGCATGTAGACGGTGGGCGTGTCGAGCGTCACGCGACGCTCCTGGGCCACGCCGACGAAGCGGTGATCATGGGCGAGCTCGTAGCTCCCGATCCTGCGCGTCGCGCCGATGCGCAGGTCGAGCTCGACGAAGATGCCGCGCACGTCCTCGGTCTCCGCGCCGACGACGGGCAGCAGAATGAGGAAGGTGCGGCCGTCCCACTGCAGGACCGAGCGCAGCTGGCGGCGACCCCCGGAGACCTGTCCGAAGTCCACGTTCCAGGCGAGGTCACCCGTGCGGAGATCGATCGCCAGGATTCGGTTGCGGTCCTCGTTCCGGCCGGTCAGGAACCACGGGACGATGAGCTGTTCGCCCGAGATCCAGGCGGCGCGGTGCGCGGACTGGTGGATTCGAACGGGCAGCTCGAAGTCGACGATCGGGCGTCCGCTGAAGAGGTCGAGCACGCGACCCCGCTGCTGCGAGCGGCGAGGCATCAGCACGATGCGATCTGCGCCGATGATCGGTTGACGGCCGAAGCGGAGCGCGTCGAGGTCGGTGCTCCACACCTCCTGACCCCCGGACCAGTCCAGAGCGTGCAGTGCGTCGTACTTGCCGGCTACACGCGCGGTCGCGAGGACGAGTCCGTCACCCGAGCGAAGGGAGTGGACCTCGCCTTGCTCCGGCGACCAGTCCTGCTCCCAGAAGCGCGTGCCGTCCTCGCGGTCGATGGCGTAGACCCGCTTGGAGCTCATGGCCACCACGGCGCCGGGGACGAACACGATCGCGTCCGACCAGCTCGGAGGCATGTCGCCCGGAAGGAGCGCTTGCTCCCACAGCGGTCCAGGCTCGTCGCCCGCGAGCGCGTCGCTGGCGTAGGCCACGAGGCTCAGGTCCCGGCCACGCGATCCGCTCTCGCGCACGTACAGCAGCACGGGCTCCTGAGGTGAGCCTTGGGCGGGCGGGATCTCACCGAGGAACACGTAGTTGCCGTCGGACTGCGCGAGCGCGGTGATCTCCGTGTCGAAGGTCGGCGCGCTCGGCGCTGGGGTCGTCGAGGTCGGCGTCGCGCTCGCGAGCTCCGCCAGCGTGCGCCCCGCGTGACGGGGGGCGGGGGAGACGAGGCCCGGGTGCCGCTCGGCGAGGACGCGGTACAGCCCGCGCGGGTAGTCGACGTTCCCGGAGGTCTCCAGCGAGGCGCCGAGGTGCAGCAGCAGCTCGAGCTGTCGGGGCGTGGCCTCGGTCGGACTCCAGGACTCGGGCAGCTCGCTCAGCGCGATCTCCGCGACTGCCGCGGCGTCACCTTGCTCGCTCGCCCACAGCAGGAGGTCGTCGTTCGCTGCGCGCCCGGCCTCCGAGAAGGGGTACAGCTCGGGCACGAGCTCGAGCAGGTCACGGTCGTGGGTCTCGCGGGCCTCCGCGAGCAGCTCCTTCGCCTCGCGCTCGTACGGCGCGTAGCGACCGTAGCGCTGAATCAGCTCGTCGATGCGTCGTCGAGCGAGGTCGGCGACCGTCTCCTTGGCGGAGCTACCGCGAAGGAGCGGCTCCTCCGGCCAGTACTCCAGCAGCCGTTGCAGCTCCGGGAACTCATCGGCGGGCACCTCGCGATCCGCCGCGAGCTGCGCGCGCTCCAGAGTCGTCCAGAGAGAGATGGGCAAGCTCCAGGTCGCGAACAGGCTGGCGTTGGCCTCCGTCAGGGGCTCGAAGCGCCACCCGTAGGGGAGTCCGCTGAGCTCGGTGGCGACCGCGATCAGCTCGCTGCTGGAGCAGCGCTCGTCGAACAGGGCGAGCACCTCGAGCTGGGCCTCGGGGTCTTCGTCGATGACGAGGCGGTACTCCTCGATGAGGGTGTCGCGCAGGGAGTTCACGTCCGGCGCGAAGTCCCGGGCGCGTCGCAGCGCGGTCAGGGCGGAGGCTCCGTCGGCGAGATCGACGTACACCTGTCCGCGGGTGCGGAGCAACGTGTGCATCTCTCGCTGAATGTCGTCGGACACGGTCGCGACGCCGAGGAACGGATCGAGCAGGCTCTCCGCCTCGATCAGCCAGTCGCGCGCCTGCGCGGTCCGGCCGGTCTCCAGTTCGGTGCGACTGCGTTCGCTCAGGAGACCAGCGAGGTAGAGCGAGGACTCCAGGTCTCCGCCGCTCTCGTCGTAGCTGCGGCGTCCGCGCGCCAGGAGCATGTCCCACTCGAAGTAGCCGTCGAGCGTCTTGGTCGTGAGTGAGTAGAGCGTCCCGTTCTCGACGAGCAGGTTGCCGCCGCGCTGACCCTTCCAAGGCAGGGACTTGTGGCGCCGACCGCCGCCGAAGCGGTCGACCTCGATGCGCTCGCCGCGCGTGGGGATGACGACTCGATCGTCGAGCACGATGGCGCGCGCGCTCGTCGCTTCATTGGTCTCGATCTCGCCGGCGGGGTAGCGCCAGGCGAGCTCCAGCGGTGCCTCGCGGGACAGGCCCCCGGAGGAGCGCAGCGCGAGCACCGGCCAGCTTCCGAGGAACACTGCGTTGCGGTCCGCGCCGAGCAGGACATCGATCTGATTGCTGCGGGAGCTCCCGGCGATCGCGTCGATGAAGCCGTACGGGATGGCCCACAACGTCTCACCGCTCTCCAGGTCGATCCCGAGCAGCTCCTTGCTGTCGAACGGTGCCGACACCACGACGCCGTCGGCGACGACGGGAGGCGCGTTGCGCCACACGTTGCGGATTTTCTCCGCCTGGAAGTGATTGCGCTGCAGGAGCGTGATCTGGTCGTACAGCGTCTCCCACAGGATGCTGCCGGAGAACAGGTCGAGCGACGCGATCGCTCCGAGCTGCGACTGCACGACGACGCGGTCGCCCTCGACGCGCACGGGCGGCGCGCTGAACTCGCGCTCGGCGCGCGCGAACATGTTGAGCTCGCGTTGACCGCTGACGAGCTGCGTGGTCCAGAGCAATTCGCCGCTGACGAGGTCGTAGCAGGCGACGTAGAACTCGATGCGTCCGTACATCCGGTGCACGGGGACGAGCACTCGTGAGGCGCTGATGACCGGCGGGCCAGCGACGCTCATGCGCTCGATGAAGTCGCCGGTCTCACCGTCCCAGTCGTCGGAGGGGGCGTGGTTCCAGAGCTCCTCACCGGTCTCCGAGTCGAACGCGTACAGGCGCCGGTCCGGAATGACGGTGGTGATCGAGATGTTGCGGAACGTCGCGTTGGTGATGTCCGAGATGGGCACCTGGTGGGTGCTCACGACGATGCCCTCCGAAGCGGCCGGCGCGATCATCGTGTCCTCGAGGGAGATGCCCTCGAAGAAGTCCGAGCGCCGGTGGCCCACCTCCTTCCAGCCGCGCGGCAGATCGCTCTCCCACAGGAGTGCACCGGAGTAGGCGCCGATCGCGAACAGCTGCAGCGAGTCGGAGACGAACACCGTGTCGCCGACGCGGATGGGGAAGAGGTTGCTGAAGCCGTGCTCGAAGGGGCGCTGCGACGGCAGGCGGAACGGGCGCGACCAGGTGCTCGCGTGCGGACCGGGGGTGCCGTGCGCACCCTCTCCGGGACCCGGAAGGCGCAGGCTGCCGCGCTCCGGCATCCGCAGGCGATCGATCTCGCTGAGCGGGTTTTCGTCTCCCAGGGTCGCGAGCGCCAGCTGGACCCGGCGCTGCTCGCCGTCCGCGAGCGCGGCGTCGGCTTCGGCGAGGCGTCGTTGCCCGGCCTCCCACGTCACCACGGCATCGCCGTTGAAGTGGACCGGGGCGCGGCCCTCCGCAGCGCCGACGCGACGGGCGAGCGCGCGCGTCCAGGCCTGACGAGCCTCGGACAGGTTGCCGAGCTCGAGCTCGAGGTCGCCGAGGGTCCACCAGGCGAGCACGGCGGCTTCGGTGGCGGGCCAGCGCTGCGTGACCTCGACGAGGGCTTGTCGATCGCTCGCGCCGCGCGCGAGCTCCAGCGCCGCGAGCGCGCGATCGGCGTAGCGCCGTTGATAGAGCTCGAGCGCTTCCGGGGGCAGCTCGAGCAGGTACTCGCTGGCGAGGCTCCACGTCCCGCGGAACACGGGCGCGTCGCTGGCGCGACCGCTGGCCACGCGCACGAGCTCACCGCGGTGCGTCTCGATCAGCTCCTGCAGGTCGGCGATCGCCTCGTTCCAGCGCTCGGCATCGATGTGATCGACGGCGCGCTCCAGTCGCGCTGCCGCGGAGCGCGTGTTCGGGATCGAGAAGCCGGTGATCGCGACGTCGTCGTCGTTCTCGCCGTCGGCACCCATCTGACCGAAGGCCCCGGGCGCCAGCGCCAGCGCGGCTCCGAGCACGAGACCGAGAACACCACCCCTCCGCGCGCGGCGGGGGGGCTCGATCTGCGACGGGCTCGTTCGGGGTCGGATGGGCATGGTCGGCGCGGGCCTCAGGGGTCTATCGGCTCTCGGTCCAGGTTGTCTTGGGTCGCGGCAGGCTGGGTCTCCAGGGGGTCACACGAGCTGGAAACGCTTGCGTAGTACCCACTCGGCCGTGAGGAGGGACAGGATCGCCAGGAGCGTCCACCAGTTGTCCCACGCGTCGTCGAGGCGCGACGAGATCGGCTCCCGGCGCTCCTCGCCTCCTGGAAACTCGTCCAGGAGCTCGTCGAGCTCGGCCAGCGCCACGCTTCGTCCATCCGAGACCGACGCCAGGGCGGCCATCGCCTCGGGGTCTGGGGAGGGGTCCGCGTTCTCGCGGGAGGGCAAGAGGACCTCGAACTCGGTCGTGGCGATCTCCTCGCCGCCGACCTCGATCCACGCGCGGTAGAGCCCGGGGCGGCCGAGCTCGAGCGACGCGCGGTAGACGCCCTCGCGGCCGGGGACCAGCGCGGCGGAGAGCACGCGCTCCTCGCCGTCCTCGCCTTCGAGGTGGATCTCCTGCAGCGGGCGATCGCTCGGGCGGTAGTCCTCGTCGAGGACGCGCGCTTCGAGCGTGACTCGTTCGTCCAGGCTGTAGTTGGTGCGCAGGCTGTCGAGGGTGTAGCGACGGTCGCCGCTCTTCAGGCGTCCGAGCGCGAGCCAGCGGATCGCGTTGCGCCAGAAGCGACCGTGGTACCGATCGCCGTAGCGGTAGCGCCACATCCACGTCGAGTCGATCGCGAGGAACATCGTCCGACCGGACGGGTAGTAGCCCGTGACGATCAGCGGGTGGCGTCCGTAGGGACCGCTCTCGGTCGGGTGGCGCAGGAGCACCTGGCTGCCGGGCTTGGCGCGCCCGACGGCGGAGTACCAGTAGTGTCCGCGCAGGCCTTCGCGCTCCTCCCACAGGATGCGGTTCAGCTCGATGTCGGCGTGCAGGCGAACGATCTGGTGCGGCTGCGCGGGCGTCTCGAGCGTTGGCTTGAACTCGAAGGTCGTGTCGCCCTGGTAGGGCAGGCCGCTCGTCGAGTCGAGCACCACCGGCATCAGCTCCTCGAGCTCGGTGTCGAGGAAGCTGCGCGGGTTCTCGTACTCGCCCGCCATGAACATCACGCCGCCACCGCGCATCACGAACTCGAGCAGGGACTTGCGGAACTCCTCGCAGCGCGCCGGGTCGGGCGAGATCGCGTCGGGGTTTACGTCGCCGAGCAGGATGACGTCGTAGTTCTCGAGCAGCTCCTTGCGGTCGACCGGGACCTCGGTGAGCGTCTGCAGGCCGGGCGAGCGCTCCTGGATGAAGTCGGGCGTCGCCGACATCAAGTACACCTGCAGGGAGATGTTCTGGTCCGCGCGCTTGAGGAGCTCCTTCAGGAAGCGGTACTCCCAGCGCGGATAGCCGTCGATGTAGAGGACGCGGATCTCGGCAGGGTTGACGCGCACCGCGAACTCGACGCTGTTGTCGTCGAGCAGCGTCTCCTCCTCGATGGGCTGAACGCTGACGCGGAAGCGCCGCACGGGCTCTCCCGCGCGGGGGGCCTCGGCGGGGGCGAGGAAGCGCTTGCGCTCGCCGGACTCGTTCGGGGTGGAGGTCTCCTCTGCGATCAGGCGCGAGCTGCCGTCGTCGCCCGTGAGCTCTTCGAGCGTGACGATCGTCTCGGTCCCGGGGTCGAGTCCACGCCCTGCGACGCGCACGGAGATCGCGATCTCGTCGCCCTCGAGTACGTCGCTCGGGACCTCGGTCAGCTCGACGAAGACGTTGCGCTCGCGGCGCGCGTCTCCGATCACGACGGTGTGTACGGGGATGCCGGAGGCGTTCGCGGTGCGCGCGGCGTCGAGGGGCGAGGTGCCGCCGTTCGAGCGGCCGTCCGAGAGGATGACGATGTCCGTCAGGTGGCGTCCGCGTGAGAGCGCGAGCCCCTGCTGCAGCGCGTCACCGACGTAGGTCCCGCGTCCTCGTCCGCCGAGGTTCGCGAGGTCGGCGATGGGCGCGGCGTCCTCGGCGAAGCGCAGGAGTCGAGCCTCGTACTCGCCTTCGGCGAGGTGGGGCAGGAGCCGCTCGCGCAGCGCGCCCGTGGCGAGGTCGAGGCGCGAGGTCTCTTCGAGCGCGCCGCTGCGCCAGGCCGAGAGCGCCTGCCGCGCGTCTTCGTCGCCCAGGTACGCGTCCTGACGCCGCATCGAAGCGGAGTCGTCGACGAGGATGAGGACCTCTGCCGGCCGCACCTCCTCGCTGCGCTGCACGAGGACGGGGCGGAACAGCACCACGAACAGCAGGGCGATCGCAGCGAAGCGCAGGCCGCTGAGCGTCAGGCGGGCGCCGCGCGAGAGGGGCTCGCGCGCATAGGCCGTCCAGGCGACCAGGACCGCGAGCGGAGCGAGCACGAGCACGACGACCCAGAGCTCCGGGAGCTCGAGCAGGCGCAGGCTCTCGCGCACGCCGACCTCCAGCGGGTCGGCGGCGGAGTCTTGCGGGAGCAGTAGGGCGAACGGGCTCATGCGACGATCCTCCGACGGCGACCGATCCAGGCGGACCACAGGGACTCACCGATGAGGAAGAGCAGCGCCGCGAGCGCGAGGCCGCGCCACAGTTCGCCGCGGCTCTGCGGAAGGCCGCTGTCGTCAGCGTCCTCCGACTCCGATTCGATCAGGCGGAAGCCCTCGTGCAGGCCTTCGAGCTCACCGGGGCCGAGGCGCGCCAGTTGACTCTCGTCGGGCGCGACCTGCACGGCGAACGCGAGGCTGCCAGCGCCCTCCGTCTCGATTTGATAGAGGCCGGCGCGTGCGGTGCTCGCGCCCTCGACGGCGGGGAGCCGCCAGCGGCTGCCGGTGACCTCGACGGACTCGGCGTCGATCGTGCGGCGCGAGTCGTCCGGAAGCACCAGCTCGATGGAGCGGGGGAACCGCTCGACCTCGGCGGCGAACGAGCCGCCAGGGGCGAGGGTGCTCTCGGGCCGAGCGGGAGTGCCGGCGTAGCGAACGATGTCGTAGACGAAGGGCACGAGCGCGGGGCCCCAGGTCGGGAAGCCCGTCCAGCTCTCCTGCATGGAGCTCGTCCACAGCAGGACGCGTCCGCGGTCGTACTCGCGTTCGATCAAGAGCGGAGAGCCGCCCGGGTCGTCGAGTCGCGCGAGGACGATGGCACCGTCCTGCGGTCGCGCCGCGAAGAAGTCGTAGAACGGAGCCTCGGTGAACAGGGAGCGCCAGCGCTGCTCGGCGAACAGGGCGAGCGCGGGGTGCTGCTCCTCGAACTGTCGGATGCGGTAGTAGTCCTCGCGTCGCGACGCGACGCTCACGACGCTCTCGAGCTCGGCGGGGGAGAGGCCACTGCCATCCGGGCGGAAGAAGCGTTCGTTGAAGGTCTCGCGCTGCACGCGGTCGCCGAGACTCATGACGAGCGCGGCGCCGGCGGCGACGTGCTCCTCCAGGCGCGTGACGACCTCGGGCGAGAGGCTCTCGACGTTCACGAGCCAGATGAGATCGAAGTCGTCGAGCTGCACGTCGCCCCGCTCGAGGGCGCGCGGCTCGACCTCGGTCGGCGCGAAGGGCGACGGCGCTCCGCCGAGGCCGTCCTCGGCCGGCAGCGGCTCGAGCACAACCAGGAGCCGCGCAGCCGCGTCCTGCTCGAAGTCGGCGGAGGGGGCGCCGTTGACGACGAGGACGCGGACGGGCTCGGGGACGTGAACGACCTGGGTGCGGCTGTCGTCGACTGCGAGTCGGTCGCCCTCGAGCCGCGCGACGAGCGCGTGATCTCCAGAGCGGTCGAACACGACCGGGAAGATGGCGTCCGCCGAGGACTGGCCCTCGACGTCGACGATCTGGCTCGGTCGCCGGACGCCGTCGATCTCGAGCGCGACGCGGAGACCGATGCGCGGCAGGTCGCCGTGGTTCGCGACGCGGACGCGCACCTCGATGGGCGCGCCTTCGCCGATCAGCGCGCCATCGACCTCGAGGGAGCGGATCGAGAGGTTGGGCGGCTGCAGCTCGCCGCCGGAGAGGTCCTCGACGCGGACCTCGATGTCCAGCGCGGTGAGCTCGTCGAGAACGTCGAACAGCCCGCCGCTACCGCCCTCCGGGGCAGCATCGCCTTCCCGCGAGCCGTCGGCGATCGCGAGGGCATCGCGCGTGAACGAGCCGCGCTGCAGGTCGGTCAAGAGGCGAACCTCGACGCGGCTCTGCTGCGTGCTGGCGGCCTCTTCCTTGGCGAACTCGAGCACTTCACCCAGCGCGAGCGCGAGGTCGATCTCCTCGTCCGTCGGCTCGGTCAGCGCGTCGAGCGCGACGAGGGCGTTGCGGGGATCACCCCAGGCGAGCAGACGCGGCCAGGCCCCGCCGAGAACGAGGTGGGCGCGGTCGCCGCGGCCGCCGTCGAGCTCCTCGATCAGCGCGCGCGCGCGCGCGACGGTGCGCTCGAAGACGCTGTCGACCTCGCTGCGGTAGCCCATCGAAGCGGAGCCATCGATGACGATGGCGACGTCGCGGCGGCTCTCGGTGAGGCCGCCGAGGGGACCTTCGGAGTCGGTGAACGGCCGCGCGATCGCCAGCGCGAGGGCGGCGACGGCCAGGACGCGGAGCAACAGCAGCAGCCAGTTCTCGACCTGCACCCGGCGCCGCGTCTGGCGGTAGGCCGCGAGCACGAAGCGCATCGCCGCCCAGGGGGTCGGCTTGTGCCGCTGCCGGTTGAGCAGGTGGATGATGATCGGCACCGACGCGAGCGCGAGGCCCGCGAGCAGTGCCGGATTGACGAAGCCTTCGAACATCTAGCCGCGACCTCCGCGTGCACGCGCGCCGCGCTTCGCGAGGTACGCGGAGAGCACGCCTTCGAGGCTCTGGTCCGTGGTCATGGCGACGAAGTCGATGCTGAGCGCACGCGCCTGACGCGCGAGCTTCTGGTTGTGGGCTTCGATCTCGGCCAGGTAGGCCTCGCGGATGGCCTTGGGGTCGATGCGGTGGATGCCGCTGTCCTCCAGGCCGACGAAGCGCGTCAGCTGGGAGAAGTCGAACTCGAGCTCCTGCGGATCGAGGATCTGGAACAGGATCGGCTCGTGTCCGGCCAGCGACAGCAGGCGGACGCCTTCGAGCATCGTCGGGACGTCGTCGAAGAAGTCGGAGAAGATCGCGACGATGCCGCGCCTCGAGAGGCGCGAGGCGATCCAGGAGAGCACCTCGCCGATGCGCGTCGGGCCGCCGGGCTCGGCGCTCTCGAGGGAGCTCATGATCGTGTTGCGCTGCGGGGCTCCGTTACCGGGCGGCACCTTGATGCGTGCGTCCTGGTCGAAGACGACGAGGCCGACCGTGTCGCGCTGCGCGAGCGTGAGGTGCGCCAGCGCGGCCGAGCACCAGCGCGCGTAGTCGAACTTCGTCCAGTTCAGCGAGCCGTAGGCCATCGACTCGCTCGCGTCGACGAGCAGGTGCAACGCGAGGTTGGTCTCCTCGACGAACTCCTTGACGACGAGGCGGTCGGACTTCGCGAACACCTTCCAGTCGATCTTCTTCAGCTCGTCGCCGGGGACGTACTGACGGTGCTGCTGGAACTCCACCGACGACCCGCGGTGGGGCGAGCGGTGTTGTCCTGCCTGGAAGCCCTCGACGACCGTGCGGGCGACGAGCGAGAGCTTCGAGAGACTGTCGAGGACGGCCGGATCGAGGGCCTTGGAGCGTTGGCTCAAGGGGGTGCCCTACGACTCAGCCTTTGACTTCGGCGACGCCGGGGAGGCCCGCGCCGACGCCTTCGCCCGGCTGCACTTCATTGAGCAGTCGATCGATCAGGTGGTCGGACGTGATGCCCTCCGCAGCTGCGGAGAAGTTCGTCACGATGCGGTGGCGCAGCACCGGGTGCGCCACGGACTTGACGTCCTCGATCGCGACGTGATTGCGGCCCGCGAGCGCTGCTTGCGCCTTGGCCCCGAGGATCAAGTACTGGCTGGCGCGCGGTCCCGCGCCCCACGTGACCCACTCCTTCAGGAAGGGCAGGGGATCGTCCGAGCGCACGCGCGTGCCGCGCGTCAGCGCGAGGCAGTAGTCGAAGACGTGGTCGGAGACAGGCACGGAGCGGATGGCGTTCTGGATCGCGAGGAGCTCCTCGCCTCCCAGCACGCTCTTGGGCTCGGCCACCTCGCCACCGGTCGTGCGCTTGAGGATCTCACGCTCCTCGTCGAGGCTCGGGTAGCCGACGTGGATCTCGAACATGAAGCGGTCGAGCTGCGCCTCGGGGAGGGGATAGGTGCCCTCCTGCTCGATCGGGTTCTGCGTCGCGAGGACGAAGAACGGGTTCGGCAGCTCGTGGCGCTTGCCGGCGGAGGTCACCTGGCGCTCGACCATGGCCTCGAGCAGGGCGGCCTGGGTCTTCGGCGGCGTCCGGTTGATCTCGTCGGCGAGGACGACGTTCGCGAACAAGGGGCCGGCCTCGAAGCGGAAGCTACGCGCGTTCGACTCGGGGTCGATGTGCAGGAGCTCCGTCCCGGTGATGTCGCCCGGCATCATGTCCGGGGTGAACTGGATGCGGTTGAAGTCGAGGTCCAGCGTCTTCGCCAGGCTCGAGATCATCAGCGTCTTGGCGAGGCCGGGCACGCCGACGAGCAGGCAGTGCCCCCGGGTGACGATGGCGATCAGCAGCTGATCGAGCACCTCGTCTTGGCCGACGATGACGCGGTGCAGCTCCGCCTTCATGTTGGCGTGGACTTCTCGGAGGCGGGCCAGGCTGGCTTCGGACATGAGGGCGGTGGAATGGGTTGGGAGGGTCGTTCCGGGGCCGGTGGGGCGGCGCCGGCTCGGCGGGCCGTGGGGGGGCGTGCCGGAGCAGTGGCGCGAGACGCCCGGGCCGGAGCCCGAGTCCTCATCGACCCGAACGGGCCGAAGGACGAGGGTCGCCCGGCTCGGGGACCCCTAAAGACAAGGAAAAGAACGCGCTGGGGAGCGGATGCCTGTGGCGCCGCCCAGAGTACGGGCCGATCGGGCTGCCACGAGTGCCTCGAACGCAAATCTCACGCACCCCAGGGGGGGGCCTGGGGCGGGGGCATTCGGCCTAGAGCGCGGCCGGACGCAGGAAGAACCGTTTCACGGCCCGCCGCGCGAAGCCCGTCCCGAAGCAGGCGAGCGCCTCCGCCACGTCCCCGTCGTAGAGACCCCTGCGCCGCGCGTCGTCCAGCAGCGACTCCTCCAGCCCTTCCACGGCCTCCAGGGTCCGGGCGACCTCGTCCCTGGACAGGTGCTGGTCCTCGAGGACCCGGAGGAGCTTGCGGCGCAGGAAGTTGTCTTGGGCGGTCATGTCGGTGGGGTTCTCGGAGGGGGAGGCCGGCGGGCCAGTCCAGATTGCGATTTCCCTCTGGAGTGGCCGAGTTGCGTGTTGCTGGGGGCTCCTCTAGGGGCCTCAAGTGGCTTGCCTACAGCGCCTTGGGCACTGCGGCGGCGAGGCGCAGGGCCTGCGCACCCCGCCCGAGCCCGCAAGTGGCTGCCCCCCAGGGCTCTGCGCACACACCAGCAACACGCAACTCGGCCAGTCCCCGAATTCAACGGGTCTTCACGCGTTCTGAGCCCCCCCGTCACGCAACCGCAGGAAGGTCCTGGCGCCTCGATCGGATCGACTCCGACACCGAACCGGCCACCGCTCCACGACACCCCGAGAGAACCCCCGTGATCCCCACTTCGCGCGCCCGGCTCGGCCTGGCCTGCCTCGCCTTCGGGGCGAGCCTCATGAGCGCTCACTCGGTCGAACTCGACGACGAGCTCCCGGTCTACGAGCCGGCTCCGAACGTCTCCGGCGTCGTGACGAGCATCGGCTCGGACACGATGAACGACGTCATGACGCTCTGGCTCGAGGGCTTCCTGCGGCTGTACCCGGGCAAGGTCCGGGCGTCGATCGAGGGGCGCGGGTCCGCGACGGCGCCGCCGGCGCTCCTTCATGGGCGCGCCACGTTCGCGCCGATGAGCCGGCGCATGACGCTCGCCGAGCGCCAGGCGTTCGAGAAGAAGCACGGCTACGCGCCGACCGAGATCGCGGTCGGGCTCGACATGCTCGCGGTGTTCGTGCACGAGGACAATCCGCTGCGCAGCATCGACCTGAGTCAGGTCGACGCGATCTTCTCCACAGAGCGCAAGGGGGGCCACGCCGAGGACGTCCTCTCGTGGGCCGACCTCGGCCTCAGCGGCGCGTACGGGCGTCAGCCGATCCGGCTCTTCGGGCGCAACCAGGCTTCGGGGACGCACCGCTTCTTCCGGGAGCACGCGCTGTTCGGCGGCCAGTTCAAGCCAGCGGTCCAGGCGCAGGTCGGCGGCGCTCCGATCGTCGCGCAAATCGCGCGGGACAAGTACGCGATGGGCTACGGCGGTATCGGCTTCCTGAAGGACGGCGTGCGCAGCGTTCCGCTGGCGATGGCGCCGGGCGCGAAGCCGATCCCGGCGACGGCCGAGTACGCGTACACGGGCGAGTACCCGCTGTCGCGGCTGCTCTTCCTGTACATCGACCTCGAGCCCGGAACCGCGCTCGACCCGCTGCGCGCGGAGTTCTTGCGCTACGTTCTGTCGAAGGCCGGTCAGGAGGCGATCCTCGCTGCCGGCTACTACCCCGTCAGCGCGTCCTCCGCGCGGAGCACCTTGAAGGCGCTCGGCCTCGCGCGCGCAACGCAGACCACCCGCGGCCAACCGGAATCCCATGCTCGCTGATCTCCGCTTCCCCATCGCTGCCGCCGGGCTCCTCCTGGCGGGCTGCGGCTCGACGCCACCGCCGTCGCCGTCCGCCCTGCTCGAGACCCAGGTCACGGAGGCCGCCATGCCGATGGAGGACGACGCGCCCCGCGCGACATCCCACGAGCGAGCGGGCTTCAGCGCCTACGACGTCGGCGGTCGCCTGTGGGTCTTCCGTCACGGCTCGGACGCCGAGACGGCCTTCCTCGAGGAGGGTCCGCCCGCGGCGCACGTCACGCGGCCTGGCGCTGGGCCCGGTGGCTTGACGCTCAAGGCGGTGGACGACGACGTTCTGGTCGAGTGGGCGGCGGTGCGCGAGGGCTTCGTCGTGCGCAGGCGCGACGACGTCGTCTGGGTGTTCGAGCCCCGCTCGCTGGACCTCCTCGACTTCGACGAGGGAGCCGAGCCGACGCGCGTCGTCGAGCGCGCGACCGGCGGACCGTTCGGGGTCCGGGTGCGCGCCACCGACGCCGCGGTCCTCGCCGCCTACCTCTACGGCAAGCCCGGCTTCGACGTGTTCGAGCTGGACGGTCGCCTCTGGGTGTTCGAGGCGAACAGTGAAGAGGCCGCGGCCTTCCGGCTCGGCAACTCGCCGGCCGAGCGCGTCAGCTTCCCAGGCGCCGGACCCGCGGGGCTCACCGTGGAGTCTCCGAGGCGTGAGGTCGCGCTCGAGTACCTCTGCCAGCGCGATGGCTTCCGCACACGCCTCGTCGACGGCCGGCTGTGGGTCTTCGTCGCGGACGACCCCGAGTGGGAGCGCTTCGAGCGCGAGGGCGCGATCCTCGAGCGCGTCACGCTGCCGCTCGCTGGTCCGCTGGGCACCACTCTGATCGGTACCGAGCGCGAGGCGCTGGACCGCTACCTCCTCTCCCTCGAGAACTGACAAGAGCTTCCCGTGGTCACTCACCTCCAACGCGACATCGCCCGCCTCGAGCGGCAGCTGCTGGTCCTCGCCCGCCAGGTCGAGGGCGCCTTCGCCGACGCCTTCCGCGCTCTCTTCGACGGAGAGCTGTCCCTCGGCGAGTCCGTGATCGACGGGGACCGCGAGATCGACCTGAAGGAGGTCGAGCTCGAAGAGGAGTGCCTGCGTGTCCTCGCGCTCAACCAGCCGGTCGCCAAGGACCTGCGCTTCGTGGTCGCCGTGCTCAAGATCACGGACGACCTCGAGCGCATCGGTGACCTGGCGGCCAAGGTCGCCGAGCGCGCGGTGCACTACCGCGTGACCGGCAGCGCCGACATCCCGCCGGTCATGATGCAGCTGCGCGAGAGCATGACCTGGATGCTCGCCAACTCGATCGCCTCGTTCATCGACGGCAGGTCGGAGCTCGCGCGCCGCGTGCACGCGGAGGATCGTGAGGTGAACCGGGCCCACGCCGAGGTCGTCGCCCAGCTCACCCGGAGCCTCGCGACGGCGAGCGGGGCCGAGGCGTCGCGGTTGCTCGACCTGCTGACCATCTCGCAGTCGATCGAGCGCGCGGCGGACCACACCAAGAACATCGTCGAGGACGTCCTCTACATGGTCGAGGGGGAGATCGTTCGCCACGGGCAGGGGACCGCGCTGTCGTTGACGGACGAGTCGGTCCCCGCGAGCCGGAGCATCGCCTGAGCGCACCGCAGCGCACGCGCGGCGTCCGGCATTCCGCAGTGGCGTAGAGGCGTAGAGGCGTAGAGGCGTAGAGCGCTCGACCGTGACGGTGCCGCGCGGTGCCCGAGCGTGTGTGCAGCCGCCCTCGCGGCCGCGCGCTCACTTCATGCGAAAGCGGAAGAGCGCGCTCTCGACGAGCAGGAACAGCTCGTCGTCGCGGGTCCACAGCCCGCCCGAGGCGAAGTCCGTGCCGACGGCCAGAGGATGGAAGGCGCCGAGGTACAGCTCGCGCGATCGATCGAGGCGATAGAGCCCCCCCTCCGCGGCGAAGAGGACGCTGCGGCCGTCGACCAGGGCTCCAGCGATCGGTGACTCCTCCCGGCCGAGGTAGATCGAGTCGAGCCGCTCGCCGCTCATGAGCGCGTGCGCGGAGACGGTCCGCCGCGCGCCCGCGCGGCCGAACACGAGCGCCTCGCGCTCGCCGCCGAGCAGCGTCTCGCTCTCGCCGAGCTCGAGAGGAGGAGCGGCCACGAACGGGAGCGCGGCCGCAGCGCCGGGGGTCGACCAGTCGCGCGCGGCGCGTACGGCGTAGAGCTCGTCGCTGTCGCTCGGCGCCCACAGGAGCACGGGGGCTGCCTCGTCGCGCGAGCGGACGTAGGAGTCGGGCCGCTGGGAGGACTCCCAGCCGCGCTGCTCGGCCGAGCGGCGGTGGTTGCGGAGCGAGCTGACGAGCCGGCCGTCCGAGAGATCGATCAGGAAGGCCGCCCCGAGGTTCGTCGCGACGAACAGCGCGTCCTCCGTCGCGCGCAGGGGCTGCGCTGGCGTGCGAATCAGATCGGCTCGACCGAAGCGCGTGCCGAAGTCGGGGACGAGGTCGGTGCCGCGCATCAGCAGCCGGCGCCAGCGGGGTCGACCGGTGCGGGCGTCGAGCGCGAGCAGCCAGGTCTGCGCCTCGCCCGGGGCGACGACCTCGACTTGATCCGCTTGACGACGCACCTGCCACTGGCGCGCCTGCACGTACAGGACGTCCTCGACGAGGATCGGTCCCGGCTGGAACTCCCACATGCCGGGCTCGAGGACCTCGTCGATCGGGAGGAAGGTGCCGTCCTCGCTGTAGAGTCCGTCTCCGCCGAGGCTCCACTCCGCGATCGGCAGCTCGATGTCGCGGGGCGCGCGGATGCGCTGCAGGAGGTTCGACGCGCGGCCGTCCGCTCGGCCGCTCACGAGGTACAGCGTGTCGCCGTCCGCGAGCGGGAACATCGGCCAGTCGCGGCCCGAGCGCTCGACGCTGCGTGGGATCGGCTGGCCGAGCTCGAAGGCGAGCTTCCAGGGCAGGAACGCGCGCTCGTCGATGTTGCGTTCGGCCAGGATCCAGGTGCTCCCCGTCGTCTGGACCGCGATGCGATCGTCGCCGAGAAACGCGAGACCCGGGGGCCCCTCGATGCGCGCGAAGCTGCGCGGCTTCTGGAAGCCGGGGAGGAGGAGCCCGTGGCCGTCGACGGGGACGAACTCGTTCGCGCGCGACCAGGCGGCGGGGGGGCGCGGCGTGGGGCGCAGGGCGTCGAGCGCGAGGCGGCGGCGGGCGACCGAAGCGGCGCCGTCCTCGTCGGCGATGAGCGCGGCGTGGCGCTCCGCGCGCGCGAGCCAGACCCGGGCGCTGCGCGGCCGGCCCGCTTCGAACTCGTACTCGGCGCGCCAGACGGCGGCGCGCAGCGCCGCGCCCGTGGCGGGCAGCTGCCGTTCGACCCCGGCGAGCAGGGCTGCGAGGCGCCGGGAGGAGAGCGAGGGATCCGCGAAGATGGCGGCGAGCTGCTCGGCGCCGAGGGGCGCGAAGCGCTCGGTCCAGGCGGCGCGCACTTCGGGCGCGAGTCCCGCGAGCCGCCGCAGCACGGCCTCGGGGACCGCCTCGGTGCGTCGATCGAAGCTGGAGCTCGTGTCCGGCCAGCGCTCCGAGGCCAGCGCGACGAGCGCGGCGTCGCTGCGCTGCACGTCGGTGAGCAACAGACCGACCGGGGCGGCGTCGCCGGGTTGTGCGGCGACGAGCGCCTCGCGCCACGCCTCGAACGCGCGCGTCCAGGCGAGGTCGGTCGGAGCTCCGCTCGCGAGGGCTTCGAGGGCGTGCCCGTCGCCCGTGCGCAGCGCGGCGACGGGCGCCTCCGCGACGGGCAAGTAGGCGTCGTTGGCGAGCGGTCGACCCTCCCGCGGAAGCTGTGCCGAAGAGGCGCGCGCGCAGGGGAGCGCCGCGGCCAGGGCCACGGTCAGGACACGGAGGGTGAGCTGCACGGGTCTAGTCGTTCGCCCCTTCGTCGTCGGACGCAGGCGGTCGAGGGGTGAGACCCCGGGCTTCGACCTCGCGCTGCTGCTCGGCGGCGCGCTGCCGGCGCAGCCGCTCGAGGTAGATGTCGTCGTGCAGCGCCTCGATCTGGCGTTGAAGGCTCTCCGCCTCCTGCAGGTCGGCCTCGAGGCGACCTCCGAGCTCGCGCTCGTGTCCGAGCAGCCGGTCTTCCTCGAGGCGCGCCGGCTTCAGGCCTCGCGTGCCGAGCTGGGCGAGGAGGATCAACGGGACCCAGACCGGCATCCAGTAGAGGAAGACCTCGAGCGAACGCCGCAGGTAGCTGCGGGCGAAGCGCACGTCGTCGGCAGACGCGTCCCCGCGAACGACGATCCGACCGTCCTGCGCGTGCAGGTCGTTCGCGCCGTGCTCGGGCTTCTGCCGCTTCGCCATGGAGGTCCGGGGTTGCGGGCGCGGCTCGTCCGCGCCGAAGACCTACTTCAGGTGGGCCGCGCCGTAGAGCGCGGAAGCCCCCAGCTCCTCTTCGATGCGCAGGAGCTGGTTGTACTTCGCGACGCGGTCGGTCCGGCAGGGCGCGCCCGTCTTGATCTGCCCGCAGTTCGTGGCGACCGCGAGGTCGGCGATCGTCGTGTCCTCGGTCTCGCCCGAGCGGTGGCTCATGACGCAGGTGTAGCCGCTGCGGTGCGCGAGGGCGATCGTGTCGAGGGTCTCCGTCAAGGTCCCGATCTGGTTGACCTTGATCAGGATCGAGTTCGCGGACTGCTGGTCGATGCCCTTGCCGAGGCGCTCGACGTTCGTCACGAAGAAGTCGTCGCCGACGATCTGGACGCGGTCGCCGAGCTCGTCGGTGAGCGAGCGCCAGCCGTCCCAGTCGTCCTCGTGGAGGCCGTCCTCGATCGAGAAGATCGGGTACTTGTCGCAGAGCGAGGCGTAGTAGGCGACGAGCTGCTCGGGGGACAGGTGCTTGCCCTCCATGTAGTACTGACCGTCGTCGAAGAACTCGGACGAAGCCGCGTCGATCGCGATGCGGACGTCCTCGCCCGGGCGCAGGCCGGCGATCTCGATCGCGCTGAGGATCAGCCCGATGGCCGCCTCGTTCGACTCGAGGTTCGGCGCGAAGCCGCCCTCGTCACCGACTGCGGTGTTGAGGCCCTGCTCGCGGCAGACGGCCTTCAGCGCGTGGAAGATCTCGACGCCCATGCGCAGACCTTCGCTGAAGGTCGGGGCGCCGAAGGGCATGATCATGAACTCCTGGATGTCGACGTTGTTGTCCGCGTGCTCGCCGCCGTTGAGGATGTTCATCATCGGCACCGGCATGACGTTGGCGGCTGCGCCGCCGACGTAGCGGTAGAGCGGCAGGCCGGCCTCCTGCGCGGCGGCCTTCGCGACCGCGAGCGAGACGCCGAGGATGGAGTTCGCGCCGAGGCGCTGCTTGTTCGGCGTGCCGTCGAGCTCGATCATCGCTCGGTCGATCGCCGCCTGGTCCGCAGCGTTGCGCCCGACCAGCTCGTCGGCGAGCTCGTCGTTGACGGCCGAGACGGCTTTCTGGGTGCCCTTGCCGTCGTAGCGCTCGTCACCGTCGCGCAGCTCGTGGGCCTCGTGGGCGCCCGTGCTGGCTCCGGAGGGCACGGCGGCGCGCCCGAAGGCACCGCCAGCCAGCTCGACCTCGACTTCGACCGTGGGGTTGCCCCGGGAGTCGAGAATCTCCCGCCCGTGGATGCTGACGATTTCGTTCATGAGGCTCGCGATCCTACCGTGCCCGAGGCCCTTGAACTACGCTGGAGGGCCCGCCTTCGGCGACAGCGGCCGCGACCACCGGCTGGCCCCGTGCGCTCGACCCGGGACATCCGGAGCACGCTCCCCACGGGACCGCCCTCCGGCACCGACGCCTCTTCACCGAATTCCACCCATGCGAACGCTCTACGCCTCCCTCCTCGGCGCGGCCTGCGCCCTCGGCCTCGCCTGGCTCACGTCCGCCGCGACGCCCCAAGCCGGGCTCAAGCCCTCGAGCCTGCGACAGGGCAACGTCGTCTTCGGCCTCCAGCTGATGAAGGGCCTCGATGGCCTCGAGGCGAAGACGCCCGTCACGATCCGTGACCGCGACGGCGACTGGCTCCTGATCGACTTTCCGACGAAGACCACCGGACCGATCTGGGTCAACACGAACCAGATCGTCTCGCTCCGCACCGACCGCTGACCTCCTCGCCGGGGGAGCTCCCCGGCACGCCGCCGTGAAGCCCGTTTCGATGCTCCCGAACCTGCTGACGCTCGCGAACTGCGGCTGCGGTCTGCTCGCGATCAGCAAGGCGATCGATGCGCTCGCCTTCAAGGGGGAGGACAGCTCGCTCTTCTACCTGAAGATGCAGACGGCCTGCTCGCTGATCTTCCTCGGCATGCTGTTCGACGCGCTCGACGGCAAGGTCGCGCGGCTGACGCGGAGCTTCAGCGACTTCGGAGCGCAGCTCGACTCCTTCAGCGACGCGCTGACCTTCTGCGTCGCGCCCGCGGTGCTCACCAAGGTGCTGATCGAGCACGAGGGGCCGCTGCTCGGCTACCACGGCACGCCGCGTCTGCACTTCGCCGCGGCCGCGGCCTTCACGCTGATGGGCATCTTGCGTCTGGCGCGCTTCAACCTCGAGACCGAGCACGAAGCCGAGGCGCATCAGGGCTTCAGCGGCCTGCCCTCGCCTGCGGCGGCGGGCGCCGTCGCGTCGACGCTGCTCATGTACCTGATCCTGCGCGTGCCCGCGCTCGAGCAGGCGGAGGGCACCGTGACGCCGGTCGGCCGCATCGTGGGGCTGATCCCCGCGCCCGACTGGACGCCGCTGCTCGAGTGGATGCCGCAGTACCTCGCGGTGGCGCTGCCGCTCATCGGCCTGCTGATGGTCAGCCGCGTTCCCTACCTGCACGTCGCCTCCTGGCTCACGAAGGACCGCAGCACGTTCCTCACGCTCGTCGTCGTCGTGTTCTTCGCGTTTGGTCTCTACCTGGCGCCCGTGCCTTTCACGTTCGTGGCCTTCAACGGCTTCGTGCTGAACGGGGTCGTGCGTGCCGGCATCGGTCTGGTGCGCTCGCGCCGCACCGCGCCTCAGGAGAGCTGATGGCGCCGGTCCGGGCCTTCGTCGCCCTCGGCGGGAACGTGGGGGACACCGCGGCGCGCTTCGACGCGGCCTGCGCCGCGCTCGCGGCGGCCAGCGACGTGGAGTTGCTGCGCCGGTCCTCGAACGTCGTGACCGCGCCCGTCGGCGGACCGCCGGGACAGCGCGACTACCTGAACGCCGTGGTCGAGCTGGAGACGACGCTCGCTGCGCGCGCGCTGCTGGAGCTTCTGCAGGAGGTCGAGCGCGCCAACGGCCGCGAGCGCACACTCGAGGAGCGCTGGGGGCCGCGGACGCTCGACCTGGACCTGCTGCTCCACGGCGCCGCGCGCGTCACGGAGCCGGGCTTGACGGTGCCGCACCCGCGGCTCGAGGAGCGCAGCTTCGTCCTCGCGCCGCTCGCCGAGCTCGCGCCCGAGCTCGTCCTCGCCGGCTGCGGGCGCTCCGTCGCCGAGCGACTGACAGAGCTCGAGAGCAGCGAGGCGCGCGCGCGATGAGCCTGGTCCGACTGGACACGCCGGCGGAGGCGCAGGCCTGGTGCGCCGCGCGCCGGGCGGAGGGGCGCACGCTCGGCTTCGTGGCGACCATGGGCTTCCTGCACGAGGGCCACCTGACGCTCGTGCGCCGCGCGCTCGCCGAGAACGACCTCTGCGCGGTCAGCGTCTTCGTCAATCCGCTGCAGTTCGGGGAGGCTGCGGACCTCGACAACTACCCGCGGGACCTGGAGCGCGACGCGGAGCTGCTCGAGGGCGCGGGGGCGCAGCTGCTCTTCACGGGCACGCTCGCCGAGTTCTTCCCGGACGAGCTCGCTGCGGACGGCAGTTTTCCACCGGAGCACCTCGTCGATCCCGGCCCCGGCGCGGTCGGCATGGAGGGGGAGTTCCGTGGCGGTCACTTCGACGGGGTCGCGACGATCGTGGACCGCCTGTTCGACGTGACGACTCCGACGCGCGCCTACTTCGGCCAGAAGGACCTGCAGCAGACCCTCGTCGTGAGCCACCTGGCCGCCGCGCGCGGTGGGCCCGAGGTCGTCGCCTGTGCCATCTCGCGCGAGCCCTCCGGCCTCGCGCGGTCGTCGCGCAACGCGCGGCTCTCGGAGGCGGAGCGCGAGCAGGCCACCTGTCTGTCGCGCGGGCTCGCGCGCGCGAGCTCACTCTGGCAGCGCGGGGAGCGCGATCCCGCCCGGCTCGAGGCTGCGCTCGCGGCCGAACTCCGCAGCGCGGGCATCGAGCCGGAGTACGCCGCGGTTCGCGACCTCGCCGCCTGGTCGCCGGAGCCGCCGAGCGCCCCGCTCGCGAAGCCCGTTGCCCTCGTCGCCGCGCGCGTCGGCCCCGTGCGTCTGATCGACAACCACGTCCTCGACGAGCCAGCGCCCGGATCGGAGCCGGCTGGGGCGTGAGCGAGCCCCGCGAGTTCGCGGCGCAGGCGCCCGCGAAGATCAACCTCTGGCTCGCAATCCGAGGTCGCAGGGACGACGGCTATCACGACCTGGCGACGGTCATGATGGCTCTCGGCTTCGGCGATGAGCTGCGCGTGCGCGCGGTCGACGCTCCGGGCGTCACCCTCACGCTGCAGGGACCCGCTGCGACGGCGGACATCCCTGTCGACTCCCGGAACCTCGTCGTGCGCGCTGCAGAGTCCGTGCGCGCGCGGCTGCGCGACGCCTCGGGGTCCGAACCCGCGGGCCTCGCCTTCTCGCTCGAGAAGCACGTGCCAAGCCAGGCGGGCCTCGGTGGTGGGAGCGGCGACGCGGCGATCGCGCTGCGGCTCGCGGAGGCCGCGCTGGGTGGGGACGGGGGGGACGCCTGGCGACGCGCGCGCCTGGCCGAGCTCGGCGCGGACTGCGTCTTCTTCCACGACGTCGGCCCGTCCGCGGTCGCCCTCTGCGAGGGCATCGGCGAGCGCGTGACCGTCTACCCTGGTTCACCGCCCGCCTGGAGCGTTGCGCTGCTCGTGCCGGAGGCGCGCTGTCCCACGCCGGGCGTGTTCGGGGCCTTGGCCCGTAGCGCCCGGGTCGCCGTGGGCGAGCCCCCGGGCCCCGACGTCCTCGAACTCTCGGCGGCCGACCTGCGCCCGCAGATGGCGACCGACCTCGAGCCCGCTGCTCTGGCGGCGGTGCCCGAGCTCGCCCGCTGGCGCGCCCTCCTCGACGACCGCGGCGCCGGGCACTTCCGGCTCTCGGGCAGCGGCTCGACCTGGTTCGGGGTCTTCGACGAGCCGGGGGAGGCGATCGCGGAAGTCGCTCGGCTCGAGCGCCTGGCGGGGGAGGCCGGCCTCGGTCTGCGGCTCGCCCGGGTCGCCTCCGCGCTCGGCAACCCGCCCGCCTGAGCGGCTGGGCAGCCCGGGAGTGCCCGAGTTCGGTGTTGCTGGCCGGCCTACTGGGAGAGGCAAGGCCTTTGCTGGAAGAGGCTTGGGAGGATCGCGGGGGTGAGCAGGCCCTGCGCCTGGGGTGTCCGACACAAGTCGGGGCGCGGCAGAGGCATCGGGCAAGCCGCCAACACGGAACTCGGTCAGTCCCTTAGGTGAATCCGACCCAGGTCCGGGAGGCGTTGAGATTGCCCCGAGGAATCCGCCCCGCCCTCCCGGCCCCATGCGGACCCCCTGCGGACCCGGCCCGTCGGGACCCACCCTGCCTCCATGGAGATCACCGAAATCCGAGTCAAGCTCGTGCGCGGAGCGCGAGACAAGCTCTGCGCATTCGCCAGCATCACGCTGGACGACGCCCTGGTGATCCGTGACATCAAGATCATCGCGGGCGCCGAAGGCCTGTTCGTGGCGATGCCGAGCCGCAAGCTCTGCGACCGCTGCCCGCAGTGCGGGGGCAAGAACTACGTCCGCTCGCGCTTCTGCAACGACTGCGGGACGCGGCTCGCCAAGGAGCGCGCCGGGACCGACGAGCGCGGCCGCCCGCGGCTCTACTCCGACATCGCCCACCCGATTCACCAGCGCGCCCGGACCCACTTCCAGGACGCGATCCTCGCGGCCTACGAGGTCGAGCTCGAAGCCTCCCGCAAGGAAGGCTACGTCGCGAAGGAGATCGAGGGCATGGACTACGGCGCCTGGAACTGAGGGGATCGAGCGGGTTGGCTCGCTGACCCCCTCTCCCGTCGCGTGAGCCGTTCGCCGCGAGGGGACCCCGAGGTCCGCTGGAGCGCGTCGCGCCGTGCGCAAGACGTAGCGGCCGCAGCGATCGTTCGCGGGATTCGTGGTCGCTCCGCGCGCCGAGCCCTCCTCCGGCTGCTAGCCTCTGCGCATGGCCATCGTCGTCTCGCTCCTGGAATCGGACCTCCCGTCGCTGCGCGCGTCGATGGACCGCAACGCGCCCCTCGCCGACCTCTTCGAGCTGCGCCTCGATCGCATCGGAAACCCAGGTGAGGAGGAGCTGCGCGAGCTGATCCAGAGCTCGCCCAAGCCCGTGATCGTCACGGTGCACGGCAAGGAGGGCTTCGGGGACTACGAGGGCTCGCTCGACGAGCGCTTCGAGCTGCTGCACGCCGCGGCGCGCGCCGGGGCGCTGTTCGTCGACGTCGACTGGCGCTGGTCGCTCGACCTCGGCGACGTGGACGGCAAGTGCCATCGCATCGTCTCGCGCCACGAGCGCGAGGGCACGCCGGAGGATCTGCAGACCCTGTGGGAGCAGCAGCGCGACGTGCTCTACGAGGGCGACGTCGTGAAGCTCGTCACCCACGCGAACAGCGCGCTCGACGGGCTGCGGGTCTTGCGCTACCTGCGTGAGGCGAACGGGCTGATCGCGTTCTGCACCGGCGAGGCCGGTCGCTTCACGCGGCTCCTGGCGACGATCTTCGGCTCGCCGTTCACCTACTGCGGACCCAAGGCGCCCTCGGAGTTGACCGCGCCGGGGCAGCTGCGCGTCGACGACTACCACAGCTCCGCGCCGCCCGGAGGCTTCGGCCCCGGGACGGCGGTGTTCGGGGTCGTCGGCAAGCCGGTGGCGCACTCCTGGTCGCCGCGCATGCACAACATGGCGATGAAGGCCGCGCACCTCGACGCGATCTACCTGCCGTTCGAGGTGGACTCGCTCGACGAGTTCCTCGAGCTCGCCGACGACGAGAACTTCCGGGGCTTCTCGGTCACCGCGCCGCACAAGGAGGCCGCGCTGCGGCTGTCGAAGAGCGCCGAGCGCTCGGCCGAGCAGTCCGGCGCCGCGAACACGCTCGTGCGCGACCCCGCCGGCGGCTGGCTCGCGTCGAACTCGGACATCACCGCGCTGCGTCAGGTGCTCGAGGCGTCGCTCAAGGCCCACGCGCACCGCGGCAAGCGCGACATCGCGCCTGCGCACGCGCGGGTGCTCGTCGTCGGCGCCGGCGGCGCTGCGCGCGCCGCGGCTCAGGCGACCCGCGAGGTGGGCGCCAAGCTCTCCATCACGGCGCGCCGCGACGAGGCCGCGAAGGGGCTCGCCACGGACTTCCACGGCACGCACGTGCCGTGGGCCGACCTGGGCCAGGTCGAGTACGACGTGCTGATCCACTGCACGCCCGCGGGCAGCCTCGCGCAGCCGGACGCGCTGCCCTTCGACGCGGGCGTCCTGAGCGAAGGGCGCGTGGTGATCGAGGCGAACTACCGCCCCATGCTCACGCCCCTGCTGGCCGCCGCGCGCGAGCGGGACACGACCATGGTCCCCGGCGGCGAGTGGTTCGTGCGCCAGGCCATGGAGCAGTTCCAGCGCTTCACGCATCAGGAGCCCAACGAGACCCTGATGCGCAAGACCTTCGAGCACGCCTACGACGAGACCCGTCGAGGCGGAGCGCGCTGAGGTGACTTCCCCGGGGAAGGACGCGCCGGCAGACGAAGGAGCCGGTCCCGCGGGGGCGCGCCCGCTCGCGCTCGTCGGCCTGCGAGCGTCGGGCAAGTCCACCGTGGGCCGAGCCCTGGCCGAGCGCCTGGGCCGCCCGTACATCGACCTGGACGACGCGTTGGCGGAGTCCTTCGGCGGCGAGGGTGAGAGCGCCGGCGGCGTGCTGCGCCGCGTCGGGGAGCCGCGCTTCCGGGAGCTCGAGCGAGAGGTGTTGCGGGTCGCCCTCGTGCGCTCCGACGGGCCGGTGATCGGCACCGGCGGGGGAGTCGTCGAGCGCGCGGACAACCGAGCCGACCTCTCGTCCCTCGGTCGCGTGGTCTGGCTGCGCGCGTCACCGGACGTCCTCGTCGCGCGCCTGGCCGCGGACGCAACCGACCGGCCGCCGCTGACGGAGCTCGATGCCGTGGCCGAGGTCCATGCGCTGGCCGCGCGGCGCGGGCCGCTCTACGCGGAGGTGGCGGAGGTCATCGTCGACGTGGACGGGCTGGACGTCATGACGCTACTCGAACGCATCTTCTCGCAGCTCGAACGTTGAACGCGTGCAGGTTCGGCGCTCTGTTCGTCGAAGAATCAGACCTGCCGTCATGGTCCCATCAGGGGCCCGTCGGTAGGATGTCGTTGGAGAGAGCAATTACGGGCGAATGAAGGATAGACGTCAGGTCGGAGTGCAGCGCCGGGGGACCCGGCTGCTCGGTCTCTGCCTGATCGCCGGTGGACTCGCCGCGAGCGGCCACGCCGATCGGCCCCGGCCCGCTGCGCTCGCCGTCCCGGCGGACGCCAGCCCGGCCCGCACCCGTCCGGTCCCGAGCGATTTCCGCGCGCTCTGGATGGACCTCTCCACGCTGCGAGAGGCCGAGCTGACCAGCCGCGCGGACGAGCTCTGGGAGGCCGAGCCCCAGCTGACCCTGCGGGCGATGCTGCTGCGCGCCGGGCGCGAAGTGCCCGCCACCGTCACGGCCGCGCGTCGTGGTGAGCGGCTCGAGCAGCGCGCCGAGACCCTCGAGTGGATCCGCGAGCGGATCGATCGTGACCCCGAGGCCCGCGTCCTCTGGGACAGCGAGGTGCGCGAGCGGCTGGCGGACCCGGATCAGATCACCCTCTGGCGCGCGACCGCGCGCACGCTCGGCCGACTGGGGGAGACGACCCTCGCACCCGAGCTGGCCCGCCACATCGATGGCGACGACGCGCAGCGCGCGGAGGCCGCGCGGCTCGCGCTCTTCGATCTCTTCCTGCGCTGGTTCGACACGACGGAGAGCTTCGATCTCTTCTGGCCCGAGGCGCAGGGGACCTGCGGCGACAGCGTCTTCATGCACACGGCGCGCGAGAAGGAGCGCGAGGCGCGCCAGTCGCTCGTGCAGCTGCTCCGCTACGAGCCGCAGCGCGCGCCCGATCTGCTGGTGAGTCCGGACCCGCGCCTGCGGGCGGCGGCGGCGGAGTCCCTCGGTCGCGCGCAGAACGGGGACGCGAGCGAGGCCCTCGCCGCGCTCTTCTCGCACCTCGAGACCGAGCCGAACGGCGAGGCGTTCCAGGCGGCGGTCGAGGCGCTGCTCAAGACTCAGTCCGCGTCGGAGAGCAACGCGCCGGAGGTTCAGCGCCTGCGCTCGATCCTCACCACGCGGATTCGCGAGGGCAACGAGGACTTGCAGGCGCCCTTGGCCGATGCGCTGCGGCGCTTGCCGTGGGCGAGCGAAGGGCTTGGTGAGGACGGGCTGTTCGTCGGCGTCGACGCACTGGTCGGGCAGGTTCGCCGTCTGATGGGGCCCGAGCGACTGACCGACCGCGACGCGCTCGTCACGTGCCTCGCCGCGCTGCAGTCGCTGTCACGCCGCGCGGACGAGGGGGAGCTCGCGGTCGAGCCCCGACTCGCGCCCGTAACGTCCATGCTGCTCGAGCGCATGGAGGACCCGGCCGAGGCCGTCGGCGTGCGCATCGCCGCCGCCCAGTTCCTGCCGCTCGTCGGCGACGCGCAAGCGCTCGCGCGCGCCGCGGCGGTGCTCGACGCCGAGGGGACGCCGGCCCAGCTCGCCTACAGCCTGCTCGGTTCGATCGGTCCGCTGGCCGCAGAGCTGCCCCCGGACGACGCCGCGGCCCGACTGGTCCTGGAGACGCTGCTCGCACGACTCACCGGTGACGATGCCAACCTGCGCCAGCGCGCGCTCGCGCAGCTCAGCAGCGAGGAGCTCGCGCCGCTCGTCGCGCAGGCGACGCCCGAGTCGTTCGTCGCGGCACTCGAGGGCGAGACCTCCGCGGACCTGCAGACCCAGCTGCTCCAGCTGATCGCGCGCTACGGCGGCATCGCCGAAGTGCAGCGACTCATCGAGCTGCAGAGCTTCGACGCGATCGCGACCTCCGGCCCCGCGACGCTCAGTCAGCTCGGCGACACGCTCGCCGTGCTCTCGCGCGAGAACGCCGCGCTCTTCGTCCAGGCCTTCGAGCGACTGCTCGCGGTCGACGATGCGGGCACCCGTGTCCTGCGCTTGCGCGACGCCTTGGGCGAGCTGGCGACGCTGCCCGAGTCGTCCCTGGCGGAGCTCGACGCGGAGGAGCACCACCGCATCGTGGGCTGGGCCACCGAGCTGCGGGCTGCTGCCGGTTCGATCCCGGGTGGACGCGAGCTCTTGCTGCGGCTCGTGAGCACGCACCTGCCGGCCTGCGAAGTCGGGGCCGCGCCGGCGGACGCCGCTGGCCTCGCGCACGTGCGTGCGCTGCTGCTCGCGGATCTCTACGCCCTCGATGGCGACTCGGTCTCGGCGGCCGTCGTGCTGGATGCTTTTGCCGAGGCGGAGCGCCTCGCCGAGGAGACTGCCGACGTGCGGCTGCGGGGGCTCGTGCTGCGCGACCGCGCGCGCTTCGGGTCCGCGCGTGGTGACGATGCGGCTGCGCTCGCCGACTACCGCGCGCTGTTCGAGCTGGAGCTCGCCGCGGGCGCCCAGGGCACGGAGGCCTCCGTGCTCGCGCTGGGGGACCTGCGGAGCGGGAGCGGGCTTCTCTTCGACAGCGCCGGAGAAGAGGGTCTCGGGCCCGAGGAGGCGCAGCGCCGCGTGCACGAGTCGCTGCGCGCCTCACTGGCGCTCGTGAATGACGAGGTCTGGCGACTCGAGCCGGATGCCGTGCGCCTGCAGGACCTGCGTGACGTCGCCGCGCGCGGTGTGCGAGCGGCGGAGGTTCCTCGCGTCGAACGAGCCTTCGCGGCGTTCCTCGGTCTGCCGGAGCTGCCGCCCGAGCCGGTCGAGGGCGAGGAGCCCACACCTGCCGAGCTCGGGCCGGTTCCGGACCAGGCCCGCTGGGACGGACTCCTGGGTGAGCGCGACGTTCATGCGGAGCTCCTGCAGCTTCGCGCGCAGCTGCGCGCGCGGGTTCAGCGACTCTCCGCGCCTCCGCCGGAGGCGCCTGCGGAGGCGGAAGACGCGGCTCCCGCGCCCGCTGACGAGCCCGAGGACACACCACCTCCAACACCCGACGACGGCGGGGCCCAGTCCGGCGGTGGGGACGGAGAGAAGGGCGCGATCCAAGGGGACGACAGCGTTTCTTGAGCTCCTGCGGTGCTCGTCAGGCTGCGCCGCTCGGAGTTGAATCGAGCGGGGGCGTTCGGGGCAGGTGAGGAGCCTGAGCGTCCTTGGTCGCGGCTGGGTGCAGAGCTCGCGGTACACGAGTCGCGGTAGGAGCCGTTGGAGACCCCACGTCGAGATCCTCGGCGGCGCGCCCCTCGAGGAGGGCGAACCGTCGGTCGGCGCAACCCGGCTCGGCGCCCTCGCGACGTCCGCGAGGTGGGCGCGTCGGCCGCGTCCCCGGCGACGCGGGGCGGTGGGCTGCTGCCTCCCCGTAATTCTACTAGGCCAATCACGGGACTTTGCGAGCTAGTTATCTGCTTCGAAGGCGCCTAGCCTGTGGAGGTGTTCACGGTCCTTCGCGACCGCGGCAGCCCCACCGACGCAACCCGAGCCAGAGGAGAGCCGAGATGACCGAAGTCCGACGCAAGCCCGGAGACCCGACCGCCTGTTCTCCTGGAGATCTCTCCAGCGCGAAGCAGGTTTCAGCTGAGTCGAGCACGACCTTCAGCACGGTCCCCCTGGACTGGAAGGAGGTCTACTACACGAACTGTCCGCTCGTGTCAGCCAGCAACGTCGACCAGGAGCTGGGCTGGACCCGCGAGGAGTACAAGAAGATCGGCGTCAAGTACGCCTTCCTCCGCTCTCGGCGCGAGAACAACTGGTACCCGCACTACGTCCACAACCTCGACAACCTGATTCGCTTCGGAGGGCTGTTCCCGCCCGTTCATGTCCAGGCGGATGTCCGCCGCACGCGGCTCCTCGGAGTCACGCATGCCCCGCACGAAGGCGGCTGCATGATGGTCCGCTCCCGGGACGACATCTACCGGATGAAGGATCTGAAGGGCAAGAAGATCGGCCTGTCGAAGAGCCTGAACACCATCAAATGCGACTGGTGGCGCATCCAGGAGGAGCAGGGCATCGAGCTGATGCTGCGGATGAACGACATGACGCGCGACGACGTGGAGATCGTGGAGTTCCCCTATCCGGACGACTGGTACGACAAGGCCGAGATGCTGGATCCGATGGACAATGCGTCGGAGTTGTGGCTCAAGCGTGACCACAAGCGTGACCTGGCCTTCCGTCCGCTGGAGACCGCGCTGGAGAAAGGCCTCGTGGATGCGATCTACACCCAGAGCAAGGTCTTTCAGTACCTCCAGGAGGCGACGGGCAAGTTCAAGGCGATCGAGGACCTGTCCAGGTATCCGGACTGGACCCTGCAGGTGGCGAACATTCCCGCCGCAATCACGTGCACCGATGAGATGGCAGAGAAGCACCCCGAGCTCGTCGTCACGTTCATGAAGGGCATGATCAAGGTGGGCCGCTGGGCCAACGAGCACAAGCACGCAGCGGCGGCTATCCTCGACAAGCAGACGTTCTACCTCGACGTCGAGGACACGTACCGGGGCATCGAGCACATCGACATGGTCCCCAACCTGTCGCCCCAGAACCTGGCCTCCGTCGAGATCGGCAAGGACTTCATGCTCAGCCACGGCTACATCAAGAACGACTTCGATGTGCACGAGTGGATCGCTCCGGAGTTCCTCGAGCAGGCGGCCAAGGAGCTCCTCGAGCAGGAGTGGCACAAGCGGACCAGCGCCAAGCTCCCCGAGCCGACGGAGCTGCAGGCGGAGTCCCCCAGAATCGGGTAGTGAGCGCCGCGAGCGAAGGGCGGGACCTCGCCTCCACGCCCCCCGTGACGCCACGGGCGGAGCCGGCGGGGTCCTCGGCCGGGAGCGAGCTCTCCGCCGGGAGAGGTCGGTGGCCCGGCGGGCGCTACTCCGGGAAGCAGCTGCTCCTGGCGCTCGCCGTCGCCGCCCTCGCCGACGGGCTCTCCCTGGTCCTGACGCTGGCTCCACCCGTGCAGTGGGCGATCGACGGCACCACGGCCGTGCTCCTGTTCGCGGTGCTGGGCTGGCACTGGGCGCTGCTGCCGGGCCTCGTCATGGAGGCGATCCCGGGGCTCTACGTCTTCCCGTTCTGGATCCTCGTGATCGCGTCCCTGGCAGCGGTGGGGAGCGTTCGGGGTGGCCGCAAGGCAGCGCTCGCTCCTGCGCGCGGGGACTGAGGGCGGTGGAGCGGAGAGGGGCGCGCCAGGCCAGCCCTCGAGCCGTACGACACGCGCGCCGCGACCTCCGAGAAGGACGAGAACTCTTCATGCAACCGAGTCACCGGAACCCGATCGACCCGCCGTTGAGGCCCTAGGCGATGACCGACTTCATGCACTTCCTCGAGACGACCTTCGGGCCGCTGGTCCTCGTCTTCACCGTGTCGAACCTGGCGGCCATGGGCCTCCAGGTCCGCGCGAGCGAAGTCGCCGTGGCGCTGCGCGACTGGAAGTCCGTTGCGCTGATCTTCGCCTGGGGGTGGCTCCTCGGGCCCGCGCTCGGGCTCCTGATCACGTGGGCCCTGCCGCTGGCCGAGCCCTTCGTGATCGTGGTGCTCCTCGCGAGCCTGGCGCCCTGCGCACCGTTCCTGCAGCAGATGGTGGAGAAGGCGCGCGGGGACATGGGCTTCGCGGGGGCGTTCATCCCGCTCGTGACGATCGGCACCGTGGTGTTGATGCCGGTCATGGGGCCGCTCCTGATCCACGGCCTCGCGATCGACGCCTGGGCGCTGGCGCAGCCGCTGCTCTTGACCATCCTCCTGCCGCTGCTCGTCGGAGCTGCGCTGCGGCACTTCGCGGAGAGCGCGGCGACCCGGCTCTTCCCCGCGCTCAAGCGCCTGGCCCTCCTCTCCACCCTGCTGACGGTCGTGTGGTGCCTCGCGCTCTACGGCGAGGGCATGCTCGACACGGCGGGCAGCCTCGCGCTGCTCTCGATGACGCTCTTCATGGTCGGCATGGGCGCGATCACCTACCGCTTCGGCTTCGGCATGAAGCAGGAGCAGCGCAGCGTCATGTCGCTGGGCATGGGCACCAGGAACATCGCCGCGGTGCTCGCGGCGGCGCTCGCGATCCCGGACGGCGACCCGCGCATCGTGGTGATGGTCGTCCTGTGGACCCTGTGGTCGGTCGTCCTCGCGGCCCTGGGCGCGCGCTTCTTCTGCAAGCGCGCCGGGGCGTCCCTCGAAGGAGCCGCAGCGTGAGCGTCCCCAGCTGGGCCAGCCGCTACCTGCCGATCCTGGAGTGGGGCCGGGAGTACAACGGGAAGACGCTCACCAACGACTTGGTCGTGGCGGCGATCGTCACGGTCATGTTGATCCCGCAGTCGCTCGCCTACGCGCTGCTGGCGGGGCTGCCCGTGCAGGTCGGGCTGTTCGCGTCCATGGCGCCGCTCCTGATCTACGCGATCTTCGGCACCTCGCGCACGCTGGCGGTCGGTCCTGTGGCGGTGGCCAGCCTCATGACCGCGGCCGCCATCGCGCCCCTGGCGGCGCGGGGGACACCCGAGTACCTCGGGGCGGCCATCGCGCTCGCCTTCGTGTCGGGGTTGCTGCTGCTCGCGATGGGCCTGCTGCGACTCGGCTTCCTCGCGAACTTCCTCAGTCACCCGGTCGTCGCCGGCTTCATCACCGCCTCCGGACTCCAGATCGCGGCGGGCCAGCTGGCGCCCGTCCTCGGCATCCACGTGGAGGGCGAGACCTTCGTGGAGTTGATGGGACCCCTGCTGAGGAACCTCGGCGAGACCAACCCCTACACCGCGGCGCTCGGCCTCGGCTCGCTGGCCTTCCTGTTCTGGAGCCGTAGCCGATTGAAGCCCCTGCTGCTTCGGCTCGGCCTCGGCGAGCGGATGGCCGGGACGCTGGCGAAGGTCGGACCGGCGGTGGCCCTCGTCGCCACCACCGCGGCGGCCTGGGGCTTCGGGCTCGCGGAGCACGGCGTCAAGCTCGTCGGGACGGTCCCCAAGGGCCTGCCCCGGCTGGCCCTGCCGCCGCTGGACCTGGCGCTGTGGACGAAGATCCTCGTCCCGGCGCTGCTCATCTCCATCGTCGGCTACGTGGAGTCGATCTCCGTCGCACTGACGCTCGCGGCCAAGCGCCGTCAGCGCGTCGACCCCGACCAGGAGCTGATCGCCCTCGGCGCCGCGAACCTCGGCGCGGCCTTCTCGGGCGGCTTCCCGGTGACCGGCGGCCTGTCGCGCTCGGTCGTGAACTTCGAGGCGGGCGCGGAGACCCCCGCAGCGGGCGCCTTCACGGCGATCGGCATCGCGCTGGCCACGCTGTTCATGACGCCGCTCCTGTACTACCTGCCCAACGCGACCCTGGCCGCCACCATCGTCGTCGCGGTCCTGTCGCTGGTCGACCTGGGCGCGCTCAAGCGGACCTACCTCTTCTCCAAGGCCGACTTCGCGGCGATGGCCGCAACGATCCTCGTGACCCTCGTGGAGGGCGTCGAGCCCGGGCTGGTGGTGGGCGTGGGCCTCTCGATCTTCCTGCACCTCTACAGCACGTCGCGCCCGCACGTGGCGGTCGTGGGCCAGATCCCCGGCACGACGCACTTCCGCAACCTCGAGCGCCACCAGGTCGTCACGGACCCCGAGATCCTGTCGTTGCGGGTGGACGCGAGCTTCTACTTCCCGAACGCGCGCTTCATCGAGGACACGATCAACCGAGCGATCGCCGCCAACCCGGACGTCCGCCACCTCATCCTCGAGTGCCCCGCGGTGAACACGATCGACGCCTCCGCGCTCGAGAGTCTCGAGGCGATCAACGAGCGGCTGAAGGATGGCGGGGTCACGTTCCACCTCTCCGAGGTGAAGGGGCCGGTCATGGACCGCTTGAAGCGCTCCCACTTCCTGGAGGAGCTGACCGGCGAGGTCCACCTGACCCAGTTCGACGCGGTGTGCAGCATCAAGCCCGAGCTCGCGCGGCGCACCCGCGACGCGGAGCGGTCTCCGCTCGCGGGCGACTCACCCTCGTCCGAAGACCTCGCTTCCGAGCCGAACCCGAGCCCGCGATGAACCAGCAGAAGCCTCTCCAGCAGCGACCGGGAACGTCGGCCCCCAGGGTCGTGAGGCGCGCGCGCGCCGTCCGGCGGGCCTGCGCGCTCCTCCCGCTGGTCCTCTTCTGCGGCTGCAGCGCGCTGCAGCCGATCCAGGTCAGCGACTCCGCGCCCGTCGCCGGCGGCGCCCAGGAGCCCGCGGCTGCCGCCCCGAGCGAGCTCGCTTCCGCCGCGCCCACGGAGCTCGCGAGCGAGCCCGCGCCGGAGGAGGCGGGGTGGAACTTCCTGGTCAAGCCCTACCTGTTTGCCTGCGGACTGGAGGGGACCGTCAGCACGGGGACCGGGCCGCTCGACGTCGGCGCGGAGTTCGACGACCTGTTCGACTCGCTCGACATCGGCGGGATGCTGGCCTTCGAGGCGCGCCCGCCCGACTCGAGCTGGACGATCCTGGCCGACGCGATCTACATCCGGCTGAAGGACAAAGGGGTGACGCCCGGCCCGGCCGGGCTCGCGGTCGACGGCACCCTGGAGGAGACGGTCATCGAGCTCTCTGCGGCCTACGAGCTGGTCGATCGCGGGCGGCTCGAGGTGCTGGCGGGGGTGCGCTACTGTTCCGTGAACGCCGACCTCGTCGCGCACCTGCCGGGTGGGCCGAGGGCGTCGTCCACCAACACCGACTGGGTGGATCCGCTGGTGGGCCTGCGATCACGACTCGCGCTCGCGCGCGAGGTCGACCTTCTGCTGCGGGGAGACCTCGGCGGCTTCGGTGTCGGGTCCGACCTCGCGGGCAACCTGGCCGTCGAGCTGGACTGGTCGATCTCGAGCGCCGTCCAGGTCGCGTTGGGCTATCGCTACCTGTACCTGGACTACGACGACGACAGCACCTTCGACTTGAGCCAAGCCGGACCCATGTTGGGGCTCGGTCTTCGCTTTTGAACTCCCTGTACGAGGACACGACCCGTGATGGAACACCTCTCGAACCTCGAACCCCCGGCGACACGGCGCGCCGCCTGCCGATCAGGCTGCGCGGGCTCGGGCTCGCGCTGGGAGTCGTCTCCGGTCTCGCGGGCTGCTCGATCGACAACGGCACTCCCTATCCGCAAGGAACCCCATTGATGGAACTGAAGATGAAGAACCTGGTGATCGTCGATGATCGTGTCGCGGTGTCCGGTCAGCCGACCCGCGCGCAGTTCGAAGCCCTGCCCGGCGCCGGCTACCGGCGCGTGATCTCGCTCCGCGGGGCGAGGGAGCTCGAGACGGGCTGGGAGGAGGCGCTCGCAGCGGAGTCCGGCGTCGACTTCCTGCGCCTCGCGATCGACGGCGCGGGAGACCTCGACGAGGCCCACGCGCGAGCGCTCGGGGACGCGCTGAAGGAGCGGGGCGAGCCGACGCTGATCTGCTGCCGGAGCGGGGCCCGGGCCGGAGCGCTGCTCGCGCTCGAGCGACACTTCGCGGAGGGCCTGCCTCCCGCGGAGGCGCTCCAGATCGGACGGAGGGCCGGGATGGCGAGCGCGGAGCCGGCCGTGCGCAAGGTGCTCGGCCTGGGGAAGGGCGACTGACGGCGGTCGTCGTGCGAAGCGGCTGGCGCCAGGACTCGAGAGGGCACGCGCGACCGCCACGGAGCTCCGCGCGCGCCCTTCCAGTGTGGGCGGCGTCGGCGATGGCGATGGCGAGCGTGCCCCGCGGGCGTCGCGCTCGTCACGGACCGGGCCCGCGCCGCAGGTCACGCTTGCTCCGGACGAGCGGGCGCTGCTAGCTTGGTCCGCGTGTGCCCAGTCGAACCGCCGCACGGAGCGAACCCTCGCGCCCGCTCCGAGTCCGCTGACCCGGACGGGGCCGGTCTCGGTTCGGCCATCGACGCGGCGGACGTCGGGTTCTGGTCCCTGGACGCGACCTCGGGCCAACTGTGGGCCACGGCGAAGATGCGGTCGCACTTCGGACTCACGGAAGCGGAAGACCTGACCCTCCAGCGTCTCGAGGCAACGCTTCATCCCGGGGACCTGCAGCGCGTGCGGGCTGCGTTCGCTCCATCCTTGCAGTCCGCCCGGATCCTCGAGGTCGAGTTCCGGGTCGTGCACGGGGTGGACGGGCCGCCGCGCTGGATCGCGCTGCGCGGGCGCGCCGCCCCCGCAGCGGAGGACGGGGCCGAACGGCTGGCGGGCTGCTCCCTGGACCTGACCCATCGGGGAGCGGAGTTCACGACGGCGCGCGCCCACGAGGAGCGCCTGGAGGCGGCAGGGGACCTGACCGGGATCGGCTTCTACGAGGTGGACTTCGAGAGCAACACCATGTTCTACGACGACCGCCTCCGCAGCCTCTGCGGCTTCCCGACCGAAGGGCCGCCGACGCCGGAGGGCCTCGGCCTCTGGTTGACGCGCCTGCACCCCGAGGATCGCGACCGCGTCCTCGACCTCCGCGAGCAGCTCCACAGGGGAGACCTGGACGACCTCACCTGCAAGTACCGGTTCCTGCATCCGGACCGCGGCGAGCTGTGGATCCACCACGTGGCTCGGGTCAGCCTGCGCGCTCCGGACCGGCGGGCGACCCGGACCTTCGGCGCGCTCTGCGACATCACCGTCCAGGATCGAGTCGAGCGCGAGCGAAGCGAGCTCGGTCAGCGCCTGATGCGGGCTCACGAGGACGAGCGCGCGCTCCTCGCGCGCGACCTGCACGACGACTTCACGCAGCGCGTGGCGATGCTCGCGATCGACCTCAGCCTCCTCGAAATCGCCGAGCCGAACGACAGCCGCGCGACGCAGATCCACGCCGTTCACGAGGGCCTCGTCCGGCTGAGCGAGGACCTCCACTCGCTGTCCTACCGGCTCCACCCCTCGATCCTGGTGGAGCTCGGCCTCCCCGATGCGCTCCGCGCCGAGTGCGAGCAGATCTCGCGCGACCAGCCGCTCGACATCGCGCTCGACTTCGGCGTCCTGCCCAGCGCGAAGCTCGGCAATGACGCCGCGCTGGGGTTGTTCCGGGTCGCGCAGGAGGCGCTCAACAACATCAAGCGTCACGCGGATGCGCGGACCGTCGTGGTCACCCTGAACGAGATGAGCGGCGGAGTGCTGCTCGCCGTCCGCGACGACGGAGTCGGCTTCGACGTCGAGGCCTGTCGAGGGCGCACGACCCTCGGGCTGGCGAGCATGCGCGAGCGCGTCGAGCTCCTGCACGGGACCCTCGACATCGAGAGCGGCCCGGGGGAGGGCGCCTCCATCATCGCCTGGGTCCCGCTGGAGGAGTTGAAGTGACGTCCTCGACGCCCCGCTCCCGCATCCTCATCGCCGATGACCACGCTCTGCTCTGCGAGGCGCTCGCGACGCTCCTCGCGCCCGAGTTCGAGGTCCTCGAGACGGTGAGCGACGGCCGCGCGCTCGTCGAGGCGGCCCTTCGGCTGCGGCCCGACGTGATCGTCGCCGACATCACGATGCCCGAGCTCAACGGGATCGACGCCATGGTCGAGCTGATCGATCAGGGGCAGCGCTTCCCCGTGGTCTTCCTCACCATGCACCGCGATCCGGCCTTCGCGCGACGCGCGCTCGAGGCGGGAGCCTCCGGCTTCGTCCTCAAGCACTCGGCCTCGCTCGAGCTGGTCACCGCGATTCGCGCGGCCCTCGACGGAAAGACCTACCTGACCCCCCAGCTGGCGGGGGAGGTGCTGGAGTCGATGAAGCGAGAGCGCCACGACGTCGACGCGGCGGTCGCGCCGCTGACGCCGCGGCAGCGCGAGGTCCTGCAGCTCCTCGCGGGCGGGGCCTCGGCGAAGGAGATCGGCGTCCGGCTCTCGATCTCCCCGCGCACGGCCGAGTTCCACAAGTACCAGATGATGCAGACGCTGGGGCTGAAGACGAGCGCCGACCTCATCCACTTCGCCATCAAGCACGGCATCGTGGACCTCTGAGGCGCAGCGCGGGCCTCGAACCGCGGCGGCCCTTGGGGGCGTGGGACGCCGCCCACCAGCCCGTAAGCGCGCCCCATGAAGCCCGGGTCCCCGTGTCCGCGGGCGGCGAGGCGGAGACCACCGCCGGGGCCGGAGGGGGGGCGCGATCCAAAAGGACGACAGCGGGGTTGATTCCGACCGCCCATCAGTTCATAGTGCCTTCAACGCGTCGCGGGGTGGAGCAGTCAGGCAGCTCGTCGGGCTCATAACCCGGAGGTCGCAGGTTCGAATCCTGCCCCCGCTACCACTCAACAAGGCCGGCAGCCCTTCGGGCAGCCGGCCTTGTCTCGTTTCGCGGGGGCAGGATTCGAACCTGCGACCTCCGGGTGATGAGCTTCGTTTTCGAACACCTGCGGTGCGCGGGCGGCTGCGCCGCCCGGACACGTGTCGGCTGAAGGGGGTTCGCGTGGCCAGAGGTCTCGGGTTGTGAAGGGCGCCGGGGGCACGAGGGTGGCTCGACGGGGTTCAGCTCTTTCCGGCGGGGTCCTCGTTCTTCGCGCCCCGGGAAAGTGAACCTGGTTCGGTACTCTACTCCCGCTACCACTCAACAAGGCCGGCAGCCCTTCGGGGCAGCCGGCCTTGTCTCGTTCCGCGGGGGCAGGATGCGAACCTACGACCTCCGGGTGATGAGCTTCGTTTTCGAACACCTGCGGTGCGCGGGCGGCTGCGCCGCCCGGACACGTGTCGGCTGAAGGGGGTTCGCGTGGCCAGAGGTCTCGGGTTGTGAAGGGCGCCGGGGG
>Ga0316204_10002594_pt1 | contig 40126 bp, 33 predicted proteins | sample 6monrhotite_MG_2_FD_205661 | JGI IMG/M metagenome (GOLD analysis project Ga0316204, IMG submission 205661) | Microbial mat bacterial communities from mineral coupon in-situ incubated in ocean water Damariscotta River, Maine, United States -... | ecosystem: Environmental > Aquatic > Marine >...
CATCGAACGCCGTAGCATCATCAAAGCAAAAGGACTGACCAGCGATCAAACCATTCAATTCACTGGCACTAAGGCCAGTCACTGCCCAATCAAGCTGCGTCGAATCGGCTTCAAGGACGCCGAAACCGGCATTCAGTATGACTTTTTGACCAACAACTTCCATCTCGCCGCACGCACCATTGCCGAAATCTACAAGGCGCGCTGGCAGATCGAGTTGTTCTTTAAATGGATCAAGCAGAACCTCAAGATCAAGACTTTCCTGGGCACTTCTCGGAATGCCGTCATGACCCAGATCTGGATCGCCATCTGCGTCTATCTGTTGCTCGCCTATCTCAAATTCGTCAGCTTGCTCGGTCACAGTTTGCAGCAGATTCTGCGACTGCTTCAGCTCAACCTTTTCGAGCGCCGCGACCTTCACACGCTGCTGGTCGGCAAGCCACCGGCTCCGCCAGATCCACAACTCCACTTCAAGCTCCGCTTCTCATGAAAGTTTATGGGACAGCAGTGATTCAATACAATATCCAAAATCGCCCTGAATTCCCATAAACATAGCAACGATGGACCCGTAGCCCTCAGTTTAGAATGAGCAACGAACCCCAACAATTCATACCCGTTCTCCAAGCCCACTGACCCTTCACAAACACGTTATGAATTATGAAATAGTGTTTAGAATGGTTGAGCACGCCCAACCCGCAGGACCCTTAACATATCCGTGCCTTCCCTGATTGATAGGCGTTTCCAGTTATATTGGAGCGCCGATAATGAGTTGGGCTTTTTTCATTGTGTTTTCATGTATCAGTCTTGGTTTGTTGGGGTTCGTTCCTCTCCCCAATCTACGGTTCTTCAATCTGGAAGAACGTGACCCATCAATTGAACGTGAACAGGAGAAATTCGGCAACGGCTGCGGAGAAATATGCGCGCCTGTACGCAGGCGGCACTGAGGGATGAACCCAAAGAAAATTCGGGTTTGGAAAAACACCACTGCCATGTCCAGACTTCCTTATTCTTATTCCATCATAAAGTACATGCGGGTTCCAAATTAACGCTATCGGCCCGCTGATCCTCATCTATACTCCAGTCCGACTTTATCCCTTTTTCTTTGGAAAATAAACCCCTAAATTTGCCGAAAACAAAACTGTCACAATTCAAGCCGCATTCATCTCGAATGTCTTTTTTTGGACGGCTAATACCTGCGTTAGGCGGCGTCCCAGGACCCCGGGACGGTTTGTGCTTTGGCCACGAGACCGTCGAGACATTCCGTGCGGGGAGAGAACGTTGGCGCTGGATCCGTTTGCCGGGCGCATGGCTGTCGTGGGCGAAGCCCCCGGCCGGGCCAAACGCCTCCATGACGCGCTCGAATTGACCATTTGATATAGGACCTAGGTGGGCATTATAATTACCGCCTTTGTCCATGGTGGCCGGCACGGGCGGATAACGCTAGGTCACCCGGGCTGACTTCCCTCAGCTCATTCAGGTGTCGATCGATGTCGCCAGGGACCTGCGAACGGTCTTCGGCCTGATACACCTTCGGCAGGGGTCATTTTTTGGAGTGGATACGATTATGCAAGACCAGGAACACGCAATGGGTACGACCGGACAGTGGCATCGCCGCGGTCGCCCGAAGGCCCAGGGGCTTTATGATCCGCGCAATGAACACGATGCCTGCGGCGTCGGCTTCGTAGCCCACATTAGGGGCAAGCGCAGTCATGACATCGTCCGCCAGGGCCTGCGCATCCTTGAGAACCTGACCCACCGTGGCGCTGTCGGCGCCGACCCGCGCGCCGGCGATGGCGCGGGGATACTGATTCAGGTTCCCGACCTCTTCCTGCGTGAGGAAATGCAGTCTCAGGGTGTCACGCTGCCCGAAGCGGGTGCTTACGGCGTGGCCATGACCTTCCTGCCTCAGGAATCGTCTGAGATGAGCTGGTGCGAGTCGCTGTTCGAGCGGACAGCGGCGGCGGAAGGACTGAGCGTCCTGGGCTGGCGCGTCGTGCCGACCGACAACCGCATGCTGGGCGACGGCGTCAAGGCCGTTGAGCCCACCGTTAAACAATTCTTTGTCGCCGCCCCGGCTGGCATGGGCTACGCGGCCTTCGAACGCCAGCTGTTCGTGATCCGCCGTGTCGTCGAGATCGCTGTCGGCGGCAGCGACCTGGGTCAGAAGGAGCGTTTCTATGTGCCGTCCTTCTCGGCGCGCACGATTTGCTATAAAGGCATGCTATTGGCGGACCAGGTGGATGCCTATTATCACGACTTGCGCGATCCGCGTGTCGATTCGGCCCTGGCCCTGGTCCATCAGCGTTTTTCGACCAATACCTTCCCGTCCTGGGATCTGGCCCACCCGTTCCGCATGATCGCCCACAACGGCGAGATCAACACCCTGCGCGGCAACGTTAATTGGATGGCGGCCCGCCGGCATGGGATGTCCTCCGAGCTGCTGGGTGACGATCTCGACCGGCTCTGGCCCCTGATCGCCGAGGGTCAGTCCGATTCGGCCTGTTTCGACAACGCCCTTGAGCTTCTGGTCGCGGGCGGTTATTCGCTCGTTCACGCCATGATGATGCTGATTCCAGAGGCCTGGGCCGGCAATCCGCTCATGGACGAGAAACGCCGCGCCTTTTACGAATACCACGCTGCCATGATGGAGCCCTGGGACGGCCCGGCAGCCGTCGCCTTTACGGATGGCCGGCAGATCGGCGCCACGCTCGACCGCAACGGCCTGCGCCCGGCGCGTTACATCATCACCGACGACGATTTCGTGATCATGGCCTCGGAGATGGGTGTGCTCGATGTCCCCGAGGAAAAGGTCGTCCGCAAGTGGCGTTTGCAGCCCGGCAAGATGTTCCTGATCGACATGGAACAAGGCCGTATCATCGACGACAACGAGCTCAAGGACCAACTCGCTGCGGCTCAGCCCTACAGCGATTGGCTGCACAAGACCCAGATTCTGCTCAATAACCTGCCGGCCATGGCCACCTCAGCCCCGGCCGCTCGGGAGGACCTCGTTCAACGTCAGCAGGCCTTCGGCTACACCCTTGAGGATATCCGTGTGCTCATGGCCCCGATGGCTTTGAGCGGGCAGGAGGGCATTGGCTCCATGGGCGCCGATAACGCCCTGGCCGTGCTCTCCAACCACGCCAAGCCGCTGTTCAATTATTTCCAGCAGAATTTCGCCCAGGTCACGAACCCGCCGATCGACCCGATCCGCGAGGAACTGGTCATGTCGCTGGTCTCGTTGATCGGTCCCCGGCCGAATCTGCTGGGCCTGCACCAGGGCGATGACCACATGCGCCTTGAGGTTCATCAACCCGTCCTGACTGACGACGATGTCGAGCGCATCCGCCAGATCCACAGTCACACCGACGGCGCCTTCCGGACCGCGACGCTGGACATCTGCTATCCGGCGACTGCGGGCAGCGCCGGCATGACTGAGGCCTTGGACCTGCTGATGAAGCGCGCCGAGGCGGCCGTCGAGGATGGCAACAACATTCTGATTCTCTCCGACCGTGATGTGTCCCCGGAACGGTTGCCGATCCCGATCCTGCTGGCCACCTCAGCGGTGCATCAACACCTTGTCCGCGCCGGACTGCGCACCGAGACCGGTCTGGTCATTGAATCCGGCGCGGTGCGCGAGGTTCACCACTTCGCGATGCTCGCGGGCTATGGCGCCGAGGCCATCAATCCTTATCTGGCCTTCGAGACCCTGTCGGCCTATTGCCCCCAGATCTCACAGGACCTGACCCCGGACGACGCCCATCAGCGCTATATCAAGGCCGTTGGGAAGGGGCTGCTCAAGGTCTTCTCCAAGATGGGCATATCGACCTATCAGTCCTATTGCGGCGCGCAGATCTTCGACGCCGTCGGGCTCGACAAGGACTTCGTGGATCGCTATTTCACCGGCACGATGTCTCCGGTTGGCGGCGCAGGCCTCGACGCGATCGCCGAGGAGGCCGAACGCTGGCATCGCGAGGCCTATGCGCCCGAGCCTCTGGCCAGCCCGCTGCTGCCTGCCGGTGGCGAATATGCATTTCGCATCAAGGGCGAGGCCCACGTCTGGCGGCCCGAGACCATCGCCGCGTTGCAGCATGCGACACGGGCCAACGATACCAAGACCTATGCCGAGTTCGCCCGTCTCGTCAACGAGCAGGACCGCGAGCTCATGAATCTGCGCGGCCTGTTCGACTTAAAACCCGCCGGCAGTCCGCTCAATATTGAGGACGTCGAACCGGCCCGCGAGATCGTCAAGCGTTTCGCCACGGGCGCCATGTCCTTCGGGTCTATTTCTTATGAGGCCCATTCGACGCTGGCCATTGCTATGAACCGGATCGGCGGCAAGTCGAACACCGGCGAGGGTGGCGAGCTGGCCGAACGTTTCAAGCCCTTGGATAACGGCGACTCGCTACGCTCGGCCATCAAGCAGGTCGCCTCGGGACGCTTCGGCGTCACCACCGAGTATCTGGTCAACGCCGACGACATCCAGATCAAGATGGCCCAGGGCGCCAAGCCCGGTGAGGGCGGACAGTTGCCGGGTCACAAGGTCGATGAGGTCATCGCCCGCGTCCGTCATTCAACCCCCGGTGTCGGCCTGATCTCGCCGCCGCCCCATCATGATATCTATTCGATTGAGGACCTGGCGCAGTTGATCCACGACCTCAAGAACGTCAACCCGGGGGCGCGTATCAGTGTCAAGCTGGTCTCCGAGGTGGGTGTCGGCACAGTCGCGGCAGGCGTCTCCAAGGCCCATGCCGATCACGTCACGATCTCGGGTTTCGACGGCGGTACGGGCGCCAGCCCGCTGACCTCGATCAAGCACGCCGGTCTGCCCTGGGAGGTGGGTCTTGCCGAGACCCATCAGACGCTGGTCCTGAACCGTCTACGCGGCCGTATCGCGGTGCAGGTGGACGGTGGGCTGCGCACGGGCCGCGATGTCGTCGTCGGCGCCCTGCTCGGCGCCGATGAGTTCGGCTTCGCGACGGCGCCGCTGATTGTCGAAGGCTGCATCATGATGCGCAAGTGTCACCTCAATACCTGCCCGGTCGGCATCGCGACCCAGGACCCGGAACTGCGCGCCCGTTTTACGGGGCAGCCGGACCATGTCGTCAACTACTTCTTTATGGTTGCCGAAGAGGTCCGTCAGATCATGGCCGAACTTGGCTTCCGTCGTTTCAACGACATGATCGGTCGCAGCGAGTGCCTCGATACCCGGTCCGCGATCGACCATTGGAAGGCCAAGGGGCTGGATTTCTCCGCTGTCTTCTATCGCCCTGATGTCCCGGGGGCGGCGATCTTCCACTGCGAGTCTCAGGATCACGGCCTCGATAGGGCGCTGGACCGCCGCCTCATCGAACAGGCCGCGCCGGCCCTCAACCACGGCCAACCGGTCTCGATTGAGACCCCGGTCCGCAATATCAATCGGACGGTGGGGGCCATGCTGTCCGGCCGACTCGCCGAGCGATACGGCATGACCGGCTTGCCTGACGATACGATCCACATCAAGTGCAAGGGTGTCGCCGGACAGAGCTTCGGCGCATTCCTGACGCGCGGCGTGACCTTGGAACTGGCCGGCGAGGCCAACGACTATGTCGGCAAGGGCCTCTCCGGCGGCCGGATCGCGATCTATCCCGCCCCGGAGTCGCCGATTGTCGCCGAGGACAATATCATCGTCGGCAACACCGTGCTTTATGGCGCCATTTCGGGTGAATGCTATTTCCGCGGCGTGGGCGGCGAACGTTTCGCCGTGCGCAATTCCGGCGCCACGGCCGTGGTCGAGGGTGTTGGCGACCACGGTTGCGAGTACATGACCGGCGGTATCGTCGTCGTGCTCGGCGAGACTGGCCGTAACTTCGCCGCAGGCATGAGCGGCGGCATCGCCTACGTGCTGGATGAGGCGGGCGACTTCCAACGTCGCTGTAACCTCGTGATGGTCGAGCTTGAACCTATCCAGGAGGAAGACGAGCTCCTTGAGACCCACGACCATCAGGGCGGTGATCTCGAAACGCATGGCGTGGTCGATTTCAGTCACGATATGACGCGCCACGATGCCGGACGACTCAAGCAACTCATCGAAAACCACCTGCACTATACCGGCAGCGAACGCGCCCGGCAGGTCCTGGACAACTGGTCCCGGATGCTGCCGAAGTTCGTCAAGGTCATGCCCGTCGACTATCGGCGCGCCCTGCAGGCCATGCAACACCGGCAGGCCGAGGCGGAACGCCAGGCAAGCCTTGAAGGAGGACAATAACTCATGGGTAAACCTACCGGATTCAAGGAGATCGCTCGTCACGATCGCGGTTACGCGCCCGTCGAGCAACGCATCCAGCATTACAACGAATTCCTGATCCCTCTGGAGGATTCGGAACTCAGCGCTCAGGGCGCCCGTTGTATGGATTGCGGCATTCCTTTCTGTCACCAGGGCTGTCCGGTCAATAACGTCATTCCGGACTGGAACGATCTTGTTTACCGCGATAACTGGCGAGAGGCCGTTGAGGTCTTGCACTCGACAAACAACTTCCCCGAGTTCACGGGGCGTGTGTGTCCGGCGCCCTGCGAGGCGGCCTGCACCCTCAATATCGACGATAACCCCGTGACGATCAAAGGTATCGAGTGCGGGATCGTTGATCGGGCCTGGCAGGAGGGTTGGATCCAGCCTCAGCCCGCGAGCCGCAAGACCGGCAAGCAGGTCGCCGTGGTCGGCAGCGGTCCGGCCGGTATGGCCTGCGCCCAGCAGCTCGCCCGCGCCGGGCATGAGGTCACCTTGTTCGAGAAGAACGACCGTATCGGCGGTCTGTTGCGCTACGGCATCCCCGACTTCAAGATGTCCAAGACGCTCATCGACCGCCGCGTCGAGCAGATGGCCGCTGAGGGCGTACAGTTCCGCGCCGGCGTCCATGTCGGTCAGGACATCGCGGCCCGCGAGCTGGTCGACGACTACGACGCCGTGGTCCTGACCGGAGGATCGGAGCACCCGCGCGACCTCCCGGTCCCGGGGCGCGATTTGGACGGCGTTCACTTCGCCATGGACTTCCTGCGTCAGCAGAACCGCCGCGTGGCGGGGGATCAGGTCGATGACGCCGAGACGATCTCCGCGACCGGCAGGCACGTGATCGTGATCGGTGGCGGCGACACCGGTTCGGACTGTATCGGCACATCCATTCGTCAGGGCGCGGCCTCGGTGACTCAGCTCGAGATCCTGCCCAAGCCACCGGAGAAGGAAAACAAGGGCCTGACCTGGCCCGACTGGCCCAACAAGCTGCGCACCTCGTCATCCCAGGAGGAAGGCGCGCTGCGCGATTGGTGCGTCGCAACCCAGGCCTTCGCCGGTGAGAACGGCGAGGTCCAAACCCTGAAGGCCGCGCGCGTGGATTGGAAGAAGGACGAAAACGGGGCCTGGAAGATGGAGACGGTCTCGGGCAGCGAGTTCGATCTCAAGGCCGACCTTGTCCTGATCGCCATGGGCTTCGTACACCCGGTGCATGAGGGCATGCTGGCCGATCTCGGCGTTGAACTCGACGGCCGGGGCAACGTCCAGGCGGATACCCAGGCCTACCGCACTTCGCTGAACAAGGTCTTTGCCGCTGGCGATATGCGCCGGGGCCAGTCGCTGGTCGTTTGGGCGATTCGTGAGGGCCGTCAAGCGGCCGAGGCCGTCGACCGCTTCCTCAACGGAGAGGCCCGCTGATGCCCGCGCTGCAGAATGATCGTTTCCTGCGCGCCCTGCTAAAGCAGCCTGTCGACGAGACCCCGGTCTGGATGATGCGTCAGGCCGGGCGATATCTGCCTGAGTACCGCGCTACCCGGCAACGGGCCGGCAGCTTCATGGATCTATGCCGCAATCCAGAACTGGCCTGCGAGGTCACGCTGCAGCCGCTGGATCGTTATGCGCTTGATGCCGCCATCCTGTTCTCGGACATCCTGACGGTGCCCGACGCCATGGGCCTGGGTCTGTCGTTCAATCAGGGCGAGGGTCCGCGCTTCGAACGACCAGTGAGGACGCTCCGGGATATCGAGGCCCTGGCCGCGCCGGATCCCGAAGCGGAGCTGGGTTATGTCATGGACGCCGTGCGCGTCATCCGCCGCCAACTGGACGGCCGCGTCCCGCTGATCGGCTTCTCGGGAAGCCCCTGGACCCTCGCGACCTATATGGTCGAGGGTGGCGGCAGCAAGGACTTTGGCAAGGTCAAGGGGCTCATGTTCGATGAACCCCAGGGCATGCGCCAACTATTGTCGGTAGTCGCCACGGCCGTCCGCGACTACCTCAACGCCCAGATCCGCGCCGGCGCTCAAGCAGTCATGATCTTTGATACCTGGGGCGGCGTGTTGACCCCGGCGGATTACCGGGACTTCTCTCTGCGCTATATGCAGGAGGTCATTTCGGGACTCATTAGGGAAAACGAGGGCCGCACTGTTCCCGTCATCCTCTACACCAAGGGTGGCGGCGCCTGGCTCGATGACCAAGCCAAGGCGGGACCGGACGCGCTCGGGATCGACTGGACGCTCGACCTCTGTGACGCCAGGCGTCGTGTCGGTGAGCGGGTGGTCCTGCAAGGCAATATGGACCCCTGTGTCCTCTATGCATCCGATGAGCGTATACGGGCGGAGGTCGCCAAGGTGCTGGAGAGCTACGGCCATGGCGAGGGCCATGTCTTCAACCTGGGCCACGGTATCCACCAGCATATTGATCCCAATCGGGTCAGTACCTTCATTGACGCCGTACACGAACTCAGCAGACCCTATCACTCGGGCCAGGACAATAAATGATGGATAAGCCTACCGCCAACGACGCGCCTCAGGACCTACCGGAGGAATTTGAAAGACTGCGCGGCATGGAATCCTACACGAACGAGATGTTCAATCGAATCGTCGAGTTTCAGGAGAAGGACCATCCGGCCTGGAAGACTGATCTGCCGTTCGCGGAACGGGTCGCGGGCTTGCCGCTGCATGCGCTGGTCTTTAGCAATCCCGATCGCGACCCGGCCCAGTACGCACACACGGTAGCGGCCTTTTATCCCCTGCGCGACGAGTTCCGTCGCATCGCCCACTGCATCAAGCAGATCGCCGATGACCCACTGGTCTGTGACGTTCATGGACGCAACGGCTTTATCGGCAGCCTGTTGGGGCGCGAGGGCGTCCGGGTCGCCGCCCTGCGTGACGAGGCCGACCGACCGAACCAGATCCACCCCTTTAACGATCCCGAATGCTGCGAACTCCGGGACATGACGATCGATCAGGTCGATTTCCCCTTTGACGTCGCGTTTTCATCCTGGATGCCTGCCGGCCGGAATCGTACACCCGCGATCCTCGCACACCGGCCTAAGCTGATCGTGTTCATTCATACCGATCACCGCGATGAGGTCAATGACCTGCCCCAGACAGGCACGCCCGAGGCCTTCCGCGATCTGCCTGAGCACTACCGCCTCGTCGCCGAGTGGTCGATTACCCGACCAAAGGATGTGCTTCACGAGGCCTGGGGCGATCTGACGCCCAGTATTGAGGAGGTACGCCAAGTGCGCATCTACGCCGATACGCCCTATCACGATATCGATATCATAGGGGATTCAGAGCAGGCCTTGCCGCTTGGCAAGTGCTATGCATGGGAGGCCGACCTTGAAATGACACTGACGGTCTTTAGCGCCAAAGCCTACCTGCGCAAACGGGGGCATCACGTATGAGCTTCACGCGCGCCTTTCGCCTTGCCTCCATCCTGTCCCTGATCGTGGTAACCACCGCTTGCATTGGAGAATCCCCGACCGATAATCAAGGCGCGGCGAAGCTGCTCAAGGAATATTATCAGGACATCCAGGCTGGCGATCTTGACCGCGCCGTCGCCCTCTATCCGGAGAAGGATCGCCCGACCTGGAAGGCCTTCCTGCAAATCAACCAGGAATCCCTGGGTGCGCTCAAGCGGTTTCAAATCGATCACGCGGAGATCAACACGGTATACAGCGGGGTCTATTTCGTCTTCACGATCGACGCCCAGTACGAAAAGCACGAGGCCACCGAGATCATTACGATCTTCCAAGAGGTCGATCAGAAGCGCCCGTGGCTGAATTATCACAAGACCAAGTTGTGAGCTGCCATTTCCGCAACCATCTAGCCAACAGATGATCAGGTAACCGACTAAATAGCGTTGTTCTCCCGCCAAAGCCCCCTGAAAAATTCGACATACCGCGCCACGACCCTATCCTGTCTGAACTCGTTCTCCACCCTGAGTCTCGCGGCGCGCGCGAGCCTTGCCCGCAAGGCTCCGTCTTCGCAAAGATGCGCCAAAGCAGCTGACAGTTGGCCGACATTCCCGGGCTGCACGAGAACACCAGTCTCGCCTTCGACAAGGGCATCGCTCACGCCGTAGATACGCGAACCGATCGATGGCACGCCGGCTGCGGCCGCCTCGATCACCACCATGCCAAAGCCCTCCCGATAGCTCGGCAAACACAGAAAATCCGACGCCGCTATGAAACGCTGGGGCTGGTTCGTGAAGCCATCAATGACCATGCGCTGAACGAACGCGTCACCCGCAAGGGCACACAGTCCGGGGGCGATGTTTTCCTCATCCGGCCCCACCAGAATCAACCATAAATCGGGATGCGAATCAGCACATTCGGCATAAGCTCTGACAAGATCGAATACCCCCTTGTCGGCCGTCAGTCGTCCCAGGAATAGGCAGACCACGGCATCGTCAGGAATACCATATTGCTCGCGGATCTCGGCCTTAGCCTTCGTGTCAGGGCGAAAGCGCGTCGTATCCACTCCACATATAGAACCCGCCCCGAGCACCTGTACCTGACCTGGGCGGGTCACCCCCTGTTCCTCCAGAAATTGGCGTTCGCTGAAACTGACAGCCAGCACATGCGTCGCGGATTTCACAACCAGATAGTCCATGAATTTCAGCAACGCACGCATAAACCCTCGTTTGGAAGCCCACACTTCGCCCTGAAAAATATGCACTCGCCTAGGCACCCCGGCCAGAAACGCCGCCAGTATCCCCAGCAAACCAGCCTTGGGCGTTACCGACACGACCAGATCGAAATGCTGATGCCGAAACAAGCGGTATAGCTCGAACAAGGCCACCAAATCCCCAAGCAGAGAAATTTTGCGCTGCATGCTGACCGCCACTTGCCGCACGGACAGGTCCAACGGAGGGAGATAGGCGTCGTTCTTGGGATTACACGCGACAGTGACGTCGAAATGTTGCGCCAACGCGCGTAAGTGCGGCTTCAGAAAAAAATGGATGACTAAGGGCGTTGTGGTCAACACGCAGACCCTTGGCTTGACCTTGGCATACCCCATCACATTCTCCACGTGAGCCAAAGACGACGCAGATACTTTGTGAAAGACCATACCGTCGCCGAACCCCACACCCACCACGACAGCTTGTACTCTTCGCGTAATGTCCTTAGCGCCATCAGTTCAGCCTTTTCATGTTCCCACAGCCTGCCGCTCAACCCACCAGGGCTGAAATCCGGCCTGAAACAAAATGCCAGCACCGATTCCAGACGATATGCCGGGTATCCCGCCATGATAATTTCCATCCACAACAAATAATCTTCGGAGTACCTTTTATTCCTGAAGCGGAACGGCAAATCACGTCGCAGCATGACCGATCGAGTGGGCAGCCGATCTGAAAGCAACATGCTTATCAGCGAAAGCCGGCTTGCCTCCGGCATCTCTTCCGCCTCCAAGTCAACCGCTTTGGCTGCAAGCTGAGAGGCGTGCCCGCACAAGACGGCGTCCAGATGCGACTCTAACCATGACCACTGTATTTCGAGCTTACGAGGATGCCATGTATCGTCGGCATCGAGAAACGCCAACCATGGTTGGGTAGCCGAATCCCAGCCGGCGTTACGCGCCAAACCTGGCCCACCGTTTTGGTCTAAAGTAATCACTCTTACACGCGGCTCGTGCTCGTGCGCCAACTCAAACAGCAGATCGAGCGAACCGTCACCACTTGCATCATCGACGAATAGAATCTCGGCCGGTAGCCGAGTCTGATTCAAGATCGAACCAAGCGCGCGCGCCACCGTCTCGCGACAGCGGAAACAAGGGATAATTACGCTAATAGGCAGATAATGATTGGACATGAATATCTTGTGAACTCACTATATTGGAAACCCATTCGGTCGCACTCAAGCGTTGTCATGACGTTTCCCCATTGGACCGCTCATTGCGTCTCTCTTTGGTCATCGATCCCCGAAACGCATCGGTCCATAACATCCAGAAAACCATCTTTCACGGCAGCATCTTGAAAACGTGCGTCCCTCGTGGGAGCGTGATGCCCTTGCGACAGGGCAACCTTGATGCCCTCGACAATGGATTCAACGTGATACGGATCGACATAATGGGCATATTCACCGGCCACTTCGCGCATCACCGGCAGGTCCGAGCAGGCTATCGGGGTACCCATCTCCATGGCCTCCAAACATACGCGCCCGAATCCTTCGCAAAGGGAAGGATACACTACGGCATCGGCGGCGGCATATGCCAGACAAAGCTCGGCATCGCTCAACCGTCCGGCAAACGCGAACCGTCGCTGCGATGCGTCAGGGAGCACACCCAACAGGGCGTCCCAAGCGGGACTCGCTCTCCCGGTGACCAATAAAATCAAATCTTCATCCTGTCGCGCAAGACGCTCAAACGCCTGCAACAAGCGCCCAACGTTTTTGCGGTACTCGGCCCCCCCGGGGTAAAACAGTAATGACCCTTTGCTGCAATAGCGTTTCCTAAAGGCGGCAACCGCATCTGTATCCGTAACGGTCCTGAATACCGATGGCGGCGTATTGTAGACCACGCTGATACGTGCCGGATCCAGCCCATAACGCTCGATCAGTTTGGCGCGACTGGTTTCCGAAACCGTGACGACTAACACCGCTTGGTGTAAGTTGCGCCTCAGCAAGGCCAAATAATAGTGCCTGATACGGCGCGGATAGACCGATCCGAGCTCGTCCAAACACAGGTCGTGCACAGTGATGATGCTGGGTATGCCCTTGGGCATGCGCACGTCGTGATAGGGGCTCATGACCAAATCCGGCCGTAAGCGGGAAACGGCGCGCGGAAACGTTACATTGTCGTACCACGGATGGCGCAGGGGTCGCGGCAATCCATCGGGCCACGAAAGCGGCATATGGTTCCAGTTACCCGTCTGTGGCAGGAATCCGGTATCGAAGTCCGGTCCAATCAACAGGAAGGTCACGTCAGTACGACTCTCGATCCATGACGAGAGCAAGGGCGCGAACCAGTGCGAGATGCCGCCCTGATACAGCGCGAGGTTCTTGGTATCGACAACGACACGAAACGGAACGGACTTCGACATCAGCAATACCGCCCGCAGACAATCATACGGGTGACCTTTTCAATATCGCGGGGAGGTCCCGGAACATGCCCAATAGCCACGCTAGCAGGAGAAACATACAGGTAAAGACCGTGCCGTGTTCCAGGACACCGAGTACGAGCATCGCTCCACCCAACTCCGTGCTCGGGATCATCTGAGATACACCTCCGGCGATTAGCAGGATCGCGGACCACCGTCCCATCCACCACAACACCCTGCCATAGGCATTGTGACGAACGCCACAAACACGAGACAGAAGCAACGCATAGGTTGCCATACCGACAAGGTTGGCGATGAGCCAATGCGAAAGCGCTAACGTGGGGTTTTCGAGAAATCGCGCCGAAAGCAGAACAATGCATCCGGTCAAAGTTGTCGCGATGCCCGCGACCATGACGCTACGGGCCGAACCTAGAGAAACCAGCGCCCGACTCATCAACATCCCAATAGAAATCGGTGCGGCGGCAAATACCGCCACTCGCAGGGCATCGGAGGTCCGTGCAACCGCTGAGGCATCGAAGGCACCTCGAGCGTAAATCAGCTCGACCAACGGTGTCGCGTTGAGCCAAACGAGCGTACACAACCAGCCCATGAACAACAGCGTAAAACGCACCGCCACCGAGACATCGGCGTAGAGCTGTTCATGCTGGTCGCCGGCGGCATGGTCCAGAAAACGAGGCCAGAGAACGTTGGCCAGGGAAACCCCGACTAAGGTGATCAGGACATTGGTTAAAGCCACGCTATATTGGAACGAGGAGACCAGTCCTGCGGAAAAAGAGGTCAGCGTATGCTTCTCAAAGATCACATAGCCGTGGATTGCCGCTTGGGTCGCCAATAGCGCCCCGCTGACTGCGAGAAAACGTTTTCCCAACCCGCCTGGCCAAGCGAACCGGAAACCCAATTGTTCCCGGCGCAATGCCGCGATCTGTACGAACGCGATAGCGGCCTGACCTGCGATGATACTCAAGGGCAGGGCATGGGTCTTGAGCAGGCCGGTGACCGACGCCAGCACCACCAAGGTGGCTGTCAAACCGAGCAAACGGGCAAAGGCCTGCAAAATCACCCGATGGTAGCTGGCCATAATGGAGTTCAATGTCTCCGAAAAGGCCAGCAATATGACGGCGGGAGCCAACCAGTACAATTGACCCACGGCTAGATCACGCACAGCGGGCTGATTTTCGCTCACCGCCAAACTCGCCAAGGGGTTCGCGAAAATCCACCCGATCAGGGCGCCGAAGATGGCCACCAGAAGAATCAACGTCATCGCGCGCGCGAAATAGGCCGAAGCCGTTTTGGCGTCCTGTTGGAGACGACGATGAAATTCCGGCACCAATGCTTCGCGAAGAGGCATCAGAGGAAAGGCTAGCAGGTTCATCAGCGCAAAAGCCACCCAATAGGCGTCCAACTCGGCCGAGGCCCCAAAATGATAGGAGATGACGATCTGGCTCGCGAAGCTCACCAGAAAACCAAGGCTAGTGATTCCCATCGTGGAGGCGATGGTCGACCTCAGCATCGATTGTCAGCCCTTAGCGCTCATGCACGCACATCCGGGATTCCCGTAGCCGTCACGAACCGATCCGACGGAATAGAAACAGGTTTCGATCCCACTGATCAGGCGATCCTGGACGTTGTTGTGCATACAGATCGCGCAGTTTTCGGGTGCGCGCTTCTTCGAAACGATACCCGTGTTCTTGCATAAACTTGATCCAGGAACGGTCTGACTTAATATTGATATGCCCCGGAATTCCTCGTGCACGACTGATATTGAACAGCAATTCCGGAATCGAACGGATCATATCGAGCAGATCCGCAATCTCGTCGTCACGCATATGCTCCAGGACGTCGAAAGAGAGCAATAGATCGTGTTGTTTACCCATCGCATCATCCAGTTCGGAGATATATCGCTTTGGATGCTGCCCGTAGTGCTCCAGATACAATTGTCTCGCGTCGGTAGAGTAATCGCATCCGACATAATCCAGACCATGAGTGGTCATTAAATCGATCATCACGCCCGGGCCGCAACCGAAATCGAGAATTGTTCTCCATTTCGGTTCGCTTTCCACCAGCGCCGCCAACACCTGACTCAGCTTCTCCCACTCATTGAACCAGGCATCGGTAAAGAAACTCTTGCCGTATACCACCGGTCGAAAATTCAAAAGGTTGAGCAGTCTATTCAGCATTAAATATCTCCTAACTTCATCATGAAGCGGCCACATAACACACAGTCGGGACACACAAGTTCAAGGTCTCAATCCTTCCACGGCGATCCAAAATTCTTCTTTCGCAGCGACGAAATTTCCGGGGTCACTGATATTAAATGGAAAAGAGGTAGCGCCCACGTTTTGATTGGTGATCAGCTCGCACCCGCACAGCGCAGCCTCTATCACGACCCGGCCCTGGGGTTCTGGCCATCGGGGCAGAAAGACAAAATGTTTCGCCCTGTTCATGAGCTCCGGGATCTCGCGGTAGGGCCGACTGCCATGATAGGCGCCGAAACCCAGCCGCTCTCCGGGGGCGATTTTGCCCACGAAATGAATATCCGAGTTGCGAAAACGCTCGCGCATGGCGGCAAGGCCCTTGGCCTCGCCGATCACACCAACGAATAGATATTCGATATCCCGCTCGCCCTTTCGATCGTAGAAAACCGAACCGTCGATCACGGGTTTCAATACAAACGCTTCGGGCAGGCTTGTCTCCCCCAGGATGTTTTCAATCATCCGCTGATGAAGCGGCGATACATAGACGTTGAGCGCCGACCGGGAAAACAGTTTGTGCGCCAGGGCATCATGCGCGAAACAACATCGGCCAAAATCGCGCAATGCAAAATTGTGGACAAGCTTAAGCGGTGATTTGTAACGGCAAATCGCGCTGGCGTTCCCGGAGCACGGCAGGTGTCCCAAATTGCACACATCCGCGTAGGCGTTGCTCATATGGATGAAAGGTCGCTGATCAGCTATGCCTTCGAGCATGGCGGGAGGGAAGCGAAGCCACGCACCCCTGCTTTTCAAGGTCTGAGGAAAGTTAAAGACATCCACCAGCCAAAACAGGTCGGCTCCATCACCACCTTCGTCGACATTCGGCCTGACTGAGTGTATCCGTATCTTGTGGCCGCGACGCCGACCCTCCTCAATTAGCGCGCGCGAAACCATCTCGCCCCCGCCACCGAAATGGAAAGGGTGAAAATAGGACAGGCATTTGATTTTCATCGAGGTATATTTTCTTGATCCGATTTATCGAGATGGACAGTGGCGCCCCATGGCCTTCATTCGGACACGGTTCCTGTCCCCACACCGAAACATATTGCGAAAGCGATGTCGAGTCGGCACCGCAATGAGCGGAACTAGCGCGATCAAAAGACCGTGCTATTTTGCCACAGCACCAGGACGTTGAGAACCGATTTTTGCCGGCGTAGAGGGGATCTGTGGGTAAGCGGTTAACAAACGACATGCTTGCTCACCCGGTGCTGATCTGATCTTTGCCGAAGTTGCCAGGCAACAATGCTTCGATCGTCTCAAGGGTTTCAACCTTCGGCAGCTCTGTGAACAGGTGCCGCAGGTGGGCGTAGGGCTCCAGCCCATTGGCCTTGGCTGCCTCAATGAGTGAGTACAGATTGACGCTGGCCTTCACGCCCTTGACCGATGCGCTGAAAAGCCAGTTCTTGCGGCCAGGGCGAATGGCCGGATAGCATTCTCCGCAGCGTTGTTGTCGATCTCCAAACGTGAGATAGCGGGTCAGCTTGTCCCATTTTTTGCACATGCAGTGCAGGGCCTTGCCAGTAGCTGTTGTGGGTGGCGCCTGCGGTAGTGCGTCTCCAGCCAAGTACGCATCTCATCCAGGATGGGGCGGGCGTGTTTTTGGCGTCGGGCGTGACGTTCGTCCGCTGTCAGCGTCCAACTCTGCTTCTCGATCCGGTACAACTGCTGAACCAGTGTCAGCCCCCGATGGGCCAGGGCAAGGTTCAGCTGTTCCTGGAGGGTGACGATCTGAGACCGGTAGCGTTGGTTCTCGGTGCTGAGTTGTTCGTTTCGGGTCTGCTGTTCTAAGAGCTGCGCCTGCAGGGCCGCGACGTTATCCGGCAACGGTTTCAGGGCCCTCGACATGCCGCGAATGATACAACATCGCGATAGTGCAATGTTTCGTGAGATTTCAGGCGCAGGATGCCATAGCCGTCCAGCAGCCAGTTCAGTTGCTGGCCCGTCAAGGTGATGACGTCATGCCCTTCCTCGCGCAGCCATTGGAAACGTGCCCGCTCCAGTACAGGATCTTGACCTTGTCACGACTGCGGTTGCAGAACGCGAACAACTGCGCCGAGAACGGATCCAGCTCGAGCCCCTCTTCGACCAGGACGGCCAGCCCATTGATCCCTTTGCGGAAGTCGATCGCATCCCGGCACAGATAAACAGCAGGCAGGTCGTTCGAGGGACGCATCATTCGATCGCCGCCGCATTCAGTACAGCCGCCAGTGTCTCAGCCTCGACCGAGCCGGCAAATGCCACCGATACAGCATTGCGCAACTGAATGCTCCACTCGCTGCCGCCGGTCCTGTCGACCACCTGCCCGGAAATCGCGCGGCGTGATTTCCGGGCAGCACACCTTTCTCGATCAGTTTCTTCTTGGCCGCATACATTGCATGCGCCTTGACCCCAAGCCGCATATTCGCTGATGCGCTTTCCGGCGGCCTCGCAGACCCGCATGTGCTCCAGCCAATACTGCTGGCGCTCTGTCAGTCCAGTCTCATCTACTCCTTTCATCACTTGCTCCGCCGCTCGTGAAAATCACAGCATGCAGAGAAACGAATCACGATCATAGAGTGGAGTTTTTTTTGCGCTTACATCTGTGGAACACATTAGCCCAGGGTGTTGAGCGTGAGGATACGGGCGCGCAGACAGGGTCCGCGAGCCCTCAGACCGCCTAATGTCAGACCACCCAAAAAATGAAGTACTCAAGCGCGGGTTAAATCACTTTCTGGGCAATATTCGACAGCCGGCCTTCAGCCCCGTTTGAATCATAGGCCGCAACGGCAAAGTAGTAGGTCCCCGACGACAAGGTCTGGGTGTCGTAGGTCATGACCGCGCCATCCGTGATATCGGTCAACAATTGCAGGCTGGATTGATCGGTACCGAAATAGACGTGGTAGCCGCCAATGTCCGCAGGTACGACGGCCGTGTTGTCGAGGCGCGTGGAAGGCGCGTTCCATGACAGATTGACACTGACCGCCACTGGTGCCGGGGCTGGCGTGGTGGTGCCGCCTGAGGTGGTATTCCCTGACGTACTGCCGGAAGTGGTGCTCGTAGACGCAGTCGAGCTACTCGCGGCTGACTCGCTGCTCCCGAGGCTGGCCAATGCCTTGGCCGTATCTACCCCGCCTCCGCCACATGCCGACAAGCCCACCGCGACGCCCCCCAGGAACACACCCCTGACTGCGATGACAAGGTACTTTTTCACAAAGGAAAGCCAGTTGTCGGTAATAAGCGTCATGTCTGCACCCACGCAATTTGAAATCAGTTGTCTTTATTAACGGTTAGTCGACGTCAAAGATTTGATTGCTCTATCACATATTGATCGATACGTCGGGTCGCGGCATGAAAATCCCTCGCTGCGGCTGACGTATCCGCGCACAAACTCATGATGGGGACTCAATTTCGCCCTGCTAGGCGACGCTCGAAACTTCGCTCTTCCCCATACCTTCATCAAGCATGGAGCGGGACCACATGGACAGGGTCAACAAGGCAAATATCTGCCGACCGAGATCCCGTTTTCCGGAAAGGTGGCTCCGCCAAGCCGTTTCCACGGCACGCCTATCCAACAGGTCATATATCGGGTTCGATTCATCCAGTAAGTTGGACTCAACCGCCCCCTTCCAGACATTGCGGCTCCAATCACTGAACGGCACCTGGAATCCCTTCTTGGGACGATGCACGATCGTCGCGGGCAGGTGGTGCTCGGCGGCAAGTTTATGCGCGATTTTGGTCTGGCGCAGCGATGACCGATAGCTCAGCGGCAGGCTCTCGATAAAGCCCACGAGGGTCTTATCGAGCATGGGCACCCGCGCCTCCAGCGCGAAGGCCATCGAGATCTTGTCCCCGTACAGCAGGAGATCATCGGCCAGATTCATATGGGTATCGATGCGCATCATTTGTTCTGCACTGGAAAGACGCTCGTTTGCCGTCAATAGTTTCAACCAATATTCGATGCCTTCGGTTACCGGGGCGTCCACCCCTGGCAGCAGTCGACGCGCATCACCCTCATTGAACAGGGCATAGGCCGCCCTAAACCGGCTGGCCACGTCCCGTGTACCCAGGCACGCCATGCCGCGGGCCATGCCTTCATTGCGCGCGTGACGCCCTAACCCTGCGAGCGGCCGCAATCCAGGCCAGGCCAAGACCGGCCACGCAGACATCAGGTGTTCGATCTTGTAACGCCGATAACCGCCCCAGGGTTCATCGCTGCCCTGCCCGGTCAGGACCACGGTCACGTCCCGTTTCGCCAACTCGGACAGGCCCCACATCGCCATGACGGAGGTGGTGCCCAGCGGCTCTTCGATGGCATGGATGATCCGCGGCAACTCGTCAATCAGGCTAAGCGGATCAAGGACAACGGAGTGGTGTTCGATACCCAACACTCGGGCCGTTTCCCGTGCGTCGTCCAGCTCGCAATCAGGATAATTGGCGCCGAAACCCACGGTATAGGCCGTAATTTCCTTCTGCTTGCAGGCCAAAGACGCGACCAGGGCCGAATCGATGCCGCCGGACAGCAAGATGCCGACCGGGACATCGGAGAGCATCTGTCGCCCGACGGCCTGTCCCAGCTGATCATGGTAGGCCTCGACAGCGTCGTCGATAGAGCCCTGAAAGCGACCGGACTCGCGACGATGATAGTCTCGAATCGTTAAACCATCGGTGGCAGGGTCGTACTCCAAAAAGTGCTCTGCCCGAAGCCTATGCACACCGCTGAGCAAGGTATCTGGAGACGGGACGTAGCGCAGGCGCAAGAATATCGCTAGCCCGGTAGGATCGATGGCGGGCGCGCCGCCATCGGTACACAATAAGGGCTTAATCTCCGAAGAGACCGTTAGGTTGCCGTTCTTGTGAATATAATAAAGCGGCTTGACGCCATAAGGGTCGCGGGCAACGAAAAGCCGCTGGCGTTCCGAATCAAACGCGGCGAAGGCAAAAATGCCGTTGAGGCGATGCAGCGTCTCCTCAATCCCGTGAGCAGCCAGGTATTCGACAAGCGTTTCGGTATCCGAGGTCCCGCGAAACTCGGCCGACAAGGCCTTGCGCAGGTCGTAATGGTTGTAGATCTCGCCATTGAAGACGATATGCCAGCGGCCACAGCGACTGGACATGGGCTGATGTCCCTGTTCGGACAGGTCCTGAATCGCTAGTCGGGTATGTTGCAGGGTCAATTCCCCGCCAGCCCGGAGCGGTATGCGGCAAGTCCCCTGAGAATCCGGGCCACGGTGACGCAACCGTTCCAGCGTCTGCGCGAGCGCCCGCTCATCCAATCTCAAGGTCGTCCCAAATATCCCGCACATAAATCTAGTCCTCTAAAGTCGCCAGACCATGCCTAGCCCGCTCCAGCGCCTTGCGCTGATGCAGAAAGGGCATGATCCCCCAGCGTAAAAAACCTTTCCCCCAGCGCCGGCCCAAGATATCGATCCGGCAATACCATGCATCCCCTTGCTTGAAACGCGCCTGAACATGGGCGGCGAACCGCTCCGCCTCCGACCATCGCCCCAAGAGGTTAAGCAGGCCAAGATATTCCGCCTGGTCATAGATGTCCCAGCAAAAAGGGTCCTTGATGTCGCGGGCCACAAAACGCTTCAACAGGCCGCTATCGGCATCCAAAAAGGACTGTTCCAGAAAACCCACCCCAAGTTCGACAGCAGGATCGATCATATCCGAGAATTCGGGCAGCCTCCGCGCCACCTTGATCAGGTTCTTGAGCACGAAACAGGAATGGAATCCGTCGATAAAATTGCCGGGCTCGCGATCCGCGTAATAGTACCAACTGCCATTCTCACATTGTTCGGCCAGCACCCAACGCAGCAGACGCGCAACGCGGTCGCGGGCGTCGGCATCGTCATCCGTCGAGGCAAACATCGCGTAGCTATAGGCGGCATAGGCATTGGCGTTGACGACGATTCTCGGTTCGTCGACCGGGGCGTAGGACAGGGCTAAGCGGCCCTCATTGTCATACATGACTTTGAGCGCGTCGAAAAATGGCCGGGTACGCCGAAAGTCGGCCAGGGCCTCGGCGGAAAATTCAGGGTCATTCGAGGTCTGCGCCAGATGCAACAGGGCCTCTAAACAGTAGGGGGCGTGCGTGACGAACGGCGTGTCTTCGTCGTAGAGCCCGTTTTTCGACATCCAGGGGAAGCCCAGTCCCCAGCTCAAACCGAATTGCTCGTCCTTGGACGACGCCAAGGCCCGCAAATGGGCCAGCGCCTCACGCGGTTCGTCAAACGAATCCTGGCTCAAGATCCATTGCGCAGCGGTAATCGGAAACTGGCGTTTGGGCGACGCCAGGGCAGATCTCGATATGCCGGGCAGCAGCCAGTCGGTTAAACCCATACCGACTGCGGCCGCCTTCCCGATCAAGCTGCCCCGATAGTAGCGATCCTTGGTCCAGACGCCGGCCCCTGTCATCCAGAGATCGTAGGGATCGTGGGCGCTGGGCGGGCGTGGTCCGTCGACAATCACTGCGCGGCCTGCTGCGCCAGATACCACTGGTAATAGTCTGAAAATCCGATATCAGGCTGCTGATCGATCCACGAAAACCATTGCTTGAGATTCTGCTCGGAGCGGGAGGTAAAATTCTTGCCGTGGGCAATCGCAACCAAGGGAACCGGCCCTCCAAACTCCCGAAATCTGGCCCGATATACCTCGGTAATCCTGATCAGCATCCAGGCTGGCATGGTGGAGAAATCGAGCATGACCCGCCCCATACGCGTTACCTTGCCGAGTTTCGCCATAAGTGACTGCAATTGGGCGTTGGGGCCCTCATAGCTGCCTGTACAACCTTCAGGCAATGCGGGCGCCCTACGATGTTCACGCAGCGCCCGCGCGTGCGCCAATCGCCCGACTTTAGCCGTTGCAATCGGGATCTCAAGCAAGGCGCCCGCCTTGCCTACCCGACACACATCGTCCGCCACCGGCCACCAGGCAAGATCTGGACATGATCGAAAATCATACCAATCACCGGCGGCCGAATGGTAACAGCCCGGCGCCACGGTACTATCCATCAGGACGCCATGTGCCGAGAGTTGCGCCAGTGTGGCCCTGGCGGGTTGGATCGCCCAGCCTCCGGCCCGGAAGGCGCAAAGATGGGACGGGTCCCGGCCTACAATCGAGCGCAGATACATTATTCCCGACTCGATTAAAGCAGCGATATCCTCCGGCCCCATGTCGCCGATCCGCCATCGGGAAAAGTCGAGCTGCCACGCCTCGTCCCGCCAGGTCGCCCCCTGCCATTGGGGATGCAGATGAAGCTGTACCTTGTGCCCCAAGGCCGCCGCGGTCGCCAATTGGGATTCGACACGGTCGCAGGCCTCGCCAACGCGGCCACCGGCCGTTCGCATAGCCAGAAATTCCGCGCTGTCGACAAAGAACGTCAGTATGGCTCTGTGGCGATCCATTTCAGCGAGACATCGCTCCATAGGATCCACGACACAGCGGTCCAAACAACCGCTGCCGTTGCCGAACACCTCGTGGTCAACGGAACAGATGAGGTGAAATTTAAAATCCGACTTTTCAGGCATCACGCGGTTCTCGCTCGATTCCCCTGAAATCACTGGCTATCGGCTGCCGTTGACCCCGATAGCGATCGCCCCCCAAACTGGCGTTCAAAGGCGAGGCTGACCGCGCTCGCGTCGTAGCCGGACACGATGCCGGCATCGGCACGGTGCAGATTCCGGAACTTCAGGCTCAGGCTGCCACCCTTGTCCAGATGCCGAGCCAGCCATATCGAAAAATCGCCGCTCTTATCGGTCTCGGATAGTCCTGCGGGGTCACGATGCACCAGCGATGCGCCCGCGTGCAGGGTCGTTTTCGGTCGGATTCGAACTGAGGCATTGATGGACGCGGACCGAACCTCTTCTGCACTCAGCGTTGACCCGAATTCTCGCCGGTCCTGATAGGCCTTGATCCCGAAGTCGCCGTAACGACCCTTGCGAAGGTATGAGGCGGTAAATATTTTCGACAGATAGATATCCGTAACAAAAGTCGTCACCCCACTGATCCCCGTATTCACCGGATCCAGGGCCGCTCCGTCATTGGCAGAGGTCACGACATCCTCCATGTATGACATCGTCCAGTGATTCCTGTGGTAGTCATGAGAAAACTCCATTTGATAAGTCTTGCCGAAGTAACGCTCACCCGCTGTCAGGAGCAATTGACTTCGACGCGAGGGCGTCCAGATAATCCCTGTGGACCAGCTGCTGCCGCTACGGCCGAGGACGCTGAAACTCTCGGAACTCGTATCGTCGTATCCGCCGGTGACGACAATCTGAGTATGCGGGGTCACACTCAGCTGAACACTCAATAGCGTGTTCTTGAAATCCGTCGCAGCGTCGTTTGAATATCGAACCCGTTCTTTCCGCGCCGACCATTGCCAATCGAGGTGACCTGGGTGGGCACGAGATAAATTCAGGTTTATCGCATCGGTAAAGCTATCGACACGCCCCTTGCCGTATTCCGTTTGCGCATGACTGAGCTTCAGATCCGACAGCGCCATCGACCCAATTCTTGACAGCACGCCCGGGGCGATCTGGAAATCGGCTTGATCCGTACGGTTTCCTGTCGCGAAGATATTATCGGAAACTGCGGGCAGATTGGCATCGATGGTCTGCTGGGAGATGCTCGCCAGACCGTCCAGATAAAAACCCGTTTCGGAACGCTGAAGATGAGTCACGCCCTGGAGTTGTTGATAGGCCTCGTCCATGGCCGAGATTCGGCTGAAGTGCAGACCTTGGAGCTGATATCCGAGCTGCGTAAACGAGTGCCCTTTGGACCGATCTACCGAAAACCCGGCCGACAGCTCAGTGACCCAATCGTGCATTGGACGGACTTTTTCCAGACGAACGTTATTGCTATAGGTCTCTGACGCCCGTAAGTTCGGCTGGAATTGCCAGTCGGCGCTGGCATCGGTCAAGGCAGTACAGGAAATGACGACCAACGCGCACGACGCAGTCTTCCCAGGAAACCAATGGCTCAAAGACTTATGGGCGGTAGCCGGGCATTCATGGAACATAGGCGGCCACTCTCTCGGATTCAGACGGAATACATATATGAATCGCTAGAGAAACTCCGTTGTTTGCGGTCAACATGATTCAAAATATAACCGGTAACCTTTTTGGGATCGATCATAATCATGGCTTCCCGAAGATCCTGTTTTCTGGTGAACCCGGAACGAACAACCATCACTATCTGACCAACGATACGTGTCAGCGTGGCAGACTCGCTGGAAGCGAGCAAGGGGGGTGAGTCGAAGACAATGATGCTATTGGGAAAGCGCGCGTCGATCTCCTGAAACAAGTGATTCATCGCCTTCCCGCATAAGAGTTCGGTAAAGAAATGATGCGTTTGTCCAGGCAGCATAATCTTCAGATTCGGAATATCAGTTTCAAAGATTACATCCTCTAAACGATCAGTGGCGCCGTCCAAAAAGTCGATAATTCCGACGTCATTCGACAACCCCAGCAGTTCCGGGATCGGAGAGCGACAGGCGTCGATATCGATAAGAATCACCGACCTGCCACGCTCGGCAGCCAGGCAAATAGCAAGATTCATGGCAGTGAAGGTCTTTCCCTCACCGGGAACCGCGCTGGTCACCATAACCCGATTGGCATGCGTTTTATGTTGATCGCCGAAGCCATCAACATTGCTGATCAGCGGTCTTTTTATATGACGGTACTCCTCCATGATCCGTTGATGGCCACTGGTATCGACATCCATACCATGGCCTCGCGCCCAGTCCCTGATTTTGGCAATGACCCGCCCGGAGTTGGCTTCTTCCGGCTGCGAAGCGCCTTCTCGGGACACGTGCACCGAATCGGCATGATCTCCGGCGCCACGACTGATAGACTCCGCGTCCTCGCTGCCAACGGACGCCCTACTCATGATTTTTTCGATTGTAGACATACCTAGGCCCCCGAAAACAGTCGAATCACATCCATGGGGCCGCCCAGATGGAGCACTCCGATCAGTATTAATCCAGAGTAGATCGCGAGTAATGTTCCAGCAGTCACAATAAAGGCAATCATCGAGGCCCTATTGGCGGCCTGCCCCCGAGCAACATCGACGGTTGAAACAAAACCGAGCACTTCTCCACCGGTAAAGGTACCGAGTTCACGAATCGTGGTAATCGTTCCTTGCAACTGAGACTTGAACCAAGCCAAACCTGCGCCTGCACCGAGGCCCAGCAGAAACACCAACGTAATCAACAGTGGCCGGTTCGGACCGGTCGGCAATGCAGGGGCAATCGGTGGATCGATAATACGAAATTGGACGGAATCGACACTCTGCTCTGCGTCTCGGGATATCGCAGCCGATTCACGCCGAGCCACCAAAGACTCATAGTTCGCCTTGTTGATGTCATAATCGCGGGTCAGGCGTGTTAGATCCGCCTCAACGTCTGGAATGACGGCCATTTTTTCGTTTAGGTCCTCGACCCTCTTTTCATATTCCTGGACACGCACCCTAAGCGCCGAGACCTCCGCCTCAGCCTCGCTGGCCGACACCTTCAGCTCTTGATACGCACGGCTCAACATCTGCGACTCAGCGCCCGCATCGCTGCGACTTAACCCCACATCCGGACTTGAAAGTCTTTTTCTGAGATCCGCGATAGAGTTCTCCAGAAACAGTACATCCGGGTGGCTATCCGTGTATTTGAGTCTTAGGCTGTCCAACTGGGTCTCGAGTTTTCCAATGCGTTTCAAAATGGAATCGTCGCCGCTGGTCACCGCGCTCGACTTAAGCGACAGGGCCCGGGCGATCTCCGGAGATGGCCCGGCATTGGCCAACTGACCATCCAATGCGTCGCGCTTCTTCTTGGCCTCACGCAGTTCCAGTCGCGCGTGCGCCAACTGGTCCTTCTCCGACTGAAGGCGGGCAAAATAGCCACCGGCCTCGGTCGGCATCAGGCCAACGTTCTTCCGTTTGAATTCTTTCAGTCGATTTTCCGCAGCCTCAAGGCGCGCCCGATACTCCAAAATCTGATCGTCAAGGAAGCTCTCCGTTCGACCGCTATCGCGGCGCATCGAACTCAAGGTGCTCTCGACAAAGATCGACAGCAAGGTCTCCACAACCTTCTTAGCGACACGCGGGTTTTTGTCCACACAGGTAATAACAAAAATACTATCCCTGCGCCCACCCTTGATATCGATGCTATCGGCGAGTCGCTGGAGTACGCGCTCCAGGTCTTGAGGCGTCTTCGCTTGCAGGTCCTTGTCGGTCTCACGCGCCACCTTTTCAAGATTTGGCCTGCGCAATAAGGTCCTTCGGGTCATTTCCGCGATCTCGACCTGACGGATGTCGTTTTCAATCGCCAAGCCCTTCAGCAAGGGCCCCAACATCGACTGAGTATCCAGGTAAATCCTGGCCTTGGCCTGGTAGGTATTCGGCAACATGGAGACGATAATCCAACCGGAGATGCAGAGCACGAAGGCTACGAGAATCGCCAGCCAACGAAAACGCCACATCTTTTGGATTTCGACCGAAAGGCTGAGATCGCTTTGTTCGCTGTCGGTATCTCGTTGCATGGAGAAGTTTGCCGCCTGGGATTGACTAGACATTGATGAGGCCCTAAAAAACCGACTCGGGAATAATCAGTATATCGCCTGGAAGCAGGTTCACATTAGCCGAAATATCCCCATCGATCAGAAGGTCTTCGAGCCTAACTGGGAATTCGCGCTGCGTTCCATCAATCTCACGAACGATATTGGCCCTGTTCCCTGCCGCATAGTCGCTGAGCCCCCCGACATCAATCATGACATCCAGCAAGCTCATTCCCTTCCTGTATTGCAGTACCTGAGGACGGGTAGCCGCTCCGATGACGCGAATGGTCTGCCGAATGTCCTGGCTAAACCCCTTGATGATCACGGTGACCATAGGGTCACGAATAAACTTCTTGAGGGCTTGTTCAACATCCCGTGCGAGCTGGGTGGGCGTCTTGCCCGTGGCGGCCATATCCTCCACAAGCGGGGTTGACACCTTGCCATCCGGGCGGACCTTCACGTTCACCGACACCTCTGGATTTCTCCACACGAAGACATCCAGAAGGTCGCCAGGCTGAATTTGGTAATCCTCTATCGGAGCCGGTTGACGCACGAACTCCTCCTCAGCCAATGGTCTTTGCGCACAGCCGGCGATTAGGACCATCATGACAAGAATAATTGCCATCCATAACCCTGATGAAAAACAAAAACCACATATATTCTTATTATTTTTCATATCGTTAAACTCCCCTCCTGAGGAAATATGACTAGGATTCCCCGGCAATCCATGGAGACGGCTTTACCTTTGAGGTTCGGTTCGATTCAACCAAACACCCTCTTTGCAGCGTGACCCCGGACAGGGTCAAACCATACACATTCGCTTTGCGATCCATGCTGATAGTAGCGTCTCAGTCAGGGACCGCCTTTAAATATTTATCGGGAACACGTGACGACCGAAACCGCAGCGGCCGGGGAACGAACCTAGCACACTGCACAGAACTTAAAGATACGCGGGCAATTCCGACATGTCACGTAGAAACAAATCACGACAGCTTTATCTATGGATGAGCCCTGGCCCAACGAGACATCGTGAACCGAAGTCGCTTACTAACACATCCTCTGCCTCGCAACTTGACATCAGGCCAAAGGCCGACAAAATAGCGTCGCTATCAAAATCACGGGCTAAGCCGATAGACATACAAACATCACGCAGCCTTCATCTCAATCACGGTGGACCACCAATCACCTGGTCCTGTCTGCTGGTGATATATATAACTGACTATATAGACGAAGGATAGCGGTATTTCTTGCAAGCCTACGATGAGACATTACACTGAGCAATATGTGCGGTAAGAGACTCGCTTTGTGAAGGCGCTACCACCAAACTCGATTAACGCTTGGAACGAGGATACCCTGTGGCAGGTCCCCCATGCCAAACGGTCAACCAGAAGACGATCACGGCCATGAGCATCGATAGATCAGGACTCACGTCATACATCCTTACGTCCTGGCAGGAAATTGAGGATATTTCCGGGGAATGGAACAGGCTCCTTGAACGCTCTGATGCCGATTCGATCTTTTTGCACTGGGAATGGATCAGTACATGGAGATCCGTCACTCCGGTTGAAATTTCCGTCTATTGCGTCATTGTCCGAAACGGCGGCGGCGACTTGGTCGCGATATTCCCGCTTTATTTTAAGGCATACAGATATCTGGGGATCCTCAATATCAGGGTGCTTTGCCCACTGGCGGACTCGAACAGCGGGTCGGAATATCCAGACATCATTGTCGATAGGGAATATTGCCCGTCGGCCTACCACGCAATATTTGAGGCGATCGCCGGATCGAGTTGTGAGTGGGACATCATTTGGATGCCTCGACGTTCGAGCTGGCACGGCGACTCACTAGGCCACATCAAGCAGGCCTGCCGAGACCATCAGTTCGAGTTCAAGACCCAGGAACATATCTTCAGCTATATAGATCTGCCGAATAACTTTGAATCGTTTCTCGGGAAAATGAGTCGCAAAAGACGGCAGCATAGAAAGGGCTATTGCAAGAAGATTTTTTGCGAAAATGCCGCTGAGTACGTCACCTGCTCAAGGGAAGAGGACATCGATGACTTCGTCAATGCCTTATTTGAACTTCACGAAAAGAGATGGCTGACGAAAGGCCATCGCGGCTGTTTCGCCAGGTACCCGGCAATGCGTCGTTTTTACCGGGAATTCACGCCTATCGCGGCAAAACAAGGCTGGCTGTCCATGTCCGCCGTAAAACAGGGCGACGAATTCAAGGCTGTGCAAATCGGTTATATCTACAACAATACCTATCATGCCCTTCAAGAAGGCTTTGATACGGAGTATATTTCCGGGGTCGGCGAAGCGCTTCGCCTGGAGAAAATAAGATCCCTGATCGAGATGGGTATCACGACCTACGACTTCCTTGGTGAACAGACGCAACACAAATCCTCATGGACGGCCAAGCAGCGCAAGGGCAACGACATCGTCATCTACAATCGACTCATCTCCCGGATCAAAGCCTATATACTCCGAAACTGGGCGACCATTAGATATCTATCGAGAAAACTGAAAAATAATGATGCGCTCTGCTGCCGGGACCCATGAGCGATGACCCATCATTATGATGGATCATTTTAAGGTAGCTGTTCACCGATAAAAACCCGGTTAATCCACTAGCAATCATCAAAATGAAAAGACAAAAACAGCACGCCTTGTTCAACGAGAAGCGCGGCAAACAGGAGTTGTTCCATGGCCTTATTTAGACAAACCGTTCTAACAGGACTCTCTAAGACGTATTCCTTGTTGGACCGCAGAAAAAGGCTGAATATCGTCACCCTGCATCGCATCGACCCAAGCAATAGCGCCGCGGGCGTCGCCAAGGTTGAGAGTGAGATTGAGTATTTGTCCCGCAGACATCGATTCATTCTCCCCTCGGACCTAGAACATATCGACTCCGGGACGCAAGATTTGGCCATGATTACGATTGATGACGGTCATGCCTCGCTCTATACCCATTTGTATCCGCTCTTCAAGGCGCTGAACGTACCCTTTACGCCTTGCCTGCCAACAGACTTCACCTTGCGCGGAACGTGGCTATGGTTCGATAAGCTCGAATATATCCTTAAGACAACATCCGATCTGAGCGATGCCGACAACAAGGCAGGGCTCAATAACCTTCTAATCGACCTTAAGGCGATGGGGAAGTCGGACCGCGAAGAGGCCCTGGACGCCATTGCGCATGATAGGGCCTGCAACGTACCACCAACTCCGACCGCTGAGTATGCGCCATTATCAGCGGAACAAATTTTTGAGATGCTGGACTCAGGCCTCATGGAAATCACCGGCCATGGTGTCAGCCATACGATCATGACTAAATTGAACGATGAAGACCTGATCGACGAGCTGTCGGCCTCAAAACAAGAGTTGGAAACCACCTTTGGACGCCCGATAACATGTTTTTGCTACCCGAATGGACTGGAGGGCGACTTTGATGATCGTACTGAGCAGGCAATCAGAAATAGCGGATACCTTTCGACCCTAACAAGTGTGGAGGGATCGAATATCGTTAATGGTCTCAACCTCTACGATATTAAACGTATCCACACCGGACTTGACCGACATTCCTTTATCAAGGAGGCATCGGGTCTTGGCGATATTCAGAAGTCTCTGCCGCTATAAGGCAAGACGGAATGAACCCATTTTCACCATGAGTGGCTCACTGATCACAAACATAAGGCCCGGGAATTGACGAAGAAAATACCTCAAGGAGACCTCGCGGGTAGAGACAGAATCCTTAGAAATACGCTGGTTAGCTGGGCGAGCCTTATCATTATGATTGCGGTTGGCTTTATTATGCCGAGATTGATCAATGATCAACTTGGCCAAAGTCAACTCGGTGTTTGGGATTTTTGCTGGTCGATCGTAAATTATATATCGCTCGCTGAGCTCGGAATGGGCTCATCCGTCAGCCGCTTTGTCGCTGTCGCGGTGACCAAGAACGATCAGCGCATGCTGCGGGAGACGATCAATTCGATATTGTTTTCCCAAGTCGCGCTGATGTCGGTGGCGGGGCTCCTCATATGCGCGGTCTTTTTTCTCAATCACGATCAGTTGCTGACGATCATCCCGGAAAACGCGGATGGTGCCCTCAGTGTCTTGTTTATTCTATCCGCAGCCGTTGTCTACCAGCTCATTTGCAGTTCATCCCGGGGAATCATGAACGGGCTGCATCGCTGGGACCTCACCAACATCATCAATACGGCCGGGCGAATCATTTCGTCTATCGCTATGATTGCGGCGCTCTTGATCGGAGATGGACTGGAATCGATTGCGCTCGCATACCTGATTACAACGATGGCAGCAGAGTCGTTTCGTTTTTTCTATGCCTTCAGACTTGCGGACGGCCTTGTCATTCATCCACGTTATTTCAAAATCCGTACCGCCATGAGGATGGCGAAGTTCGGGCTGGGTCAATTCCTGTTTGAAGGGCTGCCGGTTTTCTTCACTCAGGCATTCAATATTATCATTATGGGATTATTGGGCCCGGCGTCTCTGGCCGTATTTGCCAGAACATTCGCGCTTGTAAAATATATAGAGATGTTCGTGAGTCGATTTTCGAGGATTATCGTCCCTTCAATCGCGAGCTTGTCGACAACCAAGGATACAGCGGAAGTTCAGGACCTGTTTCTTAAGTGCACAAAGTTCTCTCTGGCCATCACCATCCCATGTCTGATACTAAATTGCCTATTCGGCCCAACCCTGATCAGATTGTGGATGGGCGAAGACTATGTGAACATGGCCCTCATCTACACACTGTCTCTTGGCTACATCCTTCCTGTCGCCATGAGCACATCGATGAACGTGCTGATCGGACTCAATAAGCATATTTTCCCCACCATAATCAACGCGATAATACTTTCCTCCGGAATCGGCGTATGTCTCATGTTTGTCGATAAGCCCGCCGCGTCGCTTTCACTGATAAGTCTCTATGTTTCCTTGACACTCATATTTAGCTACGGTGTTTTTACGCCGGTCTATTGTAGCCGGGCGCTGGCCATTTCACCGGCACGCCTCATGAGATCGGCCTTCAAAACCCCGTTGCTGTGCAACATCCCGTTGATTCTATTTTTCATTTACTCAGCAGGAGCTATAAAAACCGATACCATACATATCGCTCTGCTCACGATATCAATACTGTTGACCGCGGGTGTTTATTGGGTCTATATCATGCCGAATAAGATAAAAAACAGGCTCTACAAGTTGCGCACGAACAAGGCCTAAGTGAATATCTGGGTGAGGGCTGTTATGTTGATGCAATATACAGCAGATTGATTTGGTCCTCGAATCTCCTCATAGATCTTTCAACCGCGTGGTTTGCCTCGAAATACGCCTTCGCGTTTTCTCCCACCGATGTTCGGTCCGCACCGTCCTCTGACAACCGCTTAATCTCGCTAACGAGGCTCTCGATCGTCTCGGATACGTAACCCAGCCGGTATTTTGAAACAATCCCATCAGGATCAAAGGTCGTGACAACGGGTAGGCCGATACTCCATGCCTCCAAAAATGTATTGGGGAACCCTTCATATAACGAAGTGCAACACAAGACCGATGCCCTATGAAAGTATTTTCCAATCTCGTTCCGTACGATACGGCCATGCATATGGACATTGTCCAGCCCCAGCGATTCATTGCTAAGGCCGTCAGAATATTCCGTTCCGATGTTGGCAGCACCGACCACATCGAAATCGATATCTGGGCATCTCTTCGCCATCTCAAACAGCCACTCAAGCCGCTTTTCCTTGCTAACTCTCCCAACCCACAAAACACGAAATGTCGTTTTTTCCAGAAGGCTGAAATCTTCTCCATCCGCCTCATCAAGGCCCTGTGACGGCATGCTCAATACAACGGAGTCACGACCGAACCCGGACTGCAACATAGCCTGCTGACGATAGGTCTGGGCAAACAAGCAGTCGCTGTATTTTAGCCCGTAGCGATAGAGCACTCGTTCCCTCAATTGACTCAGGACCGGAAGGCGTGGATCACAATCCGGGTCGCTAGCAATCGAATAGATGACCTTTCGCTCGTTTCGGTGCGCCCAAAGAACCACTTGGCCAAGCCCCAGATCGCCGCAATTGTAGTAGTAGATATCTGCGTTCGCCCGCGCCAGCGCTGCGTTCAGACTGGACCAGCGAGGATAAAAAAATCGTATAACCGGTATCCCATCCTCGCGTTTACAGACCTTGTACGCCTTGACTCCCTCGATATCCACGCCGTCCTGATACCCTTCATCCCAGGTGATCATTGAGACCCGCCAACCCTTCTTCGCCAGCCATTTCGCCATCAGGGATTGCTGTTGTTCGATACCGCCCGCATGGCTCTTATTGTTGCTCGATAGGGCGCCAAACGCATTCAAGGCCACAAAACATATTGATTTTTTTGGCTGTGAGTTCATAAGGAGGGGCTTGCAAATGCCTCAGATTTGGAAAAAGGAGACTTATTGTTCAGTGAACGGGGGAGGAATACGAGTTCGGCTTCACGTACAATTATTGATATCCATATCGGCCATTGAGATCTCCTGCGATCCGCAAGAAACAATCTATGTCCCCTGAAGACAGCGCGTTTTTCCAGCGATTATCCATCTTGACGTTAAAATCAGCGGTCAGTCTCATCGAATTCCCAAGGATGTGTTGCTTCGAAAAATCGCTATCACTCAAATCATTTTCGACGCCCAGAAATTTGAAGATATCGATTAGGACACCGCTCTGATCCATACATAGGTCTTCATAGCGCGTAAAATATATGGATTTTGGATCGATAAACCGCTCGATATTGGGAAACTCGCTGCAGGTCTGGCGCCATTCCTTAGCGGCCCGCTCCATGGTGATCCCGTAGTTCTTCATATAGGAGTATGCGGTCGCACGGCCATCTCTGACCATATGAATCACCTTAATATCCCATTCCGGTATCTGTGAGAGGTATTTTAATCTAATCGGATCTTTCGAACCATCGAGAAAGATACAGCCCCCCATCCTATCCATTAAAATTTCAACCAGGGCGCGGTTGGTATTTCTCACCTGATCGCTAAACACCTCGACCTTCCCTATCGCGCCTATAAAAAAGTCACGAACTGACTCATACGCTGGCCCCCTCAACGATGAATAGAGCAACTTATCCGACATCACACCGTTGCCGACAAAGTGGGTCCCAAAGTTCTCAAGATCAAACCTAATGCCCTGGCTATCCGCAGCCTGCTTGACGCCGACCCAAAAAGGACACTCGAGGATATATTCACCACAGGAACATTTATAACTCCGTATCTCCCCTCTCGAGGTCGCCTTTAGCTCGCCTATGGTGCAGATATCAGGGTTCATGGAAAGGAGCAGGCTCAACAATGTCGTCCCCGAATGAGCCGGCCCCATTAGGTATACGATACGCCGCTTGCCGGTCCTGCTACTCTCTGAGTTAGGCAACCTTTGGTTTCCTTTTTCGAATAACGGAAGCAGACATAAAAATCCCCTTACTATCTAACGTTCAGCGTCGGCCCGCTTAACGGCGCGGCTACATCCGCTCGGTATGCGCCGAGCGCCCGCCCATTTTGGGGACGAACTCTACCTTGTATATCCTGCAAAATATCTATTCCATACAGGTTCTTGAAGGTTTCATATGGATCATCCGGGGTAGGGACAATCGAGAGATCGTTGTTAGCCGACGCGGCGATCGAGGTGCTGATCAATCTGAAATCATGGGGTAAGACCAAAGAATCCGCGCCCAAGATCGGTTGCACAAACCCAGGATCACCGTACAAGCAGTGAGCGCATTGCCCCGATGGAAACTGGGTCGAAGTGGCAAATGGATAAAGACCCGTGGTCAAACCATCGTAATCGATCCAGTTCCAGTCCAGCTCAAAGCTGTTATCAGGGTTATAAAAGAGATTGTAGTCCATGGTCGCAATCCCTTCCCTGGCAGGATCATGAATCTTGGCAAAACCTGCCGCCAGGCGATTCGAACTGCCTGCCTTGACATAGGTTCTGGCGATAATGTTTCCATACATATCGATCGGAGAGACGCCCTGTGCGACGATGCCCCAGCGCACGTCGTAAATGGTGTTATCCACGACATGACGCGTCATACCGCCAGCGGCAAGATCGATCGCTTTACCGGATGCCCTGTTATCCGTCGGTGGAATACTCGGATCGTTGTGGATGTCGTGAATCAAGTTCCCGACCAGATAGACGTTGTGAACGTGGTTATCATCCGGTAGGGAGGTATCCGATTGCCTGATACCGGTATCCGCATCGTAGACATGATTGAAGATGATCCACAAGTTATTGGGATTATACTGAAATGCGAAGCCGTCGGTCGGCTGAACCCTGTTACCCGCAATATGCTGATTATAGGCGGTATTTTCAGAAATAATCACATCGCTCGCCTGCTTGACGAACACCAGCGCCTCTCGAAGCTGAGAGCCCTCGTTGCGGCCGATATAGACATGATGCAAGTGGTTATGACTATTCGCCCAGTTGCCACCATTAACGATGACGCCGCCGCTACTAACTTTATTGAACGAATTCTCCAACAGCCACACATTGGAGAGCCAGGTATTTACGTCCCGGCCCCAGGTATTTGGCGAGATGCCCACAAAATCCAGATCTTTTATCCTTTGCCAGTCCCCGAGATTGCTAAACGTGCATCGATAAACAACGACGTCGGACATGGTTCCGCCTATGGATGGCACAATGCTGATGGCATCCGTCGATGGCAAGTTGACATGCGTACGATTTCGAATGTCCACATTACGTATCGAGATATGGTTACCGACGCCGGTCACGAAGATCGCACCCCTCGAGCCACCATTGAAATCCAGGTTCTGCACAAAGACATAGGTCGAACTGTCAACGACCATATCACCCGTAAACGTGGGCTTGGTGGTGGCGTCACCGGCAATCCAGCATGGAGAGGCCTCTGTGCACGCCATCTTAAAATATAGATGATCGGGATACGGCCCACCGTGAATCTCCATATACGTGCCGGCCGGCATCGGAGCGGAATTGGCGTTGGCAAACGGGACCGTCAGGCGCGGTTTGTCTGGATAACCAAACGGGTTGCTCGTGTCCGTCGCGCTTGCCGACGTATTATCTATGTAGTAGTGATTTGTAACCTCTACCGCCGGCCACCCGGCGGGTTGAGGCGGTGCCACCGCGTCGATCGGACTCAGGGTGCCCCACACCGGTTCGGGTATCCCGACCGGAGGTTGGTAAGCAAAAGCGGAAAATGTGACCGATGAGACTATAAGAAATAGTATAAGTCTGGAATATGCCATCACTGCGCGCTCCATAAAGTGGGCAACCCCGATGGCGGGATTTCCCGAGAATTCATGATGTTCGTTCATCTAAACCTCTTTAGGCTACCATTTAAGTCCCGTCTGGACTGCAACCTAATTCACAATATCGCCCACGCCTCGGCGGCAACCACCAATATCGCACACTCCAGATCATTTGTACTGCCATTGGCGTAAAAAACTGAATGAACCTTAATGTATTGATTTAAAAATACTTACCGACATAAACACTACCTTTCAGTCAGTGAGTCGCGGCCAGAAGCGTTACGGCGACGATGCAGACCATCACGATCTGGCTCTGTCGATCCTTAATCGAAAACACGAGTGGATCATCGTCCATCTCCCCTCTACCCGCCTTGAGCCACATTCGACTCACCCAATACATGATCATCGGGATGACAGCAAACATCACGTCAGGGCTGTGATAGAGGTTCCTTATTTCGTCACTATGGATATACAGCGCGAGCACGAGCACCGACAGATAGCCGCTCGCGATGCCCATGCTATGAAGGTATTCGAGGTCAGAAACCATGTAGCCGCGGCCGGATACGGAACTTCTCTCCATGAGCCGCATGGTATTCAGCTCCGCACATCGCTTGACGAGCGCAAGGCTGATAAAAATGAACATGCTAAAAGCCATGATCCAATAGGACAGCGGAATATCGGCCGCCATCGCGCCACCGACCACCCTGATCGTATAGAGTCCGCTTAACAGCATGACATCCACCAACGCAAACTTCTTCAACCCAAGGGAATAGCTTAGGGTCGCGGCATAATAAATCAGCAACACATACAGGAAGTCTGCCGCCAGACTCGCCGCCACCATAAAAGACGCCAGTAATAACAGCGGAATCATGGCGAGCCCGTATCGCATATCGACCAACCCGGATGCAAAGGGCCTGGACTTCTTACGCGGATGCAATCGATCAACTTCGAGGTCCAATAGATCGTTCAACAAATATACGGATGATGCGCAAAGCGAAAAGGCGATGAATGCAGCCAATGAGACCGTCAGCGTATGGGCGCTAAAATCGTGCGCCGCAAATGCCGGCAGAAAGATCAGCGCGTTCTTGGCCCACTGATGAGGCCTCAGCGCACGCAGATACAGAGAAGGTTTCGTCGGTTTGGTAAATACCTTTGCTGGAGCAATCTTTGCCCGTTTGAGTTCTTTCTGTAGCCCCGGCTCGCCCTCGACAAGCAATACCTCCCGCGCATGGCGCCAGATAGGAATGTCTTTCCTTGAATTTCCGACATATGAGAATCCTCCCTCACCTACCTGTTGAGCGATCACTTCAAATTTTCTTGACCCTGAAAGGTTTCGCTTCTCGTCCGAGGCAATATATCCGGAGAAAAACTTATGATGCGCGGCAACCTGCGAGGCATATTTTTTGTTGCTGGCCGTGGCCAGGAATACATCCCTGCCCGCATCGCGCTGCTGTTGGAGATATTCCAAAAGCGCATCATTGTACGGGAGGAGGTCGACTGCAATGTCGACTTCAGCCGCCAGCCGCATCTTCAAATACGCCTTGCCCTTGAGCAACCATAGAGGGGTCAAGAACATCCTGAGCGGGTGTTTTTTCACAAAGGCCAAAAAAGACTCGATCAAGAGGTCGGAATGGGTCAATGACCCATCCAGATCGACATATATCGGAAGGCGCTGTTCCACCGACTCACTCATGAGATGCGCTCCATCGCGACCCTGTTCATATCCCAAATGACGAAACAAATGCGTTTTTTCTTGGTCAAGGGCCAGTATATCTCGGGCTCGCTTCGGTAAACCTCTGCTTGCCTGTCCGCCCGAAAAAGGTAGCCAGGCCGGAGCCCAACGCGCCCCGGATATGCCGCTATCCTTACCGCATGGCGGGTATAGTCACACTCGGTATATGCGTCCGCGAGATACCTGACGCGCTGACGATCGAATAGCGCGGGAATACGACCATTGACCATCGCATCCTGATATTCGTAGCCGTTGATCAGGCCATCGAGATTAAGCGTATGGTGTTTATTGAAATAGGCAAAAACCCCGGCGTCTGAAAGCGCCAAGGCGTCCTCCGTCGGGATATGCGTCTCCACCCAACGCGCGGCCGCTAGGCGTTGTTGATGATGGTCACCCTTCTGAACGTAGAGAAAATATGAAAATGCCAGCACGACAACAACGACAATGGGCTGCATCAGCGCGATAAGGCGGTGTCGATCCCTGAGCGCACCCGACAAAAGCGCCTCAAGCGCGAGCGCCGAAAAAATCACCAACACGGGGATATAGGCCGCGAAATGCCATTGATAGACACCCCACGCCATGAAAAGCTGTGTCCACAACAGGTGAACAGCGCACCCCAGCCAAAATGCCGCCAGAATCATATACTCGCTTTCCGTGGTCCAAGCCGCACATAGCCGTTTCAATCGTCCGTCGGGGTGAAACAAGGATCCCACGACCCAGATCGCGCTCAGTATCATCAACGACAGATACGGCAATACGTGGGAAGAAAAATGATACTCGAACATCGGATACGGGAACGAACTCTTTAGCGCCCCGGAAATTGGGGTCATGTGACCAAACTCAAGGTAATTCCAGATCAGATAGGGCGTAAAAAGACACAAAAAGGCAATAATCGTTGGTAGATAATACCCGAGAAGATATACGATTCTGTTTTCGCCTCTATGTGACCCCTGAGGGAAGACAACCTTAAGAATAGCAAGCGCAATCAGTATGAAGGCGGTATCCAGCCGAATTAAGACCATCATGCCTAGCAAGGCGCCGAGCAATACCCTTTGCTTACGACTCGCGGCGCTTGAAAGCAGGTTCAAGCGCTCGCCCAGGAAAAGGACCAACCAGACCCAAAACGTCAGCAAACCGCTCTCTAATCCATTGAACAAAAATACGATGGGGGACGCCAGGGCCAGCAGTATGAACAATCCGGAGTTGGCTACAGATGGCCTTGCGATGCGACCCAGATAGGCCCGACAAAGCATGACCGACCCGGCGGCGAGCAGAATTTGTATCAAGATAATCAACCTGAGCGCTAGCTCAGGATTCTTAATGACACCATATACGGCCACCAGCATAAGCATCCATAACGGATGGAAACCGTTGGAGGTATTGTAACCATCAAATGTAACGCCCTGCCCCAGGATGATGTTTTCCGCTACTTTGAAGTAGTAGTAGGCGTCATCCGAAAAGAAGTAGATTAGGTGTGAAATATCGGCAAAAGAGGCCCAGGCGGCAAATAATAGCGCCACCGCCATGACACAAAGGGAACCTCTTGACAGGATCCCACTCCCCCCACGATCTACCTGGCCTTCCCAAACTGATGACATCTTTACCTCTAGCGCCACATCGGCGAGTCTAAAAAATCTACAATGCGTTTTTTCCAAATCGATCGGTGTAGCAACGCAACATCAGCCCAATCAATGCCCACATGCCGAATGTTCCCTCTGTAGGGAAGAAGTTTTGGCTGCCGATACCGGCAACCATCTGGGAAATGATCATTGCCAAGGCCATGCCACCGATCGAGACAGAGACCTTATCGCCGCCTGATTTGAACAAGCGATAGCTCATCCTTAAAAACAATATAAACATATAAAAGATCGGGAGTGCGCCGACAAAACCCGCATCGATCAGCAATCTAAGATAGGCATTATGTGGATGCGGAAACGGCTCCTTTAACTCGATTGCCAAAAAGGTGCTCAAACCACTATTCTGCATGCCCATCGAACCATATCCAAAAAATGGCTTA
>Ga0316204_10002596_pt1 | contig 40079 bp, 28 predicted proteins | sample 6monrhotite_MG_2_FD_205661 | JGI IMG/M metagenome (GOLD analysis project Ga0316204, IMG submission 205661) | Microbial mat bacterial communities from mineral coupon in-situ incubated in ocean water Damariscotta River, Maine, United States -... | ecosystem: Environmental > Aquatic > Marine >...
CGAAGGGCAGCACTGCGACGGAGACGCCTTCAGTGGTTGCCGCGTCGGCGGTCGATACGGGCGCTGGAGGCACTGCAGTGCGCGGTGCGAGCATTTGCCAGGCGAGCATCAGCACGACCAGGCCGAGTCCGGCGGCGATGGCGATGTCGAGGGCGCGTAGTTTTTGCGGCGCAGCGCCAGCGGCGTCTTCGCTCGCCGGCGTCGGCTTCAGTCCCTCCGGCGTCAACTCAAACGCCCAGGCGATGAAGAGCACGATCGGAAAGCCGGTGACCAGCAGGATCAGTGCGAAGCTGTCAGTCCAGTCCGGCATGCCGGCAGCCGAGCCGATGGTGGCGACCACCTGCATCACCAGCCATCCAACCACCAGATAGGCGGCGGCGACGCGGAAAATGTTGCGGCGGCGAAGCTCGGCGAGGAATTTGGTCATTCATCGCCCTCTATTGGCAGGGGCAGGCCGCCCGTCTGGCCATTGGCGCGACGCACGGCGGCCAGTTCCTGCATGCCGGGGAGGGCCCAGAGGGCGTGGTAACGCGGATTGCGACGGGTCCGTTCGGGCAGTTCGAACCGGCCGCCATTCAAGATCCAGATGAGCTCGGGGTAGAAGGCCTCCTCGCCCGCCAGTCGCTCGAGCGCGTCCAGCGCCGCCTCATCATCGCCCATCAGCGCCAGGAAAGAGGCGTCCTGCACATCGGCGGTTTCCGGGGTAATAATCCCTTCGGAGAGGACCAGACCGCCCTTGGACTCGTCTCCCAGAAGCCGGTCGACATAATCGGTCATCACAGCCACGGTATAGGCGTGCTCCGCGATGCCCTCTGGTGTCTGCTCGCCATGTTGCGCGTCCCATTCGATCAATTCGGAGAGCGCTGTTCTGAGTTCTGCGTCGCTGCCGCCCTGAATCGCGGCCGAGAGCATGTAATATGTCGGATCGAGCGCAGGACAGGCCGCGCAGGCGTCGAGCGCAGCCCGGGTTTGAGGTATCTGCCCCAGCATCGCGTTGTTGACGGCCAGATAGACGTCCACCAAAGAGTTCAGGCTATCGATTGAGCGCGCGCGCTCGAAGGCGCGGATCGCCTCACGATGATCTCCCGTGATAATCAGGGTAAGGCCAAGGCCATAGCTGGTGAAGGCCGCCCCGGGCGCCAGTTCATAGGCGCGATAGGCATGCTCCGTCGCGCGTTCGATGTCGAGTTCGATCTCCGAAAAATAGGCCGCCATGGCGGTATGGGCCCGGGCATTGTCGGGGTCGATGGTCAACGCATGTTCAAGCGATTGCCGGATCAGTTCGTTGTACTCGCTGAGTGACAAGCCGTACTCCCGGGGGCTGGAGCGGACCAGTGACAAACCATAGCTGGCCCAGCCTTCGGCGAAGCCTGGGTCAATTTCTGTCGCGCGGGCAAAGGCCCTGATCGCGGCCCGCCGGTTTTCTCCGGTGACGCGATCATTCCACAGGCTGAGCCCGCGCAGATATTGCTCATAGGCTTGCGGATCGACCCCGGCCGAGCCGGCACGCCCCACGCCGCCGCCGACACCGAGCCGCACCTGCAGCACCCGGGAGAGTTCGCGGACGATATCGTCCTGGATCTCGAAAATATCGGTCGAGTCGCGCTCATAGGTTTGCGACCAGAGGTGAAATCCGTCGCTGACACGGATCAGCTGGGCAGTGATGCGCAGGCGTTCGCCGGAGCGGCGCACCGAGCCCTCCAGCACATGCGCGACATCGAGCGCTTCGCCGACCGTGCGCAGATCGACCTCGTCACCGCGAAACGAAAACGCCGAAGTGCGTGCCGCGACCCTGAGGCCGGAGAATTGGGCCAGGGCGTTGAGGAGTTCCTCGGCAATGCCGTCGGAGAAGTATTGCTGGTCGCCTTCCGGTGACAGGTCGGCGAAGGGCATCACCGCGATCGAAGCATCCACCACCGGGTCGGCATCAGTCTCGGCGTCGAGGATGGCGGTGGTCTCGGCCGTTTCCGGACCGGTCGCAATCTGTGGGCTCGAACCCGCACCACCGCCCATCAGGGTCTGATAGCCAATCACGGCCAGCACCAGAACCAGCAGGCCGATCAGCACAAAATCCGTGCTGCCGAGCGCGCGCCGGGGCTCTTTGTTGGCGTCGTCATCGGTTTTCTTCAAACCCTCCGGTGTCAGCTCGAACGCCCAGGCGATGAAGAGCACAATCGGAAATCCCGTGACCAGCAGGATGAGGGCGAAACTATCGGTCCAGTCCGGCATGCCGGCGGCGGCGCCGATGGTGGCGACGACTTGCATCACCAGCCATCCGACCACCAGATAGGCGGCGGCAACGCGGAAGACATTGCGGCGGCGAAGTTCGGCGAAGAAATTGGTCATCGGGTCATGCCTCAATCGCACTCGAAATCATTGGAGCCAACCGGCCGGCATTGCGGCGGAAAGCCGCGCTCGCGCCAGAAGGCAGGCAGTTGTTTGCGCTCGATTATCGCGTGACGATTGGCCCGGTCCGCCTCGATCAATTCCGGCCGCAGGCGTTCCGGCCGGTAGGGATTCCACACCGTGTCGAACCAGATCCAGATGTCATTCCGGTCGGGATCATACTCCTCGTTGGAGTATTGCCTGTAGGCGTTGGCGATATCGGCGCGATAGGCCTCGAGCGAGTAGTCCGGATCGGTGTACCAGCGATAGTCAATCTCTGGACTCCAGGGTTCAAAAGTCGCGGAATACCCCAGCATGAGCCGTGTCGCTGAGAGATTGCCCTGAGCGGCATAAACCGGCAGGAAGAATCCAACGCTCGATTGCTGGTTGCGCATGAGGCTCAGTTCGAACGCGGCCATCGCCTCTTCGGTCCGTCCGGCATAAAGATAGGCGAAGGACAGAAAACGCCGGCAGATTTCATAGGCCGGGTCGATCTCCAGACAGTGTTCCAGATCGTTCGCAGCTTCGGCAAAATACCCGGTTCTCAGCAAAGCGTTGCCGCGAAAATACCAGGAATTGGCTTCTTCCGGACCACGCTCGATGGCGAGGCTGGATTGCCGGAGCGCTTCGGCCCAGTCGCCCGTGTCTTGCATCAAGGTTGATCGGACAGAATAAGGCAGGGCCAGGCTGTCATCCAGCTGACTGGCCTGGTCGGCGGCTTCCTTTGCCAGTTGCACCCAGTTCCGGGACTCGTCATCCACCCAACCCGGGTAGACGGCATAGGTGCTCGCCAGTCCGGCCCAGGCCCGCGCGAAGCCTGGATCTTCAGTGGTCACCCGCTCAAACAACTCGACCGCGCGCGGCAGGTTTTCCGAGGAGCGGTTGCGGAATAATTCGCGCGCCTGCAGGAAGGTGTCATAGGCGTCCAGATTGGCGGTTTCGGCGGCGACGGCGACAGCGGCCGTCTCGTCCAGCCCGAGGGCATCGCCGAGCGCGGTCACGATGGCGCGGGCAATTTCGTCCTGGATCGCAAACAGGTTTTCCGCCGTCAGGGCGCGGTCATAGGTCTGCGACCAGAGATGCACATCGGTACTGGCGTCGATCAATTGTGCTGTGATCCGCACCGTTTCGCCGGAGCGGCGAACCGAGCCCTCGAGTACGTGACGCACGCCGAGGCGCTGGCCGATTTCCGGGATGGAGAAAGAGTCGCCGCGATACTGGAAGGCTGATGTGCGCGACGTCACTTCCAGGCCCCGGATACGGACCAGGACATTGAGGATCTCCTCCGATATCCCGTCTGAGAAATAGACCTGGTCACTGGCTGGAGAGAGGTCAGCGAAGGGCAGGACCGCGATTGAAGCGTCGGAAATCGCAGATGTGGCCGGACCGGCAAGCGTTTCGGTCGTGGCCGGCGCGGGGGTCTGCGGTGAGGTGAAGCCTTGATAGGCGACAACCGCAACCACGATCAGCACGCTGGCGATCAACACCCAATCGCTGGCGCCGAGCAGTCTGAGACTGGGCGCTTCCTCGAGTGTGCCGGTCTTTTTCAACCCTTCCGGCGTCAGCTCGAAGGCCCAGGCAATGAACAGCGCTACCGGCAGGCCGGCCAGCAGCAGGATCAGCGCCAGACTGTCGGCCCAATCCGGCAGCGCAGCCGCGCTGGCGATCACGGAGATGACCTGCATCACCAGCCATCCCACCACCAGATAGGCGGCGGCGACGCGGAACACATTGCGGCGGCGAAGTTCGGCGAGGAAATTGGTCATCGGATCATGCCTCTAATCGCACTCGAAATCATCCGCACCGAGCGGGCGGCATTGTGGTGGAAAGCCGTGATCGCGCCAATAGCTTGGAAGATTGGCGGCCTCGATGGCGGTGTGGCGGGCGTCGCTGGTCGCCAGACCCGGATATCCCGGCGCCCACCACCAGGGGGCCTGCCCCGTGCCCAGCAAGGTCAGTCGATCATAGGCCCGGAAAGCGAGCAGATAGCTGGAAATCATATAGGGGTCGCCAAAGGCGCCCTGGCCCTCAAATGTTGCGAGACGGATCTCGAAGCGGTGCAATGCTGCGGCCCTGTCATAGTCCTCATCGCTGAGCGCGCGCCGCAAGTCATTGACCATCCAGCGGGCATCGGGGCTGATCAAATCGGCCATTTCCCGCAGCATCAGGGTCAACAAGACCTCGTCGCCCTGCCTTGCGACCTCTCCGAGCATGGTGGGGTAAGCCTCCGTGTGGGCGGTCGCATAGACTTCCAGCAGGTGAGATTTCGCGGCTTCAAAATTGCCCTGGAATAGATAAGCCTCAGCCCGCGTGAACAGGCAGACCGGATAATCCGGGTCGATCGCGAGACAGGCTTCAACCGACACCTGTTCGCGATCGAAGAAACCGAGATTTCGCCAGACCTGGCCTAGCCAGACGTGGGCGGTGGTCGCTTGCGGATCCGATGCGATGGCATTTTCGAACGCGATGATCGCAGCGTCATAATCCGGCATGTCCCGGAATTCGTAGAGCACACCCATGGCTGTGAACGCATCGGCATTGTTCGGGTTGATCGCGAAGGCGCGGTCGGCGGATTCTCGTGCCAGCGGGTAATAGTCCCGGTCCAAAAACCCCCATTGCGGCGCGACGACGTAGGCCATTGCCAGAACGCCCCAGGCGCGAGCGAAATCCGGATCGAGCTCGACCGCGTGTTCCAGCGCCGCAATCGACAGCCGCAGGTTTTCGTAATTGCGGTTGATGAACAGTGTGCGCCCCTCGAGATAGGCCTCGTAGGCACTCACTTCGCTGGTGCCGCCGGCTGCGGTGCCGACGTCCGGCACCACGGTGATGCCAAGCCGCTGCGTCAATTGTGTCGTGATCGCGTTGGCGATCTCGTCCTGGATGGCGAAGACGTTTTCGGCGGTCAGCGCGCGGTCATAGGTCTCTGACCACAAATGCGTGTCGGATGCGGCATCGATCAGCTGGGCGGTGACGCGGATATTGCCGCCAGCGGTGCGGATCGAACCCTCCAGCACATGCCGGACGCCGAGAATTTCGGCGATATCGGGGATGGACAGCTCGCTATCGCTGCGGAAGGCAAAGGCCGAGGTGCGCGAGGTGACGTCTAGCACTTCGATCCGCGCCAGCACGTTGAGGATTTCCTCGGCGATGCCGTCGGCGAAATACTGTTTGTCACCATCCGTGGACAGATCCGCGAAGGGCAGGACAGCAATCGAAGTGTCCTGCGCGGCAGCAATCCGGGAGCCGATATCGGCATTCATGCCCGGGTGTGCGGCGGTTTGCGGGTCTGACGTCTCATTGCTGCCGGTCAGGCTCTGGAAGGTCACAACTGCGACCACGATCAGCACGCTGGCGATCAACACCCAGTCGCTGGCCCCGAGCAGCTTGAAGCTGGGCGCCTCTGCACCGTTGGCCTCGGTCTTCTTCAACCCCTCTGGAGTCAGTTCAAAGGCCCAGGCGATGAACAGCACGATCGGGAAGCCGGTGACCAGCAGGATCAGAGCCAGACTATCGGTCCAGTCCGGCAGGCCGGCCGCCGACCCGATAGTGGCGACGACCTGCATCACCAGCCATCCGACCACCAGATAAGCGGCGGTGACGCGGAAAATATTGCGGCGGCGCAGTTCGACGAGGAAATTGGTCATTCAGCACCCTCAATCGGCAGCGGCAGACCGGCGCTCTGGCCGTTGGCGCGGCGCACGGCGGCATGCTCCGGCATGCCGGGCAGGGCCCAGTATTCATGAAATCGTGGATGACGCCGCAGGGATTCCGGGAACTCATAGGCGCCTTCGGTGAGGTGCCATGTGATGTCCGGGTCCCACTCCCGGTGATAGGCTGCAATCAACACATCCAGAGCCTGGTCAAGCAATCCTGCCCGGGCGAGGGCTTGCGCTCGTTGGAATGAGAGCGTCGGTGACTCAATCACAAATCGCGTGAACCGCGCCGCAAGCGCCTCGTCTCCACCGACGAAAAATGCCGTCAGTGCTGTGTTGAATTCCACCAGGTTTTCGAACCCGGGAGGGACGTGCAGGACCTGCTCGTCGGGGGTCAGTTCAAGCCCGGCCATTTCATCGAGGATGAAGGCGATGGCGGCGCTGTTTTCGGCATGGATCGCGGCTCTGAGCTGCGCCTGGAGGCAGACGAGATAAGAGGTCTGGCCCTGGCAGTGATCAGGTCCGGTGAGCATGTTCTCGCCGCGGCCATACATGCCGAGAAGGCTAGCGCCGACGCGGCGTATGGTTGGATTGAGCGGATCCATCGAGATGGCACGATCGAGGGCGCGTCCCGCCTCATCGATCTCTCCGCGTGAAGCCAGCACATCGGCCAGGGCATAATTGGCGAAAGCGGCATTCGGTGCGATCTCCATCGCCCGGCGGGCATGAATGGTGGCGCGGTCGATATCCGGCTGTAGACTGTTATAATATGCCGATAGCGCGGCATGAACTCGGGCCGTTTCCGGGTTGAGCTGAACCGCGTGTTCCAGCGCCTCGAAGGCCTCGCGACTGGCCTCCGCTGTCGTACGGCGTCCGACCGTGGCGGCATCGGAGCGGGAAATCGCCATGCCGAGTGCGGCCCAAGCATCGGCGAAATCCGGGTCATATTCTGTCGCCCGCTTGAAAGCCAGATAGGCATTGAGCCGGTTGGTGTCATCTTCGCGATCGCCCCACAGGCTGAGGCCGCGCAGATATTGCTCATAGGCTTGCGGATTGAGACCGGTGGCGCCAACGCGGCCCTCGCCGCCGCCGACGCCCAGGCGCACCTGCAGCACACGCGACAGCTCGCGCACGATCTCATCCTGGATCGCGAACACATCGGTCATGGTGCGCTCATAGGTTTGCGACCAGAGATGAAAGCCATCACTGACACGGATCAGCTGTGCGGTGACGCGCAGCTGATCGCCGGAGCGGCGCACCGAGCCTTCCAGCACATGCGCGACATTGAGCGCTTCGCCGACGGCGCGCAAATCAACATCATCGCCGCGAAACGAGAAGGCCGAGGTGCGGGCGGCAACGCGCAGGCCGGGGAACTGGGCCAACGCGTTGAGGAGTTCCTCGGCAATGCCGTCAGAGAAATATTGCTGATCGCCGGCCGGTGAGAAATCGGCGAAGGGCAGGACGGCGATCGAGGCTTCGGCTGTGATATCGTCCTGGCTGCCAGTGTCGCCGAGCTGTGCTGCGTCAGGATCGTCTCGAATTGCCACCACATCCGCCGGGCGCGTGGTGATCTGGTAGCCCGCAATGCCGACGACCAGCACGAGCAGGCCGATGATCAAATAGTCCGGGCCAGCCAGGGGCCGGGGGGCGGCTTCGCCCGCGAGCGGTGCTGTTTTTTGCATCCCGTCCGGCGTCATCTCGAAGGCCCAGGCGAGCAGCACCGCGACCGGGAAGCCCACGGTCAAAAACCCGATCACCACGGCGTCGAACCAGTCGGGCAGGCCCAGGCTTGTTTCCAGCAGGGCCGAGATCTGGATCAGCAGCCAGCCGACCACCAGATAGGCGGCAGCGACCCGGAAGACATTGCGGCGGCGAAGTTCGGCGAGGAAATTGCTCATCGGATCATGCCTCAATCACACTCGAAATCATCGACGCCCACCGGACGGCAAAGCTCGGGGAAGCCTTCGCTCTGCCAATAGGCGAGAATGCCGGTCTCGCGTATCCAGGTGCGGAACCAGACCGAGGCGCGGTATCGCGGATAGTGGATGTCGTAAAACAGTCCGTTATTTCCGGCCGCCCGGATGTCCTCGCCTTCGCCGGAAAGCGGCGCCAACGCCGTCGCTATCCCAGCAGGGTGCCGATCCGGATTGTTGGTCACGAATTGGCGGATGCGTGTTGCAAGCGCCTCGTCCGTGCGGTCGGGGCGGCGCAAGGCCTCATAAAGCTCGACGTGCCCGCTCCAGCCCAGCAGGCGATTGGAGGCCCCGGACGCCCAGAGAAACTGATCGCGTTCGCCGGTGCGGGCGAGCAGCGGCAGGCCGGTATATTGAGGGCTCATGGCGCCAACTTCCAGGGCCTGCCTGAGGGCCTCCAGCGCTTCGGCATCGCGCCCGAGTGATGCCAGGGTGTCGACCTGGTTTTCGCGACATGGCCGGTAGTTGAATTCATAACGCAGACAGGCCTCGAAGCTTGTCAGGGCGGCTTCGAGATCGCCCACATCGGCCAGCGCGATGCCATGCCAGTTGCGGGCTGAAGCATTTCTCGGATCGAGCGCGACTGCGCGGGCGGACTGGTCAATTATTTGGGTCCAATCGACCTGGATCGAGAAACTGGCGGACCGGTTCATGAGCAGTTTCGCCGACACCGCCACCGCCATCGAGCTCTCCGGATTGAGCTCCAGGGCACGGTCGGCGAATTCCGTAGTTCGGCGCTCAATCTCATCGGCGGGGATATCGGAAAAGCCATATTCGACCGCGAGGGAAACCACGGCGGCGCGCATTTCCCAGGCCTGGGAATAGTCCGGGTCAATTTGCACTGCCCGCTCGAGCAATCGCTCGACATAGTCGAGCCGGGCACGAGCCTGGAACAGGGCGCGCGCTTCGAGATAGAGCGAATAGGCGTCGACATCATCGGTCACGGCCACGACCTCGATCGCGGGCGCTTCATCCATATCCAGCACATCGCGCAAGGCCGTCACGATGGCATTGGCAATATCGTCCTGAACGGCGAACAGGGCGCCGGCGGTGAAGGGGCGATCATAAGTTTGCGACCATAAATGCCGGTCGTCCGTGGCATCGATCAGCTGGGCGGTGATGCGGATCGTCTCGCCATCCTTACGCACCGAGCCTTCGAGCACATGGCGAACGCCGAGCTGCGCCGCGATCTCGGGAATACCCATCGCATCGCCGCGAAACTGGAAGGCCGACGTGCGCGACGCAACATCGAGGCCCTGAATGCGAACCAGCACGTTGAGGATCTCCTCGGAAATCCCGTCGGAGAAATATTGCTGATCGCCCGCCTGTGACAGATCGGCGAAGGGCAGCACGGCGATCGAGGCATCGGAGACCGGCGTCGTCGCCGCGCCTGGTTCCGTCCCCGCTGGCGCCGGCGCACGAGTCGCGATCTGCGTTCCGGCGATGCCGGCGACGACGATGAGCAGCGCGATCAGGATAATATCGCTGCTGCCAAGCGGGTTAACCGGCGCATCGGGATCGGTGGCGTCCGTCTTCTTCAGTCCCTCCGGAGTCAGCTCGAAGGCCCAGGCGATAAAAATTATGATCGGGAAGGCGGTGATCAGCAGGATCAATGCCAGGCTGTCGGCCCAGTCGGGCAGGCCCGCCGCGCCGCCAATCGTTCCGACGACCTGCATGATGACCCAGCCGGCAACCAGATAGGCAGCAGCGACGCGGAAGATATTGCGGCGGCGGAGTTCGGCGAGGAAGCGGGTCATCGGATCATGCCTTTAATCGCACTCGAAATCGTCGGTGCCCACAGGACGGCAAAGGTCGGGAAAGCCTTCGGCCTGCCAATAATCGAGAATGCCGGTGTCGCGCACCCAGCTGCGGAACCAGGCCGAAGCGCGGTATCGCGGGTAATGAACGTCATAGAACAGCACTGTGTATTGCGACGCAGCGACCGTGTCGTCGGCCGCGGTGAGCGGTGCCAACATTGCAGTGATCCCCAGATTATTCCGACCAGGATTGCGTAAAACAAATTCCCGGATGCGGTCGGCAAGCGCCGGATTCGTACGGTCGGGGTGACGGAGGGCCTCGTAGAGTTCGGCGTGACCGTCCCAACCGGATAAGAGATTGGCGGCGCTGGAAGCCCACAAAAACTGTGTGCGTTCGCCGGTCCGCGCCAGCAGGGACAAGGGGACATATTCCGCACTCATCACCCCGACTTCCAAAGCTTGCTCCATCGCACGGAGCGCCTCGGCATCGCGCCCGAGGGTTGCCAGTGAAACGACCCGGTTTATTTGGCACGGTTTGTAGTTGAATTCATAGCGCAGACAGGCCTCAAAACTTGCCAGGCCGGCTTCGAGATCGCCGACGCCGTTCAAGGCCAGACCCCGCCAGTTGAGGGCCGAGGCGTTTCTCGGATCGAGTTCGACTGCGCGGGCGCCTTCGGCCAGGATATGGGCCCAATCGGCCCGGATCGAAAGATCTTCAGATCGAGTCATCGCCCGCAATGCCAAGACTGCCACTGCCATTGCACTGTCCGGATTGAGCTCCAGTGCGCGGTGCGCGAACGCCTCTGTCCGGCTTGCGATCTCGTCTTCAGAGGCGTCGGAAAACCCAAATGAGACTGCGAGGGAGACGACGGCGGCGCGCATTTCCCAGGCCTCGGCGAACTCCGGATCGATCTCGACCGCCCGCTCGAGCAATTGCTCGACATAATCCAGCCGGGCGCGAGCCTGGAACAGGGCGCGCGCCTCGAGGTAGAGCGAATAGGCATCGACATTATCGGTGACCGCCTCAACTTCGATGCCTGGCGCCTCATCCATATCCAGCACTTCGCGCAAGGCGGTGACGATGGCATTGGCGATATCGTCCTGGACCGCGAACAAGGCGCCGGTGGTGAAGGGGCGATCATAGGTCTGCGACCATAAATGCCGGTCATCGCGGGCATCGATCAGCTGGGCGGTGATGCGGATCGTCTCGCCATCCTTACGCACCGAGCCTTCGAGCACATGGCGAACGCCGAGCTGCTCGGCGATCTCCGGTATGCCCATCATGTCGCCGCGAAACTGGAAGGCCGAGGTTCGTGAGGCGACATCGAGGCCCTGAATGCGAACCAGCACGTTGAGGATCTCCTCGGAAATCCCGTCGGAGAAATATTGCTGGTCGCCGGCTTGCGACAGATCGGCGAAGGGCAGGACGGCGATGGAGGCGTCAGAAATGACCGGCGCGGCGGGTGTGACGGATGCGATTTCAATTCCTGGGGCAGGTTCGATCGTTGCAGCCACGCCGCGCGTCAGGATCTGGAAACCCGCCACGCCGAGAACCAGGATCAGCAGGGCAATAATGGCAATATCGGCGTTGACCACAGGGCGCGGTGCTTCGCTCCCATCGGCCGCCGCAGTCAGCCGCACACCTTCCGGCGTCAGTTCGAAAGCCCAGGCCAGCAAGAGCGCCAGCGGAAAGCCGGCGATCAGCAGGACCGCGAAAAAACCGTCGACCCAGTCGGGCAGATTCAGCGCCGGGGTCATGACGGAGACCACCTGCATGATCAGCCAGCCTACGATCAGATAGGCCGCCGCGACGCGCAGAACGTGGCGTCTCAATAATTCGCCTAATAAGCGATTCATGCGTGATTTCCCCCGTTGCACGGGAAATAGCACGCTCTTGGCGTGGGGAATACTGCAAGTCCGCGATTTCATTGACTCAGGCAAAAAAATGCCCCGGCATTGTTGCCGGGGCGCGGGAGGAAGTCTGCAGGCCTTCGGCCTAGTCCTGCTGGTGCAACCAGGCGGCGTGTTTGGGCGCGCGCTTGGTGCGGCTCCATTCCTCGATCATTGCCGGGGCCACTTCGTGCAGTTGTTTCATCTGCGCGTCGGTGGCTGTGTTGGCGACCAGTTCGAGGCGGTGGCCATTGGGATCGAAGAAATAGATTGATTTGAAAATGCCGTGATTGACCGGGCCGAGCACGTCGAGACCTTCGGCCTCGACATGAGCCTTGGCCGCGATCAGCGCGTCCATATCAGCGACTTCAAACGCGATATGCTGCACCCATTGCGGGGTCTGTTCGTCGCGGCCCATGGTCGGCGAATTGGGCAGTTCGAAGAAAGCCAGAACATTGCCCATGCCGGCATCCATGAAGATGTGCATGTAGGGGTCAGGCGCCTTGGTCGAGGGCACCTGGTCCTCGGCGATGGCGAGCACGAAATCCATATTGAGGACACGCTGGTAGAATTCGACCGTCTCTTTCGCGTCCTTGCAGCGATAGGCGACGTGGTGGATGCGCTTCAGATTGACGGTCATATTCGCCTCCTAGGCAGTGATGGCGCCGCGGGCCAGCTGGTCCGCCTCGATGGATTTGAACAGGGCTTCGAAATTGCCTTCGCCAAAACCCTCATCCTGCTTGCGCTGGATGAATTCGAAGAAGACCGGTCCGACCGCTTTTTCCGAGAAAATCTGCAGCAGCAGCCGCGGCTCGCCGCCTTCGGTGGTGCCGTCGAGCAGGATACCGCGCTGGCGCAACTCGTCGGCCGGCTCGCCATGGCCGGGCAGGCGCTCGTCCAGCATGTCGTAATAGGTCGATGGCGGGGCGGGCATGAATTTGACGCCGGCTTTTTTCAGACGATCCCAGCATTCAATGAGGTTGTCGCAGGAGAAGGCTATGTGCTGGATGCCTTCGCCCTTGTACTCGCGCAGATATTCCTCGATCTGGCCGACTTTCTCGCCTTTTTCTTCATTCAGCGGGATACGGATCAGACCGTCCGGCGCGGTCAGGGCGCGCGAGACCAGGCCGGTATATTCGCCCTTGATGTCGAAATATCGGATCTCGCGGAAATTGAAGAGCGTCTCGTAGTAATTCGCCCAGTAGTCCATCCGCCCCTTGTAAACATTATGGGTGAGGTGATCGATGACATTGAAACCGCAGCCGGCGGGGTGGCGATCGACGCCCTCGATGAATTCAAAGTCGACATCATAGATCGACTGTCCCTCCTCGAAGCGGTCGATCAGATAGACCGAAGCGCCGCCAATTCCCTTGATCGCGGCAAGCTTCAACTCGCTGAAACCGGTCTTCATATCGATGGGCTCGGCGCCCTTCGAGACGGCAAGCTCGAAAGCCTGCGCCGCATTGCGGACACGAAAGCCCATGCCGCAGGCCGAAGGGCCGTGTTCGGCTGCGTAATAGGCAGCCGGTGAATTGGGCTCGTAATTGATGATCATATTGATGCCGCCCTGACGCCAGAGCATGACATCCTTGGTGCGGTGATTGGCGATGTGGGCAAAGCCCATCGAGGTCAGGACCGGTTCCAGAATGCCCTTCTGCGGTGCGGTAAATTCGACGAATTCGAAGCCGCAAAGCCCCATAGGATTTTCGAACAGATCGGCCATGAATCATCTCCTGGAATGGTGGTAGTTCGGCATGGAGGCCATGCCTATCTTGCCGCTGGAGTATCATTCCGGTTGCGCTTGCGTCAAGTTGTGAAAACAACTAATTTACCGGCATGATCTCTACGCACGCCGCCCCCGTTACCCGCCGCGTCATCCAGCTTGGCAGCTATTGGCCCTATCAGTTGACCGTCCTGGCCGACCGCATTTCCCGTCATACGGCGGCGATCGTGAAGCGGCATGGTCAGCTCAACCTGTCGCAATGGCGGGTGATGGCGGCCATTGCGGAACAACCGGGCCGCACCGCCGCCGAGGTCGTGACGGTGACGCCGATGGATAAGGGCATTGTCAGCCGTGCCACCAAGGCCTTGCTCACTGCCGGTCTGGTCCGGCGCGAGGCTTCGCAAGGCGATGGGCGCGTCAGCCATCTCTTTCTCACCGCGCAGGGTGAGGCTTTGTATCAGGCATTGATGCCACGCGTTGAAGCGGTATCACGCGAAATCCACGCAGCGCTGAGCGACGATGAGCAGCGACGGTTCGGCGCACTGCTGGGACGCCTGGTCGCAACCATGTCGGAACCGTCCGGCCTCTGATCCTCGCCGTCCGGCGGATGGACCAGCTTCGCCCTCCATCGCCAATCTGCATATCTGATACATTGACCCTAGCCATTGAATCGGCTTCACGAGCGCACGGCTTGCATGGGGAGAATGGCTTTGACCTCCAGGAAATTGGCATTTCTCATCGGGCAAATCTGCGTCTCGTTCCTGCTGGCTGGCCTGACCGGTCTGGCTGGATGCAAAATCTTCGATCACCGCCTTGAGGCCGCACAGGCGGAGCATCTCAATGCCTATATCCGCGTCCGCGCGGAACGCGAGCAGGAGATGTTCGAGGATGCGCGCAGGTTGAACCACGCGGCAGAACAGGCGTTCCGGCGCCGGTTGGCCGAAATGCAGGACATGCCTGTGGATGCCGAATTCGACCGGTTTTTCCCGATTATGGATGACGGCACGCGGCGCAGCGCGCCAGAGCTGTATGACGGCACGACCTTGTCCGCCGGCGATTACGTGTTCGGAATCGGCGCGTTTCTGGCCGAAGGTGCGGCGATGACGGACACTGAAAAACGTCGTTATCTGGCCGGCTTTCAAACTGTTCGTGCTGTGGGTGAAGCCTTCCTGGGCCGCTTTTCCAACCTGTATTATTTCACACCTGACCGTCGAATGGTGATGTTCGCACCCGAGCGTGAGGACCGGCTGGTATTCTATCGCAGCGAGGCACCGGCAGATTTCGATCTGCGCGGTGATGAGGATGCGGCTCTGTTTGATCTGCGCGCCAATCCCAATAGCGCCATGCAATGCACGGCGCTGTCGCGCTTCGTTTATGCCGATGGCGGCGACCGCGCCGCGAGTGCCTGCCGTCAGCCGGTTCGCGACGGCGATGAATTGCTCGGCGCATTCGGAAGCTCGATTTCGATGACAGAGACGCTCGCCTCGGCGCTCGATATGCCGCCGAGTTACGGCATGAATATGCTGTTCGACCATGCTGGAAACATCATTTCGCGTGGCCCGCCTCCGGCGGTGCGCGCGGGCCAGGACCGGTCCGACCCGGTATTGGCACCGGAGGCGATCATGGAAATGCTTCAGCTCGATCCGCGCGCCTTCGGCGTGTTTGCGGCCCCGAATGGCGATTGGATGATTGCGTTCAGCCGAATTGAGGGTCCGTCCTGGTATTTCGTTTCGGTGGTCGACCTGGCCACGATACGGCAAACCTCGCGCTTCTGGGGCCTGATCCTGTCGTTGATTGTGCTGGGCGCTCTGCTCGGATCACTCGCAATCGGCGCTGTGCTCGACCGCGCCGTGCCGTCTGAAGCTGGCTGAGACACGGCTCTATCCTGCGTCTGGACCGGGCCCTGTATTAATAATGCGGAATAATAACTGGTCATGCCCGACATGGCAGCGTATTAGGGCGCGCCTTTTCACCAAGCAGGATTACACTCATGAGCGCGTCCCTCGACAAGCTGCGCAATATCGCCATCGTCGCGCACGTCGATCACGGCAAGACGACCCTCGTTGACCAACTGCTCAAGCAGTCGGGCACGCTGGGCGACCGCGCCAATACATCCGAACGCATGATGGACTCCAACGATCTGGAGAAAGAACGCGGCATTACCATTCTGGCCAAGAATACGGCCGTCACCTGGGGCGATTGGACGATCAATATCGTCGACACCCCCGGACACGCCGATTTCGGCGGCGAGGTCGAACGCGTCCTCTCCATGGTCGATTGCGTGCTGCTGCTCGTCGACGCCGTTGACGGCCCGATGCCCCAGACCAGCTTCGTCACCAAGAAAGCCCTGGCACGCGGCCTCAAGCCGATCGTCGTGATCAACAAGGCTGACCGTCCGTCGGCGCGTCCTGACTGGGTGCTGGATCAGACCTTCGACCTGTTCGACCGGCTCGGCGCGACTGAAGAACAACTCGATTTCCCGGTTGTCTACGCCTCGGCCCTCCAAGGCTGGGCAGCAAGCAATGCGGGCGAGATTGGCACCGATATGGAGCCGCTCTTCAAGATGATCACCGAATACACGCCCGAGCCTCCGGTCGACCGCGAAGGTACGCTGCAGCTGCAGGTCTCGGCGCTGGATTATTCAAGCTTCACCGGCGTTATCGGCATTGGCCGCATCGCGCGCGGAACGATCCGCAAGAACCAGGCGGTCACGGTCGCCAAGGCAGACGGTTCGACCCAGAAGGGCAAGATCCTGCAGCTCTACGGCTTTCACGGCCTCGAGCGCGTCGAGATTGAAGCCGCCCAGGCCGGCGACATCATCACCTTCACCGGTATCGACAAGCTGAAAATCTCCGACACGGTCTGCGATCCTGACCATGTCGAATGCCTGCCTCTGCTCTCCGTTGACGAGCCGACCCTGTCGATGACCTTCCAGGTCAATGACAGCCCGTTCGCCGGCCGCGAAGGCAAATTCGTCACCAGCCGCAATATCAAGGAACGCCTCGATCGCGAGCTGATCCACAATGTCGCCCTGCGTGTCGAGCAAATGCCCGATGCCGACAAGTTCAACGTCATGGGCCGGGGTGAGCTTCACCTCTCCATCCTGATCGAGACCATGCGCCGCGAGGGCTTCGAGCTCGCCGTCGGCCGTCCGCGCGTCGTGCTCAAGGAAATCGATGGCGTCACTTGCGAGCCTTACGAGGCCCTGACCATCGACCTGGAAGAAACCCACCAGGGCGGCGTGATGGAAAAGCTTGGCCAGCGCCGTGCCGATTTGAAAAACATGGTGCCGGACGGGCATGGCCGGGTTCGCCTGGACTATGTCATTCCGACGCGTGGTCTGATCGGTTTCCGCTCCGAATTCCTCACCCTGACTTCGGGTACCGGTCTGCTCTTCCACACATTCGATCACTATGCTCCGCGCACCGAAGGCCGGTTTGGCCAGCGTCATAACGGCGCCATGGTCACGATGGTCGATGGCAAGGTGGCCGGCTTCTCGCTGTTCAACCTGCAGGACCGCGGCAAGCTTTTCCTCGGTCACGCGGCTGATATTTATGAAGGCCAGATCATTGGCGTCAATGCCCGCGATGACGACATGGTCGTCAACCCGACCAAGGGCAAGAAGCTGACCAATATGCGCGCCTCCGGCACTGACGAGAATATCGTCCTGACCCCGCCAATCCGGGTGACGCTCGAATTCGCGCTGGAATTCATCGATGATGACGAGTTGGTCGAAGTGACGCCGCAATCCATCCGCATCCGCAAAATCTTCCTCAAGGAATATGAGCGCAAGCGGGCCCGCACGGCGGCTGGCGGCTAGAATTTTTGATGGTGGGTGAAATTCGCCTGCTATTACGACGACTATTATCGAGACTGCAGACGGCATGGCTCCCATCGGGGCCATGCCGTTTTGCTGAGTGTTTTCGCGATGTCAAACAGCGGGACCGGGAAGTGTAACGCCGCCGCGCCGGGGCGGGGACAAGTCAGGCGTTTCCGCTCCTGGAACATCGCTGCGCAGACGCGCGTCCCCGCTATTCCCGCTGGCGCAGCAGCGGTTGCAGGCGGCCATAGGTCAGCGAACGCCAGGCCCATTCGAACGGCCCGAAGCGGAAGCGATGCAGCCAGAGTGGCGACCAGATCAATTGCAGGGTCCAGACCAGCAGGACCAGCTTGGCCTGATCGATCCGCTCCACCGTGCCGAACAGGCCCAGACCGGGCGCGCCGACGAAGATGAATGTCATGATCAGGGTCTGGGTCAGGTAATTGGTGAAGGCCATGCGACCGGTGGCGGCAAACACATGCACCAGCCAGCCCAGCCAGCCGGATTTGCAGATCACCATGATGGCGGCGGCATAACCGAGCGCCGCCAGCAGGCTGCCGACATAATTGCTCAAGCCCGTCTGCCAGGCGGTTTCCAGCGCGAAATTGGTCGCCAATGCGTGCTCGGAACTCCAGGCCGACAGGGCCAGCCCGAACAACAGGCTGGGCACGCCGATCGCGAAATAGGTCGGAAATTTCAAACTGGCCGACAAAAACCCGTTCTTGAATAGCGCCATGCCGACCAGCATCACCCCGATAATCCGGCCGCCAAATATGATCAGGCTGGCAAATTGGGCCCCCGCTGCCGTCATCGCATTATTGGGCAATTGCGTCAGATAGCCGGCCTGGTGCGTCGTCACGGACGCGGCGGAGATCTCCTCCGACACGCCCAGAATCAGGGGGTCGAACCCCTTCATCGCCATCACGGCATGAAACAGGCCGATAACCAGGACACCGGTCAGGGCGATGAGGATCAGGCCCCAGATGATCAGCTTGCCGGTCGACCAGAAACGCGCCTTGACTGCGAGCATGCCCAGCAGGGCATAGGGAACAAGAATATCGCCGTACCAGAGCAGGTAGGCATGCACCATACCGAAGGCGAGCAGCCACAGCATGCGCCGGTAATGCAGGCCGGTGTCCGGGTTCTCTCCAACCATCAACATGATGCCGGCGCCGAACAGGGCCGAGAAAATCGTGATGAATTTCATCGAGAAGAATGTGTGCCCGATCGCCCAGACCTGGGCGTTGAGACCGCTCATGTCCATATGCGCCAGCGGATAGTCATAGGCGCCGGGCACCATGGCGAAGGCCTGGACATTCATCATCAAAATGCCCAGCACGGCGACACCGCGCAGGGCGTCGATGCCGATCAGGCGTTCGGTCTTCGGCGCGGCGCTCATTGCGCGCACACGGATTTGTCGGATGCAACCTGTGGCAACAACATGTGGAATTCTCCCCGAAACCGCTTCTTATTGTGTGATCCGAAGGCCGCCATGGCAATGGCGGCGGGGCCATCAAGACGGTTGACGCCGTCCTGACCCCATACCCATATCCCGACTGGACGCCCCGCACCCTTCACGCTAAGCCACTCCCAACACACCCATTCTTCCAATCCGCGCAGGCAGCATCTCCCGCCGCGCCCAGTCAGCGAGACTCTCCGATGGAAAACCTCTTCTCTCTCAAAGGCCGTGTGGCCCTTATCACCGGCGGATCGCGCGGCATTGGTGCGATGATTGCCGAGGGTTATCTGCGGGCCGGAGCCAAGGTCTATATCTCGGCGCGCAAGGCAGGGCCCTGTCTCGAGGCGGCCAAGGAGCTGTCGCAATATGGGACCTGCATCGCCATCCCGGGCGACGTCTCCAGCGTTGAGGGTTGCCGCGAACTGGCGGCACAATTCCTCAAGCAGGAGAGCAAGCTCGACATCCTGGTCAATAATGCCGGTGCCGCCTGGGGCGCGCCTTTCGCCGAATTCCCGGAAAATGGCTGGGACAAGGTGATGGACGTCAATGTGAAGGGGCCTTTCTTCCTGACCCAGGCCCTGTTCGGCGCGCTGAAGGCCGGTGGCAGCAAGGAACAGCCGTCCAAGGTGATCAATATCGGCTCGGTCGACGGGATTTCCGTCAATATGCTCGAGACCTATTCCTACGCCGCCAGCAAGGCCGGCATCATCCATCTCACCAAGCGCATGGCGCTGGAACTGGTGCGCGACAATATCGTCATGACGGCGATTGCGCCCGGCGCCTTTGCCTCGGAAATGAACAAGGTCGCCCGTGACCATGCCGAACTGGTTTCCCGGGCCGTGCCATCGGGCCGCGTCGGCACCATCGAGGACATGGCGGGGACGGCGATTTTCCTCGCCTCGCGCGCCGGCGATTATGTTGTCGGCACGACGGTGGTCTGCGATGGCGGTATTGCTTCGACGCGTGGCGGCGCGATCGCCTGATTTGGGGTGGGGCGTTGCTCAGCCTCTGCGAAGCTGGTGCCCGCCTCAAGTTTTCACCTGCCGTTGCGCGCTCGGCGGAGTTCAAGGATACCACTGCCTAGCCCGACAGCGGCCGCAATGGCGCCGATAAATATCGCGCCTGTCCAATCCACTCGGCCATGTGTCATCCACTGCGCCAGAGTAGCGATTCCGGCAAACCCAGCGCCCATGATCGCAGGTGCGACGACGAGCCAATATGCCCAAAGGATTAAAGTCCACATTCTGACCATTTATGTCACCCACCCGGTTTGATCCGCGCAATCCGTTCACTCTGGCACCCCTCCTACCTTACTTCGGCAGACTCTGGCTGTCTCGCGCGGCAATGCCGCCGGAGCGGTGAGGGACAGGTACCTCTGGTACCTGTCCTCAGGGAAGACTCCCTTTTTCCCCGGGGACGCGTACCAGAGGTACACGTCCCTCTTCTATGTTGCGGGAGCCTGGTGCGGCCTCCCACGCCCGGTGCCTGTCTCAGCCTGCTCGGCAAATTCTTGCCAACTTCCGCCATCCGCACCAGTCTGGCGGCATGTGCACGATCAACATCTCCCTTTCCGCGCCGCTCAAAGCCTTCGTGGACCAACAGGTCGCTGAGCGTAACTATCGCAGTGTGAGCGATTATCTCTGCGAGCTGATCCGAAAGGATCTGGAACTTCAGCGATTGCGGGGCCTGCTCCTGGAGGGCGCCCGATCAACCGCCAACGGCGTGGTCGATGCGGCCTATTTCGCGGAACTGCGGGCGCGCGCGGGGCGCCGCGATCTCGCCGAATGAACGACATACCGGCCTGGATGATCGAGCCATGACCGCTTTCATCGCCTTGCTGCGCGCCGTCAATGTCGGCGGCACCGGCAAATTGCCGATGAGTGAGCTGGTCGCGATGTGCGAAGCGCTCGGTTACGGCCAGGTGAGAACCTGGATCGCGTCGGGCAATGTCGTCTTCAGCAGTGATGATGACGCGGCGCAGGTGAAGGCCGCTCTCGAGGCGAAACTACTGGCCTGGGCCGGCAAGCCGGTCGGGGTGATTGTGCGCACGGCGGGGCAGATGCACGCTGTTCTGGCGGCCAATCCTTTTCCGGACGCCGCGCCCGACCGGACGGTGGCGATCTTTCTGGACGATGCGCCGGCAGCGGATTGTCTCGAAGGGATCAGGGGCCGGCAGGCCGAGGAAATCCGGCCCGGCGAGCGCGAGATCTATGTCCACTACCCGGGCGGGATGGGCCAGTCGAAACTGGTCATCCCGGCTGCTGCCGCCACCGGCACGGCCCGCAATATGAATACCATTGCCAAGCTCGCAGACATGGCGGCAGCGCTGGGCTGACCGGAGCCGCATCAACTCGTTACGGTGCGCAGGCGGGAGAAGTGCTCGTCCCAACCCTTGTCGTGATTGGCGGCCATGGCGAAGGCGCCGTCGCCGACCTTTTCCCAGCCGGTATGTTCGAGCGTCAGCACGGTGCCGCCTTCAGCCTCGGTCAGAGTCCAGCTGCACAGGGTTTCAACGCCCTTGAGATGGTCATGCGTGAAAGTGTGGACCAGCCGCCGCGGCGGATCGAACTCGACCACCTTGCCCCAGCACATCTTCGTGCCTTCCTTGCCCAGCGTATTGGTCAGCAGGCTGTATTCGCCCTTGGCGACAAGATCGCCGCCGCCGCGATGGAACCATTCGGCCAGCCGGTCGGCCTCGGTGAGGAATTTCCAGACATGGGTGGCGGGGGCCTTGAGGAAGAGGGTCTTGGTGATCTTGAGCTCGGTCATGAGTCGGTCTCCACGGCAGATTTGAGGGCGGCCAGACGGTCGTCCCAGAAGCGGTCAAACCAGGCGAGCCAGTCGGTTGCGGCCTTCAACGCCGCCGGATTGAGATGATTGATGCGCTCCCGCCCGGCCTGGCTGACATGGATCAGATCGGCTGATTTGAGTACGGCGAGATGCTTGGCCACGGCCGGACGTGTCATCTCGAAACGTGCGGCAATATCGCCGACGCGCAAATCCTTGTCGGCCAGCAGCATGATGATGGCACGGCGCGTCGGATCGGCGAGGGCACGGAAGACCGGCTGGGTGTGGTCGAGCGGCAGGGTCATGATGTGAAACCTTTCGGTTGCGTTTATACGAAACCTTTTGGTATTATGTCAAGCCGCGAAAATCGGCCGCCAGGCTGCGCCCCTATGACGCAGAGACAGAGCTTGATGTTTATCAAGCGACGCACTTGATAGGGCCGATCATCCTGGAGCGTCAAATGTCCGAAAATCCCGAAGCCCGCTTTGCCAGCGACGCCTATTTCCTCGGACCCAAATCCGAGAACTCGGCCTGGGTGCGCGGTGAATTCCAGGCGATTCTCGATCACTGGTTTGACTGGCGCCGCTCGCTCTTTACCGACGATCCCGAGGCCATTTCGCCGCAACGCCGCCTGTCGACCGAATTTCTGCGCGAACGCGAACGGCTCGGCCAGGCGGTGCGGATCCTGCGCGAAAAACTGTGCGCCGAGGTGCCGACCTTCACGCCGCGCTATGTCGGTCACATGGTTTCGGAAGTCTCGCTGCCCGCCCTGCTCGGGCATTTCGCGACCCTGCTGCATAATCCCAACAATACCTCGCGCGATGTGGCGCGGGTTGGCGGGGTGATCGAGGACGAAGCCATCGCCATGCTGGCCGAAATGGTCGGCTATGACCCGGCCTTGGCCCAGGGGCATTTCACCGGTGGCGGTACGGTCGCCAATTTCGAAGCGGTCTGGCGCGCGCGCTACCGGATGGATCATTGCCTCTCGCTCGCCCTGCACGGTTATGAGACCCGCGGCGAGTATTTCAACGCGTTTGAGGCGGCTCATATCGGTTGGGACGCGTTTGAGGCGCAGCGCGGCAGTAGCGGCGCCATCGAGGCCGAGTTGCGGGCCTGCAGCGGTGTGCTGGGAAATCCGTTCGACTATGGCGAACGCCTGACGCGTGCCACCGGGCGGCCCTGGCGCGGTCCGGTGTTGATCACACCCGGAAACAAGCACTTTTCCTGGCGCAAGGCGGCGAATGTGTTCGGTCTCGGCGAAGAGGCGTTCTGGAATGCGCCGCTCGATGCGCAGGGACGGTTCGACCTGGACGGTCTCGATGCGCTGATCGATCAGGCGCGCGAGCAGGGCCGGCCGGTCCTGGCCATCGTCTCGGTCGCGGGCACGACCGAGGCCGGCGAGATCGATCCGGTCGACGGGGTTTGCGACCGCCTCGATGCGCTGCGCCGCCAGGGGATTGATATCTGGCATCATGTCGATGCCGCCTATGGCGGGTTTTTCTGCTCCATGCTGGGCGGTGCCGCCGAGCATTGTCTCGAACCTGGCCGGGTGCGGGCGCTGGGCGCGATTGCGCGCGCCGACTCGGTAACGCTCGATCCGCACAAGCTGGGCTATGTGCCCTATGCCTGCGGCGCCTTCCTCACCCGTGATGTCCGCGGCTATGTCGCCTCATCCTTCCAGGCGCCCTATATCGACCGCGCCGCGACCAATGATAAATGGGCCTGTACGCTCGAGGGTTCGCGCACCGCGTCCGGCGCCGCGGCGACCTGGCTGACCGGGCGCTCGATCGGCTTCGGACCGGAGCGTTTCGGCGACATGCTGCGCAGCACGATCGAGACGCGGATGGCGTTTCAATCCGCCATTGCCGCCGCCATTCCGATCGCCCGCTTCCTGCCGGCCGACAGCAATATTCTTTGTTTCTCGCTGGCCCGGCCCGGCGAAACCCTGTCGCAATCCAATCGGCGCACCGGCGAGGTCTTCACGCGCTTGCAGGGCGATCCGGCGTTCTCGGTGTCGCGCACTGTGATGGCGGCGGAAAGTTATGATGCGTTGATGCGGGCGCATGTTGCGTCCTGGGAGGGCGCGTATGACAGCGATCAGCTGGTCCTGCTGCGCTGTGTCTTCATGAACCCGTTCTGGAGCAATCCCGACGTCGAGCGGGCGCTGCTGCCCACCTTCATCGAGACGCTGCAAACGCATCTGGGTTGAGCGGCATCACGTGGCTCGGTAGCGGCATGTGTGACTGGCCCCTAAAGCCCGGCCCATGTCGCGATATGGAAGGTCGCGCCGGCCGCGATATAGGCGAGCACCATCAGATAGCCGAACATGAAGCCGGTCCAGGCCCAGGAATTGGTCTCGCGGCGGGCCGTTGCCAGGGTGGCGAAGCATTGCGGCGCGAACACATACCAGGCGAGAAAGGCGAGCGCGGTCGGCAGTGACCAGGCGCCCTGCAGCGCCGCGGCGAGACCTTCGACATTCTCTTCGCCGCCCTGGATGGCATAGACCGTGCCCAGCGCGCCGACGGCAACCTCGCGCGCGGCCATGCCGGGCACGAGGGCAATTGCGATCTCGAGATTGAAGCCGATCGGGGCGAGGAGTTTCTCCAGTACCGAGCCGATCATGCCGGCATAGCTGTCGCGCAAGGTCGTGGCCGAGCTGGGATAGCTGGCGAGGAACCACAGAATGATCGAAGTCGTCAGGATGATGGTGCCGGCGCGCTTGAGGAAAGCCGAGACATGGCCCCAGAGGCTGAACAGGAAATCGCGCGGATTGGGCAGTTTATAGGTCGGCAATTCCATGATCAGGACCTGGTTGGAGCCCTTGGTCACGGTGCGCTTGAGGACAAAGGCCACGGTCACGGCGCTGACAACGCCGGTCAGATAGAGGCCGAACATGACAATGCCCTGCAGGTTGAACACGCCCACCGTATCGGGCGGGATGAAGGCGCCAATGATCAGCGTGTAGACCGGCAGGCGGGCCGAGCAGGTCATCAATGGAGCGACCAGGATCGTCGTCAGCCGGTCGCGCTCATTGTCGATCGTGCGCGCCGACATCATGCCGGGAATGGCGCAGGCGAAGCTCGACAACAGCGGAATGAAGGCGCGGCCATTGAGGCCAACGCGCAGCATCAGCTCATCCATCAGCACGGCGGCGCGGGCCATATAGCCCGAGGCCTCCAGCGCCAGGATGAAGAGGAAAAGGATGACGATTTGCGGCAGGAAGACGACCACACTGCCGACCCCGGCGATAATGCCGTCAACGACGAGGTCATGGATCCAGCCGGCCGGCAGCACATTCCCCGCCAGTTGGCCGAGCGCCGCGGCACCGGCTTCCAGCGCGTCCATGAAGGGGCCAGACCAGGAATAGACCGCCTGGAACATGAAGAAGAGCAGGGCCGAGAGGATGAACGGGCCGGCGACCGGGTGGAGGACGAAATGGTCGATCTGACGCGTCAGCCGATTCATGGCCGGTTCGAACAGGATCGCCTTGTTGGCAATTTCGCGCGCCTCGCCCTGCAGGGCGCTGAGATCGGCGTCCCGGGTGTTGACGGTGTTTTCTGTTGCGGAACCGGGTGCCCGCCAATTGGCGGTCTCGGCGTCGATGCAAGCCAGCAGATCGGCGCGGCCTGTGGCGCGTGTGGCGCGAGCGGTGACAACGGGCACGCCGAGCTCGGTCTGCAGCTGCGCGACATCAATCTTCAGCCCGTCGCGTTCGGCCAGGTCGATCATGTTGAGTACAACGATCATCGGCCGGCCGATGGCGCGCATCTGCAAGACGGTGTGCAGATGGGTGCGCAAATGCGCCGCATCAATCAGCACCAGCATGCCGTCCGGCGGCGCTTCGCCATCGCGGCCATTGCACAGCAAGTCGATGGCGATGCGCTCATCGGTCGAGCGCGCCTTGAGCCCGTAAATGCCAGGCAAATCGATCAGGTCGATCTCAATCCCGCCGGGTGTTTGCAGCCAGCCGGACCGGGTTTCCACCGTGACGCCGGAATAATTGGCCACCTTGGCACGGCCGCCGGTCAGTCCGTTGAATAGCGTGGATTTGCCGGAATTGGGGGCGCCGACCAGTGCGAGGCGCAAACGGCTCATGCCGGGGCATCCACTTGGATGGCGCGCGCTTCATCGCTGCGCAGGGCAATCAGCGTGCGATTGAGGCGAAAGCAGAGGGGGTTGGCGCCGAGCGGTCCACGATGCATCAATTCCACCTCGTCGGATTCGGCAAATCCGATCTCGCGCAATTTGATCACCAGATCCTCGCGGTCGGACGCGAATCCGGTGACGCGGCAAATCCGGCCCTTTGGCAGTTGGTCGAGCGTCACGTCTGGCCCTGTCGCGGTTGGTTGCGTTTGCAAGTCGTTATCATCTGACAAATTCACCCATACGCCCGATGCCTGATGCTGTCACCCTGCGGCGGGCGCGACACAACGACCGAACGCAGTTTGGCCGCCGCGTCTGGCTTCAACCGGAAAACAGAAGCTTCCCGGCGCCCACGAGGTTCAGGATGACCCCGAGATTGATCAGCAGGCCCAGCGTCGTCAACGCCGCCCCCAGCCCGGCGGCAAGCATGAGCAGCAGTGCCCGGCCCGGTATCATCAACAGGGTGGCCGCGCGCTGGGCTGAGTTCCAGCGTGGCCGCGTGAAGCGCTCGAACAGATCGCCGAAACCGTTTCGCCACAGCACGGCCGTCAACAGGATCCAGACCGCGACGCCGATCACCGGGGCGACCTTCAGAAGGCCTGCCAGGCCTGGCACTTCAAGCAATTGTTCAATATCCACAATCTGGCCCTTTGCCTTGCCGTAACTTGATAGCCTTCCCGGGGACATCACGCTACACCGCAAGGAGATGTTGTTCATGAGACGGAATCCCGGTGCTGCCACGTTGAGGCACCAGGTAGAAGTCAGCGCGGCGGGTTCTCGCGCACAGGCCAAGGGGCAGGCATGTTGGAAAATAGACGATGGGTTATGGCCCTGGTGGCTGTCGCTGTGCTTGCCCTGGCGGGCTGGTGGTTCCTGGGTCGCAGTGAGGGCAGTGCCGGCGCGGTCCAGATCGAGACCACAGCGACCACCACCGGTGAGGTGCGGCGCATTGTGGCTGCTTCCGGTGCGGTACGGGCGCTGGTCACCGTCGAGGTCGGCTCGCAGCTGTCGGGCCAACTCGCCGAAGTCCTGGTCGATTTCAACGATACGGTCGAGGAAGGCCAGGTCATCGCCCGCCTTGACCCGCAGACCTATGAGACCCGGGTCCGTGAAGCGGAGGCCTCACGCGCGACGGCGCTGGCCAGCCTGGCGCTGCAGCGCGCCACGCTGACGCGGGTGCGCGCCAATACCCGCACCGCACAGCTCAATTTCGACCGCACCGAAACCCTGAGCGAGCGTGGCAATGCGTCCGCCGCCGCACTCGACAATGCCCGCGCGACGCTCGATGCAGCGCTGGCTGATGTCACCGTCGCCCAGGCTCAGATTTCCAATGCCCAGGCGGTTCTGGCGCAGCGCGACGCGACGCTGGAAGGCGCGCGCATCGATCTGGAGCGCACGACGATCCGCTCGCCGATCAACGGGATTGTTGTCGACCGGGCGGTCGATGAAGGCCAGACGGTTGCCGCCAGCCTGTCGGCGCCGGTCCTGTTCACCATCGCCCAGGATCTGGGTCAGGTTCAGATCGACGCCCAGGTCGACGAGGCTGATATCGGGCAGATCGCCGAAGGTCAGCCGGTCAATTTCACCGTCGATGCCTATCCCGACATGCAATTGACCGGTCTGGTCGATCAGATCCGGCTTTCGCCGACGGCGTTGAATAATGTCGTCACCTATACCGTCGTGATCACGGCGGCCAATCCCGGCCAGCGCCTATTGCCGGGGATGACCGCCAATATGGATATCGTCACCGGCGAGCGCGAGGGCGTGTTGCGCGTCTCCAATGCAGCCCTGCGCTTTCGACCGTCACCGGCGCTGGAAGGCCGGACACGTCCTGTCGAAGCCGCGTCCGAGGGCGGTCCGCGCCGCGGCGGCGAGGGTGGTCCGCGCCGGGGCGGTGAGGGCGGCGGCCGACGCAATCCCGTCGATCGTCTGACCGAACAACTTGATCTGACACCGGAGCAGGCTGAAAGCGCCAGCACGGTTTTCCGCAGCGCATTCGGGCGGGTCCAGGCGGCGGCCCAGGAGGGTGGCGGTTTCGATCGCGCTGCGCTGCAGGCGGAGATTGATCGTGGCCTGCAATCAGTGCTGACGCCCGAGCAGATGCAGCGCTACCGGGCGCTGGCGCGCGAGGCGGCGAATACCCGTTCCGCCACCGTCTGGGTGCAGGAAGCCGATGGCATGCTGGCCGAGCGCCGCGTGCGCCTGGGTATATCCGACAATCAACATACCGAAGTCGTGGCCGGCGATCTCGCCGAGGGCGATCTGGCGGTCACCCGTGCCCGTGAGGTGCGTGAATGACAGCGCTGATCGAATGCCGCGATCTGGTGAAGACCTACTCCATGGGCGATATGACGATCCGCGCCCTCGATGGCGTCTCGGTGACCATCGAAGCGGGTGAATATGTCGCCATCATGGGCAGTTCCGGCTCGGGCAAATCCACCTTCATGAATCTGCTCGGCGCTCTCGACAGGCCGAGTTCCGGACTGCTGCGCGTCGCCGGCGAGGACCTCGGTACGCTGGGGCCGGAGGCCGTGGCGCGATTCCGCAATCGCACCATCGGATTCGTGTTCCAGCAATTCAATCTCCTGCCACGCACCTCGGCTGTCGAGAATGTCGCCCTGCCGCTGGTCTATGGCGGCGTGCCGCATGCCGAACGGCGCCAGCGCGCCCTGGCGCGGCTGGAGCAACTCGGGCTGGGTGAGCGAACCGATCACCATCCGGCGCAATTATCCGGTGGCCAGCAGCAGCGGGTCGCGATCGCCCGCGCGCTCGTCAATGACCCGGATATCCTGCTCGCCGACGAACCAACCGGCGCCCTCGACAGCAAAACCTCGGAAGACATCATGGCGATTTTCGATCAGCTCAACCGCGAAGGCATTACCGTTATTCTGGTGACGCATGAGCCGGAAGTCGCGACGCATGCCCGCCGGCAGATCGTTTTCCGCGATGGCCGGGTGGTGGAGGATCGCACATGAATTTGCTCGCTTCGATACGGGTCGCGTTGACGGCGTTGCGGATCAATGCCCTGCGCAGCTCGCTGGCCATGCTCGGCGTGATCATCGGTGTCGCCTCTGTGATTGTTCTGGTCTCGATCAGTGAGGGAACGAAACAGGCCGTTGAGGCCCAGATTGCCAGCTTTGGCGCCAACCTTCTGATTGTTCGCCCGGGGACCTCCATGTTCGGCGGCCGGCGCGGCGCCGGCGGCAGCGGCACACCGGTGACCGATGCCGACGCAGAGGCGATCCGCGACCAGGTGGCCGGTATTGGCGGCGTGTCGGGCGAGGTCGGCGCGGTCGGGCTGAGTGTCGTGTTCGGCGGCGTCAATTGGTCGACGCGGATATCCGGCGTCAATCCGGCCTATTTCGAGGTCCGCGAATGGGTGATCGAGGAAGGCCGTGCCTTCTCGGTGGAGGAGGAACAATCGGCCCGCCGGCTGGCCGTGGTCGGTCAGACCCTGGTCGATGAATTATTCGACGGGGCCAGTCCGGTTGGCCAGTCGGTGCGCATTGGCGGTCAGCAATTCTCGATCATCGGCACGGTCGCCGCCAAGGGGCAGACCTCCTATGGCTCGGACCAGGACGATATCATGTTCCTGCCGCTATCCACGGTGCGCCAGCGCTTTGGCGCCGGCACTTCACCCACCGTGCGCGATCCGGTGCAGACGATTTATGTCGAGGTCGGTGCCGGTGAAACCACCGGCCGTGTCATCGCTGACATTGAGGATTTGATGCGGGTCAGGCGCGGCATCCAGCCCGGCGCCGACGATGATTTCAATGTCGCGAGCCTGGCTGAATTCATCCGCGCCCGCAATGAGACCGAAAGCCAGCTTGGTCTGTTGCTCGCGGTCGGGGCAGGGATTGTGCTTCTGGTTGGCGGGATCGGGATCATGAATATCATGCTGGTCTCGGTGACCGAGCGCACGCGCGAGATCGGCCTGCGCCTGGCCGTTGGCGCGCGCGCCAGCGATATCCGCAATCAATTCCTGATCGAGAGCATTGTCCTGTGCGTCACTGGCGGCATGGTCGGGCTAGTGGTCGGTATTGGCGGCACGATCGCCTATGCCAATGTCGGGGAGCTCGAAATCTCGGTCAATCCGGGCATCGTCGCCATCGCGATCGGCGCCTCGGCGCTTGTCGGCGTGTTTTTCGGTCTCTACCCGGCCCATCGTGCAGCTCGGCTCAATCCGATCGAGGCGCTGCGTTTCGAGTAATGGTCAGGTCGAGTAGCGGTCAGGCGGTTTCGCTGTCGTCGGCGGGCGCACGGATCGGGATCGAGAAGCAGAATTTTGCACCTTCGCCTTCGGTCGATTCAACCCAGATCCGGCCATCATGCCGCTCGACGGCCTGACGTACGATGGCGAGGCCGATACCGGTTCCGCTATAGGCTTCGCGCGAGTGGAGACGCTGGAAGGGTGCGAAAACCTTGTCGAAGAATTTCGGGTCGATGCCGATACCATTATCGGAGACCGAAATCGTCCACGCCTCCGCATCGCGATGCGCCCTGATCGCGATCTGTGGCGGGTCGGCGCCGCGATATTTGAGCGCATTGCTGACCAGGTTTTGCAGCACTTGCCGCATCAGGAGCGGATCGGCACACACCGTTGGCAGCTGATCGATTTCAAGACGCGCATCGCTTTCGGAAATCGAGGCGCCGAGCTGGTCGGCGACGTCAGCCATCAGGGCCCGCAGATCGACTGATTGCAGCTGGAGCGATTGGCTCGACATGCGTGAATAGGCGAGCAGATCATCGATCAGGCGCTGCATCCGCTGCGCGGCATCAACGAGATAGTCGAGGCTGCGATTGCCGTCCTCATCGAGCTGGGATGTGTAACGTCGCTGGATCAACCCTGCGAAGGCCGCCACCTTGCGCAATGGCTCTTGCAGATCATGGCTGGCAACGGTGGCAAAGCGGTCGAGCTCGGCATTCGTGCGCTCAAGCTCGGCATAGGCGGCGCGCAGCTGCGTGACGTCATTGATGACCGCATAGCTTTGCAGCGGCGCGCCATCAGCATCGCGCTCGAGGAAGGATGAGAGCAGCACATCGAGTTTGGTCCCGTCCTTGCGCACGAAGCGATAGGGAATGTCGGTATTGAGTCCGTCACGGAAGAGTTCCGGCAGCGACTTCTCGATGGCGCGCTGGCGGGATTCCGGGTCGAGAAAATCGGTTGATTTGCGGCCGACAACCTCGTCCCGATTATAACCCATATGGGACAGCCAGTAATCGCTGACTTCGCGGATAATCCCATCCGCGTTGATCGTGTGCATCATGGCCGGTGTCGCGCGAAAAATCTCTTCATAGCGGTGGCGTTCGTCGAGCAAGGCATCGTTGAGCCGCTTCTGGGCATCGATATTCCACACCAGGCCACTGATATTGCGAACACGCTCGTTCGTATCCGTGTCAACAACCCGGCCTGTCACTCGATACCAGATCCAGTCGCCCTCGCGATTCTGCATCCGGTAATCAATCTCTCCGATGGGCTGGGTACCGCGGAACATGCCTGCTGTCAGATCCGTGACACGTTGCAGATCCTCGGGATGAACCCGCTCGAGCCAGGCTTGAGTCGAGACGCGCGCCTCTGCGCCGGTATCGAATAATTCCTCTGCGACAGTGCCGCGCAGCCAGAGTTCTGCGCGATCCACATCGATGCGGAATATTCCAAGCGATGTGGCCTGGATGGCGTCGGTCAATTGCTGCTCGCGCTCCATCAGAACGTCCCGAGCCTGCAGCTGCTCCGATATGTCCGACATAAAGCCGAGTGCGACAGTCGGGCGACCCTGGGCATCGCGCTCGGTGATGCGGCCGCGATTATGAATGCTGATCCAGCCATCCTTCTCAGACCGGATCCGGGCCGTGAAGTCGACCTCCTGGATCTGGTCTGCGGCCATTGCCTGCAGGGCCTGGTTGGCGACGGCCTGACCTGTTGAATCGAACCGTTCAATAATGTCATCGATGGCGACGCGAGCATCGGTAGGCGGCAGGCCGAGCATTTCGCTGATAACCGGCGAAATATCGATCAAACGGGTCTGGAGATTGACCCGCCAAGCCCCCTCATTTGTCGCCTTGAGGGCTTCGCGGAACTGGAGGTCACGATCAGCCAGCTCTGACTCCAGGCGTTTTTCCTCGGAGATATTGGTATGGGTTCCCGCAGCGCGCAGCGGTTGGCCGTTCTCGTCCCATTCGATGACGCGGCCCCGGCTGCGGACCCACACGGTTTCGCCGTTCTGATCCAGGATCCGGAAATCGGAAATTGTGACTTCGCCGGCCTGTTCGCCCGGCAGCCGCGCGCGGGCGGCTCCGGCAATCCGCTCGGCGATGATTGCGCGATCCTCAGCGGGGAAATGGCTCAACCAGGTCTCGATCGGGATTTCTTCATTGCGCCTGCCGGAGAAAACAAGGTCAGCGAGGAAGCCGGAAGCGCGGATTGTGCGGCGCGCGAGATCAACGCTCCAGGCACCGCCTTTCACCGAATCCAGCGCCTCGCGAACCAGTTGTTCGCTCTGGACGAGGCGATCAGCCAGCTGCTTTTGCTCCGAAATATCGACAATCACGCCGGCGACAACTGGCTGGCCTTCGCCCCGGGTGTTCAGTTTTCCGATCGAGCGAACCCAGGTCCACTCGCCCGACCTTGCGTCGCGTAGCCGGTAATCGAGATCAACGCTGTCTTTCCGTCGATCAAGCAATTGGCGGAGCGCGGCGGCCGCGTGTTCGCGCTCCGCGGGATGGATTTGGGCGATCCACAGCTCGGGCTCGATCCGTTCCGGTTCCTTTGGAACACCCAGCATCTCGCGGATCGGGCCGATGAGCAGGAGGCCCTCGACGGCGGGATCAATTTCCCAAATACCGCACGACCCCGCCGTGATCGCGTTCTCCAGCTGCTGCTCGCGTTCGGCAAGCCGGATCTCCAGTTCGCGCCGGCCGGTGACGTCGGCAATGGTGCCGGAAATGCGCAGAGCCTGGCCATCGCGTCCGAACTCGCTGACCCGGCCGCGGGTCTGCAACCAGCGCCAGGCGCCATCGGTGCGGCGGGCCCGGTAGACGATGTCCATCTGTGAAGCCGGCCGCTTGATGAGCAGCGCAAGGGCGCTGTCAAGTTCGGCCCGGTCGTCTTCGTGCAGGGCATCGGTCCATCGCGCCCGGCTGATGGTCGCATCGGCCGATTTGATCCCGAGAAACTCATTGATGAAGCCGCGGGTCGACCCCAGTCCCGAAGCGAGGTTGAGCGAGAATGTGCCTTCATTGGCCGAGGACAGAGCGACGCGCAGCTGGATATCGCTGGCCTCGAGCTTGGCTTGCAGTGAGAGTTCGGCGGCCACATCGCGGATGATGCAGACAAAACCGTCCCATTTGCCGGCTGAGGAAATCACCGCGCTGGCGACGGTCTCGCCATCGAAAACACGGCCGGACTTTGCCCGATAGCGTGCGGTATAGGATCGGCTGACTTCGACCGCATCACGATTGAAGTGGGTTTCGCCGAGCTGGGCGAAGTCTCGCGGGTCAGCATACAGGGCTTGTGCCGATGCACCGATGAGCTCGGATTCAGCATAACCGAACAACCGTTCGGCTGCAGGGTTGAGGGCCGTCAGTTCGCGCGCCCTGTCTGTCACGACGACCGCTGCCGGTGAACTGCGATAGAGGGTCCGGAGCATGTCCTTCGGGTCGGTCATATATCCCGCTTCTGTTTCGGTGCGGCACCAAAGGTGGCTCCGTGCGGAACAGAGCTTGCCCCAGTCCGGGGCCAGCGCCAAGTTTGACGGCATCAGCCGTGTCACTGCCAGCCTGGCCGGCGCCATCGCGGCCGGATCAGACCTTGGGATGCGTGGCTTCGTGCGAGACATGACTGGACGCGCCACGCCAGCTCATCCGCCTGGCTTGCGTTGATCGGTGCGATCGGCGACCCGGCGCATCCGCGAACACCGCAGTGTTTGATGATGCCCGCGCTGGTCTTACGCGATATCGGCGATATGCTTTGGCACCCCAATTCCGTGTGTGAGGAGTTTCATAGTGCTGCATAGCGGAGAGAAGCCGGCGAGTGCGCCACCGATCCTGCAGGTGGAAAACCTGGATGTTCGGTTCGAGACGCCCGATGGCCCAGTCAATGCGGTGCGGGGGATCTCGCTGGAGATTGCCGCGGGCGAATGCCTGGCGGTGGTTGGCGAGTCCGGCTCCGGCAAGAGTCAGACCTTCCTGGCCGCGATGGGCTTGCTGGCATCGAATGGCAGCGCGACCGGCTCGATCCGGTACCGCGGACAGGAAATTCTCGGTCTGGCACCGCACAAGCTCAATCGCGTGCGCGGACGCAAGATGACGATGATTTTCCAGGACCCGCTGACATCGTTGACGCCGCACATGCGGATCGGCGACCAGATGCAGGAAGTGCTCGGCATTCATCTCAAAATGCACGGCAAAAAGGCCGAAAAACGGGCGCTTGAATGGCTCGACCGGGTCCGCATTCCCGAAGCGCATCGGCGTTTGAGCCAGTATCCACACGAATTGTCCGGTGGCATGCGCCAGCGCGTCATGATCGCAATGTCGATGTTGTGCGAGCCCGATCTTCTGATCTGCGACGAACCGACGACGGCACTCGACGTGACTGTCCAGGCCGAAGTGCTCGATATCATGGACGAGCTGAAACGCGATACCGGTGCGGCCCTGGCCTTCGTCACCCACGATATGGGCGTGGTCGCGCGAATGGCCGACCGTGTCGAGGTGATGCGCTATGGGGAATATGTCGAGGGCGGTGTTTGCGAGGATATTTTCGCCAAGCCCAAGCATGAATACACACGCATGTTGCTGGATGCGATGCCGCGCATCGATGCGCCGGATCGGCCAGGGCATGTCCAGCTCAAGCCCGTGGTTGACCAGGAAGGTGCCGCGCCGCTGATGAGCGTCGACGACATCAAGGTCCAATTCCCGATTCGCGTCAGTGGCGGGCTGCGTCCGACTTACAAGGTCCTGCGCGCCGTTGACGGCGTCAGCTTCGATCTGAAAGCCGGCGAGACGCTGGGCGTCGTCGGCGAATCCGGTTGTGGCAAATCGACCCTGGCCCGCGCTGTCCTGCGCCTTGTGCCGGCTCAGGAAGGCGCAGTCACCTGGATTGGCCGCGACCTGCTGGGGATGAATCGCAAGGATATGCGCAATTCGCGCGAGGATTTGCAGATCGTGTTCCAGGATCCGATGGCTTCGCTCGATCCGCGCATGACGATCGGTGCCTCGATCGCCGAACCGATGCAGACCTTCCGCAAGGGAATGAATCGCGAGCAGCGCCAGGATGCGGTGCGCGAAATCATGGACCGGGTCGGTCTCGACCGGAATATGATCAATCGCTATCCGCATGAATTGTCCGGCGGCCAAAATCAGCGCGTCGGTATTGCCCGCGCCATGATTCTCAATCCGAAACTGGTGATTTGCGACGAGGCCGTCTCGGCGCTCGACGTCTCGATCCAGGCCCAGATCGTCGAATTGCTGATCAAGCTGCAACAGGATCTCGATCTGTCGATGATCTTCATCTCGCACGACCTATCCGTCGTGCGCGAGATTTCCCACCGGGTGATGGTGCTCTATCTCGGCCGTATCGTCGAAATGGCGGATCGCAACCAGATCTATGAAGATGCCCGCCATCCCTACACCCAGGCGCTGATTTCCGCCGTGCCGGTGCCCGATCCGCTGATCGAGAAAACCCGCAAGCGGCTCAAGCTCGACGGCGAGCTTCCCTCGCCGATGGATACGCGGGCGCAATTGCGCTTTATGCAGTCGAAATTGATTGATGATCCGGACGCCGAGCAATACCAGCCGCAATTGATCGAGGTCGAGCCGGGCCACTGGGTCGCCGAACATGATCCGGTCGGGCAGATCGAGGCCTGATCGGGCCTGGCCTTACGTCCATTTTAATCGACCGGGACGCGCCGCACGCTATGGTGTTCCCGTACTCAAAGCTGAATCGGTGAACACCATGTCGCTCAACGCCCTTCTCAGGCTCGTTTTCCTGCCGCTGCTCGCCGGGCTGTTGCTCGCGGGCTGCCAGCCGGGCGAACCGACCGCAGAAACCGTTTGGCCACATGATGCCAGCGATCTCGCCGCCGATCCGGCGGTGCGCTATGGCCGGCTGGACAATGGTCTGCGCTACGCCATCATGGCCAATGAGACCCCGCCCAATGTTGCCTCGGTGCGCATGGTCTTCAATATGGGCTCGCTTGGCGAAGCTGATGATCAGCGCGGGGTCGCCCATTTCATCGAACACATGGCCTTCAACGGCTCCACGCATGTTCCCGAAGGCGAGATGATCCCGCTGCTCGAGCGTCATGGCCTGCAATTCGGACCCGACACCAATGCCTTCACCGGCTTTGACACGGTGGGTTATCAGCTTGATCTGCCGGAAGCCGACGCGGAATCGATCGACACGGCGCTCTTCATCATGCGCGAAACCGCCAGCGAACTGGTGTTTGATCCCGAAGCCATTGATCGCGAACGCGGTGTGGTTCTGTCCGAGGAGCGTTTCCGCAATACGGCGATCCGGCGCTGGAGCACGGCATTGCAGTATTTCCAATTGCCCGGAACCTTGATTCCGGAACGCGATCCGATCGGAACGGTCGAGATTCTGGAGACGGCGCAACGCGACCGGTTCGTCGATTACTACGAGAATTTCTACGTGCCGCAGCGCGGCATGGTCGTGGTGGTCGGTTCGATCGACCCCGATGCGATCGAGGCGAAAATCCAGGACGTGTTTGGTGACTGGCAGGCCGGTGAGGATGTTCGTCCCGACCCGGATCTGGGAACAGTGCTTGAGGCGCGGCCCTTCTCGGTTGGCTATTTCAATGATCCGGAAGTGTTCACGATCTTCACCGTCAATGCGATCCGGCCCTATCAGCCCGAAACCGACAGCGCGGAGAGCCGTTTTGACGACAATCTGGCCAGCTTTGGCGACGCCATCTTGTCCCGCCGTCTGCGGACCATCGTCAATTCCGGCGTTTCGCCGCTCCTGCAGGCCGGTGCCAGTCACTCGTCGAGCTATGAACTCGCCGATGAGGCCAGCGTGCTCGCGGTTGCGACGCCGGAGCGCTGGGCCGAGGCGGTGGCGGTGATCGAGCAGGAGCTCCGCCGCGCCACTCAATACGGTTTCACCCAGGCCGAGCTCGACGAGCAATTGGCGAATTTCCGCACGGGCCTGCAGAATTCGGCCGATCAGGCGGGCACGCGCGATAGCGGGCAATTATCCGACGCGATCTGGTCGAGCTGGCGCGGCGATCAAGTCTTCACGACGCCGGCTTCCGGCCTGGCCCGTTTCGATGCCCGCGCCGATCGCATCACGCTTGAGGCGGTCAATTCCGCCTGGAGCGTGCAGTGGACCGGTGTGGCACCGCTGCTCTTCCTGGCGACCTCGGAAACGATTGCCGATCCGGGAGCGACCATTGGCGGTGTCTGGGAAGCCAGCGCTGCCGAGCCCGTCGACCCGCCCGAAGACAGCGGCGCGCAAAGCTTTGCCTATACCGATTTCGGCCCTGCCGGGACGGTGGCCGAGCGGAGTGTGATCGAGGATCTCGGCCTGGTTCGTCTCCAGTTTGAAAATGGCGTCGCAGTGACCCTGAAACAGACCGATTTCGAAGATCAGATCGTTCGCGTCCGCGTCCAGTTCGGCCGCGGCGAGCTGGAACCGCGCGCCGTACCCGTCGTCGATATCGTGGCGAGTTCGGTTTTCCCGGCGTCCGGTCTGGGGGCCCATAGCGCCGATGATTTGTCGCGTGTGCTGGCCGGACGGTCGGTCGGGATCAGTTTCGGCGTCGGCGATGACAGTTTCAACTTTACCGCCAACACCACGCCGGCCGATTTCGAGGTTCAGATGGACGTGTTTGCGGCCTTCATGACCGATCCGGGCTGGCGCGAGGAGGGCTTGGCCCAATATCGCGGCCAGGCTCCGGAAATCCGGCGCAATCTCTATTCCTCGCCAACGGGTGTCTTGCAGGCCGATGTCGCCCGCATGCTGCGCGGCGGCGATCAACGCTATGGCTATCCGGATCCGGAAGAAGTCGCCGGTGTCGACCTTGCAGCGATCCAGGCCTTTCTCAACCCGGCGCTGGAAAACGCACCGATCGAGATCACCATTGTCGGCGATATCTCCGAGGACGCGGTGATCGCTGCGGTCGGTGCCACATTCGGTGCCCTGCCTGACCGTGCCGCAAGCTGGCCGGATTATGCCGAGGCGCGCGATATCCGCTTCCCTGAAGCAACGGACGAGCCAATCACCCTGCGCCATAACGGCCCGGATTATCAGGCGATGGCGAATGTCTACTGGCCAACCTTCGACGATAGCGAGCCGCGCCGCAGCCGCGCCCTGGCCCTGCTGCGAGCCGTGTTCGACCTCAAGCTGACCGAGCGTTTGCGCGAAGCCGAGGGCTTTACCTATTCCGCCTTCAACAGCTCGACGACCTCCGATGTCTATCCTGACTACGGATATCTCTGGGTCGGGGTCGATGTGCGGCTCGAGAATGTCGCCGCGACCTATGCCGCGATCGACGAGCTGGCCGCCGCTCTGGCCGCCGGCGAAATTACCGAGGATGAAGTCCTGCGCGCCCGCCGGCCCCTGCTGGAGCAGATCGAGGATGCGTTCGAGAATAATGGCGCCTGGCTGAACTGGCTGTCGCAATCCTGGTCCAGGCCGGAGCGGCTCGACCGGATACGCGGTCTGGCAGTCGATTATAACGATATTACCCGTGACGAGCTGGTCGAAATGGCGGCGGATTACCTGCAGCCGGAGACGAGCTGGCGGGTGACGATATTGCCGCGCGAGACCGAATAGACCGGCCGCGCCGGCAGCAAAAGACCGGGTCCGACGGCCCGAAATGGAGAAACGAAGATGAAATTTGCCCTGTTGACCACAGCCGCGCTCGCCCTGGCGCTCTCGGCCTGTTCGAGTGGAGATATTCCTGTGAATGAAACGACACAGCCTGAGGCGGCCGCGATGACACAAGACGCGGCGCCGGCGGCAGCCGAGCCCGCAACCCTGACCGCTGAGGCCTCGATTGTGGCTCAGGCCCGTGCCTGTGCGGGGGCGGCTGATACCGCCATGCTTACTGTTGCAGCTCCCGAGGGTGGCAATCAGGACGCCGCGACGAATGCAGCCGCGGCCATCGCCTATCTCGACGCTGTCCGCGCCGAGCCTTGCGTGTTCGAATTGCCGTCCGGCCTGCTCTTCCGTATCCGCCAGTCTGCCGATGCCGGCATCTCGCCGATCTCGGGCGATCTGGTCACGGTTCATTATCGCGGCATGTTCGCCTATGGCGGCGAATTCGATTCATCCTTCGCACGCGGTGAGCCAGCGACTTTCCCCTCCAACCGGCTGATCGCCGGCTGGGTTGAAGCCCTGCCCCTGATGCGTGTCGGCGAAGCCTGGGATCTCTTCATCGCGCCGGAGCTGGCCTATGGCTCACGCGGCACGCCCGGTGGCCCGATCGGCCCCGATGAAGCGCTCGTTTTCCAGCTTGAACTGATTGATGTGCCGGGCGGCAATTAGGTCCGGTCATACGCCTCGAGAAGCCATGCTTTGTGACGTTGGAGCCGTATCGGAGAGCTTGCGCTCCCCGGTGCGGCGCTAGCGTGCCAGCCGCAGATTGGCGAGGTCACCGGCAATCATCTCGAACGCATCGCGCAGCGCCGAGGATGACGGCGAGTCGAAGTAGAGGCTCGCGCTCGACGCGCAGGCCTCCATCAATTCCCGGGTCGAATTCGAACTGACCTGGAAGGTGATCGTATAAACCCGGATGCCCTGGGCCTTCGCATAGGCGCAGGCGGCAGCGGTGCGCTCATCGAGTGCATTGCTCAGATTATTGCTGCTGGCATTGCGCACTGAGAAGCGCCCGTCAGCGATGTAGCCATAGGCCTCATAGCGCGACATGAAGGCATTGTTCTGGCCCGACAACACGTTCTGGCCATCGGTCAGGATCACCATTGCCTTGAGCACGTCGCGGTCATCATAGGAGACGCCCTCGGTGAAGGGCATTTGCGGCGACAATACGCGGACGCCCCAGCTGACACCATTGGCGATATTGGTATTGCCGCTGGCTTCCATGTCGGAGATTGCATTGTCGACGCGGGAGCGCGAATTGGTTAGTGGCGTGATCGGTGTCACCGTGCAGGCGGCATTGGGGCCGTTAAAACTGGGCCGCGCATTGTCGTATTTCAGCAAGTTGTGCAATCGTTCGAATATGCCGCCCGTTATATCGTCATCGAGATAGTCGTTGGAATAGCGCGAAATATCCGGCTCGTCCGGTGCAAAATACGGGATGAACAGCGTCTCGGGCCGGCCGAGATTGGGTGTGGTGTCTTCGATATCCATCGGCAGTGATCGCGCCTCGACGCAGCCACCCCAGCTGGTATTGCGCAGGCTGTCGAACAGATCCCAGTGATTGGGATGCACGGTTGTGGTCGTGCAACGGCGCCGGCGTCTGCGCCCGGTGCATTCCTCGACCTCAAACTCGCCGCCGGCCCACTGGGCGTGG
>Ga0316204_10002597_pt1 | contig 40076 bp, 40 predicted proteins | sample 6monrhotite_MG_2_FD_205661 | JGI IMG/M metagenome (GOLD analysis project Ga0316204, IMG submission 205661) | Microbial mat bacterial communities from mineral coupon in-situ incubated in ocean water Damariscotta River, Maine, United States -... | ecosystem: Environmental > Aquatic > Marine >...
GCCCGTTCAAGGGCTCCGACATGCCTTTGGCGGAGCCTTCGAGACCGAGAACGTCGGTTCGAGGTCTGAGTCCAGGGTCCGGGTCCGGGTCCGGGTCCGGGTCCAGGGTCCAGGGTCCAGGGTCCAGGGTCCAGGGTCCAGGGGTCCAGGGTCCAGGGTCCAAGGTCCAAGGTCCAAGGTCCAAGGTCCAAGGTCCAAGGTCCAAAATCCAAAATCCAGGGTCCAGGGTCCAGGACCCGCCCTCTCTCAGGCCGGGAAGTGCAGCGGCGACACCTTCGCGAGATGCTGCATCAGCCGCACCACCTGGCAGCTGTACCCGAACTCGTTGTCGTACCAGACATACAGCACCGCCGTCGTCCCCGACACGATGGTGGCGTGCATGTCCACCACCCCAGCCCGCGACGCCCCCACGATGTCGGAGCTCACGATCTCGGGACTCGTGGTCACGTCGACCTGCCCCGCCAGGGGCGAGTCCAGCGCCACCTGCCGGAAGTGGTCGTTGAGCTCCTCAGCCGTGGTCGGCTCGTCGAGCTGCAGGTTCAGGATGGCCAACGACACGTTCGGCGTCGGCACCCGAATCGCGCTGCCCGTGAGCTTGCCCGCCAGCTGCGGCAGCGCCAACGCCGCCGCCTTTGCAGCGCCTGTCGACGTGATGACCATGTTCAGTGGCGCGCCACGGCCCCGGCGGTCCTTCTTGTGGAAGTTGTCGATGAGGTTCTGATCGTTGGTGTAGGCGTGCACCGTCTCCAGGTGGCCGTGGGCGATGCCCCAGCGCGCGTCGATGGTCGAGAGCGCCGGCACGATGGCGTTCGTGGTGCACGAGGCGGCCGACACGATGGGTTCGTCGCCAGTCAGCGTCCCGTGGTTCACCCCGAAGACGACGTTGGGAATGCCCTTGCCCGGGGCCGTGAGGATGACCCGGGCCGCCCCCTTGCTCTTCAAGTGCAGGCCCAACGCTTCTGCGTCCCGCCACTTGCCGGTGTTGTCGATGATGACCGCGTCATGGATGCCGTGAGCCGTGTAGTCGAGTTCGTCGGGGCCGTTGGCGTACAGCACGTGCACGACGTTGCCGTTGATGATGAAGACGCTTCGCTCTTCATCGACCTCGACGGTGCCGTCGAAGTCGCCGTGCACGCTGTCCCGGATCATCAGGCTGGCGCGCCGCGCGAGCTGCCCCGCCGAACCCGGCCGCAGCACGATGGCCCGCAGTCGGTACTTGTCGCCGCCGCCCGTCTTGCCGATCAGGATGCGTGCCACGAGCCGCCCGATGCGACCGAAGCCGTACAGCACCACGTCCTGGGCACGCTTCGGCAGCGGCGCCTCGGCACGAGACACCGTCAGAAGCTGCTCCCGGGCCCAGGAGATGAGGTCGTTCGCATCCGACTCGCCGAAGCGGCGCACGAGCTTGCCGAGGTCGACCCGGACGCGACCCAACTCCATGGAGTTCATCAGCTCGAGGAGCGCGTGGCTGTCCGACACCCGGATCTCCTGCCCCGCCTTGCGGCTGGCGATGTCGTGGACCTTCAGGATGGTCGTGGGGGACTTGCGCACCAGCGAGACGCCGAAGACCTCGGCGACGACCGCCTGCTCTCGATAGAGCGCCCCGGTGAGAGGCACAATGGCCTCTGCGATGGCCTCTCGTTCCTTGTAGTCGGCGAGGGTCTGCTGCTCGTAGTCGCTCACGGGGGGCCTCCAGGCTCGGTGCGCAGGCAGCCCGGAATATCTGGGCCTGCCGTCCCGCGCAGCCCCCCTCGTGCCATCACGAAGGCGCGCTCGTCAGAAGGACGAGTCCGGCCCAGAAAGGAACGCGACTTCCTCCGGCGTGCTCGCTCGGCCCATCAGCCCGTTGCGGTGAGGGTAGCGGCCGAAGCGCTCCACGATGACCCGATGCTTCATCTCATAGTCGCGCGCCATCTCGTACACCCCGACACGAGCGCACGTGGACCCATCCTGAGCGAGGGCCGTGTAGGCCGCCACCGCGCGGTCGTGGGTCGACAGGTCCTCGGCGTGCATCCAGGGCATCAGCACGAAGTACCGGTGGATGCGGGGCAACGCACCGAAGAAGGCGTCGTCCGCCACGATCCGCGCCGTGGTGGCCTGGGCCAGCCGGTCGGTCGCGAACATGTGGCCAGTGCCCCGGAAGATGTTGCGAGGCACCTGGTCCAAGAGCAGCACCCGAGCCACGGCGCGCACCGGGTCCGAGAGCAGGTCGGGCGCCTCGAGCTCCGCGGCTTCTGCGAAGTGGGCAGCCCCGAAGCGCTCCCGAAGGTCTTGGTCCACGGCCTCGTTCTTCGACCACCACAACCCCATGCAGCGGTCGCCATCGGGAAGGGGGGCGTCGTCCGTCCAGCCGTCGAACCAGTGGCCGACCAGGGCGTGGGCAACATCGAGGCTCACCAAGTGGCCTCCAAGTGGGCCAACAGGTCCGCGATGTCCTGGTCTTCCATGTAGTCGTGGGGGGGCATGTCGCCTTGTCCATCCAGGATCAAGGTCACCATCTGCTCGGGGGAGTAGGCGTCGACCGACCCGTCGAGCGCGGGGCCCACCCCTCCCTCGCCATCGTCGCCGTGGCAGCCGGAGCACTGCTTGTCGTAGACCCCGACCCCGACGGCGGCATCGCCGTCGAGCGCGAGGATGTCATCGACGCGGTCTTCGTCAGCGCCGCCGCAGGCGACGAGAAGCAGGGCAAGAGGGAACAGACGCAAGGGACCTCCAGAATGGAGGACCCTTACCAGCGCCAAGCCTTGACGGCCTCCATCATCGCGTCGACCCCCTCGATGGGCGTGGTCGGAAGCACACCGTGCCCCAGGTTGAACACGTGGCCCGTGGGGCCCGCAGCCTCGATGATCGAGCGGACCTTGCGCTGGATGTCGTCCTTGGGGCCGTACAGCGCCACGGGATCGAGGTTCCCCTGGACCGGCATGTCGCCGAGAAGTGCCCGGGCCTCCGCCATGTCGGTACGCCAGTCGATGCCCATGACGTCGGCACCCGTCTTCTTGGCGATGGGGAGGATGGACGACAGGTCCTTGCTGTAGAAGATGCGCGGCGCGCCCTTCACCCGCTCGAACGCCCGGATGGCCGCCGGCAAGGCGAAGCGCTCGTAGTCGTCGCGAGACAGCGCCCCAGCCCACGTGTCGAACATCTGGACGCCGGCAGCACCGGCATCGATCTGGGCCTGGAGGTAGTCCCCCACCACGTCGGCGAGGAGGTTGAGGACCCGCTCGGCCAGGACGGGCTCGCACATGAGCATGCGCTTCGGCTCGAGCCAGTTCTTGGAACCCTGCCCCTCCACCAGGTAGCAGAAGAGCGTCCACGGGGCGCCCGCAAAGCCGAGGATCGGCGTGTCGGGGCGCGCCGCTCGGAACAGCTTCAGGGTCTCCGGCACCCATGGCAGGGCATCGGCCACGTCGGGACGCACCAGGCTCTCGACGTCGGCCCGGGTACGCACCGGCTCAGGCACCCGAGGGCCCACGCCCTTCTCCATGGTGAAGTCCCGGCCAATGGCCGACAACACCGGCAGGATGTCCGAGAAGACGATGGCCGCGTCGGGCTCGAATCGCTCGACGGGCTGCAGGGTGACCTCGCAGGCCAGCTCCGGCGTGTGGCACAGCTCGAGGAAGCTCACCCGGGATCGGAGTTCCCGGTATTCGCTCATGTAGCGCCCGGCCTGGCGCATGAACCAGACCGGCGGCCGGTCGACGGGGAGCCCACGGAGCGCGTTGCCCAGGCGTTCGTGCTTGTCCAAGGAGACCTCCATGCGCCGCGACAGCGGCGGGAGCGCATCCTATCCTGCGGGGAGCTCTTCGAGGCGCAGGCCCAGCTTGGAGAGCGCTCCTTCCCAGCCCATCGCGGCGCCGCGCACCCAGTCCTCCGTCGGGGCCTCGATCTCGAGCGTGAGGTGCACCTGATCGTCCCGCACCTCGAAGCGGGCGCGGGTGTGCATCGACTTCGGCCCGAAGGGCTCCGCGAAGGCCACCACGGTCATCGGCTCCACCTCGGTGAACGTGGCGTCGACCGAGCGCACGATAGGCTGACCGGACTGCTCCATCCGGGACACCATGGCCGGCGAGACCGCCCGCATGGTGTAGTGCAGGGGGCCATCGGCCTTCGCCTCGAAGGCGCGAACCTCCACGTCGAAGCCGGGGGGCCCGTACCAGGAGGCAAAGCCGTCGGCGGTCGTCCACAACGTCCACACGGTAGCCATGGGTGCGCGCCAGGCGCGCTCGATGATCTTGCTGGCCATGGAGGCCTCCTCTCAAAGGGGTTGGTCGGTCTGTTGACGGAGCGCTTCCTCGAACCGGTCGAGGCGCGCCTCCCAAAGAAAGCGGTACGCATCCAGCCACTCCGACAGCTCCCGCAGGGGCTCGGGGCGAAGGGAGTAGACCCGCTGCTGGCCCTGCGGCCGCGCCGACACGAGACCCGCGTCCCGGAGGATGCGCAGGTGCCGCGACACCCCGGACTGCGCGATCGGCAGCGCGTCGACGAGGCGCCCCACCGGCTGCTCACCCTGCCGCAGCATCTCCACGATGGCGCGGCGGCGAGGGTCTGCCAGGGCTTGCATGATTGCTTCCATAGATCTGTATATACACCGACTGAGATATACATGCAACCCAGGGCGGCCCCGTGACCCCCGGGGTTCGCGTTGCTCACCGCCCCATCGTCGGGGTACACTGGTCTCGACGATCGCGGATTCCCGCACTCTCCGTCGTCTCCCCCCTTCCCCCGCCGCCTTCACGCGCACCTCCCTGGAGCCGCCATGCCTGCCAACGAAGGGCCTCAGTTCACGGCCATCTCGAAGCAGCTCGCCAACCGCCTGCCCACCGACGGGGTCCCCGAAGATGGGGTCGCCGACGCGTTCCGCAGCACGCTCTACGCAGCCAAGGACCACGGCATCCTCGAGCCCGTCGCCGAGATGATCGGCCAGCAGGGCGAGGGCGACGCCGTCGTCGAGAAGCTCGTCGAGAAGATCAAGTCCAACAGCTGACGACGCCCCGCGTCGCTGCACGGCATCTGCACGCCCCCGGCCCAGGGCCCGCACATCCACGATCTAGAACCTAGGTCGTGGAGGATGCATGTTTCTGCGTCGCTGCCGAGACCTCGGCTGGGCCCTCGGCACAGGCGTCGGCCTGCTCACCCTCGTCGCCGTATGGGCCGCGTGGATCGAGCCCCGCAGCCTCGTCGTGCGAGACGAGGTCGTGGAGCTCGAGGGCCTGCGGGAGTCCTTGACCGTCTTGCTCGTGGGGGACGTCCAGCCGGCGGGACCCCACGAGACCCCCGCGCGCCTCGATCGCATCATGGACCGACTCGCCCGCACCGAGCCCGATGTGGTGGTGTGGGTCGGCGACTTCGTGAGCGAGCGCCGGCTCAAGACGAGCTTCACCCACCCTCGGGACACCGCCCGCGCCATGGCGCGCATCGAGGCCCCCCTCGGCCACTTCGCCGTGCTGGGCAACCACGACTGGTGGTGGGACGGACTCGGAATCCAACGGGAGCTCGAAGCGGTGGGCATCGACGTGCTCCGCGACGAACACCGCATCCTGCCTGGCGGGCTCGTGGTCGCCGGCGTGGAAGACCCCGTCACCCAGCGGCCCGACCTGGCGCGGGCCCTGCGGGGCGTGGCCGCCTCGGCGCCCCTCCTGCTCCTCACCCACACCCCCGACCTGTTCCCCGAGGTGCCCGGGCACGTCGACCTCACCCTCGCCGGCCACACCCACTGCGGCCAGGTCAGCCTTCCCTTCGTCGGCCGACTCGTCGTCCCGTCCCGCTTCGGGCAGCGCTTTGCCGCCGGCTGGCACGGCACGGACGACCACCGCCTGCGGGTCACGTGCGGCATCGGCACCGCCATCGTGCCCGTGCGGCTCGGGAACCCACCGGAGGCCGTCCTGCTGCACCTCCGCCCGGGGTCCGGGGACGCTCGGGCCGCCACGAGGCCCCCCCGCATCCCGGTCGCGCCGCCAACCGGACGGGCCCAAGGTTAGGGGCTGCCATGTCCGCCTTTCCCCACCGCACCGTCGCCGAGCCCACCTCTCCGGAGGACGCCTCGCTGGAAGCCGCTCTCGACGGGCTGGTCGAGAGCTACCGGCGTCCCGACCCCCTCAACAACCTCGCCACCCACACGCTGCCGAACCGCAGAGCGGTGGTGGAGGCCTACCACCACCTCCAGCACGTCCTCTTCATCGGCTTCTTCACCACCAAGCCGGTGTCCGACGCCACGCTCCGCGACGATCTCGCGGAACACCTTAGGGAGGCCCGCGAGCTGCTGTGCGCCCAAGTCCAGAGGGCAGCTGCCTGGGCCGACCGATCCAAGGGGCTCGAGCAGCGCCGGTGCGAGGTCTGGTGCAAGGAGACCGTGGGCGCCTTGCTCGAGGCCCTCCCTGCCATCCGGGAGCAGCTGATCGACGACGTGCACGGCACCTACGCCGGCGACCCGGCGGCGGAGTCCATCGAGGAGGTGGCCTACAGCTACCCCGGGATCCAGGCCCTCACGGCCCACCGCATCGCCCATGTGCTCCACGAGCTGCATGTGCCTCTGCTCCCGCGCATCCTGGCGGAGCACGCCCACGCGACCACCGGCGTCGACCTGCACCCCGGCGCCACCATCGGTCGACGATTCATGATCGACCACGGAACCGGCGTGGTGGTCGGAGCCACCGCCGTCATCGGCGACGATGTCCGCCTCTACCAGGGGGTCACCCTGGGGGCCCACAGCATCGACCCCAGCGAGACCCGTGCCCGGGGGGCCCAGCGCAAGCGGCACCCCACCTTGGAGGACGGCGTCACGGTCTACGCCGGCGCCACCATCCTCGGCGGAGACACCGTCGTGGGCGCCCGGTCCGTCGTGGGCGGCAACGTGTGGCTCACCCGCTCCGTTCCCTCCGATTCCCGCATCGTCTACCGTCCTCCCCCCACGGACTGACACCGACCCCGCGCACCCCAGGAGACGCCCATGCCCGTCCGCTCCGACGTCGTCGACGCCATCGGAAACACGCCCCTCATCGAGCTGCCCGGCCCGTCCAAGGCCACCGGCTGCCGCATCCTCGGCAAGTGTGAGTGGCTCAACCCGGGCATGTCCGTCAAGGACCGCGCTGCCAAGTTCATGGTGCTCGACGCCGAGCGCCGCGGCGTCCTGAAGCCCGGTGGCACCATCGTCGAGGGCACCGCAGGGAACACCGGCATCGGCCTGGCGCTGGTGGGCCGGGCCCGCGGCTACCGAGTGGTCATCGTCATCCCCGACAGCCAGACCCAGGAAAAGAAGGACATGCTCCGGCTCTTCGGGGCCGAGCTCGTCGAGGTACCGCCGAAGCCATTCGCCAACCCGAACAACTACGTGCACGTGGCCGAGCGCCTCGCCGAGCAGCTCGGGGCCTTCTACGCCAACCAGTGGGACAACCTCGCCAACCGGCAGTCCCACATCGAGGGCACGGGCCCAGAGATCTGGCGAGACACCGAGGGGCGGCTCGACGGCTTCGTCTCTGCCATCGGCACCGGCGGCACCATGTCGGGCTGCAGCATCGCGCTCAAGGACCTCGCAGCGGCTGCGGGCCAGGAAGTCCGGGTCGCGCTGGCCGACCCGTTCGGCGCCAAGATGCACGCATGGTTCACCCGCGGCGAGCTCGAGGTCGACGTCGAGGGCGGCAGCATGACCCAGGGCATCGGACAGGGTCGCATCACGGGCAACGTCGACGGCTCGCTGGTCGACACCAGCTTCCGCATCCCGGACACCGAAGTGGTCGAGATCCTCGACGCCCTGGCCGAGGACGACGGGCTGTTGCTGGGAGGCAGCGCAGGGATGAACGTGGCCGGCGCCATGCGCCTGGCCCGGGAGATGGGCCCGGGACACACCATCGCCACCCTGCTGTGCGACCACGGAAGCCGCTACCAGAGCCAGCTGTGGGACCCGGCCTTCCGGCGCGCCAAGGGCTTCGCCGTGCCGGCGTGGCTGGAGGGTGGCACCGAGCTCGTGGCGCCGCTCATCGGGTAGCTACGCTGGGACGAGACCGATGAGCTGGGGGGCTCGGACCAACCCGGTCTGCTCGGCCACCTTGCTGCCTCCGTGGAAGACCGCGAAGTAGGGAATGCCCCGGATGCCGAGCCGCTGGGCCACGTCGGGGTGCTTCTGGGTGTCGACCTTGAGGACCAGGGCCTTGCCTGCCAGCGCCTTGGCTGCCTTCTCCACCTCGGGTGCGGCCATGCGGCACGGCCCGCACCAAGGAGCCCAGAAGTCCACCAAGACGGGCAGCGGCGACGCCGCAACCACCGCGTCGAACGTAGCGGTGTCGGCCTCGATGGGATGAGCAATGGGTGCCAGAGACGTCTTGCAGCTCCCGCAGGTGCCCGCCTCCGGGAGCCGGGCCGGCGAGACACGGTTCTTCTGGCCACAGGATGCACAGCGCACGATCATGGGAACCTCCGATGAGCCAAATCTGCGCACCGTCCGCGAGGCGTCCAGGGCAGCCAGGATTCGCTACTCGATGGGGGGACGCACCGCGACCGGGCCCGTGCTCCGCAGCGAGCCATCCGCGTTCTTGGCGGGGCGGAACACCATGTCGACCCCATCCACGAAGATCTTGCCGTCGTCGAGGTAGATCAGGTCGTTCAGCGGCCGCAAGGATTCCGTCTCGTCCCGCATCGTGTCCACGTCGGCCGAGAGCCCATCGAGCATGTCGGCGTGGTTGTTGATGATGCCCTCGAGGGACTCCACCTTCGCCTCGGCGATGGCCAGTCGCCCCAGGACCTCCTCCAGCTCGCTCTGAACTTGCTCGAGATCGACGTCGACGAGATCGGCGAGCTCAGCCATGTCGTCGACCGCGCCCTCCAGGCGGTCGAAGTCCGCACGCTGGGCCGACGAGCGGGCCGGCGAGGGGGTCTGGGCCACGACGTCGTGGGCCACGTCGACCTCCTCGCGGAGCGTCGTCAGCTCGGCACGAAGGGCAGCCACCTCCGCTTTCAGGTCGTCAGGGGCGACCTCTTCCGTGTCCGACCCGAAGCCGAAGAACGAGCAGCCGCTGGACAGCACCAGCAAGACGACGATGGACGCATGAGCGCAGGCGCGGGGCATGGAGCACCTCCTCCAGAGGGAGGAACGTACCCGCCGCCGGCGCTCTCAGCTCGCGTCACGCCGGGGACGGGGCGCGGGCGTCTGGTGGATTCGGTGCGGCCGGGGCGGAGCCTTGATGACGCGACCGACCACGTCGGAGGGGGGCGTCTGGGGAACCTCGGAGCGGGGCGCGGGCTTGGCCATGGTACCTCCTGATTCCACTACATCCGATTTCTCGCCGAGCCGCAGTGTCAACCGGGGTACAACGCCGGTCGCCCATCGATCTCGATGTCCGCTGCATCCCCAAGGCTTCACCCTCATTCGGAGGTTCCATTGCGTCACATCGCCGTCATCGATCCGGGCACCCGAGTGCCTGAGCTGGACTGTTTCAATCGCATGGCGCGGGTCTCCCCGGTACCGCTGACCTACCACCTGCCCGCGCTGCACGGCTCCGACTCGCTGCACCGCGTCGACGACGGCCTGCTCGGCATCGTCATCCTCGGCTCGGGGGCGAGCCCTCTCGACGACGAGCCATGGCAGTCCGCCTTCGACGCCTGGCTCCTTCCCCGCCTCGCCGCGGACACGCCAGCTCTCGGGCTTTGCTACGGCCAGCAGCACCTCGCCCACCGCCTCGGCGGAGCCATGGGCTTCGTGCACGAGGACCAGCGCAAGCTGCGCGGGGTTCGCCACGTCACGCTGCCCGCCAACCGGCTGTGGGGCGACGCCACGAGCGGCCCGATGGTCATCAGCCACCGCGAGATCGTCACCGAGCTGCCCCCGGGCTTCGAGGCGGTGGCCAGCACCCCCGAGGTACCCGTGGAGGCCTTCCACCACCCGAGCCGGCCCATCTGGGGCTTCCAGCCCCACCCAGAGGCGACCACCGCCTTCATCGACAACAACAGCATCCCCTTCGACGAGCCGGCGGAGGTCCTGTCCTTCGGCCACGGCATCGTCGATGCCTTCCTTCGCTTCGCGGCATCCCACCGCTGAGACCTCGCGGTAGCATCCGCACATGGAAGCTCGAGTGCTCGGCGACTATCGGCTGGAGGCCCCCCTCGGACGGGGAGCGATGGGGGTGGTGTGGCGTGCGGTGCACCGCCGTCGTGGGATTCGCGTCGCGGTGAAGACCCTCCCCCCAGACCGCTCGACCAGCACGCTCGATGCCCTCCAGCGAGAAGTCCGTGCCATCGGTCGCCTGGACCACCCCCACATCGTGGCGCTGTACGACCAAGGGACCACCGAAGGCGTCCCGTGGCTCGCCATGGAGCTGGCCGACAGCGTGCTCCAGGCGCCGAACCACTTCCACGGTGTTCGCAAGGCCCTCGACGAAATCCTCGCCGGCCTCGCCGCCGCCCACGCCGCGGGCCTGCTGCACCTCGACATCAAGCCCTCCAACGTGCTCGTGCGCGACGGCAGCCACCTACTAGCCGACTTCGGTATCAGCCACGGACTCTCCACCGGCGAGGCCCGCGGTGTGTGGGGTTCCCCCGCCTACATGGCCCCCGAGGCCTTCGACGGGCGCACGGAGCGCATGAGCCGCGCCACCGACCTGTACAGCGTGGGATGCCTGGCCTGGACGCTCGTCACGGGGACGCCCCCGTTCGCTGGCTCTCCGCGGGACCTCGCCGACGCCCACCGCACCGTGCCCATCCCCCACCTTTCCCCGCGCCTGCCGGTCCCTCCTGGCTTCGAGGGCTGGCTCGGGTCGCTGCTTCGCAAGCGTCCCACCGAGCGCTTCCAGTCCGCCTCGGACGCCCGACGGGCCCTCGCGGCACTCCCCGACGTCGCCATCGCGGCCTCCACCGACCGGCCCCTGCCCCTGGGCCCGACCCTGACCACGTGCACCGACCAGCACCCCATGGAGGTCGCCGCGCTGGAGCCACGGGTGGATCCGCCCCGCGCCCCCCACTGCCCGGAGGCATGGCCTACGGCGCCCCCCGTCGACGGCTGGGCCCGGGGGTGTGGGCTCGTCGGCATCCTCGCCGTGCCGTGGCTGGATCGCCCCGATGCCCAGGCCCACCTTTGGGATGCGCTGCGAGCCCTCTACCGCGGCAGGCCGTCCCAGCTGTCCCTCGGAGGGCCCCACGGCGCAGGCCGAAGCCGGCTCCTCGACCGCTTTCTGGACGAGGCCCATCGCCACGCCGGGGCTGAGACTCTGCGGCTCGATGGGCCCCTCGGGCCTTGCCTCAGACGTACCTTCGGCGACGACGTCGAGACCCTGGCCCTGCGCTTCGCACGACGGGTCGAAGACGTCGAGACCCTGGCCGACAGGATGCGGGAAGACCCCGCCGCGGCCCTCGAGGCCATCCCGGCCTTGCTGCGGGCCCCATTGGTCGTCGGGATCGACCATGCCCTCCCCCACCCCAGACTCGAAGGACTCGACGCCCTCGTGGTCCGGGTGGTCGACGGCGCTGCCGATCTGGCGCTTCGCCCGCTGGGGGACAAGGACACCCGACGCCTCCTCGCCGCATGGGCCAGCCTGGACCCCCAGGCCGTGGCGGACGTCTGCAACGCCACCGACGGCGACCTCGACGCCTCGGTGGCCCTGGTCGCCGACGGCATCCGCGAGGGGCACTTCGTGCAGTCCGAGCGAGGATGGCGCCCATCGGACGCACGCAAGCTGCGTGTTCCAGACCACCACCTCGCCCGCTGGGCCCCACAGGTGGCCTCCCTCCGAGCCGAGCTGCTCGACGAGGACCTCCGGCCGATCGCCGTGCTCCAGCACCCAGGCGCGCAGGCCCGAACCGACCGCCAGCAGCTCACCCTGCGGGCCCTCGAGACGCTCGGTTGGCTCCGGGAGGGAGAGTGGGTCTCCAGCATGGGACGTCGGGCCCTGCAGAACGCCCTCGGCCACCTCGAGGCGGAGCATCTGGCAGCCGCCGACGCCCTCGAAGGCTGGGACCGCGGTGAGCACCTGTTCGCCGCGGGACGGGTCGACGAAGCCAGCCATCTGCTGTTGGCCGAAGCCTGGCGCGCCGCCGCCCGAGGTCGCATGTCCCGAGTCCAGGCCGTGCTGGGCCGCCTCGGGCCGGCCATGGCCCACGTGCCCGAAGACGACCCCCGCTGGGGCCACCTGCACTGCGGGCTCGCGCGGCTGGGGCCGACCCACCAGGGCTACGCCGCCTCCGCAGGCCACGCCCAGCGAGCCATCGAGCTGGCGAGAGCCCATGGCCACCGAGGAGGCTGGGCCGATGTCGCACGCTCGGCCATTGGCCACCTCCTGTTCCACGCCGACATCCGTCTGCATCCGAGCGGCACCGGACCGCTGATCGACGAGTTCGACCGCCTCGGGAACGACAACGCCCATGGCCACGACCTCGCCGCATGGATCCACCTGCGCGAGGGGGACGCCAACAGCGCGATGCGGGACGCCTACGCTGCGGGCGCCATCGGCCACCGTCACGGCGACGCCTACCGAGTCATGATCTCTCGCCTGCTCTACTGGATCGCCGCCCACGCCGCCGGCCACCCCGAGGCGGAGCCCCACTACGCCGAGCACTCCCAGGCGTTCCTGAAGGCGGGCTACCTGTCCGCTGAGATGGACGCGGCGGTGGCCTGGGGGGACATGCTTCGCCGAGACGGCGACCTGGACGAAGCCGCGGACCGTTACGCCCACGCCCTCCGCGTCGCAGCGGAAGGAGAAGCCCGCGCCGATGTCGGTCCCTTCCTCGGCGCGGCCCTGTGCGAGCGGGCCATCGGACGACCGGAGCGGGCCCTCGACTTGCTGGGCGCAGCGCGTGCACAGCTCACCGACGGCGGACCGAGCTGGGTGGCCCTCGTCGACCTGTACGAAGCGTGGGCCCGTTCGGACGCCGGCCGGGCGGTGGACCACGACGCAGCCCGACGGGCGGCTGCCACCCTCGAGCAGGCCGGCTACCTCGACCGCGACGTCCTCTCTGCCTTCGCCGGACTGGCGGCGGCAGGCGTCGCGGCGGACGCTCTCGAAGCCACCCATGCACGCGGCTTGGCCACCATCGAGGCCTTCCGCCGGGCGGAAGCCAGCCGCGGACCGATGCCCGACTACCCGGACACCGACGACGGATGGGCGCTGGCGGACCAGGAGCGAGCGGCCACCTGAATCCCCCGAGCGGCCAGCGGGGCCGCGATGCGCCGCGCGAGGACGTCCGACATCCAGTCTTGACGGGATGGCTCCGCCACGAACACGGGCCGAAGCGCGTCGATGGCATCGTCCGCCGCCACGGCCAGGAGTCGTCGCTCGGCGGCGGTCGCGCGCTCCTCGAGCCAGTCGAGAACCCACCAACCAATCCTGGAATGGGCAGCCTCATCCTTCGCAATTCGGCCAAGGACATGCCGAGACAGAGGGTCGTGGGTCGCGGCGAACTCTGCGGCGATCAGCGGCAACGAGAAGGACTCCCCGACGCAGCTGACCCGAACGGCCAGCTCCCCTGCCCGCTCCCGTGGCGTGCGGCCGGGCGCGACCGAGGGCCGCAGCGCGGTGGGGTCCACGTCGAGGGGCGCCCCTCCGCCGTAGGCCGTCGCCATGCGGCACGCGAGCTCCACGTGCAGCATCTCGTCGGCGACGAAGCGTCCACTGGCGCCGATGAGATCCACCGGAGCGCGGGCCAGCAGCAGCGCCTCCTGCAGCGCCACAAACGCGGCTGCAGCACACCACTCTTGGTGGGCCGAGTGCGTCCACACCAGCCGAAGGCGCTCTCGCTCCAGCTCGGTCAGGTTCGGGTCGACGTCCCAGCACGCGCCATCCACCACACCCGCATGGTGTCGGCGAAACAAGGTCTCTGCGGCTCCTCCGAGCCAGGTCGGCGAGAACACCGCCACGCTACACCCCCTCGGAGGGCACAGGGGCAATGTGGGGCACCTCGACGGGTGCCTGCCCCGGCACCTGCACGGTGCAGACGGCCAGGCCGCCGTCGGTGGCACCCACCACGCCGTCGACGCCGCAGCGGCTCCCCTCGAGGCGATGCAGCGTCACCAGGTGCGCCGAGAAGGAGACCGTCTGGTCCCCGGCGTCCACGAGGCAAGACGGCGGCGACTTCGACCTCGTCCCGACGAGATTGCCCGTGACCCGGCACGGGTCCGGCGTGACGAGGGGCGCCACGGCAGTTTGGCTCTGGCGGTTCACGTGCAGATTCCCTGTCACCCGTTCGGGGGACACAGGGGGCTGCGCCACCGCGGTGTGCAGCAACAGGGGCACGATGGACATCAGCGGTTGGGCCATGCTTCCTCCAGGGGTTCCCTCCCCAGACGACCGCACGGCCGGACCGTTAACGGCCGTCGATCAAAGCGTGCGACCGATGATGAACGCCAGCGTGTCCCGCTCGGCATCGGCGTCGTCGGCGACCAGCCCTGACCGGTCGACGGCCCCGGCCCCGAGCAGCTCGACCAGCCTCTCCACGACCGAGGCGCGGTCGGGCACGCGGTCCAGCAAGTGCCAGACGGTGATGGCGTCGCCCAGCTCTGCGGCGTCCAGGACCGGCCGCCAGTCCCCGCCCCGATCGAAGGCATCGACCCGCGCCACGAAGGAGGCATCGGCTTGGTGCACCACGGCGAGTCCGGTGTGGCCGCTGGGCCAAGTCGCCGCCATGGTGCCTGCGGGAAGGACGGTCTCGGGGCCCGAGCCACGCAAGCCCACCGCTCCCGTCGCTACCTGCACCACACCGTGCCCCTGGGGATCGACGTCGACGGAGAAGGCACAGCCCAGATCCACCAGCTCCACTCCTGGGAGCTGCACGGTCAACCACTCGGCCTCAGCATCCACCCACACGTCGATGCGGCCGGCGTCCACCGCCAGGCGGGCACCATCTCCGTCCAGACGGCGCACCACGGCGCCCGAGCTGGCGACCAGCTCGCCACGGTTCGCCACCTGAGCCACCGCCCGCTGGGTGGTGTCGAGAGAGCTCCCCACCTCCCAGACGCAGCCCGAGCACGTCGCGGTCTCCAGGGACCACGGCACCGGCCCCCGCGTGCCCAGCGCCACCACCGCCACCAGTCCGAGGAGCAAGGTGGACGCAGCCGCCCCCGCCACCGCCGTCGGGCGCCGGCGCACATCGTGGCGGTAGCCTGTGAGTCGGCGCTGCAGGTCGGCCTGCACCTCGTCGGGGGTTCCAGACCCATCGAACAGCCAGTCGTCGCCACTCATGGGTCCTCCTGCAGTCGTTCTCGGAGCATGCGCATGCCACGGTGCAGACTCACCCGAACGCTTCCTGGGGTTCGGCCTAGCCGTTGGGCGATCTCGGGCCCCGTCATCTGCTCCACGAGTCGCATCAGGAGCAGCTCGCGGTACGCCTCTGGCAGGCCTCGGATGGCCTCCAGGGCCTGGGCGGCCTCCGCGTGGGGGCGCGGTCGCGCAAAGAACACGTCCCTCAGCACGGCGAGCCTCGACCGTCGTCGGTAGCCATCGGTGGCCAGGTTTCGCGCCACCGCACAAAGCCACCCGCCGAATGCACGGTCATCCCGCAGCTCGGGGAGGCGCTCCATGGCCCTCGCCATCGTCTCCTGCACCACGTCGTCGGCTCCCTGAGGCGGGCCGTGAGCGAGGGCCACGGCGTGGAGGGTGCCGCGGTACTCCTGGTGCAGCCAAGCCCACGCGGCCGCGTCCCCTGTTCGGGCGCGGCGAACGGCGGCGGCGATGTCGTTCGGGTCGGGCATCGAGCTCCTGACGGAGCAGGAGCCCGAACGTTAACCAGCGGCGGCTTCGACGGACGCTACCGGAAAGGGAAGCCCCGCGCCCGCCAGCCCAACATGCCCCCTTCCATCGACGAGGCGTTGGTGAAGCCCGCCCCCACCAGGGCATGCACGGCACGGCCGCTGCGCCCGCCGGAGCGGCACATGACCACCAGGGGAAGGTCCCGCTCGAAGGCGCCGCCAGCGGCCTCCTGGAGGAAGCGCTGCAGCGGGATGTTCACCGCCTGGCTCACCTCCCCCTCGGCATGGAGCTCTGCGGGCTCCCGCACGTCGATGAACCGGAAGCGCCCGAGGTTGTCCTTCACCCAGGCCGCATCGACCTCGGGTACCCCGTTGGTGTGGTACGTCGCCTGCTCGAGGTTCTCCGCGTTGGCGTTCTTCTCCTCCAGTCGAATGCCGGTCTTCTTCCAGACCTCCGCATTCCAGGCCAGCATCCCGCCTTCGACGCTCACGACCGTCGTCACGCCCTTCGACAGCAGCTCGCGAGCCGCCAAGGTCGAGCGACGCCCGGATCGGCAGATCAGGACGAGGGGCTCGTCCGCATCGATCGTGGCGTCCGAGAGCAACTCGAGGAGGGGCACGTTCTCCACGCCGTCGACGTGACCGAGGGGACCCTCGAGCTCGTGGGGCTGCCGCACGTCGACGAAGCGGAAGGACCCCAGGTGCTCGGCGACCCAAGGTGCGGTCACCTCGGGCTCACCGTTCTTGTCGTGGATGGCTGAGGCAAGGTCGGCCGTGGTCGTCTGGCTCATCTTGGACTCCTTGCGACCCTTTGGGGTCGTCGGGGGACAGGGTGGGCCGGCAGCAAGCCGGCGACACTCCTCGAGACTGCAAGGGGCGGGCCAGTAGATAAGTGACGGTTTGTCCGTCCCCACAATTCACACAGGTCATGATCGGTCGTCCGGATTGACCCTTTCTGAATCACGCGCGACGGCGCCCTCCCATACACTGCCGCCGGAGGTCGACGTGCCCGAGAGACGCGATGTCACCCTCGCGAGGGTCGCCGCGGGCGGAACAGCCCTCGTGGCCGTCCTGCTCGTCCTCGTGCAGCCCTCCGGGCTGGCACCGCCGAGCGGCTGGTGGACCCCGATCATGGCGCTGGAGCTGGCCCGCGGACCCGACGACCTCGGCTTTCTCGCGGGCCCCGAGGCCGCCGTCCATCGGGACGCGCTCCGCCTCGTGCATGTCATCGACATGGTGTTCGCCGTCGCCTACGGTGCCCTGTTGTTCGCCGCGGGCCGTCTTGCGGGCGCCAGGTCCACGGCGTCTGCGGCCGGCCTGGCCATCCTGGCCGACTGGCTCGAGAACGCCGTGATCTTCGCCATCCTCGAGCGCTTGGACGGCGGCGAGCCCGTGACGAGCCTGCTCCCCGTCCTGGCGGTCGCGACATGGATCAAGTGGAACGCCATCGCGGTCGGCCTGGCCAGCACCGGCCTGGCCTTGTGGGGCCGACGACGAGGGCTGTCGGTGTGGCTGGTCGCCGCCGCCTGCTCGGCGCCCATCGCACTGGTGTGGCGCGCCCCCATCGCCGGAGAACTCATGGGGGCGGCCATCGTGGCCGGCTTCATCGGCCTCGCCGTGCTGGTCGTCCGCCCGCCGGCCTGACCCCCGAGGCCATCAGGGCCGGCGCCGACGCCCAGCGGCCACCAGCAAGAGCCCCAACGGCAGCATCACCCAGGCTTCGTTGCCTCCCCACACGAAGATGGTCAGCCCCTGGGAGGTCGTCGTGCCGTCGAAGCCGAAGACCGTGTCCCGGTCATGCTGATCCGCCTCGGCGAACAGATCGAACCGGGTGAGGTGCCGACCGGACGACGACCCCGACCAGGTGCGCGCCCAGGTCCGGTCCGCGCCCAGCTCCGCGAGCGCATCGGCGAACACCTCCGCGGCCTCGCCGTTCCCCTCGAGGTCGTCCACGTCCTCGTGGCTCCAGCCCTCCACGACCGAGGCCCGCCCGTCCCCGAGCACGTAGACCGTGGTGCGCTGCGCCTGGCCAGCGGCTCGAGCCATCTTCGACGGGAAGCGGAGCTCCTCCGAGCCGTAGCGGATCCGAATGGGCGGCAGGGCGCGGAGGCCGTCTGCGGGGGCGTCGGGAGCCAAGTCCAGCAGCACCAGGGGATGGCCGAGGTCGAGGTAGTGCTGGAGGTCCGCGTTCACCGAGCCGAGGGCCCAGCCTCCCGCCACCGCCCACGCGTCCAGCGCATCGGTGTCCGTGGCCTCGACCACGATGTAGGCGTACGTCCCCGTGAAGCCCTCGGCCACGACCGTGACGCTTCCTCCCTGAACCTCGTTCGACCGATCGGACTTCGCCGACCCCGCGACGCCGAGGCACCCACAGCCCCCGCCGCCCTCGTCGACGACGCTCTCCACGTACACCTCGGGCTCGCTGGCGCTCCGCACCGCCTCCAACAGCGCCTCGTCTCCATCCTCCACCGCCAGCACGTCGGCTGGAACCGGGACGATCCATCCGAACGCCTCCGCGTCCCCTTCGTAGACCACCTCGTAGGTGACCTCGACGGCCCCATCGAGCACCTCGAACACCGCCTCAGAGGCACCCGACTCCGCGAGCTCCCCTTCCGCGTGAACGAGGCCAGCACACCCAAAGGCCGTCGACACCAGAGCTGCGAGCCACATGAACACCTCCACTGGGATCAAGGTAAGCAAGTGGCGTGCCGCCGAGGAGGCCTGGATCGTGCCGAGAGGAGCCCCCCACACCACGACATCGGTGTCCGTGTTCCTGGAGACCCACGTCGGTCCCGTGGCGACCCTGTTGCCCATCGGCGGCGGCGACACCCACCACAGCTTCCGCGCCACGCTGAGCGACGGCGGCTCGCTGTTCGTCAAACACAGCCCGAACCCGCACCCGTTCGAGGCCGAAGCCCTCGGGCTCGAGGCGATGGCCGCCTCCGGCACCCCGCTGGTGGTGCCCCAGCCGCTGGCGCGGGACGCCCACCACCTGGTGCTCCCCTGGCTCGAGCCTGGACCGGCCGCACCGGACGAGGCCCTCGGGGAAGGACTCGCGGTCCTCCACCGGCAGTCGGCACCCGCCTTCGGCTTCCCGATCGACGGCAGCTGCGGCGCCACCCCGCAGCCGAACCCGTGGACCACCGATTGGCCTACGTTCTTCGTGCGCCATCGACTGCGCCCCCTCCTGGTGGCCCTTCGGCCGAAGGGAACGGAGAGCCCATCCGCCGATGCGCTGCTCGCGTCGCTTCCCCAACGCCTGGCCACCGACGAGCCCCCCGCCCTCGTGCACGGGGACCTCTGGTCCGGGAACCACCTGTGCACCACGAAAGGCCACGCCCTCGTCGACCCCGCCGCCCACTACGCCCATCGGGAGTTCGAGCTGGGCATGATGCGCTGGTTCGGCGGCTTCGGAGATGCCGTGTACGAGGCCTACGATGCGACGTGGCCGCTGCCTCCAGGCTGGCGAGACCGGGTGGAGATCTACCGGCTCTACCACGTGCTCAACCACGCCGTCCTCTTCGGGGGGGGCTACCGACGGGAAGCCTTCGCGATGACCAAGCGCCTGGCGTAGCTACGCCTCGTCCGACACGCAGCGTGCGTAGACCAGACCGAGGTCCAACGGGAAGCGAGACAGCCCCTCCTGCCGCAGGCGAGGCGCGTGGGTCTGCTCGTAGGCTGCGAAGGCCTCAGACGAAGGAAAGGTGTAGCGCGACTCGTACACGACCCCTGGCGCCCGGACCCTCACCACCCGTGCCGACGATGCGCCCGCGTCCATCACGTCCTGGAGATGTTCCTCGTGCAGCCACGCTACCCAGGACCGGCCCACTTCCTCGGCGCGCGCCGGGTCAGTGAACGTACAGCGAACGTCGTAGTGCACCATGGTCCCCACCTCCTGCCACCGACGGCCGATCGGTAGGGTAGCATCCGCCCATGTTCCTGCTCCTCGCCCAGCTCGCCCAGGCCGCCTGCACCTTCGATGCCAGCGCCGACCAGCTCGCCACCAACATCGATGCCGCCGAGAAGGCCTATGTGTCGCTGGACGTACCGGAGTTCCAGCGGGCCATGACCGAGGTCGACTACCTGCTGCCCTGCCTCACCGACACGGTGGCCCCCTCGCTGGCCGCAGACCTGCACCGCATCCGCGCCATCGGCCAGTACGTCGACGGCAAGCCGGACGCCGTGCAGGCTTCCCTGCGGGCCGCCAAGGGGCTGGAGCCCGACTACGTCTTCCCCACCGAAGTGCTGCCCGAAGGCTTCGAGCTTCGGGACCAATACGAGGCCACGCCCGCCGCCGCCCCCGAGGCCCACCGCCTGCCCAAGCCGTCCAAGGGCACCACCCTGCTCGTCGACGGCTCCCCGGGCCAAGCGCGCCCCGACCGCGCCACCCTGCTTCAAGTCAGCAGCTCCTCCGACGGCGTGCTGGGCACCCACTACCTACTCCCGGGCGACAGCCTCCCGCCGTACCCTGGCGTGGACCGACGCCGGAACGCCCTGCTCACCGGCGCCATCGTCACCGGCGGTGCCAGCCTGGCGATGTACGGCGGTGCCTGGGTCAGCTACGCAGGACTCCAGCAGGCCGAGGACCAGGAACAGCTGCGGGTTGGCACCGTGCGCACCCACGCGTTGATGGGCGGCTCGGCGGCCCTGCTCGTGGGGTCCCTGGCCCAAGTCGGGGTGTTGGCGCTGCAGGGGCGCGCCCGGTGAACCGACTCGAGCTCCTCCCCGTGGGCAAGGACGTGGGCCGCTACCGCGTCCTCGACGTGTTGGGTCAGGGCGGCATGGCCGTGGTGTACCGGGTGCGCCATGCATCGCTCCACAGCGTGCACGCCCTCAAGGTCACCGCTGTCCCGTCCCGCTCGGTGCTCCGTCGCCTGATGCTGGAGGGCAGCGCTCAGGCTCGGGTGCGCCACCGCAACATCGTCGCGGTGAACGACGTCATCGAGGTGGACGGTTGTCCGGGCCTCATCATGGAGTACGTCGATGGTCCCGCCCTCGACGAGCTCCTCGAGGACCACGAGCTCACCCTGGAGCAGGTCGACCGGCTGGCCCGAGGGTTGATCCGCGGCCTCGGAGCGGCCCACAGCGCCGGGCTGGTCCACCGGGACCTCAAGCCCGCCAACGTGCTGGTGTCCGTGGAAGAGGACGGCTGGATCTCCAAGATCGCCGACTTCGGCCTGGTGAAAGACGTCGCGGTGGCCTCCCAGACCCGCTCTGGCACGTTCATGGGCACCCCCAACTACATGTCCCCGGAGCAGATCCGGGATGCCCGCTCGGTCGACGCCCGCAGCGACCTGTTCGCCATCGGCTGCATCCTCTACGAGATGCTCACGGGCCAGCAGGCCTTCCAGGGCGAGGACCTCCTCGACATCTTCAACCAGGTGGCCAGCGGCGAGTTCCGACCCCTCGCTTCGCTGCGCTCAGACGTGCCGGAGCGAATGGTGCAGGCCATCGAGGCCGCCATTCAGGTCGACCCCGACCAACGGCCCGACGACACCGACGCCCTCCTGGCCCTCTGGTGTGGGGACGTCAGCGACGCGGACCTCGCCCCCGACGAGGACACCCTCGCCCGAGAGCGCAGCATCGAGCGCCGGCCCGTGGCAGGCAACGGCCCCACGCTGGCGGCCGCCACCCTCGACACCGACAGCCTCGGCACCGACGAGGTCGCGAGGCCCGAGCCGGGCCAGACCAAGCCCACCATCGTGGTGCCCGACAGCCCGGAGGCCTCCCCTGAGCTGGCCCCGCTCCCCGCGCACACCCAACCTCCTGCCTCGCGCTCACGGGTCGGCCTCCTGCTCCTCCTTCTCCCCGTAGGCCTGGCCGGCGTCGCCATCATGGCCTGCTTGGGGGTCGGCCTGGGGCTGCGGACGAGCCCGTCCGAGACGGTGCCCCCGGCCCCGGTTCCCCAGCCGGTGGCGGCGCCGGACCCCGCTCCCGTTCCCATTCCGGCGCCCGTGCCCGTGCCCGTGGAGCCCACGCCGGCCCCCGACGTCCCGGTCGCCGTCCCCGCACCGGTGCCCACGGCCCCCGCCCCCGCCCCGGTGCCCATGCCTGCCCCCGAGCCCGAGCCCGAGCCCTCGGTACCCCCTCCCGATCCAGAGCCAGAGCCCGAGCCCGAGCCCGAGCCCGAGCCCGTCGCGTCTGAGCCCATGGGGAGCGTCACGGTCATCGGAGACTTCCCGCCCGTGCTGCTCCGCCCGGTCGGCGGCGGTACCTCGCAGATCCCGGGGAAGCTCCCGTACGGTAGCTACAAGGTGTACAGCCAGCTCGACGTCGACGGCCAGCCGACCAGCTTCGGCACCATCGAGGTCGGCCCGAAGCCCGTGGTGCTCAAGTGCCGGCTCGAGATGCGCATGTGCCGCGAACAATGACCCCCACTCCTCTCCACGAGGTGCCGCGATGATCGCCCTATGGATGCTGCTCGGCTGCCCCATCGTCACCGAAACGGACAAGGACGCCATCCGCGACCGCGACGGCGACGGCTTCGATGCCATCGACTTCGGCGGCCTCGACTGCGATGACGACGACGCCCTCGTCCACCCCCTCGCCGAGGAGGTCTGGTACGACGGGATCGACGACGACTGCGACGGAAACGACGACGACCGGGACGAAGACGGCGTGCCGGGCGGCGTGGGGCCCGACTGCGACGACGACGACCCCGACGTCGATGGGTCGCTCTTCGAGCGCTACCTCGACTCCGACGGGGACGGCTTCGGCGCCCAGGCGGCGGACGTCTGCCCCGGTCTGGCCGGCTACGTCGATGTCCCAGGCGACTGCGACGACACCGACGCCGGCGTCTCCCCCGCGGCCGACGAGGTCTGGTACGACGGGATCGACGACGACTGCGACGGCAACGACAACGACCGGGATGAAGACGGCTCGATCGGCGGCCCCGGTGGCGCCGACTGCGACGACGACGACCCCACCATCCAAGACTCCCGCGTCTTCTCTGTCGACGACGACAAGGACGGCTTCGGCTCGCAGTTCGACACCGTAGTGGGAGGCTGCCTCCCGGACGTCGGCGAAGCGGACAACAGCCTCGACTGCAACGACGAGGACCCCAACATCCACCCGGACGCCGCGGAGGTCTGCGACCCCGGCGCAAATGTCGACGAAGACTGCGACGAGCTCATCGACGACCTCGACGACCAAGGGCCAGCCCCTGGCAACCAGTCCTTCTTCTACGTCGACAGCGACGGCGACGGCTTTGGCGCCGGCAAGGGCATCCTCCAGTGCAGCCTGACCACCGGCCTCTCCGCCGTGGACGGGGACTGCGACGACGGCGACGACGAAGCGTTCCCCGGAGCCCTCCGCTACCTCGACCGAGACGGCGACGGATGGGGCCTAGTGGACAACGTCGTGGAGTCGTGCGCGGTCCTTGCGGGTCGGGTCTTGGACCCGGGCGACTGCGACGACCGGAACAGCGACGTGCACCCCGATCCAGACGAAGAGGAGGACGACGAACTCTTCGACTTCATCGACGCAGACTGCGCCGGCGACACGGATGTCGACACGACCCCCCAGGGCTACCCCCTCCCCATCGGTTCGTGGTCCGTGCCGCCGGAGGACTGGCAAACGGTCCCCACGGCGTGCGGTACCCCGACCATCCGAGAGGTCGGCCCCGCGGCCCCGTACACCACCATCCAAGCCGCCCTCGACGTCTCTCTCCCGTGCGACATCGTGGCCGTGCACGAGGGCAGCTATGCCCCGTTCACCGTGCGCACCCGAGGCGTCGTGGTCACCGCTGTGCCCGACGACGAGGTGGTGATCTGGGCCGGGGGCGGCATCCGAGTCGAGGCCGAAGACGTGCTCCTCGCCGAGCTGCAGATCCAGCAGGCCACCCAAGCCATCGCCATCGTCGGGTCCGCCTTCCTCGACCGCCTCACGCTGGTGGACAACCTCGGCAACATCACCGCATCCGGCGATTTGCTGGCGTACGACCTTCACATCACTGGCGGCGTCGGGGGCCTCGCGCGAGGCGACGAAGGCAGCCTGCGGCTGGTAGGAGCGTCCTTCGAGGGCGTGCTCGGGTTGCTCGGCGTCATCCAGTCCTGGGACCTGTCCATCAGCTCCGAGAGCAGCGTCGTGCTGGAGGACGTCGCCATCGTGGACAGCACTGGCGGCTTCCTCGGGGCGGTGTCCGTGGTGGCCCCCACCACCGAAATCGACGGACTGAGCGTGCGCTCGGGGGCGGGCCCGGCCCTGGAGGTGAGCACCCGCGACGCCACCATGGAGCGCCTCGACCTGCGAGAGAACGTCGTCTTCGATCGGCCGCTGGTGTCCGTCCATGGCACCTCGGCGAGCGGAGGGCGCGCCGTGGTGCACGACGTCACCGTGGTCGACAACAGCTGGATTCTCCGGGACTCCCCCGCGGATACGGCCTTCGTGGTCCTCGACGACTTCCACCACACCTTCATCGACAAGGTCCACCTGGCCGCCAACGCGGTCGACGCCATCGTGGCTCCGATCGGCACCCGTCCCGTGTGGCTGCGATCCATCTCCGGCTCCTTCTTCGTGCCGCCCACCGAGCGCACCATCCATCATGTTGCGGTGTCCGGGTACGACGCCTACGGCTCGGGAGACCCGACGGGGGTGGGCATTCAGGCCCACGGCGGCTCCGTGCGTCAGGCGACGCTGGTCGGCCTGGACGCAGGGCTGTGGTCCGTGGAGCGGGACGGCCCGGCCCCCGAGCTCACCGACAGCATCGTGTGGGACGTCGGCCAGCTGTACCTCGACCTCGACTGGGGACTGCTCACGGGTGCCGAGCCGAGCAGCTTCGAAGACAACGCCAGCAACCACTCGGACTGCACCGGCTGCGACAGGTCCGACCCCCTCTTCCTCCGCTACCACCCCTCGCTCGACGGCAGCCTCTGGGACCTCCGCCTGTTCCGGGAGAGCCCCTACTACCAGTTCGGGTTGGGCATCCCGATCGAGCCCACCTGCGCCTTCGACGCGCTCAGCGTCATCGAGAGCCCCGTCGACACCCAGCTCGGGGCTTTCGGCAACCACGGCCTCGACCCCGCCGACCTGTCCGGGGCCGACGGCCGCTTGCCCGCCATCGACCTCCTCGGGAATCCCTTCGTCTACAACGACTGCGACGAAGACGACATGTACGACTCCTGGGAGGTGGTGTTCCGGGCCCTGAACCCCCTGATCGACCAAGACTTCGATGGCGTGCACAACATCGACGAGTTCTGGAACGGCACCCTGCCCGACGACGACGACACCGACGGCGACGGCACTCTGGATGGCGTCGACACGGAGCCCCTGGATCCGACGCTGCCCTGACGCCATGGCCAGGTCCGGGCCCGAGCGCTACCGACGACCATGGCCTTGTCCCCCGAACGCACCGACGCCCTCCTCGCCGCCTCTGCGGTCGGTCTCGCCGCCAGCGCCCTGGTGCTCGGAGGCGGCTCGGGCTTGGCCCTCTTCGCCGTCATCCCTTGCCTCCTCCTCGGGGTCGCCCTGGTGGCTTGGCGCCGCAGCCCCGATGCCTCGATGGCCACCTTCGTGCTGATCGCCGCCGGCTTCGTCCGCATCCTCCTCGGCCCGGTCGGCCTCGCAGCCCTGCTCCTGGTGCCGGTGGTGGCCCTGCGCGCCGACCGTGACCACGCGAAGCACCTGATCGGCGCGGCAGTGGGGATGCACCTCGCGGTGTTCGCGGCGAACCAGCTGGCCGCGGTTCTCGGGGAGCCCTTCCCGACCCTCGCGACCCTCTCACCTGGGGAAGCCCTGGCCGGCGTGGCGCTGTTCGTGCCGTTCGCGCTGCTGTCGGCCCCCGAGCCCCCCGCGGACGACGTACACTGACCACAGGGAGGCCCTCTGACCTGGTTGTTCCTGCTCCTCGGCTGCCCGTTCGTCAGCAACGACTACGCCGCGTCCATCGGCGACAAAGACGGCGATGGGTTCGCTGGCACCGCCTTCGGCGGACGTGACTGCAACGACGCCGACCCTGCCATCCACCCCGACGCCGACGAGGTGTGGACCGATGACGTCGACCACGACTGCGACGGCAACGCCAACGATCAGGACGGGGACGGCACCCCGTTCGACGAGGACTGCAACGACCTCGACCCCGACATCAGCGACGAGCGAGCCTGGTTCGAGGATGGCGATGGCGACGGCTTCGGTGGGGCCGAGGTCATGGGCGACTGCGAGGCCGGTCCCGGCCACGTGGCCCAGGCCGGGGACTGCGACGACACCCGCGCCGATGTGAACCCCGCTGCCCCCGAGCGCTGCGACCCGAACGACGACGACGAGGACTGCGACGGGTCCGCGGACGATGCCGACGTCGACGGGCAGGCCCCCCTCGGACGGCTCGACTGGTACGTCGACGCAGACGGCGACGGCTTCGGGGTCGGCGACCCCGAGGCACGCTGCGACCCCCTGGTCCTCGGCAGCCTCGACGGCGGCGACTGCGACGACACCAGCGCGGACTCCTTCCCCGGCGCGGTCTGGTACGTCGACCGCGACGAAGACGGCTTCGGCGACCCTGCAAGCGCCATTGCGGACTGCATCGAGATCGAAGGACGCATCCTCGAGGGCGGCGACTGCGACGACACCGATCCGCTCCGTCACCCCGGCGCAGTGGACATCCCCTTCGATCTCATCGATGCCGACTGCGCCGAGGACAGCGACTTCGATGCCGATGGGGACGGCCTGCCCGATCCCATGCCCACGTGGCTGCCCGATTGGCCCATCGATGCAGCGCCCTGCCACGATCCTGTCGCGGAGCTGCACGTCGGCGTTGGCGAGCCTTACGCAACGATCCAGGCCGCCCTGGACGACGCATGGTCCTGCGACACCATCGTGGTGCACGACGGGGCCTACGACGACTTCCAGGTGATCGGCGACGTCGCCAACCCCAAGTCGGGGGTCGTGATCGCCGCCGCCCCCGGAGCATCCCCCCGGATCGTGGCAGGGCCGGGCCTGGAGGCCACGGCCACCGTGCTGGCCGCGGGCGTGATCCTATCGGGCCTCGCCATCGAAGGCGGACCCGTCGGCGTGTACGCGGGAAACACCACCGTGCTCGACCGCATGACCATCTCCGACACCCTCTACGCCGTGGAGTCCACCGGCGAGAACCTGCTGATCAGCGGATCCCACATCGAACGAGCCAACGTCGGGGTGACGGCGAGCGGCAACAGCCTCCGGGTGGTGGGCACCACGTTCACCGACATCAACGGCATCGGTGGCGTCGTGAGCGCGGTGGACGAAGACCTGCTCCCCCTCGACCCCGACACCGAACAACTCGAGGTCTACCTGGACGCCGTGCACTTCGAGCGGTGCAGCGGGGGGCTGCTGCCGACGCTGTACGTCATCGCCGAGTCCCTCACGATGCGGAACGTGAGCTGGAACGAGCCGGGTTCGAGCGCCGTGTTGGCCCTCGTCGAGTCCTTCGACGGGACCGATCTGCGGGTCGAGTCCGGCGTCTCGTTCACAGACCACCTGATCCGCATCCAAGACGTGTTCCCGGAGACCTCGAGCCAGGCGGTGCTGCAGGATGTGTTCGTGCGGGGCCACGTGTGGTTGCCGGTGCTGTTCCCTGCCTTCGTCGCGGTCGACGACTTCGACGACATCGAGATCGGCAACGTGGTCTTGCGTGGCAACGTCGCCGCTGCCGGAGACGACGCCCTGTCGGCCCCGGTCTGGCTGCGGGCCTGGTCCTACGACGGGCTGCGCGACCTGACCCGTGACCTGCACAACATCGAGGTCTCCACCGGCGCCGAGCTCGGCGAAGACGGGTCTGGGGTCGGCATCATGGCCCAGGCCGGGACCCTGCGGCAGGTCACCGTGGTGGGCATGGATGCCGCGCTTTGGCCCCTGGCTGGCCACAACGCGGGCACGGGACCTTTCCAGTTGGACGGTCCGGACATTTCGGACGCCATCGCGTGGGAGAACGACACCCTGTACGTGAACGCCGGCTTCCTGTTCACCCCCTTCGCCGCCCCCACGTTCGACCGCATCGTGTCCGACGCGGCGTGCACCTCCTGTCTGGTGGAGGACCCGCTGTTTCTTCGCTACAACGGCGAGATGCCCGCGAACACCTGGGATCTTCGCCTGCGACGCGACAGCCCGTACTACCGATACGACCAATCGATCGACGACAGCTCGACCTGCGCCGCCACGGGGACCGGCTCCACCGCCGTGGAGCATCAGCTGGGGGCCTTCGGCAACCGGGCCGGACGGGCGGACCCGGACGTTCGACCCTACGACGACTGCGACGGCGACGGAATGTACGACACCTGGGAGTGGGAGCTGCTCGCCCTGTTCCCAGACCTCGACGACGACGGAGACCTCCTGACGAACCTCGAGGAGTTCGAGCTCGGGACCTTCCCGCACCTCGCCGACTCCGACAGCGACACGGTCCCGGACTCGGTCGACACCGCCCCTTTCGACCCCACCAACTGACGATGCAGGTTGCGGCGATGCTCTCTCGCTGAGCCGTCGCGAGGGGGCCGGGGAGCGGTTACACGGCCTCATTCTTCTCTTTGGGAGGGTCCTTTGGCACTCCGGTTCTCGGTTTTTTTGCCCGTTTTCCTCGTCGCCGCCTGCCAGACGCAGCTCGTCGAGCCCACGTCCTCGGTCGACGTCGACGCCGGTCGTGTCGACGTCGTGGATCAGGCGCTCCACGGGGAGCAGCCCCTCGAGGTGCTGTTCGCCCCCGACGACGCCCCTCTCGACGTCGAGGTCGCGCTGATCCGCGCGGTCACCGACGAGCGCCGGGCCGATTCGGTCGCCTATGACGGCGTCAATCCGTACCGGATCCGCTACGCCGTCTACAACCTGCGGAACGCAGACATCGTCGACGCGCTGAACGATGCGCGAAGCGCCGGCGTCGACGTCCAGGTTCTCATCGAAGACGGCCAGCTCGACCCCGCCCGCGACTGGAACTGGGCCGACGAGTTCCTCGTCGAGCAGGGCTGGTCGTTCGAGCCGGACCACCGCGACCTCGACGAAGAGGCACGCCGCACGACGGAGCTCGTGGGCATCGGCGGCTCGGGCCTCATGCACCTCAAGCTGCGGCTGTTCGAGTCCCCCACCCGGCGGCTCGCCGCCTCCGGCTCGATGAACCCCGGCGACAACGCCGTGTTCAACGACGAAACCTGGCACCTCATCCGCGACCCTTCCCTGGTCGATGCCTACGCCGCCGCGTACGACGAGCTCCTCTACGACAAGGGCTTCGTCAACACATGGAACGCGTCCGCCGGTGCGAACGTGCTGTTCACCCCCCACGTCGACGGCCCCGCCGCCGGCGACCGCATCTTGCAGTGGCTCTCCGAAGAAGACGAACAGATCCTGCTGATGGTCTACTCCTTGCGGGACCTGTCCTCCCCTGAGCACGCCGACTCGCTGGTCGACATCTTGGCGGACCGGGTCAAGGCCGGCGTGCCCGTCGTGTTGGTCACCGACCGCAAGCAGTCGGACGCTTGGGGCGACACCACGGAAGATCGCCTCCGCGACGTGGGCGTACGGGTCTACGAAGCCACCAACGGAACCACCGAGTTCACGGCCATGCACCACAAAGTCGCGGTCCTCGGCCGCACCGACGTGCGGGTGATCACCGATGCGGCGAACTGGTCGTCGTCGGGCCTCGGCTCTGCCAGCAGCCCCGCCCGCAACGTCGAGTCCAGCCTGTTCATCGAGTCGAGCTACGACGGTGGCCACCTCGGCCGCCGCTACCTCGCCCAGACCCTGCAGGTCCTCGAGCGCTATGCCGAGCAGTCCATCGACGACGGCGAGGCGGCCTTTGCCGACCTCGGCCCGGAGCTGTGGTCGCACGCGGAATGGCCGCAGCAGCCGGTGCAGTTCGTGGCCCACGAGGCCCACACCGCGTGGGGCGAGAGCATTCGGGTCGTCGGTGGTCACGATGCCCTCGATGGCTGGGGCCTCACCGGCGGCGGCGTGCCGCTGGCCACCGACGCCGACAGCTACCCCACGTGGACGGGGGGCGATCGGTCGCTGCCGGTGGGGCAGCGGATTCCGTGGAAGCTGGTCGCCGAACAGGGCGGCATGCTTCGCTGGGAGACTGGCGACGACCGCGTCCTGCGGGTGGCCCCAGAGCCGTTCACGACAGGCACCCAGGAGATCACCGCCACCTGGCGCTGATCCCCATCCGTCAGGTCTCGGGCCAGAACGCCCGGATGGGCCGCAGCAGGCGGAAGCCTCCGAACCACAGCCACAAACCCCAGAGCACCAACATGTAGGCCCCGAGCGCCCCTAGGGCCGTCAGCGAGGCCGTGGGATGGCTCTCGGGCCAGCCCGTGGCAGGCACCTGCAGCAGCAACAGCAGCGGAAGGGACAGGGGCAGCGAGGCCGCGGCACCCAAGACCGCCCCGGAGGCCACCGGACCGTCGAGCTCCGGGTCGACGAGGCGAAGCAGCGCCAGTCCCGTCGCGAGGGTGCCCGTGGCCGCACCGAACAACACCAGGGCGTACTCGAACGGCGCATTGGGGAAGGCACGTCGGGCGACCCAAACCGCCAGCACCGCCGTGAGCCCACCAGCGACCGTGGAGAAGACCAGCACCACGGCCCACCACTCGCGGATCACTGAGAGCTTCACCGCCGCGATGGCCGACACCGTCACCACGTCCACCACCAGGGCGGCCAGGCGGGACAACAGGGGGGTATGGAGCACGCCGCCGAGTCCCCCAGCGTGAAGCGCCTTGCGCGCGGCGAGCGCGAGAACCGCTCCGAGCACGAAGTGGAAGCCATAGACGGTGGCCACGGCCTGGGGTCGGTCCCCCAGCGCGTAGACCACCGCCTGAATGATGCCCCAGGCCCCCAGGTACACCAGGGCCACCGCGGCGACCTGCCGGGTGAGAGGCTCCATGTCGCCCGGCTTCGCGTCGGGGAGGTCGTGGGCCACCGTGGCGGCCCCATCGCCCAAGGTGTCCGACGTCCAGCCGAGGCGTCGCCCGAGAGCGAGCAGCGGTGCGCCCACGGCCACACAGAACACGAAGCCCATGGCCGCCATGATCAGCCCGAGCTGAGCCCCATCCTCCATCCCCGCGGCCTCCCAGGCGCTGCCGAGGGCGAGGGCCTGGCCTGGCCCCTGACTGAAGCCGAGGGGCACCATCATCCCCACACCAGGATGAAGAGGCCGGGCGAGCGCCGACCAGACAAAGACGAGGAGCAACCCTACAATGGACTGCGCGACCACCAGCATGGGCAGGGCAAACGCGAAGCCACGCACGCCGCTCGCGGTGGCCCCCGCCTGGCCAGGCGTCCGCAGCGACACCGTGATGAAGAGCAACGCCAGCCCGTGGTAGACGACCTGCTCCAGCACGTCCTGCTGGATGGGCAGCCACGCGAGGAAGCTGGGGCCGAGAAGCAGCCCCACAAAGCCTGCCACCATGGAGTCTGGCACCCGGAGCCGCCCCACCGCGGGGAGCCAGGTTCGAAGCCCGCCAGCCACCGCGAGCAGCACCGCCACCAAGATCAACGTCAGGGGGGCGCCACCTTCCCAGAACCGCATGTCTCCTCCGCGAGCGCGCATGCTGCCACGAATGGGCCTCAGGCCACCCGCGCGTGGGCCTTGCGCCAGGCCGAAGGCGTCTCTCCAGCCACCCGCTTGAAGGCCCTGGTGAAGCTCGCCTCCGAGGCATACCCTGCTTCGTCCGCCGCCTCTGAGATGGCAGAGCCACCCCGAAGTGCCCGCTGCGCGACCGCCACGCGCCACTCCGTCAGCCAGGCGCTGGGCGGCATGCCCACCCGGTCCCGAAAGCGGGCGACGAACCGGGTGCGGGACAATCCCGCCACCCTGGCCATGCGCTCCAGAGACCACGGCTCGGCGGGCCGACGATGGAGTTGCTGCAGCAGCGGACCCAGGTGCTCGTCCGCGATGCCTGCGAACCAGCCCACGTCGCCTGCCTGCCGGGCGAAGCCACGCACGATGTGCACGACCAATAGCTCGACCAACCGGTCGCTCACCAAGGACGCACCGGGCCCGCCATGGGCCACCTCCCCGTCGAGCAGCGTGACGGTGGCGCGGAGGTACGCAGCGGTCGACGGGGTGCCTCGGACCACGACCAGCTCCTCCATGGGGTCCATGAGCCAGGCGCCGGCGGGCCCACCCAGATGGAACGTGCCGCACAGCAGATCGACGTCCACCTGTTCCCGGTCGTCCACCAACACCGGGAGGGCGCCGGGCTCCTCCCGCCTCGCGAACGTCTCGATGCCACATCGCACCGTGCCCAACGGGTCTCGAATCGTGTGGGCCGCCCCACGAGGCAACACGACCACGTCGCCAGGCCCGAAGGCCTCCTCGCGTCCATCGGCCTCGATGACGGCATCCCCATGGACTGGGACGTGGAATACGGCCCGCGGCTGCGCCGTCGCCACCACGCCGAAGGGCGCGCCGAGCTCGGCCCGGCTGATCAACGAGCCCCGCACGCCAGAGGCGTGGAGCAACTCGGAGAGCGGGTCGTTCATGCCGCGGGCGCGGCTTCCAGCTTGCTCGCTTCCTGGTAGCCGTCGATCGCGAAGGCGGTGTTGAGCACCAGCACCGTCACGAACATCGGCAGGAACGCGGCGTGGTCGGGACCGATGGCCACTTGCTCCACGTAGGTCAGTCCGATGGCACCGAGGAGCCACACGCCGCCTTGGGGACGCTTGTGGGGAACAGCGATCAGGTAGCCCAATCCAGGAAAGAAGAAATTGGCCAGCGCGGCGGCGTACTTCACAGAGACCTCCCTTGTGTGACCACAGCCTAGGGGCCAGGGAACCGGAGGTCCATGACCGTGCAGACCACAGATCATGCAGATCGTCCCATGCACATACACAAGGAGCCCCCAGCGCTCCTGATTCCCGCAAGGATACTCGGTTTCTCCTTCGTATCTCCTGGCTTTTTCGGCAACGAGCCCATCCGCACATGGGGGCGCCTCAGTGCGCTGCAGCCATGGAGCGAGATCGCCGCGCTACGTGACCTCATGCCGACCACGAACCGCTTTGCGAAGAAAGTTCAGGAGGCCCTCGACGGCCTTCACCTCGACGACCAGCCCGACCGGGATGCCTTGCGCAAGTTGGTCCAAGGCCTCGACCGGCGCCAGCGCAACCGGATCACCCGGGCCGCGCTGCGGAGCCACTTCGAGTCGGAGTCGCTCAAGCCGTACCAGGCCGAGCTCATCAAGCTCCAGTCGCACCTGGAGAAGCACAAGAAGAAGGCCATCATCCTCTTCGATGGGCGCGATGCCTCGGGCAAGGGGGGCACGATCCGTCGGGTCTCTCGGTACATGAACGAGAAGCACTACCGCGTCGTCGCCCTCGGCAAGCCCACCGATGAGCAGCAGACCGAGCTGCACATGAAGCGCTACATCGAGCAGTTCCCCCACGCTGGGGAGGTCGTGCTGTTCGATCGCAGCTGGTACAACCGCGCGATGGTCGAGCCCGTGATGGGCTTCTGCACGCCCAAGCAGTACCGCGAGTTCATGAACAAGGTCAGTGCCTACGAGGAGAGCTTCGTCGCCGATGGGAAGACGACCCTCCTCAAGCTGTACTTCTCGGTGTCCAAGGAGGAGCAGGCCAAGCGCTTCGACCGCCGCAAGAGCGACCCGCTGCGCTCCTGGAAGCTCTCCGAGGTCGATCTGCAGGCCCAGGACATGTGGGAAGAGTTCACCGAGAAGAAGTTCGAGCTGCTCAAGCGCACCCACAACGACTCGAACCCATGGTGGGTGATCAAGTCGGACGACAAGCACCTCGCGCGTCTCGAGACCATGAAGCTCATCCTGCGCACGATTCCGTACACCGGCCGCACCCGCTCCCTCGACCTCGATGGCAACCCCGACATCTGCGTGCGGGGAGATGCCGAGCTCAAGGCGATGAAGCTCGACCGCAAGGCCGGCCGGCCCGCAACCTGAGCGCGTCGACGAGATAGCAGGCGCCCCCAAGCGCGAGGCCCCATGCCCCTGCCCGACGACTTCGAGCAAGAGTCCCTCTACACCTCCGACCAGTGGTACCTCCACGACCTTGTGGAGCTGGACCGCGACGCCCACCGGGTCGTCGCAACCCTCGACACCACCCGCATCGGCCCCATCGTCGACGCCCAGCGTCCCTGGCCGTCCCATCCCCGCCATCTGCCGGGCGCGGTGGCCGTCCAGATGACCGGCACCCTCGGCAACCTGCACGCGGTGTACGTCATGGACCTGCGGTTGACCGAGGGCTGGATCGGCTTCGGCACCCATCTGCGCACGGCGCGGTTCCGGAAGATGGGCACCATCGGTCCCCCCGTCACCGCCACAGCCCAGAGCACTCGACAGCGCAACCTACGGGGGACGTGGTTCATCGACTACACCTTCCGCTTCGAGCAAGGCGGAGAGCTGGTCTACGAGTCCGTCCAGACCGCTGCCTGGACCCGCTCAGAGCACCGTGGCGCTTGCCCCGGATGAGGATGGGCCACAATCGGCTCCCCCCCCGAGCCCCGCTCCGATAGGAACCCCTGCCTGGAGGAAGCATGCGCGTCCGCGACCTGATGACCCCCGACCCGATCACCGTCACCCCCACCGATTCCCTCGAGACCGCCATGAGCTACATGGTGTCGAAGCGCATTCGGGAGCTCCCTGTGCTCGAAGACGGTGTCTTGACGGGCATTCTCACCGAGCGCGACGTGAAGATGGCCCTCGGCCCAGACGCCCGACGCATGGACCTCGAGGCCATCGACCCTCGGCAGCTCGACGGAGCCGTCGACTGGTTCATGACCCCTGGCGTGGAGACCATCATCGACACCGCCACGCTCGGCGAGGCGACCGCGAAGCTCGTCGACCTGCGGATCGGCGCCCTCCCCGTCGTCGACGAAGACGGCGGACTGGTGGGCATCCTCTCCGTCACCGACGTACTGAAGGAAGCCGCTCGCCTCTTCGACTGATCCCCCCTTGGATCCCTGCAGCTCAAGCCGAGGTTCGAGCGTTCGATGGCACCGTAGGAGCGACCATGATCGAACCGCTGTTGCCCGCCGACGAGTCCGCCCGTCTGCTCTCGCTGCACTCCCTCCGCATCCTCGACACCCTGCCCGAGGAACGGTTCGACCGGGTCACTCGGATGGGACGCCGCTGGTTCGGCTCCCAGATCTGCCTGGTGAGCCTGGTCGACTCGTCCCGCCAGTGGTTCAAGTCCAAGCAAGGGCTCGACGCCTGCGAGACCTCGCGGGAGATCTCCTTCTGCGGCCACGCCATCCACGCCCCCGACGTGTTCGTGGTCGAGAACGCCGTCGATGACGATCGCTTCCACGACAACCCCCTCGTCACCGGGGCGCCCAACATTCGCTTCTACGCCGGCTGTCCACTGACGGTGCCCGGCGGCCACCGCATCGGCACGTTGTGCGTGATCGACTCGAACCCGCGGAGCTTCACCGACGAAGATGGCGACATGCTGCGGGACCTCGCCGCCATCGTCGAGGGCGAGCTGCGGTCCACAGCGGAAGCCACCGTCGACTCCATCACCGGCATCGCCAACCGCAGAGGCTTCGAGGCTGTGGCCCAGCACGTCCTCCCGCTCTGCCAGCGCACAGGGACGAGCGCCGAGCTGGCCTTCTTCGACCTCGACAACATGAAGGTCGTCAACGACCGCATGGGTCACGCCTCTGGCGACGAGATGCTGGCGCACTTCGCCAAGCTGCTGCTTCGCTCCTTCCGGTCGGCCGACGTGGTCGCCCGCTTGGGCGGGGATGAGTTTGCCGTGCTGCTGACCGCCTCGGACCCCGACTCGTCGGCCCCCTTCGATCGGCTGCTCGCGTCGGCTGCCGAAGAGCCGTGCTGCGTCGGGGACCTCCTCGAGTGGAGCTACGGCCGCGTGCCCTTCGACCCGAGCGCCGACGACCAGACCATCGCCGCGGTGATGGCTGAGGCCGACGCGGAGATGTACCGCCAGAAGCAGGCCAAGAAGGCGTCCCGTGGGACTCCGAGCTCAGCTGCCTGAGCCCATGACTTCGTCGGGCGTGCCATCCGCCACCAGGTTCCCGTCGACCATCCGGAGCACCCGTCGGCATCGCCTGGCGATGCCTGGGTCGTGGGTGACGATCACGAAGGTCGTGCCGTGACGCTCGTTCCAGTCCAGGAGGAGCTTCATCACCTGGTCGCTGCTCTCGGTGTCGAGGTTGCCGGTCGGCTCGTCGGCGAACACGAGGGCGGGCTGGTTCATCAGCGCCCGAGCGATGGCCACGCGCTGCTGCATGCCCCCCGACAAGGCCCGAGCCCTGCGGTCCGCCTGTCCCGAGAGACCGACATGTTCTAGCAGCTCTTCGGCGCGGGCCCGCTGCCCACCATGCAGCCGCCCCTCCAGTGCGGCAGCGGGCAGCATCACGTTCTCCGCCACCGACAGCCCGGGGAGCAGATGGTGGAACTGGAAGACGAAGCCCAGGGTCTCGCCCCGCAGCCGGGTGAGCTCGGAGTCATCGAGTCCGCCTACCTCCTCGTCCCGAATCTGCAGCGTGCCCGAGGTCGCCCGGTCCAGAAGCCCCAGCAGGTTGAGCAAGGTGCTCTTCCCCGAGCCCGACGGCCCGATCAGCGAGACCATCTCCCCCTCGCGAACCACGAGGTCGATGCCATGGAGCACCTCGACCCGAGCATCTGCCTCACCGAACGCCTTTCGCACGCCCTGCAGCTTGACCAACACCGGTCCATCGCCACTCACCCGTCACCTCGGATCGCCGCCGCGGGGTCCATGCCAGCAGCGGTTCGGGCCGGCCAGGCCGCGGCGAGCAGCCCCGTCACGAGGCTGATACCGGCCGCGGTCGCCGCGGTGGGCAGGTCGACCACGATGGCGAAAGGAACCACCTGCTCCAGCCCCTTGCCGACCAACGCACCGAAGCCGGTGCCGAGCACTGCGCCCCCGAGGCCGAGCAGGAATCCCTGCCACAAGAAGATCTGCAGCACCACGCTCGCCCGGACCCCCATCGCCCGCAAGATCCCGATCTGACCTCGCCGCTGCACCACCGTGACCGCGAGCACACTGGCGATGCCCATGGCCACCGCGAGCAGCGTGAAGGCCCGGATGAGGAGGGTGGACTGGGACTGCGCCGACAGCGCCGCGAGCAGAGAGCCGTTGCGCTCGATCCAGCTCTCGGCCGTGCGCCCCGTGGTGGCGGCGATTCGGGCCGCCACCTGATCGGCGGCGAACAGATCCGTGACCGTGGCGTCGATGGCGGTGATGTCTCCGGGGCGGCCCAGCAGCGACTGGGCGGTGCGCAAGGAGGTGACCACCCAGGCCCCATCCACCGCCGCCGATCCCAGCTCGAACAGGCCCACCACTCGGAGGTTCGCCTCCCCCACCTCTGTCCGCACCCGGATGGTCCGCCCCACCTGAACGCCGAGCTCGGCTGCCAGGACGGTGCCGATGACGGCTTGTTCGGCGGCCGGGCGGTACACGCCGGCGACCATATGGTTCGGCAGGTCGACGATGCGCCCGAAGCGGGCGGGATCCGCGCCGATGATCTGGACGGCCTGCTGGCCGCCCCCGCGCACCGCCAGGGCCGCGCCCATCACCTTGGGGCAGGCCGCGACGATGCCCGGGGTGGCCTCCACCTGGGCCAGGGTCCGTTGCCATTGATCGAACGGGGTCTGCCGGGGCTCCGGCGGCTCCACCTGCCGCAAGTACACGGCGCCTGGGTCGGTGTAGATCGGTCGCAGATCCGCGGGCTCGTCGAGCACCACGATGTGCGCCTGGCTGCCGAGGGTCTGCGCAATCATGTTCTCTTGCACCCCCGCCATCGTGGCCGTGATGAACACGTAGGCCGTCACCCCCACCGTCACCCCGGCGAGGATGAGGAGCGTCTGGGTGCGCCCCTCCTCCAGGAAGCGCCAGGCGAGCTGCAAGGCGAGCACGGTCAGCCCTCCGGCAGCGCAGGCTGAACGGGCCGGGTGCGCACGGGCTCCGCGACGTCCACGCGGGCGTCGATCGGTAGGACCTTGGCCTCGGCATCGAGTCCGCTCGCGATCTCCACCGCGTCCTCGCCCAGCAGGCCCAGCGTGACGGTCCGCCGCGTGGCGATGCCGTCATCGGCGACCAGCACCCACGGGCTCCCCGTGCCCAAGTCCCGGACCAGCCACGTCGGAAGCACGAGCGCGTCGGCCCGCTCGCCCAAGAGCACCTCGACGGTGGCCGACATGTCGGGCCGTAGATCCAGGGTGCCCACCTCGTCGGCGAGGGCCAGCCGTACTTCCACGGTCCCGCGAGCGGGGTCGATCTGTGGAGCGATCCGCTCCAGCCGCGCCCGCAGGGGACGCTCGGGGAAGGCCTCGACCACCACCTGGGCCTGCTGCCCTTCCTTCAGAGCACCCAGGTGGAACTCATCGGGGGTGATGCGAACCTCCAGGGCCCCCTCAGTGGCGAACTGGAACAAGACATCCCCTGGGCGCACCACCTGGCCGACCTCCACGGTCCGCTGCAACAGCTGGCCCGGCGTCGGGGCCCGAAGGCGGGTGCGCTCCACCCCAGCCTGGGCCAGCTCCAACGAGGCCTGCGCCCTCGCGAGGGAAGCGGCCGCAGCCGCCGTGTCGGCGCCCGAGGACTTGGTGGCCGCGGCCTCCAGCTGAGCCGCCACGAGCTGACTGCGGGCCGTGTCCCGCGCCTTCCGGGCCTCGTCTTGGATGGCCTCGGTGGAGCTGCCGGCCCGGTAGAGCACATCGGTTCGTGCGAACTTCGACTCGGACTCCTCGAGCTGGAGCCGCGCCTGTTCCACGCGCTCTGAGGCCACCTTTCGCCCGACGCCCCGCACCCGCTGCAGCCGCGCTGCGGCCTCGTCGACCTGCGCCTCTGCCTCCCGCAGCCGTGCCCCCGCCTCGTCGTCGGCCAGGCGAGCGAGCAACGTGCCTGCCTCCACCACGTCGCCTTCGTCGACGAGCACCTCCACCACCGTGGACTGCACCTGGGCCCCCAGCTCGACCCGAGCCGGAGGTGCGAGACGCCCCGTGAGGAGCAGGGTCTGACGAATGGGGCGCTGCACCGCGTGGTACGCGTCCACCCGCGGCCCGTTCGTGCTCCGACTCCAGGAGGCCCCGAGGCCCACCAGCACGGCCAGAGTCAGGAGGGCGGCGGCGACGATGCGCTTCGGCGATTGGGACATCGGTGAACCTCGCCGGTGACTATCCAATGGACATGACCCTTGCCTGCCCGGAGCGATCGCCGGCGCAGCGACGCCCTCGCGTCGACCACGGGCGCCGTCATCCCTCCGAAGAATCCCTCCGCCTGCCGCCGAAGCCCGTGGTGGCCAGCGGCTCCTCGGCGTCGTCGAAGACCAGCGTGCGCTCTGGCCACCTTAGAGCGGCCAGTCCGCCACGGAAGGGCTTCGTGTGGCCCGCGTCGGGGTTCATGCGCCGCTCCAGAAAGCGTCGTCCGACCGAGTAGTCCACGCAGAACACGTTCCCGCGGGGTCCAGCCCATCCAAAGGACTGGATGTCGTCCCACACGTTGCGCTTGCCGAGGCCTTCCCCGCCGCGGCGTCTCCAGTAGTGACCGACCACCACCGCGGGCTCCTCCTCGTACCGACGCCACCAGCGAGACCGCTCCACCACGCGCCACTTGCCTCCCACGAAGAACAGGGGCTCATCCTCGGGAATCGCCTCCTCCTTTCCCGAGGTCAGCACCCGGTACGGGTTGTGGGCTTGCTCTGCCAGCGTGACCGCGAGGGTGACGGGCAGCGGTCGCTTCGGAACGATGGCCCGTGCGCGAAACCGGCCGTACATGGCTCGCTCTCGACGCGATGCATCGAACAGCCCCTCGTCGCGGAGGTGCGCCACGACCGCCTCCTCCGCCGCGAGCGACAAGGACGCCAGGTCTCCCTCCCGGGGCACCTGGGCCACCGCGCGGGGGTCGTAGCAGGCATGGACGACCCGAAGGTCGGACCGCTCCAGCACGACCGGCAGCGTCGCCAGGAAGTCGAGCAGCGCGTCGGCCTCTTCCGGCACCACGGGCTCGCTGTCGAAGTCGACCCCTCGGTAGTGATCTCGGTGGCCGAGGAACCACCCGTTTCCCTCCTTCTCCTGGCGACAGAGGAGGTTCAGCTCGTGGTTCCCCGCCACGCAATACGCCACACCCGCCTCGACCAGGCGCTGCACCAGCTTGACGACCCCTGGACTGTCCGGACCTCGGTCGACCAGGTCGCCGACGAAGACGAGGGGGCGGGCCACCGTGGCCGAATCGGGGTCGCAGCCCAGCCTGCCCAGCAGCCTGCGGAGCGCTTGCAGCTCGCCATGCACATCCCCCACGATGTCCAGCGGCCCGTCGGGGAGGGCCTGAACCATGGAGGTCATGGCTGCACGCGAGCCGGCAGGCGCATGGGTTCGGGACGGGTCGAGGGTCGAGGGCTCGGGAGGGCGAACATCATGCGGACAGTATCCCGGAGCGGCCATCGGGGGCTCAATCCTGGAGCCACCGCGCCCCGGTCGCGCCCACTGCGACATCCGCTGGACCCGGCACCCAGCCT